>Ga0302322_100000580_pt1 | contig 28150 bp, 6 predicted proteins | sample Fen_T0_2_FD_203757 | JGI IMG/M metagenome (GOLD analysis project Ga0302322, IMG submission 203757) | Peat permafrost microbial communities from Stordalen Mire near Abisko, Sweden - Fen_T0_2 | ecosystem: Environmental > Terrestrial > Soil > Wetlands > Permafrost | place: Sweden: Abisko...
GCTCGTCGTTCGCTATGACGGCGTGATCGGGAGCTACCTGGGCGAGACCGCTGTTCGGTTGGCGCGGCTGATGGAGCACGTGCGGTCTCGTCGCTGCGTTGTGTTTTTCGACGAGTTCGATGCGATCGGCAAGGAGCGCGGCGACGAGCACGAAACGGGGGAGATCAAGCGCGTAGTGAGCTCGCTTCTGCTCAACATCGACGCACTCCCTTCCTATGTCGTCGTGGTCACGGCCACCAATCACCCCGAGCTTCTCGACCGCGCCGTGTGGCGTAGGTTTCAGCTTCGCTTGGAGCTCCCGCCCCCGAACCGGAGGCCATTGCCGAGTGGCTCCGGAGGTTCGAGCGGCGCAATGAGCTCAAGCTAGGGCTGACGGCGAAGCAGATCGACGAACACCTCACTCAACTCAGCTACGCGGAGCTCGAGGAGTTTTGCACTGACGTTCTTCGACGCCTTGTCTTGCAGGGAGCGCAGCGCAACACGAAGTCCGTGGTCGCATCGCGTCTGTCCCAGCTGTCCGCTCGGGTTCGGAAGTAGGAGATGCCGTCGCCCTCGCGACCGCTTCTCATTTCGCCGCCGGCCTCGAAACAAGCTTTCGTTCCGCAACGGCCGCGGGGCGGTGGCCCGAGCAACCCAAAGAAAGCGCGGCAGATCGAGCGCCTCGCCCCGAAATTCATTGAGCTGCGAGAGGCGCTCGACGCACGTCGCGGTGCGCGGCAAGGGGACGCGGCGGGGGTGGCTCTCGAGCAGGTGCTGGTGTTCGAGACGAACGGCCCCGTGAAGGACCTCTACGAGACGGTCGCGAAGACACCCGGTCTCGAATGGCTGGCCGACGAGGACCTTCGTGACCTCGCGCCCGATGAGGATTTCTTCGTCGCCGACAAGCCCGATAAGCCGGTCCACGCGCAGCTTTACCTCGTGCTCTTCAACCAGCAGGCGGTCGAGCAACTGCTGTCGCTTTGGCGCTCCTGGAGCACGGACGCGCGGCTTCCGGAGGAGCACCGTGGCTGGCTCGACGTCTTCCGACAGTTGCGCGAAATCCGGCGCTGGGGCGTTCGCGACCGACTCGAGGAAACCGGCATTCTCGCCTACTGGCGCGACCGCGTCGCAGCTCGCGTCGAGACCGTCAGTGTCGAGATTGAGCTGTGGTTCCGACAGGCCGAGCAGCGCGCGACTGTTGAGGGGCGCGTCCGCAACTTCGTCACGCGAGCGAGCGGTCAGGTATTGGCGAGCTGCACGATCGACGAGATCGCGTACCACGCGCTCGTGTGCAAGCTACCAATCGCTGCGGTCCAAGGCATGCTCGGCAATCCCGAGGTCGAGCTTCTGCAGTGCGACGAGGTTCGCCTAGTTCGTCCCACTGGACAGGCTGGCGCCCCCATTGTCACCGACGAGCCCGAGCAAGAAAGAGAAACGGCTGGACGCGAGGAAGGTGAACTGGACGATCCCCTGGTCGCACTCCTCGACGGGCTTCCGCTGGAGAACCATCGGCGGCTTGCTGGTCGCCTCGTTGTGGATGACCCGGACGAATGGGCCGAGACCTACCCCGTCGCAAGTCGCTGTCACGGCACGGCGATGGCGTCCCTGATCATACATGGCGATTTGGGTGCGAACGAGGAGCCCGCCCGACAGCGTCTCTACGTTCGCCCGATCATGCGTCCAGACAGCTTTGGCGGACGATCCGAGCATGCGCCAGAGGATCGTTCTTGGGTCGATCTCATTCATCGCGCGGTCCGCCGTGTCGTTGCGGGTGATGGAAATCTGCCTCCTGCCGCGCCATCCGTGCGGGTGATCAATCTGTCGATCGGTGATCCCTACCAGCCGTTTATCCGCTCGATGAGCCCGCTCGCGAAATTGCTCGACTGGCTCTCCTGGCGGTATCGAGTCCTGTTCATAGTCAGCGCCGGGAACCACCGGACGCCGCTCACCATCGCCGGTGGGGCGGACGACGTGACGCCGGAAAAGATCGTGATAGCGGTCGCCGGCGCCCAGCGCCATCGTCGGATCTTGTCGCCGGCCGAGGCCGTGAATGCTCTTTCGGTCGGCGCGACCGCGGAGGACGCTAGCGGGGCCTGGAACTCGCGGGCTCCGAACGAACACGATCTGGCCCTCCCCGAAGGTCTCCCGAGCCCGATCAGCGGCTTGGGCCGCGGATATCGACGCGTGGTGAAGCCGGATGTTCTCGCTCCAGGCGGGCGGGTCGTGTTCCTCGCCGGAAACACAGCGAACGACGAGACGAAATTCTCGCTTGCCGATCCGCGCCCGCGTCTCCCGCCTGGCCATAGGGTCGCCGCTCCGAGCGCAACACAGGGCGACCTTTCTGGGGTTCGGTTCTCCGCCGGAACCAGCAACGCAGCGGCGTTGGTCAGTCGAGCCGCGCTCCGAATCGCCACTGCGCTGCACGACCTCGGTGACCAGCCGAATTCGGCACAGCTCGCGCGGGTTCCGATGGCGCTGTGGCTGCGAACTCTGTTGGCCCACAGTGCAAGCTGGTCGACCGAAGCAACGAGGCTTGTTGAACGCGCGCTCCGGACGGAGAGCAACACGCACACGTTCACCGACGAGGTGTCGGCGCTTCTCGCGTTCGGCGTGATTCGCCCCGAGCGCGTGTTCGCGTGCACGGCGGAACGCGTCACGGTCCTTGCCGGTGGGGAGATCGCCGCCGATGAACGCTACGTGCATCACCTCCCTCCGCCACCGTCCCTGAACGCACACACGGCGTGGGGACGCCTCACGGTTACCCTGAGCTGGTTCTCGCCAGTCGAAGAGTCTGACCAATGCGTCGACTATTGCGCCAACACCTGGGGTCACTTCGTCGCTGACGATTTGCCCGGCTGCAACGACGAGCGCGTCACCTGGCAGAACTGCGAAAGCGCAGCCGCCCCCGGCGCCGCCAATTGGACCTGCACTCCGCCGGACGATTTCGGCATTTTCGGCAATCGCCCAGGAGCAACGGCTTGCTCCGCCCAGCGCACCGCATACGAGAACTGCCTCGTCTACGACATCGGGGACAACTAATCCAATCGGTGCCGTGCCTGTCAGGGCACGGCAAGGAACCTCCGGCCGTTCTGCACACTGCTCCTCGGGGCGGCAGTGCAGAGCGGCCGCTTCCTTTTTTAAGAGCGAGTGACTCGTTCTCGATTTGTTGTATAAGAAGCCCGGGATTTTTCGCTCGTTTGGTCCGTGAACGAAAAGGGGTTTCATGTCTCATTGTCGCTCGTCCCGGGGTCTGCTCGCGTTTTTGGCCGCGTTGAGCCTGCTGCTGTCGTGCCGTTCGTCTGGCTGCAGTGGCGATGCCGGGCATAGCAGTAGTAAAGGCTCTGACAATGAAGAGCAGCATGCGGCTCACCGAACCGAGATTGGAATCGCGACGTGTGACGAGTACGTCAGCAAAGTCGGGAAGTGCATTTCGGCCCACGCGCCCCAAGACCGGAAGGAAGCGCTCGAGCTCAGCTTGAAGCAGACGCGAGCATCGTGGACGGCGCTGGCTGCGAACCCAGGCACGCGCTCTTCGCTCGATCAGACCTGTGAGCTAGCGCTGACTTCGATCAAGGCCAGCTTCTCGTCGCTGTCGTGTGAGTGGTAGGGCGGAAGCACGCCAGGCCGCCGCGGTATGTCACCGCTGTCGGTCGGGCCATACGCTTCGCAACCACTCACTCCGTTGCAAAATCTCCGCTCGTGGCTGAGGGTGCCCTGACGCCGTCTCGATCAGGTGCAAGAGCGACCATGCCAGGCCGAAACAGTCATCCGGTCCAAATGCCTCGCAAAGGGCGAGGGATTCCTCGTCAGTCACTGGGGGGCTAATGGCCTTCAGCGCGGCATAGCGGCTCTGCACGTCTTGCTCGGCTGCGGTACTCGATTCTGGCAGGGCCCCAAGCGAGAAATTCCTCGACAGCCTTACGTATTGCCATTCTCACTTCTTCTGCATCAAGTGCCGGGGCCATCTTTTCATCGCCGTCGTGTGAGTGGTGGGGCGGAAGCGCGCAAGGCAGCCTCAGTCAGACGCGACCAGTGCCAGCGTCCGAAGCCAGCCACGCGGACGCGGCCGCGCCCGCGCCCGCGCCGAGGGAGTCACGCATGACGCTGGACCAGCCGCTACATGTCAGCTTCTTCGGTCGGTCCATGCAGTCTGCAGCCACTCACTCCGTTGGAAAATTTCCTCTCGTGGCCGAGGGTGCCCCGGCGCCGTCTCGATCAGGTGCAAGAGCGACCACGCCACGCCGAAACACTCATCCGGTCCAAATGCCTCAGCAAGAGCGAGTGATTCCTCGTCAGTAACTGGCGGGCTGATCGCCTTCAGCGCCTCATAACGGTTGTCCACGTCTTGCTCGGTTGCAGTGCTCGATTCTGGCAAGGGCCCTAACCGAAGAAATTCCTCGACCGCCTTACGTATTGCCATTCTCACTTCTTCTGCATCAAGTGCGGGAAGTTCGTCTTGTAGTATTGTAGCAAATCACGAAGGCCTTTGTCGTACTTCCCGCCGAAATTTTGCCGAATATCCCGGATGTCTCGCGCAAGCACCTTGCGAAACGGCAGCCCAGCCTCCGCCCGCGCGGTCGCAGCTCCTTTACCTCCGAATGTCCGCGTGAGCGCATGCTCTGCTTCCGGCAACACCAAAGCGCCGCCTTCCGCGCGTGATGTGAATCCGGCCGCTGCCTGGGGCATATGATGAGGGGTTAGTTTGTCCCCGACCACACGCCTCGCGTCCAAGTCTTTGAAGGCTCCCGCGTCTCCGGGTTTTACCGGGCATACATTGTGAGCCCATACCTCAGCATCACCAACGCGATACGCGTGCTCGAGCCCGACTTCGAGATTGTAAACGCGCTGGTTCGGCGCTGCGACTTCGATGCTGTCGATGGCGATTGAGCCAGTGTCGGTCCTCAGGTACATCCCCGGCGCGAGATCGGCCGCGGACGTCCAGCCCAACCCCTCGGCAAACAGCGGGTGTGTCGGAGTCAGCTCGAGGGCATCGCTCATCCCGTGCAGGTGAATGCGAAGGACCTGGCTTGCCACGTGTTGGAGGGTCGTGACCACGAGGCAGCCGGTGCCCGGTTGCTCTCGCGGTGCGGGATCGATGCCGGTCACGGTTGCCCAGCCAGACATCCCGAGCTCCCGGAGCTCGATCCAACCGTTGCCGGCGTCGAAGCCCTGCTCGTTCAGCCACGAGATCGGGCGCACGACGTCGAGCTCGAGTCGCTCGAACGGGTGCGTTGGGTCGGGCATCGTCAGATGAATCGTCCGCGCGTCGCCTGACAGATGTTCGTTCGTGCACTCCGCATTGCCAGCGGTAACACGCTCTCCGACCCGGAGCTGCTCGATGGGTACCTCTCCGCGTTCGGTGGCGACCAAGGTACCCGCTACGAAACAACCGGTCTCGCCGCTGCAGAGCCCGCCTCCACAACCTCCTCCCACTTCTTCGGTAGCGGCCGTGGCTGCTCCCTTCGAACTCGCCTTCAGTGCGTTGATTCCTTTGCCCACTCCATAAGCAACGCCTGCAAATGCTCCGCCTAGCGCCGCGTCAGTCGCGATTGCTTTGGGGTCGAAGGTCTTGCTGGCGTCGCCGGTTTCGATGCCGCGACTTGCAATGCCTCCGACCGCGCCCGCCGCCGCCCCAGCGCCCACCTGAACCGCGAGGCTTGCGCCGCCGGTGAGCCCAGCCACGGCCCCCGTGATGGCGCCGCCCACCGTCGCTCCGGCCAAGCCGCGAGCGGTGACGTCACCGCCGGTGATCGCTGCGCGCGCCAGGTAGACCCCGCCACCGATCGCGCCGCCGATCGCCGCCCCGACCAGGGCGGTGATGCACATCGGGCATTTCCCGTTGGGATCGCGAATCGTGACTGGGTTGTTCCAGCCATAGCTGTAGAGCGCGAGATTTTGCGGCAGGTGGACGCCGTGGTTGGTCTCGCCCTGCATGTACTCCGCCAGGATCGGATCGGGAGTCGTCCAGAGCCCCAACCGAGGATCGTAATAGCGCGCTCCGAAGTAATAGAGCCCTGTCTCGGCGTCGAGCTCCTTGCCATTGAACAGGTAGGGCTGACGCGTGTGGTTCGTGTCACTCGACTGATCGACCCACAGCTCGCCACTCGGGAAGTACTGCTCGTGAGCCACGAGGTTTTGGACCTCGTCGGTCGCGAAGGTCGTGCTGCCGAGCTGATCGTCGTGGAAGTAGGTCACGCTCGCGCGATCACTACACGCGGCGCACTCTTCATTCGCCTCGCTCGGCACGAACTTGCTCGCGACGCGCACGTCTCCCGCGAAGATGTGCTTCGTCGCCGGCACTTCATCACGCACCGTCAGGTATTGCCCGAAGTACGCGGTCTGGGAGGTGCCATTCGCGCGCTTGACCAAGCGCTGCCCAGCGCCGTCGTACAGCGCTTCTTGCAAAGTGACGTTGCCCTGCACGACCTTCGTGGCGCGATTATCGTCACTGTAGGTGACATTTCGCGTGGTCGGTGTGCCGGTGGTTCGCTGCCACGAGGACTGATTGCCGTTCTTGTCGTAGCTGAACGCGCGCTTCACTAAAGTGCTGGACCCAGGGACGGTGTCGTCGACTTCCGACGGCGCGTGCGGATGGACCGTCGTGGGATACGTGTACGCGGACGTGAAGGTCTGATCCGTGCGCGTCGTCGTTTGCGTGACGGTCGTCCCGGACAGCTTCTGAGTTTCGCTGACCTGCGCCTTCTGAACGACGTTGCTGATTGAATCGTACGTCAGCGACTCGCCGTAGTGGTAGCGATCCGTGGCGCTCGTCTGGTGCAGACCATCGGCCGTCTTGAGCTGATACAGGTCGTCGTAGGCGAAGTTTTCGGTGACCGGGCCGACCTTCACGCTGCCTGTCTGCGTGGCATCGAACGGCACGGCATTGGCAATTTGGGTGACGTTGCCGACCGGGTCGTATTGGTAAGCGACTTGTTGGAACGGCCGCGCGGGCAACCCGGCTTGCACCAGGGCCGGATCACGCTCGCTCGCACTGATGCCGGAGAGCCGGCGCGTGAACGGGTGATACGAGTAAGTGGTGGTGATGCCATTGCCGACCTTGAGCAGCGTCTTCTGCTCGAACTGGTCGTAGCCGATGTGCTGAACGTAGTTGTTGGTGATGCCCTTCTTGGTGACCCCGGTCACCGTATCGAGGTTGCCGCCTGCGTCGTACCCGTAGCTGACCTTCTCCGCGCTCGCACCCGGGTAGTAGACGGCGAGCAAGCGCCCGAACGAGTCGTAGTCGTAGGCGAGCGACCGCGCGACGGGGGGCGCTGTGCCCAATCGGTTGAGCGTCCACGTCTCGTGGTTGATGTTCCCGAGTGCGTCGTACTGATACGCCTTGGTTCCGGCTTCGCTCGTCTCCAGCTTGATGCGCGAGGCACGATTGAAGGCAATCGGACCCGCTTCGGTCGACGTGCCGTAGTCGTAGGTCACGTCCGTGGAATTGGGATAGTTGATCTTCTTCAGTCGGTTGAAGTCGTACTCGTAGCGAATCAGTTGGAAGCCAGTGGCAAGGTTCGATGTCTGTTTCGCCGCCAAGTTGCCGGACAAGTCGAACTCGAAGTCCGTGCGCCCAGCATCGGGGTTGACGAGCGTGACGAGCCTGCCCGTCGTGTCGTAGGTCGCTCGGGTCACGTTGCTCTTCGCATCCGTGACCGACAGCAGCTGGCCCAGCGCATCGTAGCCGTAGGACGTGATCAACGTCGTGGGCGTCGCGCTGCCTGCCAGGCGATTCTTCTCGGTCACCCTCAGCACGTCGCCTCGCACGCCTCGAAGCTCGACCTCATCGGAGCCGGGCAGCGGGGCGGTGGGGGTACTGGCCTTGACGTTCGCGTCCGATATCGTCGTTTGCAGACGGTTCGCGTTGTTGATCGTTCCGAAACCGTAGCTGGTGCTCGTGGTTGCAAACGTGTCGGCCTCTTGGCCCGCGGGTCCCGACAGCGGTGTCTTGGTGAGGACCGCGCGGTCGAGCACGTCGTACTCGTTCGTCAGGGCGAGAAACGTCGTTTGCGAAGCCCGTACCGTCGGAGGTTGAGTCGCGTCGAAGAATGGACGGTATTGCCTGATCAGTCGGCCTTGATCGTCATAGACAATCGCGCCGCTGACCTGCATCCCTACTTGGGGGCCCGTGCCCAGGTCTTGCGCGAGGTTCTTCTTGGTCTGGATGATGCGGTTGAGTCCGTCCGAAAAGGTCGACGTCACGATCGGTTGCGTCGGATGCTGGATGTCTCGATTCGCGGTGATCGCATACGCAGGGACGGGATTGCTCCCCGTGCCGCTCGCGGGCCAGCCCGCCTCGCTGTATTGAAAGGAAATGGTGTGATTGCTCGTGCCGACGTCGTACGGGCCATCGACCGACGAAAGGCGACCAAATTCGTCGTAGTTGAAGTTGGCGATCCCGCCGTTGACGTCGGTCTCGCTGGCCATCTTGCCGAAGCGAAGGTCCGTCACGGACGTGGAAGCGTAGCCAAAACTGTCGGACACCTGCGTGCGATAGGTTTGGGTCGGCGTATCGTAGATATAGTTGAGCGTGTACCCGCGCGGATCGATCGTCTTGATGACGTTGCCGTAGGCGTCGTAGGCGTAAGTCCAGGTCGGGTTCGTGGCGGGGTCGCCCGTGTTCGGTAGACCGGTGATCGGATCGACACCGCCGACCACGATTTCGTTCATCGTGAGCAGGGCGCCGTGGCTGTCGTATTTCGCGCTGCGATCACGCATCATCTTGCCGGTGTGGTCTTTCGCCGTGACCCGGCTCGGCTTGTAGATCTTGGCCCCGAGCAGCTGCTGATCCGCGTAATCGACGTGATAACTCACGTCGTTATTGAGGCCTGTGTCGCCGGCATCGATCATATCGGTGAGGTTGCCCAGGCAGTCCCAAGTGCGTGATTCGGTGGTCGATACCGGTGGTGTCGAGTTCGGATCCTTCGAGGTGCCCTCGTAGTGCGCGATCGTCTTGATGGCCTCGGCGGGGTACTGCGCTGGGAACGGCGAGCTCGAGTTGGGGAGATTGGAGCACCGATCGTCCGAAGCGTACGTGTAGCTCTGCACCTCGAACACGTTATTGCTCGCGTCGCGGACGATTGAACTCGAAGGCAGCGCCTTGCGATAGAAGTCTTGATTGTTGTAGTTGGCTTCCGTGGTCGCATAGATGCTGTCGTCGGCGGGGTGGATGCGCGCCGTGGTGACCTTCGCAAAGCCATAGTCTTCGCGCTCGATGCGATCGTGGAAGCCGGCCTGATCGTAGCTGAACCGCGTCACGTAGTGGTTATTGAACCCATCGTTGACGTCGACTCGGCTCAATACGTGCTTGGTCCCAGGCTCGTCCTGCTTGATCGAAAGATCGCGGCGAACGAGGTTGCCCTTTCGGTCGTATTGCACCTCGAAGCTACCGCCGAGGGGGCGATTCACCTTCGTGAGCAGATTGAGTTCCTGGGGGAGCAAGTTGAGCTTGGCCAAGACGGTGCTGTCGTCTTTGTCCTTGAAGACCATGTCCGGGCGACCGTCGCCGTCGAAGTCCTGGAACTCCGAGTGCGACCAACCGGAGCCGTTTTCGTAGAAGCCGGAAGCGCCAACGCACAAGAAGAAGCAGACTTTGAAGCTGAAGCTGGCCGTGAACGCCGTGCTGCGACGGAACGCCAGCGCGTCGTTGATGTCGCCTGCAAACGAGAAATCGTCGGGTGTGGGGATGGCCCAGGGCTGGAACTTCCAAAATGTATCGCTGTCGGCAAAGTGGTCGCCCATGTTGAGCCGAACGCGGACGAAGGGCGTACCCCCCGATTGGTCCCCGTGCCTTCGCAGAACCTGATCGGGCAAGCCATCACCGTTCACGTCGATCAGGTCGACCAGCGTGCGACTGACACCCCAGCTCCAGCCCGCGCCGGCGCTGCCGCCGATTCCGCCGGTGCCGGCCCCGACGCCGACGTTCAGGTTGTTGGTGCCGTTGTCTTGCATGCGGATGCCGTTGACACCAACGCCGCCATACGCGGTCACCAGCGAAGTGACCAGACTTTGTGTGATGGCGGTCTTGCCGATTACGCCCGTTGCCGAATCCCAAGTTGACGTCGACCATGCCTGCGCGGGCCAAGTCATTGCCGGCCCGAGCCGATACCCATAGTTCAGTTTGACGGCGAAGTTGTGGTCGCTGCTCGCGTCCGATCGGATGATGGCATCGAGTAGCCCATCCCCGTTCACGTCCATCCAATCGATACTGGTGCCTGACACCCCGTAGTCAGTGCCAAGGGAAAAGCCGGTCGTGAGCGACTTTTGCACGGAGCCGTCACTCCCGACGTCGTCGATGAGTTGGACGTCATCTCCTGGCGAGAAGCCGCCGCGGAAACTGGCGTGGTCGACACGCCTCAGGGCGTCGAGATTTTTGATCTCTGCGATCGTCGTGGTCCAGGTCGGGATGAACCCTCCTTTGCCGTCCCCATACTGAACCGTCCCGTCTGCCGAGATCGCGTCTGGCCAGCGATCACCGTTGAGATCCATGAACTCGTGATCGTTCGACGTTCGCCCCTTGTTCACCCCCAAGCTGACGCCGAACTGAGCGCCGAGCTCGAAATTCCAAGTACTGGCGTGGCGCAATGAATTGAGCCCGGCGCCGCCGCCGTTGCCGAGCCGCGAGCTGCCGCGGCTCGCGCTGAATTGGCCTGGCGCAATGTAGGCTCCTCCGGGTCCGGACCAACTCTGGCTCAGATTGGGCGGAGGCAGCAAAAGTGCGCTATTGTCGTGCTGCGGGACGCCGAAGAAAAATACGGTAGGGTTGCTGACGGGATTGTTGTTCGCGTCGAGCGGGAAATAGATGTTGTTCGGGGTGAACGCTAGATCGCCGTTGTAGAACCCGTCTGACCAATGGTGAAAGCCGCCAGACATCGGATCCTTGGGCAGGTTGTTGGCGTCGAGCTCGAGCCAGTGCGGATCCCTGTACGTCCAGTTCACGGGAATGCCGGAGAGCGTGGAAGTCGTCGGGGTCACGGGCTGCTCCGAATACACGTTCACCATCAGCTCGTCGCCCGTCTGAAGGGCGACACTCAAGTTGTTGATGGAAACGATGCCGTCACCGCTGATCTTCTTCTTGAGATAACTCTTGTTCACGCCCTGAACGACCACGGTGGCGGCCGCGGCGAGGGTCGGATCCATGAACGAGAAACCCAGTGAGCCATTGAGAGTCACTGTCTGTGGCGAGGGCGCGACGAAGGCCTGCGTCGGTGCGCCGATGAACTGGGGGAAGCGATAGCTCAGGTGCGCCGGTTGACTGAGGATGTCGGTCGAAATCGGGTTGCCGGACTCTGGATCTCCAGGGATCGGGCATTTCAGCGGCTGATCAGCGGCGCTCTTGCTGCAAACGATGGGCGTGCTCACCGGATTACAATACTGAGTGGTGCTGCTCGTGATGTTGCGGCAGTAGCGCGTGTATTGGATGCGCGGGTTCAACCCGAGTTGATTCAAATCGACGGGCGTGTCCGTCTTGATCTCGATCGTGATGCTGTCGCCTTTTTCGACGGTGACCGTTTGGTCGATGTTGATCGTCGCCGCCGACATGGGGTCGATCTTCGGCAAGCCCCCCGACGGAAACTCGATGCTCGTGTTCGGGCTGGCGTGCGGGTGCAGGTAAAGGTGGATCTCCACCTCGTCGGAGGCGGTCCCTCGGGTCGGCGCGGGATCGAACGAAGAAGGGTTGTAGACGCGTACATCGCCGTCGGCCGACGCCACCCACTGCACCTCGGGGCGCAGCAAACGGAAGTCCTTCTGCTGTGAGAATTGGTAGACGGGGAGGCCGTAAGGCTCCTGCAGCATCTGGTCGTTGTACTTGACCAGCGGATCCCACAAGACCTGGTTGCCGAGCGACTCGAGCGCAAGTTGGTCGGTCGAGCCCGACGGGTCGTGGTGGGGAGCGGTCATGAAAAAGAGCGCGTCGCCAAACGCCACCGTCGTGGTCGGGCTGCCCGCGGCCGGATCCATGGGCGAGCAGCCACTCGTGCCGGTCGGGAAGCAGAGCGAGGTATCGCTCGGATCGATGGAATGAGCCCAGAGCGTGGAGGTCGTCCAGCCCCCGCCCGAGATGGGCGTGGCCTTGAAAATCGACACGTCGACGCCATTGCCGCCGGCGTTCTGCTTCTGGATCGAATTCTTGATCGTCACCGGACCCCCAAAAGGGGCTGTCCAACGCACGAGCGGATTGATGCGGGCAAGCCCGCCGTTTTGGCCTGCATCAGCGATGTAGTCTTTGTTCGGATCCTTGGAGTTGATCGCCAGGTTGTTGTTGGTGGTCGACGACGCATCCGTGAAGTGGTTCGTGCCGTCGTTCTTGAGCCAGTGCAGTTGATTGTTGCTGACGAAGGCACGGTCCACCCAGCCGTCACCGTCGATATCGGCCATGACCGCGTCGTCGTCCGTGGACGTCGACGTATAGCCGACGGTTACCCCGAGACCGGAGAAGCTCACCCCGCCATTGATGCTCCATCCCGATTTGCCGGTGTGTCCGAGCGAATCAATGCCCGCGACCGGTAGCGAGTGCAGATGCGCCGCGGTGTCGCCGGGAAAGTTGGAAAGCTCCGGGTGCAGGAAGTTCATGAACGCGCTGTCGCTCGCCGCGAGATCCGGGAGGCCGTCGCCGTTGAAGTCCTGCAGGGCGAGCCGCGTGTTGTCCGAGCCTCCGTTGGCCCCTGCGCTCACGGTAAAGGACACGATGGGTAGGCCGATGCCCACCGTCCCGCTCCCGCCACCCATGGTGTCCTCGGTGCGCGAGAGGGCCGAGCCATTGGGCGCCGAGCCCCACGTCGTCTGCGTTCCAAAAGCCTCGATGCCCGGCGTGCCATTCACGTCGATGGCTTGAGCTCCGCCATACTGGAAAGTGTGCTGATCGAGCTCTTTTACCCCGCCCAAACCGAGCTGTCCGATGGACGTCAGTAGGCTCTTGTAGAAGTGGCCCAAACTGGGAGCCTCGTAGGCGAGCTGGTAGCGGCGGATGAGCGTTGCCGGTTGAGGGGCAGCATTGACCAGCGACACATCGACGTGGTCGAGCCGATAACTCGTACGTTCTTGAAAGCCGGGGCGACCGGAAATGATGACGTCTGGGCGGACGATGTTCGGCTCCCGAAAGAACTCGACGCGGTACGCGGCCGCCAGAGCCGGGCTGACGTGCGATGTGTACTCGATCTTCGACGGATAGAGCTCGCGGTAGTCTTCCCCGCTTCCCGCGGCCGTTCCTCTGACGGTCTCGTAGGTGTACACCATCTGATTTCCGAAGGTGTCCTTGACCGACGAGAGCGCCCAACGGAAAACGTTACAATCAACCGGAGTGGTCCCTGGTTGAGCTAGCACCGCACCCGGCCCGCCATAGGTATAGGCCCTCCCGTGCTTGTCCGTCACGGTCCAGGAAGTGACGCAATTGCCCGTGACATTGCGCACGATGGTGTCGAACGATGACTCGACACGGCGGACATAGGTATTGCTGGCGGCGGAACTCGGTACGATCTCTTCACCATCAATCTGATAGTGGTCGCGCCCGTATTTCACCTCGTCGTACCTCGGCACACCGAACCGCCCGTCGGCCTCGATCGTCGGCAGCCGAAGGTCCCAACCCATGCCGAGCCAGCCGTTCGGCTTTTCGCTGTTGTAAGTGAATGCCAAAGTCGGCTCAATCCCGTTTCGCCCCGGGGGGAGCTCGACGAGATAGTGCAGGTTCATTGCCCCGCTGGAGTTCGCCGTGGGCGGCGCGATGAGGTCGACGCCCGCGCCCGGATCTCCGGTCTTGATGCCCTTCATTTCGTTCGAATTGAACGACTTGATGCCAGGCTCGTCGGGCATCGCCAGCGTCGCGGCAATGAAATCGGTGAAGTGCTCGGTGAGACTCGTCAATGAGCCTGCGCTCGCTACGTCGTAGCGACCGATGCGCTGCCAGCTCCCGAGTGGCTTGTCGTAATAGTACGCAAACAGCTCTCGTTCGGTCTGACCTTGATTGAGCGCGGCCGCATCGTAGGGGAGCGTCAGTTTGACCGGCTTCTTGAACTTCAAACCATTCGGACCGAAGCGGTACGCGCGATGCTCTGGCGTGGCGTTGTTCACGCGCGGCGCCGGATCGGGTACTTGATCCGCGACGAGCGGCCGGACCGTGATGCGCACATCGTGATCCAGCGCGCCCGCTGGGATCTCGAGTTTGGCCCCCGCAAACGCGATCGTCTTCTGCTCGCCGGCCCGCACCAATTGAGCGTACGGGGCCCCTTCGTCCTCGACAGTGGCGTCGTTCGCGACCACGGCATCGTCGACGCACGAGTCGAGCTTCACCGTGCGCCGAACGAGTTTGCCGCTCGAAAGCTTGGCTTCGAGCACAGCCGACCAAGACTTTTGCTTGTTCGACGGTTCGGCCAATTTCAGCGCGAAGCTGTTGTCGACGGCGAGCGACGCGGAGACATCCTCGCCGTTCGCGCGCAGCGCGACCACCAGCTCCCCACGCGGAGGCGCAATGAACCCGGTGACCAACGCTCCTCCGTTGCGGCATTCCCCGTGCAGCGGATAGCTGATGGCGATGGCGCGCGCGTCCGCGTCGCTCGGCAGCGGGCTCGCCGTCACGACCACTTCGGAGACGGGCGAGAGACGCCCTTCGCCGCGCCCCGAGCCACCACCGGCCGCCCTGTCGACCGACACGTCGATTGCCGTCGCATTCGCTGGCAACGAATCGAGTCGCACGTGGTGCCAGCCAGCCGACCGGCCCTGAAGGTCGACGTATTGCGGAGCTCCCGCGTTCGCTCCCGTGGCGCGAACTGCGATGCGCCCGGCGCTGGGCTCGAGTAGCTCGAACACCAAGTCGTGGGCTTGGGATGGTCGATCGAGTGTGAAGTGCTGAGTGGACGCCGTAGCGGTTCGCTTCGCGTCCGCCATCCGCGCTTCGTACAGCGACGAATGGCCAGTTCCCAAAATGCGCACGCGCCGCACCGAATACTCCGGCGCACCCGCTTCGGCCAAAGGCAAGAACCGGATTTCGTTGTCCCCGAGCTTGAGCCAATCGGGCGAGATTTCTTCAACCTGTAGACCGCCTTCGACGCCGCCGGAATTACCGCGCACCGGCGCGCCACCGCGCGGCGAAAGACCGTTGATTTGACGCACGGCTTGCGTGAAGTGACCGAGCCCCGTCAGCTCGTAAACGAGGAAAGCGTGCGCCCACGAGCGCGGGTCCGCGGACAGCTGCACGTGCACGACTCCGTCTTGCGGCCCAGCTGCCCCAAGCGCGACGCGTGTCGCCGTGACGCGATCCGGCGTTGCCTGCGCGACGAGCGCGCCCGGAGCGGCGTCGGCCAAAATTCGATCGGCTAGCACCGGATCGGTCGCGTCGCGCGGTGGCTGCCACCGCCCCCAGAGCCCGATTTCAGCAGGCCCCGTGAGTGAGATGGGCGTCCACTTGACTACCAGGCGCGAGATCTTCGTCGGATCATCGACCGAGATGCGACGCCACTCGTTGGTCCCCACATGGACTCGCACCGCCTCGAGTCCGGGGATAGCGCTGAAACTCAGTCCGTCTTGAGCGAAGAGCGACAAGGTTCCTTCGGTGGGGCCGAGGATGGTGATTCCGGAGAGGGCCCGCGGATCTTGCAAATCCACCGCGAAACTGACGGGTTCGCTGGAGGCAGGCGTCAGCGCCGTGCTCGAATTCCCATCGAACAACTGCCAGGGATCGGCGCCGCCGCGCGCTGACAGCGATTCGACTCGCTTGGGCAGGAGCGGCACGGCCAAGACCTCCGAAGGGCTCGCGGCGGGCCGCGGCGAGGGGCTCCGCGAGTCGCTGTTGGCTGCGCGGGACGGTGTGTCGTCGCCTTCGCAATAGTCGGCGAACCAGCGGTTTGCTCGGTCTGCTGCGGCACGTTGGTCGGACAGCGCTTGCGCAAAGGCCTGCGCCGGCATCGGAAGGGTCAATGCCAGGATCACCGTGGCCGCCAAGAGGCGGACGCTCCACCCGTGTCGTCGAATCGGACTCATGACGTGTGTCTCCCGTTTGCGACTTGCCTTGCCTAGGACCGGAGTTGGAATGCGGCGGGTTCGTACTTGGATCAAAGGGCCCATGACTCACCGTTGCTGACGTGACAGGTCCGCACAGCGTGCGGCTCGTGCAAAAACCGGCGAACCCAGAACTGGCTTCAGGGGTTCAAACTCAAACTGTGAACGTTGGCGATGCCGGTTCCGGACACGCCAAAGAGGCACAGACTCTCGACGCCTGGACTATTCGTGATCGGGACCGTCCAGTTTGCGTACGTGTTGTAACTGCCGGTGTTGGTGGTGGTGAAGCTCCCAATCTGGAAGCCCGTCGGCGACCCGATTCGCACCGAGAAGCGGTTGCCGCTCGAGCCGCTCGCCGCATTCACCACGATATTGTGCACACCGGTCAGATCGACCCCGTCGTAGCAAAACCAATCATTGACATCGAAGAAGGTCACGTTGCCGCCCGTGACGGTGATGCCTTGTTGGCTGCTGACTGGGCTCGCCGGCACGACGCTCCCGAGCGAGAAGTTCTTGGTCACGGTCGCCGAGGACAGCGTCAAGGTGCGCAGGTTGACGATGCCGTTGCTGGTATCACCGCTGAAGCAGAGCGTCTGCTGACCCAACGTCGGCGAGATGGCGATATTGAGCGTCGTGAACGTGGTCCAGCTGCCGGTACTGAGCACGATGGCCTGCCCGATTCGGGTTCCGGTTTGCGAACCGACGCGAACCGAGAACACCCCACCGCTATTGGCGCTCGCCACGCTGGCGACAATCGAATTGACCCCCGTGAGGTCTACCCCGAGGTAGCAAGCGTAGTCGTTGGCGTCGAGGCTCGCGACCCAGCTGCCGGGGCTTCCCGTCTCGATGGTCGTGCCCGACGAAAAATCCGGCGGAGCGGCTGGGATCGCGCTACCGAGCGCATATTTGGCCGGTAGCAGCGTCGCGGATAGAGTGAAGCTCTTCAGATTTCCGATGCCGGGGCCCAATTCACCGACCAAGCACAGCGTGGTAAAGCCGCTGCTCGGCGTGATGTTGGCCGCAATATTGGCGAAGGTCGTCCAGCCGCCGGTGTTGGGCACGACGAACGTCGCGATGCGCGTGCCCGTTGGGGAACCGAGACGAGCCGAGAAGACGCCCCCCGAGTTGGCACTCGCCACGTTGGCGACAATCGAGTTGACGCCCGCCAGATCCACTTCGTCGTAGCAGACGTAATCGGTCGCATCGAAGTTTGCTACGGAGTTACTGGCGTCGGTGGTCGTGCCTTGAGATCGGTCCGGTGGAACGGCCGCAATCGTGCTTCCGACCACGTACTTGGGAATGAGTGGCAGCGCGGACAGTTCGAAGCTCTGTAGCGCGGCGATGTTCGTGCCCGATTCGCCGCGCACGCATAAGGCATGAGTTCCGGGCGTGTTCGAGATCGGGATCTGTTTCGTCTTGAAGGTCGTAGCGCCGCCGGTGGAACTCACGTTGAATGAGCCGATCTGCGCGCCGGTTGGGCTATCGATGCGGAGTGAGAACGAGCCGGCCGCGGTCGCGCTCGCGAAGGTGACGAGTAGCTTCTGAACACTCGTCAGTTCGACGCCGTAATAGCAGAGGTAATCATTGGCATCGAAGGAGATCACATTCCCCGCAGGACCGGTCTGGGTTCCGACCTGCACGTCCGTGGCGGAGGCGGGGATGAGTGCCGGAAGCGGGGGAGTGACGACCGAGTACCTCTTGGGCGGAGCGACGCACTGTCCAAACGGGTCATCGCACAAGGAATTGAAGCCGCAGGTCCCGCAGTTGCCACCGCAACCGTTGGAACCGCACGTCGCGCCCGTGCACTCGGGCACGCACACCGGCACGAGGTAGAAGCTCCGCAAGTTCGCGATACCGGTGCTGACTTCTCCCCGAACGCACAGCGTGTGCAGGCCGGTGGCGGTGGGGTTGAGTTGGAGCGTGAGGGGCTTCCAGGTCTCCCAGCCACCGGTTGCAGGCACGACCACTTGACCCAGCTTGGTGCCGTTCGGGCTGTCCAGACGCACGCTGAACGCCGCGTTGTTGCTGGTGTTGGCGCTGGCGTAGGTCGCCGTGATCGCGACCACGTCATTCATGTAAACGTTGTCGAAGCAGATCGAGCTGCCGGTGTCGAAGTTGCCGATGTACGGCGGGTTGCCGACGACTTGGGTGCTCGTTTGACTGGTGAAGTCGACGGCGTTGATCGTGCTGCCCGCCTGATAAGTTCCGGGGCCCCAAGAGATCCCGGGCAGCGGTTTCGTCTTCTCCCCGGCGGCTGCGCTGAGCTGCGTGCCATCCAGGAGCAGGGCCCGCAGAACCGTCAGCGCGACTTGCTGCGTGGAAACCGGATCGATCACCGAGACGTGGCTCGTGATGCCCGGATTCGAGATGAGCAACGGGACATTGATGTCGTCTTGAGCGCCGCCCCCATGATCGGCGTGCTTCGTCCCCACGGTGTCGGTATAGATGACCCCGAGATCGGGCTGCACGAACACGTTGGGGGCGCGGGCGGCGGCGAGCAGATCGGTCGAAGACTGAGGATCGCCGAATGTGTCAGCGAGCTCTGAGCCGCTCGTGATGTTCGTGGAAAAGATCGAGCCAGTGGGTCTCACCGTGGCGCCGATGAGCTCGTCGGTGATCGGATCGTTGAGGGTTTGGACGACGCTCGATAGCCGGACGTCGTTCTGGTCCTGCAGCCAGACCAGCGCCGAGTCGCCCATCTGAACGTGTCCGGTGATCGAGGGACTGCTGACGCTGTTGGAGTTGACGAAGGGAGCCTTGGTGACGTCCACATCGACCGCGGCGTTGGTATTGGGATCAAAAGTAGATTGAACGACTGACCGCGGCTCGCCGGTGATGGGATCGAGCTTGCTGGTCGGAGAGGTGGTGGCGCCCTCCTTCTCCGTGCGCCAGCGCTTGGGATCGATGGGAGCTTGGCCGTGCTTCGAAGTCAGAACAACGAGGGTCTTGTCGCGCAGGTGCTTGGCATCGAGCTCGCTGAGGATGCGCCCGATCGAGGTGTCTACGCGCTGAAAAGCAGAGAGGAGCAGCGGACTCGGGTCGGCAAGATCGTTGATGTAGCCCCCCGGCGGGATTCTCTCGGCGACCTCGACGGCCGTGAAATTCAACCCGAGCACCGTTGGCACGGCGGACGCCCTGGACCCATCCGCCGCAACGCCATCGATCTTGTTGATTACGGCTTGAACTTTGACGTCGTCGTACGCTTGGGCGGCTGGTACGCAATGGGCGTAGTCGATCAGGGGGATGGCACCGACCGAATTACTCGCGTTGCACAGAGCCTGACTGCCTCCCAGATTCACGCCGTTGACGTTCGAGCCGCCGTTGGCGACCGCAGACGTGAACTCCGGAGAGTAGAAGTCGGACAGGCCCTTACCCGACGGTCCCGAGAGCATCTCGTAAGAGGCGTGATTGTCCGTCCACGCGGTGCGGCGACCCGAGCTTTGAACGACTTCGAAAAGCGTGTTGGCTTTGAGGAAATTGTGCGGGTAGACCGGGACGCACGCGCCCTGGCTATCGATGGTCAACGGGAGGTTGGCGGCGTTGATGGGGCTGAAAGTGAGACTCTGAGCTACCGCGAGCGTGCCGTCATAGATGACTTCCGTGCCCACGTTCCCGGCGCAATTGCTACCGGGAGGGTAGAGGGTGCGATCGAAGACGTCTTCGTCGTACACGCCCGTGGTCCTGGGTGAACCACCGGTCACGATCGCGAGCAGCCCGGGGAAGGTACCCGATGGTGTTGGGGTCGTGACGTTGGGGTAGTCGATCCCTTGCGAGAACAGTGCTCCAATGTTGGAGCGCGGATTGTTGGCTACCCACTTGTAGAAGTCGGCGGCGTGCATGCCGTCGACGCTCAAGAGCAGAATACGCCTGAGCCCGGTATTGGGCACCACGAGACTCGCGGCCGTACTCGACGCGGCCGTACTCTTGTCCGAGGCGGTCGTTGGCGCGGCGGTTCCGGCACTCGCCGCCGCTCCGTTCGCGGCGGCAACGGCTGCGGCCGCCCGAGCGGCGAGCGCGGCGACGTCCAGACCGCCAGGCGTGGCTTTGACTTTGGCATTGAGATTGCTGGTCGCGCGGTCGGCCGACTCCTCGGACTTCGAGGATTGCTCCCCGGGACTGCAACCTACGGCTGCCAGTGTGAGCACGGTGCACCAAAAACGCAGTTTCATCGCTGCCCTCCGCCCCAAATGGCGTGACCTTCAATTCGCGCTAACCGTCGTGACCTCGAGAAAACAATTGCTTCACCCCGAACCCGTTGCGCGATTCCGACCGGCACGTTCCAAGCCTGCTCGTGCCGGTCGAAATCAGCGGGGTTATCACGGAGACAGAGTGAAATTCTGAAAGTTGGCGATGCCGGTGCCGGAGACACCGAAGAAGCACAACCGCTGCACACCCGGACTATTGCTGACCGTGACATTCCAATTCGCGTAGGTGTTGTAAGAACCAGTGTTGCTCGTGGTAAAGCTTCCGATTTGGAATCCGGTCTGTGAACCGATCCGCACCGAGAAGCGATTTCCAGAGCTGCCGCTGGCGGCGAGCGCCTTGATGGTATGCACGCCGGTCAGATCGACGCCGTCGTAGCAGAACCAGTCATTCTGATCGAAGAAGGTGATCGTGGTGCCGTTGAGGGTGATGCCTTGCGAGCCGTTGTTTGGTCCGCCGGGAATCACGCTGTTGAGTGAGAAGCTCTTGGAAACGGTGGCCGCGGACAGCGTGAGGTTCTTGATGTTCCCGATCCCCGTGCCGCTATCGCCTGTGATGCACAGCGTGGTTACGCCAGCAGTTGGAGTGATCGCGATGTTGAGGTTGGTGAACGTCGTCCAGCTGCCCGTACTCAGCACGATGCTCTGGCCGATTCGGGGGCCTGTGGGCGAACCCGTTCGAACCGAGAAGACTCCACCGCTATTTGCGCTGGCAATGTTGGCGATGATTGAATTGACGCCGGTCAAATCCACGCTGTCGTAGCAGAAGGAGTCGTTGGCATCGAAGTTGGCGATGAAGCCGCCCGCGTCGTTCGTGGTGCCTTGTTGGGCGTCCGGGGGCGTGGCCGGAATCAGACTGCCCACCTGGTACTTCGAGGGGATGACCGTTGCCGACAGTAGGAAGCTCTTCAGATTGGCGATGCCGCTGCCGGTTTCGCCGACGAAGCACAGCGTGGTCATCCCGCCACTCGGCGTGATGTTTGCGCCCACGGTGGCAAACGTAGTCCCGCTGCCGGTGTTCGGAGCACGGAACGTCGCGATGCGGGGGCCAGTCTGCGAGCCGGTCCGTGCGGAGAACGTGCCGCCACCGCTGGCACTCGCCACCGTCGCGACAATCGAGTTCACGCCGGAGAGGTCGACCTCTTCGTAGCAAACGAAGTCGTTGCTATCGAAGCTCGAGACGAAACCGCCCGCATCGTTGGTCGTGCCCTGTTGTGAATCGGGGGGCGCGGCCAAAATCGTGCTGCCCAGCGTGTACCTCGGCAAGACCGGTTGGTCCGAGAGTTGGAAGCTCTGCAGCGTGGCGATGTTGCTGCCCGTTTCACCTCGAACGCACAGCGCGTGCACGCCGAACGTGTTCGCGATCGGGATCTGTTTGGGTTTGAAGGTCGTGGCTCCGCCCGTGGCCGGGACCGTGTACGACCCGATCTGCGGCCCGTTCGGGTCGTCGACGCGGAACGAGAAGGTCCCACCGGCCGTAGCGCTCGCCAGCGTGGTCACGATCTTCTGCACGTTCGTGAGCTCGACGCCGTAATAACAAACGTAGTCGTTTGCGTCGAAGGACACCACCGTGGTCGAACCCGAGCCGAGCGTCGTGCCCACCTGATTGTCGTAGTCGGGGGCCTTGATGAGCGATGACAGCTGGGGGTTGATGACCGAGTACTTCGTCGGCGGAACGACGCATTGGCCGAAGGGATCGTCACACAAGAAGTTGAAACCGCAGGTTCCGCAGGTGCCGCCGCAACCGTCCGAACCGCACGTGGCGTTGGTGCACTCGGGCACGCACACCGGTACCAGATAGAAACTCAGCAGGTTGGCAATGCCAGTGCCCGACTCCCCGCGGAAGCACAGGCTGTGTAGGCCCGTTTGCGCCGGGTTGATGGTGATCGTGAACGTCTTCCACGTGGTCCAGCCACCTGTCGAGGGTACGGTGACCTGACCTACCTTCGTTCCGTTCGGACCGTCGATGCGGGCACTGAAGACGTTGTTCGCGGCGGTATTGTTGCTCGCGACCGTCGCGGTGATCGAAACCACGTCGGTCAGATAGACGTCATTGAAGCAAATCGAGCTGCCGGCGTTGAAGGTGGCGACGTATGGCGGATTGCCGGCCACCGTCGTGCTGGTTTGGCTCGTGAAATCGACCGCTTTGATCGTGCTGCCTGCTTGATACGTGCCAGGACCCCATACGATCCCGGGCAGTGTGGTCGTCCCTTCGGCGGCGGCCGCGTTCAGCTTGGTGCCGTCGAGCGTTAGGGCTCTGAGAACGGTCATCGCCACTTGCTCGGTCGATACCGGTTGGAGCAGGGACACGTGGTTCACGATGCCCGGGTTGGAGATGAGCAACGGCACGTTGATGTCGTCCTGCGCTCCGCCCGCGTGGGCGGCGAGCTGATCGAAACCGCCCGCATAGATCACGCCCAGGTCCGGCTGAATGAACACGTTTGGGGCGCGCGCGGCCGCGAGCAGATCCGTCGACGATTGGGCATCGCCAAACGTTTGGACGAGCTCGGCCCCGGCCGTGACGTTGGTCGAGAAGATCGAACCTTGGGGCCGCACGGTCGCACCGATGGCGGTGTCCGTCGCCGGGTTGGTGAGCGCTTGGACGACGTTGGTGACGTTGGCGTTGTTTTGATTCTGCAGCCACAGGATGCTCGAATCGGAGTTCTGCATGTGCCCGCCGGTGACCGTGACGCGCCCGCTATTGGGGTTCACGAACGAAGACGGGGTGTCGACCGTCGGATCCACCGCTTGCACGTACGGATACGGGTCGTTGACACCAGACAGGCCCGGCGCGGCGAAGGTCTCGTTCCGAAATTTGCTGCCATCGATCGGAGCTTGGCCGTGCTTGGCGGTCACGACGACCAGCGTCTTGTCGATGAAATGCTTGAGGTCGAGCTCGGTCAGGATTCGCCCGATCGAAAAATCGACGTGATCCAGTGCTGCCTGCAGCAGGTCTTTCGGATCGGCGGCGGCGTTCAGGTAGCCGGCTTTCGGCACGTCGATGCGTTGTGCCACTTCGACCGCCGCGAAGTTCAAACCGAGCAGGGTGGGGACGGCGGATTGCCGCGAGCCATCCGCTGAAAATCCGTCGATCTTGTTGATCACAGCTTGAACTTTGACGTCGTCGTAGGCCTGTGCCGCCGGAATGCACATGCTGTAGTTGATGGGGCCGCTGCCAACGGCGTTGGTTCCAACGACGCACGCCGAGGCCGCGCCGGTGAGATCGACGCCGTTCACGTTACCACCCAAGGCCACCTGAGAGGTGACGTCCGGGGTAAACAGTTCAGAGACGCCCTTACCCGACGGGCCGGACAAAATCTCGTAAGAGGCGTGATTGTCATTCCACGCGGTGCGGCGCCCACTGCCCTGAACGACCTCGAAGATCGTCGAGGCCTTGAGGAAACTATGCGGATAGACCCCGACGCAATTGCCTTGGAGGTCTTTCGTCAGCGGCAAGTTGTCCTTATTGATCGGACTGAAGAGCTGAGTCCAGTCTTGCGCAATCGAGCCGTCGTAAACGATTTCCGTGCCTTTGGTACCTGCGCAGTTGCTGCCTGGCGAATAAAGCGAACGATCGTAGGAGTCTTCTCCGTAAACACCGGTAGATTTGGGTGAACCGCCCGTAGCGAGGGCGAGGATACCCGGAAATGCGCCTGCCGGAGTGGGAGTCGTGGCGTTGGGATAGTCAATTCCATGCAAATACAGCTTGCCAATGTTCGAGCGCGGAAAATTAGCTACGTATTTGTAGAAATCAGCGGCGTGCATGCCATCGATACTCAGCAGAACGATATGACGGAGCCCCGTATTCGGGGTGACGGAAACCCCGCAGGTTGGACACGGCGCATCAGCCGCATTCGCGGCCTGAGCGGCGAGCGCGCTGACGTCGAGGCCATTATTCAGCTGAAGAGCGGCCTTGCCCACTTCTTCCCCTGGTTTCGAAGGGCCGGCCACGGAACTGCAACCCACGAGCGCCAACGACAGTAGTGCCCACCACGATTTCGGTTTCGCTTCCATCATAAACCTCCGGCGACGTGACCTACCCTCACGCGATGCTGAAGGCTCATTAACATACTCGGTTCGACTTTGTGTGGACTTTCTAACTGTCTGTCTGTCTATTTATTTGGCGTGCGTTCGCTTGCGTGTCAGTTGCTCACTGACGGCGTCACCGGAGGTTCATTGTTTGTCACGAGCGCGTTAATTCGGCGTTTGAAAATCGGGCGCCAATTGGCACTCTGAATGGGTGACGAAATTCGCCGGCATCCAATCGTCTCGTCATGGCCTTTCGTTCGGCGCTAATGCTTCTCGTCGCCGCCACTCGAAGATGGCAGTGGCGCTCGATTCGAGTGTTAGCGTCAGCGTGGAACTTCGGGTGCTACGAGCGAGCAAAAGTCATTGATGCAGAAGTTTGTGGAGTCACAGCAATCCGCGTCCGATTGGCAGGCTTCCTGAGCTTCCGCGCAGCTGGCTTTTGGCGGTGGACTACAAGCCAGAGTCCCCGCGTCTGCGGACCGACGACAGTAACCGGCGCAGCATTGGTCACCCGACGCGCAATTCTCCCCATTCTGCCGGCACGGATCGAGCACCCAAAAGCCTCGTGAGTTCCCCGCGATCAGTTCCTGCGCCGGCAAGTAGAAAGCGGGGTGACTCGGATCAGTCCGTTTCAGGTTACCTGCGGAGAGCTTGCCGTCGGTGAAGCCGTTGATGTCGATGGCCGCGACCCACAGCTTCTTGCTCGTGACTTGGGCGTAGTCCGAAGAGTCATAGCTGTCAGGCGAGCTTTGCCAGGGATCGCCGTCGGCCACGTTGCCGTAGCGACGTCGGCTCGTGAAGAGAACCCAAAAGTAGCCGCCCGTGGCGACCGGGTTCACGTTCGGTTCGAAGTTGAGCACCGTGTCGTCGGGGTGAGCGTCGTTGCTCGGTAGATAGGGTCCGCTGCCATCGGCGCGCGTGCCGTTGAGCGCCAGCAGTGGTTCGGCCGTGCCGGTCGCCAAATCCGACCAATCCAAGCGCGCCTGCTGATGCACGCCGTTCGGCGACAGAAACGGGGTAGGGGTCGAGGGCGTCAGATGGTGATGAAACACCACGGCGTCTCCTGACGGAAGGAACGAGGGAAAGCCCGCGTTCTCCGGATCGCGGGTGGTCGCCAACAAGCGCGCATTCGAGAACGTCATCGAGCTGCGATCGAAATCGACGACGACGAGCTCATGGCCGGTGCCCGTGATCGAGCCAATCGCGCCGCCCATGAAATCGAACGCGAGGTGCTTGCCATCGGGTGAGAAGGCGGGCGTGCCCGCGCTGAGCTCGCTTGGGATCCCCGACCACTCGATCGGTGACGAAGTCGGCGTGGGCGGGAACGCGTAGAGCTGACTGAACGCGGGTGGCTGGCCGCCCACGGCAAACTTCAAGCTCGACGTGAACGCCAACGTGCCATCGGGTGAAAGGGCCGCCCAAGCGAACACCGCGTCCCAGGTCGAAGCGAGCGTGCTCACTTGCCCTTGGGCCAAGTCGTATGTCGCGGTGGGCGCGTAGCCGACGCCCGCTTTCTGCACGAGCAGCCGGCTGCCATTGGCGGCGACCATGTGACACCCGCGACAACCCGTCTTGTCCTTCGATGGCTGACCGGCGATCAGCTTGGGCCCGGTTTCGCCAGAGCGAATCGCGAGCACTCCCACGCCGAATTCACCGCCTCCCTTTTTCAGCTGATCGCCCGAGTTGGCGACGAGCGCGGTGCCGTAGGAGTTGTAGTAGACCGTCCCCGTGAGTCGACCTTGGGCGACGAGCCACGATTGAGAGATGGGGCCGTAGGCCACGCCATCCTTGGCAACCGTCAACTCGACGGTGAGCCGATCGTCGGCGCTCGCGCTGTTCGTCGCCATCTCCCAGATGTCTTGAGGAATGGGGTGACGGATGAAGTGACCCAAGTGCTCACTGCCGGCGGTGCTCGACGCTTGCTCCGCGGCGAGCGCTTCGAGGATCCCCGGTCGCCCGAAGCTTCCCGACCACGCAAACGACCCGCTCGAAGTCGAAAGACCGATGCGAATCGCGTCCGCATCCCCCAAGCTCGAGTCCCACATCAGAAGCGGCGCCAGCATGCCACGCGGCCAAACCGTGCCGTCGTAGGGGTAGAGCAGCGCGAGCTTCTGCGAGGCGCCGTCTTCCTGCGGCGCAAGCAAAGCCGTGAGCGTCGCCTGGTCGGTGATCGCGGGCCCGAGCCCCTCGCCGCCAACGCCCGCAATGCCTCCGCCGCGCGTCAAATCAGCCAAGGATTGAGCGATCGCCGCGCTTTCCGTGGGGTCATCGACCTGGGCTCCGTTCTGCGTGCCGGAGAGCTGCACGACGAGCGTGGCTTCGCCGGATTCGTTGCCGAGGCTTGCCGTCACTCGCACCGGACCGCCGGTCTTGCCCGTCGGCAGGAAAGCGACGTTGCGGCCCGTATTGGGCGAGATGCTGCCGATATCGCCGCGATCTACCGACCAGGTGGCAGCCACGGGCGCGCCGTCCTCGGTCGCCTGCAATCGCACCGTGCCCGGAGCTTTTCCGAGCTCGACTTTGATGGTCGTGGTCTCGGCGATCACGGCGATGCGCTGAGACGTCGACGTGTTTCCTCCAGTCAGCAGCGTCGGTCCGTTCCCCGCCTCCGCACCCCCACCCGCGCCTGTGCTCGTTCCGTCCTGTGCCGCATCGTGGTTTGCGCAGCCGCTGCACCAGAAAATCAATGGCGCGAGCAGCGCGAGCCCTGCCCTCCACGTCAGGCGCCGATCGGCTACCCAGGTCATCGCGCGTAATCTACTTCGAGACGGAAGGTGACGTAAATCGACGCGCGCCTACGAGGTGAGAGCTTCCAAACGAAGCATGTAGTCAAGTTGATGTGGCGAATTCCGCCACTGTGCGTCTCTATATATATGTCGTCACGTGACCGCGACTCGCGTGCGCCCGCGAGATTGACGCGCACGCGCCGTGCGCGCCGTGCCACGCACTCGACCATCGATCCGCTGCAGCTCAGTTGCGAGGTGCAGTGTGCGCCCAGCGATGGTCTCATTGCCCCAGGGTTTGCGAATGGCGTACGCGATGCGACCGTCGCTCAGCACGCTCAGGCGCTCGAGGCTGAGCGGCGGCCTGGCGCAATAGCGAAGAAGCCGTTCGCGGCCTTCGCGGTCGCTCGCAGACACGACCACCCCCGCATGCACGTCGAAGCCTCGCACGTGGTCACTGCGCCGTTGGGACCGGGGAGGCGCAGGGAGGGCCTCGTGACCGTCATCGCTGGGGCCGGGTCTGCTTGGCATGGCGGTCAGCTCGCCCAGGCCGAGCGAGCCATGCAGGCAGGCATCGAGCGCTGAGCGAGCAACGGGTTCGGTCGGTGGCTCGTCTGGGTCGTTATCGAGAAACCCGTGGCGACGTAGCCATCCCACCACTCGCATCTCGACGTTAACTGTGAGCGTTTCGAGATCCATACGGTCCGGTGTTGGCAGTCGCCAAAAGTCGGCGCGCGCGGCGCTCCTGGCCGCTGTGAACACGCCGTCGGGGACGACGACGTGAAAATGAACGTTCAAGTTCATGCTGCCGCCGAATCGCTGCGGGAAACACACTGCTCCGCTTGCTGTCGAGCGAAGCCCGGACAGCCCGGCGCGCTCGCGCTGCGAGCGGAAGATCTCCTGCACAAAGATTCGCCCCACCGCGGTCAGAGCACGCGGATCGCGGGCGAGTAGCAGGCGCAGCTCGAACGGCACCGAGAGCACCCACTGTCGAAGTGGCACTTCTGGCATCACCTCATCCGTTAAATGTGCGGCGGTCCCACACATGCGTCGCGCATTGCAGGATGGGCACACGCCCCGCTTCTTGCACGACAGCGCGACAAGTAGGTCTTTGCCGCACGAGCGGCATCGTGCTCGCAAAAATCCGTGCGCTAAGATCCCGCACTTCAAGTACTCGCGCAGCTCACGCTCGACGTATTGCGGTAGGGCACGCTCGTGCGTCTCGCG
>Ga0302322_100000581_pt1 | contig 28143 bp, 30 predicted proteins | sample Fen_T0_2_FD_203757 | JGI IMG/M metagenome (GOLD analysis project Ga0302322, IMG submission 203757) | Peat permafrost microbial communities from Stordalen Mire near Abisko, Sweden - Fen_T0_2 | ecosystem: Environmental > Terrestrial > Soil > Wetlands > Permafrost | place: Sweden: Abisko...
CCGTGAACAGCGCGCCGAACTGGAACAGCATGCCGATCTTGCGCCGCATCGCGAACAGTGCGTCGCGGTCCATGTCGGGAACGGACTCTCCGGCGACGAGGACGCGACCGGCCTGCGGTTGCAGCTGGCCACCGATGAGCCGCAGGATCGTGGTCTTGCCGCAGCCGGAGCCGCCCATGATCGCGACGACCTTGCCGCGGGGTATCGCCATGTCGATTCCGCGCAGCACCGGGCGCGCAGGGTCGTACCCATAGGTCACGCCGGCAAGTTCGACGGCGTTCTCAGTGGGGCAGGCGGGCGCGGCGGCGGGCGGTATTGCTGCGGCGGTCACGCAGGGAATCCAGGGCATTGGCGGACCCGGATTGTAGCCTCTGCGCCAAAGCGGCCGCAATGACCCGCGGTCATTTACAACTTCTTACTTGCCTTTGTCCAACCGCAATCGTCTCAGGCGGGCTTGGGCCTCTCCCGCTTCAACAGGCGCTGTTCAGCCAGCAGCACCGACTCCGGCCTCCCCAGAAGCACGACCACATCGCCCGCCTCGAAACGGAAGTCCACGTCGGGGCGACGCGAACGGGCACCGCGCCGGCGTACCCCGGTCACTTCGACCAGCGGTCCTAAGTCCACTTCGGCCAGCGTGCGGCCGACGGCCCGCGCACGCGCGGACAGCGCTACCGAATGCAGCCGGGGCTGCAGGTTGTCGGCCGCGTCCGCCGCATCGGTCGCGCCATGGAAGAAGCCGCGAAAGAGCCCGTAGCGCTCCTCGCGGATGGTGCGAATGCGCTTCAGCACGCGGTTGAGCGGCACGCCCAGCAGCAGCAGCGCGTGCGACGCCAGCATGAGGCTGCCTTCGAGGACCTCCGGCACCACCTCGGCCGCGCCCGCATCCATCAGCTTCGCGAGTTCGCTGTCGTCCACCGTGCGCACGACCACCGGCAGTTCCGGCCGCAGTTCCTGCACCAGATGCAGGATCTTGAGGGCGATCGGGATGTCGGCAAACGTGATCACGACCGCCTTGGCCTTGGCCATGCCGGCCGAGATCAGCGCCTCGCGCCGGCTGGCGTCGCCGTAGACGACCACGCCGCCGTCCGCCGCGGATTCGCGCACGCGCTCGGGGTCGGAATCGAGCGCCACGTAGGGAATGTCCTCGGCCTCGAGCAGGCGCGCCAGGTTCTGGCCGCTCCGCCCGTAGCCGCAGACGATGATGTGGTCCTGCCGTGTCATCGTCTTGGCGGCGATGTGGGTGAGCTGCGCCGCGCGCGCCAGCCAGTCGTTGGCGGTCAGCTTGCGCACGATCGGCTCAGCAAATTGGATAATGAGCGGCGCGGACAGCATGGACAGGATCATCGCCGCCAGCACCGGCTGGGCGAGTTCCCTCGGCACGAGCTTGTTGTCGGCGGCCAGCGCCAGCATCACCAGCGCCAGCTCGCCTGCCTGCGCGAGATAGAAGCCCGTGCGCAGCGCCGCGGACAACGGCGCACCGAACAGGCGCGCCAGCGCGACGACAAGCACGAACTTGGCGAATACCGGTATCAGCAGCAGCAGCGCCACCATTCCCGCGTTGGCCGCCACGACCTTGATGTCGAGCACCATGCCGACGGCGACGAAGAAAAGACCCAGAAGCACGTCGCGGAACGGCTTGATGTCGTCGTCGACCTGGTAGCGAAACTCCGTCTCCGCAATCAGCATGCCGGCCAGGAACGCACCCAGCGCCAGCGACAGCCCGAGCGTGGCGGTCAGCGCGCCCAAGCCGAGCGTGACCAGCAGCACGTTGAGGACGAACAGCTCGGGCGACCGCTGCCGCGCGACCAAGTGGAACCACGCGCGCATCGGCTTCTGGCCGAAATAGAGGATGAGCGTCAATGCGGCGGCGGCCTTCACCGCGGCGATGCCGAGTTCCATCGCCATGTCCTCTCCGGCCTTGCCCAGCGACGGGATGACGATCAGGAACGCCACCACGGCCAAATCCTGGAAGAGCAGGATGGCCAGGCTGTCGCGGCCGTGCGGCGTGTTGAGCTCCATCCTCTCGGCGAGCATTTTGGACACGATGGCGGTGGAACTCATCGCTAGCGCGCCGCCTAACACCAGTCCTGCCTTCCAGCCAAAGCCCAGCAACTGCAGCACCGCCGCTGCGGCGGCCGTGGTGATGGCGACCTGCGCCAGGCCCAGCCCGAACACCGCGCGCTGCATCGAACGCAATTGCGGCAGGCTGAATTCCAGGCCGATCGAGAACATCAGAAACACGATGCCGAATTCGGCCAGCTCGCGCGTATCGGTATCGTCGGGCACCCATCCGAAACCATGAGGGCCGACAGCGATGCCGACCAGTAGGTAACCCAGGATCGCAGGCAGGCGAATTTGCCGGCACACGACGACGACCACGACGGCGGCGGCGAGAAGGACGAGGATCAGTTTCAACGCACCAGGCACGGGGCGAAATTACCACGATCGGCCCCGCGCGGTCCTTCGCCGCGCGCGCCCATGCCGAATGGAAAGCTATACTTGCCCGGTGAATGCCCGTACCGGCCCGCAATCCACTCCCGCCGCGCTTGCCGTCGATCCTGTGCGCGCGCTGGCGCTCGCCCGCGACGTGCTCGCCACCGAAGCCGCCGCCATCACTGCATTGTCGGCGCGACTCGGCGCTCCTTTCGTCGCCGCCGTCGAAATGATCATCAACTGCCGCGGGCGCATCGTCGTCTCCGGCATCGGCAAATCGGGACACATCGGCCGCAAGCTCGCCGCCACCCTCGCGTCCACCGGGACGCCGGCGTTCTTCGTGCACCCGGCTGACGCGTCGCATGGCGATCTCGGGATGATCACGCCGGACGACATCGTGCTGATGTTGTCCAACTCCGGCGAGACCGACGAACTCGTCGCGCTGACACCGCACCTGAAGCGCGAGGGCGCCCGCCTGATCGCGCTCACCGGCAACGAACAGAGTTCCCTCGCGCAGGCCGCGGACGTGCACCTGGACGCCGCGGTCGACGTGGAGGCGTGCCCGCTCGGCCTCGCACCCACCGCCAGCACGACCGCGGCGCTCGCGCTGGGTGACGCGCTGGCGCTCGCACTTCTCGACGCACGTGGCTTTTCCGCGGACGATTTCGCGCGCTCGCATCCGGGCGGCGCGCTCGGACGGCGGCTGCTGACCCGGGTCGCCGACGTGATGCGCACCGGCGGCAGCCTTCCGGTGTCACCTCTTACCGCAACCTTGGCCCAGGCGATCGTCGAGATGAGCCGCAAGGGCATGGGGATGACCGCCGTCGTCGACGCCGACGGCCGCGTCGCGGGCATCTTCACGGACGGCGACCTGCGCCGCTGCCTCGACCGCATCCGCGACGTTGCGGCCGTCACCGTCGCCGAGGTGATGACGGCGACGCCGCGCACTATCACGCCCGACCGGCTAGCCGTGGACTGCGTCGACACGATGGAAACCGCACCCAAGGTATCGCAGTTGTTGGTCGTCGACGCCGAACGCCGGCTGGTCGGCGCGCTGCACCTGCACGATCTCTTTCGCGCGAGGATCGTCTGATGCCCACCGACGTGCTGGCGCGCGCGCGCCGTGTGCGCCTCCTGACCTGCGACGTCGATGGCGTCCTGACCGACGGCCGGATCTACGTCGACGACCACGGCCACGAAACCAAGGCTTTTTCCGCGCTCGACGGCGTCGGCATCGGCCTGCTGCAACGCGCGGGGATCACGGTCGCGTGGATCACCGGCAGTTCCGCGCCCGCCGTCACGCACCGCGCACACCGCCTCAATGTTTCGCACGTCGTGCTGGGCGCCGCGGAAAAGCACGCGCCCTGGGACGCATTGCGACGGCAACTCGAGCTGGAGGCGGCCGAGTGCGCACACATCGGCGACGACCTCCCGGACCTGCCGATCTTCCACGCGTGCGGCTTTGCCGTCACCGTGCCGCATGCGCCGCCCACGGTGCGCGAGCACGCGCAATTCGTCACTGCGCGCGACGGCGGTGCCGGCGCCGTGCGCGAGCTGGCGGACCTCATCCTGGCCGCGCAAGGCAGGCACGCCGCCACGTCGGCGCCGCCGCCGCGATCGACCTGATGCGCGCGATGGCGGATAAGCGTCCCAACCGAAGCTTCCTCGACCGCGCCACCGCGTGGTCGCCCGTGCTGCTGCTGGGCGGACTGGCGGCGCTCACCTACTGGCTCGACGCGCAGGTGCAGGCTCCGCCGCCGCGCCGCGACGGTTCCACGCGCCACGATCCCGACATTGTTGCCGAAGGCGTGCGCGTGCTGAAGCTGGATCCGGAAGGCCGGCCACTGCAATCGCTGGCGGCGCGACGCGCAGAACATTTCATGGACGACCAGACCACCGACTTCATCGACGTCACGCTGTCGGAGACTCGGGCCGGCAGGGCGCCGATATCGGTCACGGCCGGTGTGGCGACGCTGACCGGCGATCGCGAAAATGTCTACTTCAAGGATCACGTCCGCGCCGTGCGCGAGGCGACGCCGGCCACGGCGACGGAGCCCGCATCCGGTCCTCTGACGATAACCAGCGAATACCTCCACGTGCTGCCCAACCAGGAAATCGTGCGCACGGACAAGCGTGTGACGATCACCGACCCCCGTGGGATAATCAACGCGACGGGGATGGAGGCCGACAGCAAGGCCAAGACGATCAAGTTCAAATCCGGCGTCAGCGGACACATGGAACCCAGGAAATAGCCGATGGCGCGCATCACTCGTTTCCGCATCGGGCACGCGCTGCTTGCGTGCTTCGCACTGTGTTGCGCAGCGGCGGCGCACGCCGAAAAGGCCGATCGCGAGAAGAACATCGAGTTTCAGGGCGATTCAGGCGGCGGCAACGCGGAGAGCAAGACCGGCGAACTGGTCGGGCACGTCGTCATCACGCAGGGCACGATGGCAATACAGGCCGACCGCGTGACGTTCAAACAGAACGCCGACAACTCTCTTTCGGCAACGGCCTACGGCAATCCGGTCCGCTTCCGCGAGAAGCGCGACGGCGCCGACGACTATTACGAAGGTTATGCGCAACGCATCGTCTACGATGGCGAGAAGCGCTTCATCGAGCTGTTCGACAACGCGCTCCTGAAGAAAGCCGGCGACGAGATCCGCAGCAATTACATCACCTACAGCGCGGCCACCGAAAAATTCACCGCGGAAGGCCGACCGGACGCGAAGCCTCCCGCAGCGGGCGACGCGCCGCTGGGAGCGCGCGTGCGCGGCACGTTCCAACCCAGGAGCGAGGACAAACCGGACAAGCCGGCCGCCAAGGATAAGGCAAAAGATGGCGCCGACGCCGGCAAGGGCAAGGGTGCGGCCGAGAAGGACAAGGGTGCCGCCACAAAGGCTCCGGCGCCGCTGTTGCTGACGCCGTCCGGAGACCTGGCGCCCGCGAAATGAGCAAGCTGTCCGCGGCGCAACTTCGCAAACGCTACAAGGCGCGCACGGTCGTCCATGACGTCTCGCTCGACGTCGCGAGCGGCGAGGTCGTCGGGTTGCTGGGACCCAATGGCGCGGGCAAGACCACGTGCTTCTACATGATCGTCGGACTGATCGCCGCCGATGGCGGCACGATCGAGCTCGATGGCGAGAACCTGTCGCGCCTGCCGATCCACCGGCGCGCGCGCCGCGGCCTGTCCTATCTGCCACAGGAAGCGTCGATCTTCCGCAAGCTCACCGTTGCCGAGAACGTCCGCGCGATCCTCGAGCTGCAGGACCTGGATCCAGACACGCTTTCCAACCGGCTCGACGCACTGCTCGAGGACCTGTCGATCTCCCACCTTGCCGACGCGCCCGCCATTTCGCTGTCCGGCGGCGAGCGACGGCGCTGCGAGATCGCCCGTGCGCTCGCCACCCGCCCGCGCTTCATCCTGCTCGACGAGCCGTTCGCAGGCGTGGACCCGATCGCCGTGCTCGACATCCAGAAGATCATCGGCTTCCTCAAGGAGCGCGGGATAGGCGTCCTGATCACCGACCACAACGTCCGCGAGACGCTCGGAATCTGTGACCGCGCCTACATCATCAACGAAGGAAGGGTTCTGGCATCCGGCGCGCCGGGCGAGATTGTCTATAATGAAGACGTTCGCAAGGTTTACTTAGGCGAGCACTTCCGGCTCTGAGTGAGCATTCAGGCGCAATGAAACAGACGCTTCAGCTCAAGCTCACACAACATCTGACGCTGACTCCGCAGTTGCAGCAGTCCATACGGCTGCTTCAACTGTCGACGCTCGAGCTCAACGCCGAAGTCGATCGGATGCTGCAGGAAAATCCGTTGCTCGAGCGCGAGGACGGCGACGAGGACGCCCCGCCGGCGGAATTCCCGCTGGCCGGAACCGCGCCGGGCCCGGTCACCACTGAGCGCGTTGCCCGCGACGAGGGCGAGCGGGAAAATGAGGGTGACGGGGACGGCGGCAATGAGGGCGGGGGCGACGGCAACGAGGGCATGCAGGGCGCCGATGCCGCGCCGACGCGCGACGACCTGCCGGACGTGACCGATTTCTCCGACTACGGCGGCGGCAGCACCGACGGCGACTGGGGCGGTGGCAGCGGCAGCTCAAACGAGGACGATGATTTCTCCCCACAGCAGATCGCGACCAGCTCGCTGCGCGATCACCTGATGGGACAGCTGGCCCTCCTCAACCTGCCGCTGCGCGACCGCCAGGTCGTCGCTGCGCTGATCGATGCGCTCGACGACGACGGGTACCTGGCCTCATCGCTCGAGGAGATCGCCGACATGTTCTCCGAGCACGACGCGCTCGAACCGGAGGAACTGACCATCGGACTCAAGTACCTGCAGAGCTTCGAGCCCGCCGGCGTCGGCGCGCGCAATCCGGCCGAATGCCTGGGCCTGCAACTGAAGCTGCTGCCGGCGTCGACGCCGTTTCGCACCGAAGCACTGAAGGTCGTCGAGGGCCACCTGCCGCTGCTCGCGAGCCGCGACTTCACAAAGTTAAAGCGCGTGCTGCACTGCGACGACGCCTGCGTGAAATCCGTGCGCGAGTTGATCCGGAGCCTCACGCCACGGCCCGGCGCGGCGTTCGCCCAGGACGAGGCCAACTACGTCATCCCCGACGTGATCGTGCGCAAGGTGCGCGGACAATGGACCGCTTCGCTCAACGAGGCCGCCATGCCGAAGCTGCGCCTCAACCGGATCTACGCCGACATCCTCACTCGCAACCGCGAATCGTCGAACCAGCAGCTGACCGCGCAGCTGCAGGAAGCCAAATGGCTGATCCGCAACGTACAGCAGCGCTTCGACACCATCCTGCGGGTGGCCAAGGCCATCGTCGAGCGCCAGCGCCGCTTCTTCGATCACGGTGAGGTTGCAATGCGGCCGATGGTGCTGCGCGAGATCGCCGACATGCTCACATTGCACGAGTCGACGATTTCGCGGGTCACCACACAAAAGTACATGCTGACCCCGCGCGGCACGTTCGAACTCAAGTACTTCTTCGGCAGCCACGTCGCCACCGATTCGGGCGGCGCGGCCTCGGCCACGGCCATCCGGGCGCTTATCAAGCAGCTGGTCGGCGCCGAGGACCCGAAATCGCCGCTGACCGACAGCCGGATTGCCGATGTCCTGGGAGAACAGGGCATCATTGTCGCGCGGCGTACCATTGCCAAGTACCGGGAGGCACTCTCCATTCCTCCCATCAACCTGCGCAAGGCGCCCTAACGCCATGCGTACTCACGGCAGCACAAGCGCAACCCGAGAGGAGAGCTTGATGAATTTGAACCTCACCGGCATTCACCTTGATATCACGCCTGCGATCCGTGCCTATGTGGTGGCAAAGATGGACCGCGTGACGCGACACTTCGATCACCTGATCGACGTGAACGTGGTGCTGTCGGTGGACAAGTTGCGACAGAAGGTCGAGGCGAACGTGCATGTGCGCGGCAAGGAGATCCACGCGGAATCGATCGACCCCGACATGTACGCCGCCATCGATTTGCTCGCGGACAAGCTCGACAGGCAGGTGGTACGGCACAAGGAAAAGATGTCGGCGCACAGGATGGATCGCGCGACGATCGATCGTTCGCTCGGCGCCGCCGAGCCGGGGCCCGCCGATTGACCCGGTCCGACGACTGATCCTCCTGGCCAGGCTCAATCCCGTCCGATGAACCGGATTGCCGAACTGCTGCCCGCTGCAAACATCGCGCTCGACCTGGATGTGCCGACGAAGCCGCGCCTGTTCGAGGCGGCTGGCAGGTTGTTCGCTGCCGACGGGGCACTCGACGCGCAGACCGTCGCCGGCAGCCTCGCTGCCCGCGAAAAACTGGGCTCGACCGGCCTGGGCCAGGGCATCGCGATTCCGCATGGACGCATCCGCGGCCTCACGGAAGCACGCGGCGCATTCGCGCGGCTGAAGACCGCCATTCCGTTCGACGCCCCCGACGGCAAGCCGGTTTCGCAAGTCTTCGTGCTTCTCGTGCCGGAGAAGGCCACGGACCTGCACCTGCAACTGCTGTCGGAATTGGCGCAGATGTTCTCGGAGCGCACGTTTCGCGATCGCCTGGCCGCCGCCGGCAGCGCCACCGAACTCGCAGCGCTCTTCCAGGACTGGACGCCATCGTAATGGACGACGGCGCCGTCATCCGCCAGGTCAGCGTCGAGCGGCTGCAGGCCGACAACCAGGAGCGCCTCGGGCTCGTCTGGCTAGGCGGCAAGCAGGGCGGCAGCCGCGTGCTTACCGGCGATTCGGCGCTCAAGCCCACCGTCGGCCAGGTGGGCCACATGAATTTCATCCACCCGTTCCGCATCCAGATCGTTGGCACGGCAGAGGCCGCCTACCTGCGTGGCCAGCCGGACGACGAGCAGCGCCGCTCGCTCGATCGGCTGTTCACGCCCGAGCTCGTGGCCATCGTCGTCGCCAACGACGAAGCCATGCCGCCGCGCCTGCTCGACCAGTGCAAAGCGCACCACATCGCGCTGTTCACCTCGCCGCAGCCCTCGCCGCACATCGTCGACGTGATCCGGCTGTACCTTTCGCGCGTGCTCGCGGAGTCGACGACGCTGCATGGCGTGTTCCTGGACGTCCTGGAGATGGGCGTGCTGATCACCGGTGCATCGGCGATCGGCAAGAGCGAACTGGCCCTGGAACTGATCTCGCGCGGCAACGGGTTGGTCGCCGACGACATCGTCGAGCTGTTCCGAATTTCCCCGGACACGATCGAGGGCCGCTGTCCGGCCGTGCTGCGCGACTTCCTCGAGGTGCGCGGAATCGGCGTGCTCAACATCCGCACGATCTTCGGCGAGACCGCGGTCCGCCCGCGCAAGCTCCTGAAGCTGCTCGTCCATCTCGAGGACCATGGCCACGAGGCGTTCACCGAACTCGACCGGCTGCAGGTCAACTCAACCTACCAGGACGTACTGTCCGTTCCCATCCGCAAGGTCACCATTCCGGTTGCGGCCGGCCGCAACTTGGCGGTGCTGGTCGAGGCCGCAGTGCGCAACTTCGTGCTGAACCAGCGCGGAATCGACAGCACGAAAGAGTTCATCGAGCGGCAGCAGAAGCTGATGGAAGATGGAAACTGAGTGGCAACCGGGTGGAAACTGAGCGGCAACGGCGCCTGACCGCATGGACCTGCTCCTGATCGGCGGCGTCTCCGGTTCCGGCAAGAGCGTGGCGCTCGCGGCGCTCGAGGATTCCGGCTACTACTCGGTGAACAACCTGCCGCCGTCGCTACTGGCGGAGACGGCGGCCTACCTTGCGCGGAGCGGGCAGGAACGCGTCGCCGTCGCCCTGGACGTCAAGACCGGTCCGGGCCTGCCGGGCCTGGCTGGCGCGATCGACGTAACCCGGCACGCCGGCTGGACCGTGCGCTTCCTCTACCTCGACGCCAAGACTGATACGTTGGTCAAGCGCTTTTCGGAAACGCGCCGCCGTCATCCGTTTTCGAGCAAGGAGCGCACGCTGACCGAGGCCATCGAATACGAGCGCGGTTTGCTCGCCGATGCGCGCGACCTTGGCTTCGCGTTCGACACCAGTGACCTTTCCGCGGCCGCACTGCGCGGATGGATCAAAGATTTCATCTCGGTCGACCCGTCGAAGCTCACGCTGCTGTTCGAGTCCTTCGGCTTCAAGCACGGCGTCCCGCTGGATGCCGATCTGGTATTCGACGTCCGGTGCCTGCCCAATCCCCACTATGAGCCCGCGCTGGCGCCGCTCACTGGCCGCGACGAACCTGTCGTCCGGTTCCTCGCGGCGTTTCCCGAAGTCGAGAGGATGTATGGGGACATCGATCATTTCGTCGCCAGTTGGCTTCCCGCCTATGCGCGCGACAACCGCAACTACCTGACCGTCGCGATCGGCTGCACCGGTGGCCGCCACCGCTCCGTCTATCTTGTCGAGCGGCTGGCCCGGGCGTTCTCACCCCGCTACCAGGTTCTGACCCGCCACCGGGAGTTGCCGTCGGCGCCGGATCCGTAGGCCCCCTCGCGCTACAATCACCGAATGAAACCGCCGCAGACGATCACGCTGGCGTTCACCGGTGCCTCGGGAATGCCCTATGGCCTGCGCGTGCTCGAGTGCCTGATCGCCGCAAGGTGCCGCGTCTACCTCATCTATTCGCCTGCGGCGCAGGTCGTCGCGAAGCAGGAATGCGATCTGGTGCTGCCGGCGCAGCCGCGCGAGGCCTCGCGCATGTTCAGCGAGCGGTTCGGTGCACGCGACGGCCAGCTTCAGGTCTTCGCGCGCGAGGATTGGCTCGCACCGGTGGCGTCCGGCTCGAATCCGGCCGACGCGATGGCGGTCTGCCCCTGCAGCATGGGCACGCTGGGCGCGATCGCGCAGGGCCTGGCCGACAACCTGATCGAGCGCGCCGCCGACGTCATGCTGAAGGAGCGCCGGCCGCTCGTCCTGGTGCCGCGCGAAACGCCGCTCTCGACGATCCATCTCGACAACATGAGCAAGCTCGCACATGCGGGGGCAGTAATCCTGCCGCCCGCACCGGGCTTCTACACCAGGCCGCAGACGGTCGCCGACCTGGTTGACTTCGTTGTGGCGCGCGTGCTGGACCAACTGCATGTACCGCATGATCTCGTGCCACGGTGGGGAGAGGATCGCGTCGCGACAGCCGCCTCGGTTTCGCAATCCGTCTGATGTGGTCCTTCGGCAAGGTTTCCGGCGAACGGCAAACCCTGACGCTGCCGCTGTTTCCGCTTTCCACCGTGCTGTTCCCCGGCGGATTGCTTCCGCTGAAGATATTCGAACAGCGCTACATCGACATGGCCAAGGTTGCCCTGCGTGACAGCACTCCCTTCGGCGTATGCATGATTACCCAAGGCGAGGAAGTCGCGCCGGCGCGCGGCGCCCCGCTCGAGTTCGCGAAGGTAGGAACCTGCGCACGGATCGTCGACTTCGACATGCCACAGGTCGGGATATTGCACGTCGCGACGCGCGGCGAAGCGCGCTTCCAGGTGCAAAGCCACGCCGTCGCGGCGTCCGGGCTCGTCATCGGCGAGGTGACGACGATCGCGCCGGAAGCGCAGCTGCCGCTGGCGGACGGCTACGTCCCGCTCGCCCGGTTGCTCGAACTCATCGCGAGCCGCGTCGGGCCGCAGAATTTTCCCGCCGAGCGCGACTACGGCGACGCGTCGTGGGTCGGGTACCGGCTGGCGGAGCTGCTGCCGCTGCCGCTCTCGATCAAGCAGAGCATGCTCGAGATCAACGACGCCGACGTGCGCCTCAAAGTGCTGCAGCAGTTCCTCACGCAGCAGGGTCTGATCTAGAGTTCATTTGCATGCCCGGGCCACGCTATAATTCATCCTTCGACGGAAATTGTCTGCGCACGCAGCGGTAAACGCAAAATCGGGACATCATGGCCGGCCACAGCAAATGGGCGAACATCAAGCATAAGAAGGCCGCGACCGATGCCAAACGCGGCAAGATCTTCACGCGCCTTATCAAGGAAATCACCGTCGCGGCGCGCTTGGGCGGTGGTGACCCGTCGATGAATCCGCGGCTGCGCTTAGGCATAGACAAGGCGTACAGCCAGAACATGCCGAAAGACACGATCGAGCGCGCGGCCAAGCGCGGATCGGGCGATCTCGAAGGCGTCAACTATGAAGAGATCCGCTACGAAGGCTATGGCATCAACGGCGCCGCCGTGATCGTCGACTGCATGACGGACAACAAGACGCGCACCGTGGCCGATGTCCGCCACGCGTTCTCCAAATACGGCGGCAACCTGGGCACCGACGGCTCCGTCGCATTCCTGTTCAAGCATTGCGGACAGATCATTTTCGCGCCCGGCACCAACGAGGACAATCTGATGGAAGCTGCACTGGACGCCGGCGCCGACGACATCGTCAGCAACGACGACGGCAGCATCGAGGTGGTCACGGGGCCGTACGATTTCGTCACCGTCAAGGATGCGCTGGCCAAGGCGGGCTTCAAGGCGGAATTCGCCGAGGTCACGATGAAGCCGGCGACCGAGGTCGAAATGGCCGGCGACGATGCCGCGAAGATGCAAAAGCTGCTCGACGCGCTGGAGTCGCTCGACGACGTGCAGGAGGTCTACACGTCGGCGCTCATCGCCGAGGCGTAGACCGTACGCGTGGCCACGGACTCGCGCCCACGCCGCATCCTTGGCATCGACCCGGGCCTGCGCGTCACCGGCTTCGGCATCATCATCCAACTGGGCAACACGCTCACCTACGTGACCAGTGGCTGCATCCGCGCGAGCGGAGACAGCCTGCCGGTTCGGCTCGGGATCATCGCCCGCGACCTGGCGCACGTGATCGCGGAGGAAGCGCCCGGCGAAGTGGCGGTGGAAAAAGTCTTCGTGAACATCAATCCCAACTCGACGCTGCTGCTGGGCCAGGCACGCGGCGCCGCCATCGCCGCCGCGGTACTCGCCGGCCTGCCGGTCCACGAATACACGGCGGGCCAGGTCAAGCAGGCGGTGGTCGGCAAGGGCAGCGCCGCCAAGTCCCAGGTTCAGGAAATGGTGCGGCGATTGCTGCGGCTTTCCGGGACGCCGTCGCCGGATGCCGCCGACGCCCTCGCCTGCGCGATCTGCCACGCGCACGGCAGCGTTGGTGTCGGGGCGCTGCGTGGCGCGGGCGGCTCAATGCGCCGCGGACGACCCGCCCGATGAAGGCGCGCCGCCCCTCGACGCGACCCGTCGCCGTGATCTTCGACATGGACGGGCTCATGCTCGACACGGAGTCGCTGGCCCTGAAAACGTGGCGCGAAGCCGCGGCGGCGATCGGCGTCGACTTCGATCTCGGCCTGCTGCCCGCGATGATCGGTCGCAATTACCGCGATTGCCGGGACATGCTGCGCGGGCACTATGGCCCATCCTACCCTGTCGAGCAACTCACCGCGACGTGCCTCACGGTCTTCGACGCCATCGTTGCACGCGACGGCGTCGCGCAAAAGCCCGGACTGCGCGAGTTGCTGGACTGGCTCGAGGGCGAACACGTCGTGCGCGCAGTCGCCACGTCCACGCGCCGCGACCGTGCCGAAAAGCAACTCACACAGCAGGGCCTAATGTCGCGCTTTGCAACGCTGGTCGGCGGCAACGAGGTCGAGCGCGGCAAGCCCGAGCCGGATATCTTTCTGTTAGCCGCGTCACGGCTCGCCGTCGCGGCGGCCGATTGCGTGGTGCTGGAGGATTCCGAGCCCGGTGTGCGCGCAGCGCTCGCCGCCGGAATGATGCCGATCATGGTGCCGGACCTGCACGGGCCGTCCGAGAATCTGCTCGCGCGCGAGCCACTGGTGCTCCCGTCGCTGCATGAAGTGCGCGCGCATCTGGCGCTGCTCCCTCCCTGACACCACGTTCTCTTCGGTCGGTCGGGACCGCGACGTCCACCTGTCGCCTACCTTCCGGCTCCCGGTGCATCGCAATGGCCTGGGTTCCGTCGGCGCCGTGCGTGCGGCGCGTGGCGGGCAGTCGTGGGTTGACTGCCCGTTGCGCGCCGAATCACGCACCCGACGACACGCTTGGCGCCACCTGAGCCAGTGAGCGAATGGCCTGCGCCGCGCGGACGAATCAATCCGGACACTGGCAGACATCCTGAGCCGCGTCACGTCATCTCGCGGCCCCATGCCATAATTGCGGATCATGATCGGTCGTCTTTCCGGCATCCTCCTCGAGAAGAATCCCCCGCAGCTGCTGCTCGACGTGCAGGGCGTGGCCTACGAGGTCGACGTACCGATGAGCACCTTCTACAACCTGCCCGTCCTGGGCGAGCGCGTGACGCTGTGGACCCACCTCGTCGTGCGCGAGGATGCGCACCTGCTGTTCGGCTTCGGCAGCGACTCTGAGCGCCGCGCGTTCCGCCAGTTGCTCAAGATCACCGGCGTCGGTGCGCGTACCGCACTGTCGGTGCTGTCCGGATTGTCGGTGTCGGAACTCGCGCAGGCAGTGACGATGCAGGAAACCGGGCGCCTGACCAAGATACCCGGCATCGGCAAGAAGACGGCGGAACGCCTGTTGCTCGAACTTAAAGACAAGCTGGGCGTCGACCTCGCGACGACGGCGGGCGTGTCCCGCGCGCCACCCGCGTCCAGCGACATCCTGCATGCGCTGCTGGCACTGGGCTACAGCGACCGGGAGGCGGCCGCCGCCGTCAAGAAGCTGCCGGAAGGGCTCGCCGTCGGCGACGGCATCCGGCAGGCGCTGAAGCTGCTGGCGAAGGCATAGCGCGCGCATGTCGTCGTCGCGCCAGGGTTTCCTCCCCAAGCTCACGATTCCGGCCGGGCTGTTCCGGCGCGGCATCAACCTGTGGCCGCCCTTTGTCGGCGCCGGCATCCGCGTTACGCGGGTCTCCGCGGATTCCCGACAGATCGACGTGACGCTGAAGCTTCGCCTTCTCAACCGCAACTTCTTCGGCACGCAGTTCGGTGGCTCGATGTTCGCGATGACCGACCCGTTCTTCGCGCTGATGATGCTGCGCAATCTGGGGCCAGAGTACGTCGTTTGGGACAAGGCAGGGTCGATCGCGTATCGCAAGCCCGGCCGCGGCGACGTGTTCGCGCACTTCCGGCTTCCTGCATCCGCGGTCGCGCGCGCCCGCAAAGCGACCGCGCATGGCGCGCGGCACGAACCGACGTTTCGCGTGCGCATCGTCGACCGGGACGGGGAGACGGTCGCCGAGGTCGCAAAGACGCTGTACATCCGGCGCCGGCCGCCGGCCAGGGACTAGAATCCGCAGATGGCCATCGAGTCCGACGCCCTCAATCGCGTAGTCACCGCCGGGCCCGCGAACGTGCAGGAGGAAGTGATCGAGCGCGCGCTGCGCCCGCGCGGCCTCGCCGAATACGTGGGCCAGGAGAAGATCCGCGAGCAGCTCGGAATCTACATCGAGGCGACGAAGAAGCGCAACGAGGCGCTGGATCACGTGCTGCTGTTCGGGCCGCCGGGACTGGGCAAGACGACGCTGTCGCACATCATCGCGCACGAGCTGGGTGTCAATTTGCGCCAGACATCCGGGCCCGTGCTCGAACGCCCGGGCGACCTCGCGGCGCTGCTGACCAACCTCGAGCCGCGAGATGTACTGTTCATCGACGAGATCCACCGGCTGTCACCGGTCGTCGAGGAAATTCTCTACCCCGCACTCGAGGATTTCCAGATCGACATCATGATCGGCGAAGGGCCGGCGGCGCGCAGCGTGAAGCTCGACCTGCCGCCATTCACGCTGGTCGGCGCCACCACGCGCGCGGGCATGCTGACCAACCCTCTGCGCGACCGGTTCGGCATCGTCGCGCGCCTGGAGTTCTATTCAGCAGAGGAATTGACGCGCATCGTCAAGCGTTCGGCCGCGCTGCTCAACATCGTGCTGGACCCGGAAGGTGCGCTGGAGATCGCGCGCCGTTCGCGCGGCACGCCAAGAATCGTCAACCGCCTGCTGCGCCGCGTGCGGGACTACGCGGAAGTGAAGGCGGACGGCGAGGTCACCCGCGCCGTCGCGGACGCCGCGCTGTCGATGCTCGACGTCGACGCCGCCGGTCTCGACGTCATGGACCGCAAGCTCATCCAGACTGTGCTCGACAAATTCGACGGCGGACCGGTAGGCGTCGACAATCTCTCCGCGGCAATCGGCGAGGAACGCGACACCATCGAGGACGTGCTGGAACCGTTCCTGATCCAGCAGGGCTACCTGCAGCGCACGTCGCGCGGCCGCATCGCGACCGCGTTGTCGTATCGGCATTTCGGGCTCGCGCCGCCGATGCCGGGCGCCGCGAGCGACATGTTCCCGAGCGAATGAAGGAATGAGCGCCGAAGAGCTGCCTCAAGGCGCTCGCCCTGCTGAGGTGGATCGACACGCAGCGTCGATCGGGGTAGCGCCTACCCAACCCTTCCGCCTGCCGGTCCGCGTCTATTACGAGGACACCGATGCTGCCGGCGTCGTCTACTACGCGAACTACCTCAAGTTCATGGAGCGCGCCCGGACCGAATGGCTGGAGGCGCTGGGCTTCCCGCTGGCCGCGTTCGAGCGCGAACATGGTGTCGTCTTCGTCGTCCATCGCTGCGAAATCGATTATCTGCTGCCAGCGCGATTGAACGACACGCTCGACGTGACGGTCGAACCCGTCAAGCTGGGAGCGGCAACCATCAAGGCTCGCCAGGTCGTGCGCCGCGGCGATGTCGTGCTGACTTCGGCGCTGGTCATGCTGGCGTGCCTCGATGCGGAAAGCTGGCGCCCCGCGCGCGTACCCGCCAGCCTGGCGGCAACTTTGGAGAAATCGGCTTGAACCTGCACACCGACCTTTCGTTCATTACGCTGATAACTCAGGCGTCCATCGTCGTGCAGGCGGTGCTGGCGCTGCTGGTGTTCCTGTCGCTGTGGTCGTGGTGGCAGATCTTTCTGAAGCTGTTCCAGCTGCGCCGCGCCTCCCGCGACACCGACGTGTTCGAGGATGAGTTCTGGAAGGGCGGCGACCTGCTTGACCTCTACCAGCGCGTGTCGCAGTCCCGCACCGGCAGCGGCATGGAGCACATCTTCAGCGCCGGCTTCCGCGAGTTTTCCAAGCATCGCAAGCAGGGCAGCCCCTCCGTGGTCACGCTGGACAGCGCGCGCCGCGCGATGCGCGCCGCCTACCAGAGAGAGATCGACGCGCTGGAGGGTCATTTGGCCGGTCTGGCCACCGTGGGCTCGGTGTCACCGTACATCGGCCTCTTCGGCACCGTGTGGGGAATCATGAACGCGTTCCGCGGTCTCGCCAACGTGAGCCAGGCCACGCTCGCCAACGTCGCGCCCGGTATCGCGGAGGCGCTGATCGCCACCGCCATCGGCCTGTTCGCCGCCATTCCGGCCGTCGTCGCGTACAACCGCTACACGCACGACGTCGACCGCCTCGCCGTGCGCTACGAATCGTTCATCGAGGAGTTCTCTAACATTCTCCAGCGCCAGGGTTCGAACTGACCATGCGCCGCGCCCGCAAATCGATAAACCAGATCAATGTCGTGCCCTACATCGACGTGATGCTGGTGCTGCTGGTGATCTTCATGGTCACGGCGCCGCTCGTCTCGCCGGGGGAAATCGAGCTGCCATCGGTGGGCAGCCGGCTCACTGCCCCCGTGCAGCCGCTCGAGGTGACGCTGCGCACCGACATGTCGCTGATGTTGCGCGACCAGTCCGCGAACACGCCGGCCGTACGCGTCACGCGCGAAGACCTGGTCGCGCGAATCATCGCCCGACAGGCGAAGCAGGAGCAGCCGGTAGTCGTCGCGGCCGACAAGGGCGCGCGCTACGAGGACGTGCTTGGAGTGCTCGACCTTCTGCAGCGCAATGGCGTGAAGAAGGTCGGCCTGCTGGCCCGGCCGACCGGAAGCTAATTTCCGGTGCGCAAGTCCGATCGGCCGCGCACACCGCGCGAAGTCACCGGCAAGTGGCTGGCGCTGGCGCTGGCGGTGCTCGTGCAGCTGGCGTTCGTCGGGGTGCTCGTCTTTTCGGTCCGCTGGCAGAATCGCAAGCCTGAGCCGGTCACCGCGGAGCTCTATGCACCGCCGGCCAAGTCAGCGGCGACAGAAGCGCCGCAGCAACCCGTACTCGTGCGTCCGCCCCAACCCGTGCCGCAGCCTACACAACCTGCGCCACAACCCGCCCCGCAGTCCGCACCCGCCAAGGCCCCCGCTGTCGTACCGCCGGAACCGAAGGTCGAGAAGCCCGACACGCGTGCGGCGGACATCGCGCTGAAGGCACGGCAAGAGGAAGAGCGCAGGAAGAAAGCCGAGGCACTGCGCCGCGAAGAGGAAGCGAAGAACCGTGCGCAAAAGGAGGCATTGGAACGCCAGAAGACCGACGAGAAGAAAAAGCTGGAAGCGAAGCAGGTCGAGGCACGCGCGCGCCAGCAAAAAGAAATGGAAGCGATGCGCGCGCAGGCGGAACGCGAGACCGAATCCCGCGCGACGGCCGATCGCGACGCGCAGGCACGTGCGCAGCAGGCGACACAGCGTGCGAAGGCGGAAGCCGACTGGATCCGCAACATCCAGGCCAAGGTCAGGGGCAACGTCATCGTTCCACCCGACATGGCCGGCAACCCGGAGGCGATCTTCGAGGTCGTGCAACTGCCGACCGGCGAGATCATCGACGTGCAGTTGAAAAAGTCGAGCGGCGCTCGGGCCTACGACGACGCCCTGCAGCGTGCGATACTCAAATCATCGCCGCTGCCGCGTCCGGACCGGCCCGACTTGTTCCAGCGTTCGCTGACGCTTAGGTTCCGGCCGACGGATTGAAAGAGGAGCTGTCCAACGACTTACCTGGCGAGGGGACCAAGGCACAGAATTCTCGCATGCTGATTTTCGTGGACACCGCGGTCTAGCGAAGTAGGTGACCGGCGGACTCCGCAATGACCGTCTGGTTCTGGGGAAAGCTAGAACGAATGAGTGCGCGCTTTTCGTCTGCGCGCCAACATCATTCCCGCCAATCCGAGACTCATTAGTGGAAGTGTGGTTGGTTCAGGCACGCCTCCACTTGGGGGAGGAGAAGCGCCGAGGAAGCCGGGCAATGCAATCCCATTTGCCGCTGTAAAGCTAAGACCAGGCGACAGCCGTAGAGAAATTGAAGAGGGGTCAATTCCGTCGAATGCCGCAGCTCCAATCGCCACCCCCTCGGTATCTACCAGCAGCTGATATACGTGACTGGCCTGTACTTCAAAGTCGAACTGCAGATCAGTAGAAATCGACGGCTGTACCGAGGCACAGGAGTAGGATCTAGCGAGGGGTGTGCAAATCGAGTACCCCTGAATATTCGAATGACTACCGACGCCCCCTGTTAGATCGTTCAACTGGACATATTCGCCCAGGTAGCCGAAAGTCGGGTTGAGAAGCGAGTCGGGGCCGGCCGCACTTACCGTTCCCTGGAAATGCACTACCGGAGTGATCGTGCCCGAGTTGGCGAACTGAAGGTTCATTTCGAATCGCGCGAGTCCAGATGTAATGCCGGTGAATGCGTTGGACCCGGCCACGCCGAGTTGACCGGTAGTAGGGTCGACAAATGCGGCCATATTGATTGGATAGCCGCCCGGAACGGCAGGGTGCCCAGCACCGTCAGGAGGAAAACTAACGCCAAAAGTTGAGATTCCGCCGAGGTACGATTGGTCCCATGTGCCACCGGTCCCGGTTCCGATATCTACATAAGCCAGCCACTGGCCAGGATCGCTGGGCATGTCAATAATCACTATCCCTGCGAATCCGCTTTGCGACCATAGTATGCCTAACGCGATTGCAGCCCCGCGGATTATCCGGGACCAGGAATAAGCAGTCTTGTTCATCGCTCCTCCGCGTTATTCTTGTTTCGCCTGAAAAACCGGGGCGTCCGCGCAATCGGATGTACGTCGACGAAGTGCGCGTCGCGGACGGCCCAGCCATTCCGACAGTTCGGAAATCGAGTGGAACACCTTCTTGCGCCGGGACAGCGCATTCTCGACCACACAGGCGATGGCTCCGTCGATGCCGCGACGGTAAATGCGCACCACGTAACTCTCCATCCCTGTCGCTCCTTATCCCGCCGGGGCGCCATCGACGTCCACGGCCTAACGTACGGCGGATCGAATGTCCATGGCGCATCCGCGACTTACCGATGACCTACCGATTGCAAATCTTCCAGTCCCGTGATCGCGGGTCAACAGACTGCCATACCGGCAGGGATGACCCGGATCTTAGGCGCCAGCGCCAGCGATCTTGGCGACGAGCGCACGCGTCGCGGGCGCCGGCACGACACCGAGCACGACGGAGAGAACGTCGCGGCAGCGCCGGAAAGTGTGCAGCGCTGCTGCGGGTTCGTTGCGGGCGATCTGGCATCGAATCAGGCCGCGGTAGAAGTCCTCGGCGAGCTGGTCCTGCGCCAATCCGCGTTCGTAGACCGCGCCAGCACGCGCCCAGTCCTGGTGCACCTCGTGAAAGCGGCCGAGTCCACCGGCCAACTGAAGGAACTTGTTGTGCAGGCGCTCACGCGGTCCGATCGACCACGGCGTCGGCGAGTCATCGCCAAATAGCTGGCCGCGATAATCGCCAAACAGCCGTTCGGCCAGTAGGTCTGCGGCCGGTACCTTCGGTTGGGCGTCGAGTTGGCGTTGTGCGTAATCCAGCCAATCTTCGAAAGCTGCGGCATCGACCCAGACATGCTCCGGCGATAGATTCAGCTTGCCACCGGCGACGCGCACCGCTTCGTCACAGCGTAGAAGTTTGCGCAAGCGATGGATAGCCACTTCAAGTGCCGCTTTGGCGGCATCCTCCGCAGACTCGGGCCACAGCCAGCGCTCGACCTGTCGCTCGTCGACTCTGTGGTGTGGTGACATGACAAGAATCTTCAGCAGTTCGAGTGGTTTCAGCTGGGCCTTGCCCGCAACGCGCACGGGAGCGTCGTCGCATTCGATGTCCACATGGCCAAGCACTCGCACTCGCACGGGCCACGGCCACGCCGGGTTGTAGCGTACCGGCGGCACCAGCCGTCGCCGTCGGATGGCTGCAACAATAAAGTCGCGTTCGATGTCGTGTTCCAGCGCATCCGACCACAACTGGGAAACAACGAGCGGTATCCCCGTCATGTAATTCGTCCATCCCATTAGCCGTACGTCTTCCATGCATCTGCGGAGGCGCTCGACATAATCCGACGCATCCTCGCGTCTTGCCGCCCATGTGTCGGCACTTGCGGCCACGATCGCAATGGCTTGCAGGAACACACCGGAAAACTTCGGCGCATGCTCGCGCATGAACGCCGCAGCCTCCTCGCAGCGGTCAAGCGCGATCAGTATCTGCCCCCGAGCAAGCCATACATCCCATCGCTCACTCGCGGGTAATTGCGCCGCAGCCGCGGCAACCAACGAGGCATCATTGGCGGCGAGAGCCTCGCGATAGCGACCATCGCGGGCGAATTGCATTCCCCTTTGACTCATCAGAATGCACACTTGGGTCGGGCGCGCCGGGTTGCATTCAGTATCCAGTCGATCGAGCAACGTTCTCGCCTGCTTATCGTCACCCGCGGCCCGGAAAACGTTAATCAGATTCATGGTTGCGGCAAAGCGTAGGTCGGCCAGGCCCTCGCGCTGACAGGTCGCCCACGCGTCGTGCAATGCCGCTTCAGCCGTGGCAAAAGGGAACCCGGGCTTACGGTAGGGATACCGCCGACCACTGACCGTGCCGAAAGAGATCAGCCAATGGCATCGCGCCCAAGATGTGAGCGATCGATCTGCAAGATACGGGGTAACGGCCGCTACGGTGCGCTCGAACAGCGCGGGCTGGCCGGTGCTAAGCGCATGCTCCTGCAATGTGTCAGCAATGATGAAGCGGTCATTTGCATCTATACCGGCGGCGGTCCCTTCCAGCTCTTGAATAGCACTTTCCACTGCAACCGCGATGCTTTCCTCGTTGACCCGATAGGTCTCGTCCATCGCTGCGGCACGTAGAAGCGCCGCCATTACGCGTAGCCGGTCACTTGGCGCCAGCGAATTCAGAGCGGTCGCCGATTGATCGAGCCGTTTGACCCAGAGGAGGCCTCCGACGTTGGTCGCCCAACTCATGTGAATGCCCAGCACGGCCTGCGCCGCGACAAGGCACGCCGCGCTGGATTCTCCGGACGCCAAGAACGCGGCATACGCGCGCTCAAAATGCTCGCGAGCCAAGGTCAAGTCGTCAATCATGCTGGCCACGCCAAGCCAATAGTCGAGCCAAGGGTGCAGGAGCCTGGTCGCGATCGGAATACTTGCGGCGAACGCGCGTAACGTAGCGCGACGGCCCTGTTGCAACATGGCTCGGGCCCGTCCACAGACCAGTTCGACCGCGTACTCCCAGGCCTCGGCTTCCAGACTCAGCGCAATCGCACGTTCGACCAGACCATCGGCCAACGCCGCCTCCGCGGCCCGAAGGCGCGCAGCATTCAGCGCTTCCCGATCCATCCGTTCCTGCAGGCGTTCGAGCAGGAATTCCCGAAACAGGTCGTGATACGAGTAACGAGGCGGCTTGTCGGCAAGGCGCGTTACAAAAAGCTGTCGCCGATAAAGATCGTCGAGGAGCGATTGGGCATCGACGCGCCCAGTCACCGTGGCCGCTGCTTTCGCCGTAAACTCCGGCAGCAGAGCCGTCAACTCAATGAATTGTTGATCGGTGTCCAACATGTGTCCAACCACCTCGCGCGCGAAGTAGTGGAACAGTAAGTGCCCGGGACCATCCGTGACCTGCGTGTCAATAGTGCCGCTGCGAACCGCCTGTTCGGACAAGAGCACCAGTCCGGCGGCCCAGCCACGGGCGGCGGCCTGAAGACACTGCTGCAGACGAGTATCTGCCGTAGCACCCAGGCGTACGCGGATTAGCGCAGATGCCTCGTGATCATCGAAGCGCAGGACCGACTCGTCCACGACCCCCAATCGATCGGTGGCTCGAAAGCTTGCGAATGTTGATGGGGGCGGGGAACGACTCAATAGAAACAACCGGAAATCAGGCGGCAACTCTTCGATCGCAATCGCGATGATTGCCGGCAGCAGCGTTTCGGCCGCGACGTGGATATCGTCGAACACGAGCGCCGACCCCGTCGGCAAGTGAGCGAAGAAATCACGAAAGAAGCGGCGTGCGAAGGACACCGGCTGCTCGGCAAATTCTGGCCCGAATATTGGGAGTGACTTCCTTTTACGGGCAGCTGGAACGCCGCATGCCAGATAGAAGAAAAAAGACGCTAGATCTAGGTCGCCGGCATCGACGCGATACCAGAAGCGCGGTATGTGTCGCGAAGCCAGGAATTCGGCCGCCGCTGTCGTCTTGCCAGCCCCCGCAGCTGCCCCGAACCACGCGACGGGAGGACTGGCGTCCGCGTCGAGAAGGCGATGCAATCGCTCGCGCCTGACTACACGCGTCAGGCGAGGTGGGGTCAGCTTCGCAAGCGCGACAGGCATTGCCAATTATGCCAGTGGCGAATACGGCAATGCCGCGAATTTGAAGTCACAGACATTTGGCACGTGCCAGCATACCGCGCGTAGCTCTCGACGAATATTGCGAAATGGCACAGGTGTGTGCCACGCTTGGCGGCGCTGTTCACCACACCACTCGGCCCGAACGTATGCGCGTCCGCCGGAATCACTCCCGCGACCCGGCGCACATTATCCCGCAGCGGATGTGACGGTTACAGCGAAGAGCCAGACCAAAGACTAGCGCCACGCCCGATCATTTTCTAGAAGCTAGCCGAAACGCGTTTCCGCAGCATCGCCGCGATCAAAGCGATCAGCAGTATCAGTCCCAGCAGCGCAAAGTCAGACAACGTCGGCACCCCGTTTGCCGATGCTTCCGACAGCGAGTTGAACGTCAGATCGTCGAATGCGACCGTCGCCGACGTTTCGGATACCACGATCCGATGGATCCCAGGAATATTCAGCGCCAGCGGCGCGGACGGTGGCGGACCGATATCCGTGACTGTGATGGTCCCCAGCAGCGCGCCCGATAAGTTGAACGCCTGCATCGTCACGGTTCCGCTGCCAAGCGGGATCGTGTCGAGCTGTAAAGAGACCGAGTCCGTGACCGCGGGCGTCGAAGTCCCGGGAAGAAAGAACTGGATCTCAAACGGAGTACCGTAGCTGAGGTTACCCGCCGATGTTCCACCAATACCGGTGATTGGACTCGTGGTGCCGCCCCCGAGATTGACGAGGGCAACGAACGCGGAGCCGGACTTGAATACCGGGCCTAGCGCTGCCTGATACTGATTGCTGAGCTGGGCTCCGGATGGAACGGCGCTTCCGGGCGAATTGGCCATCGGCGCGCCGAGGCCCTCGAAATTGATGGACGTCGCGGCCTGGGCTGCCGTAACGAACAGAACGCCACAAATCCAGGCAAAGCCCCCAACTACGCGCATTCTCGTCGATCTCATGACTTGCTCCTTTTGGAAAGCTGGCAATCGTCGCGAGCAATTGTCGCACCAGTTTCGCGTGGGGTCGCAATTCGCGGAAGAATGGGCTGTTCCGACGACGAAATCGGCGATCAGTCTGCGCGAACCTCGCGTTGCGGCGTCGTGGCGGAAGACGGGCGCCGCACTTTATGCCCCGCCACTGACTAAGCGATTTCTTCGGCTGGCCCGACGTAGGCTGGGTAAGTGCCCGGTGGCGTCGTGTGATGGCAATGCTCGCATTGCGTCACCAATGGCCGCTTACCGGAAAATTCCACGGCGACACCGACCGGCGGGTCCTGGCCGCGAGCAGCCTGATCGTCGACAGTCCCAGTTCGATCTGGAGGAAACTTGCAACATCGCGGTAAGTGGAGCCGTCGTAACGCCCGCCTATTACGCGAGGCTGAATGCCGCCACCGTGACAGCAATTACAATTGGCAAGATTCCGCAGGAATCGACGGCAATGCCAGCCAGGGGAACCCGCGATGCTGAAGGATCTGATGGTGCATCTGGATGAGAGCGAGCGTACGTCCGCCCGCCTTGCATTGGCGGCCACGCTCTCGCGGCAACACAAGGCGCGACTGACGGGCGTATTCGGACAGCGCGCCACGGCGCTTCAGGTCGGGGTAGTTGCCTCCTGGCCGCCGGAGGAGTACACGCAATCGGCGGCCGTGGTGCGGGCGCGTTTCGAGCAGGTGGCGGGCAGCCTCGACAGGCACGAATGGCAAGACATCAACCGTGGCGGCGACGCGGAACTGCTGCGGCAAATCGTGGATTGTGCTCGCTATGGCGACCTGATGATCCTGGGCCAGCATGACGAATCGAGCCAGGCGTTGGTCCCGCCCGAATTGCCCGAAGCGATAGTGACGCGGGCGGGTCGGCCCGTCCTGATCGTACCGTATTCGGGGACGTTCCCGGATGTCGGCCACCGTCCGCTCATCGCGTGGAATGGCTCTCCGGAAGCCGCCCGCGCGCTGAATGGCGCGATCCCTCTCATTGCCGGCTGCAAGGAGGCGATCGTACTGTCATCGAACACCAATTACGAAGAAGCGAAGGCGGCCAGTGTCAGGGTCGAACAGCACCTTGCATGCCACGGTGTGGCCGCCCGAAGCAGCTTCCTGATCGTCGACGAATTCGGCGTCATGGATTCGCTATTGAACCGAGTCACGGACGAAGGCGCGGACCTGCTCGTGATGGGGGCGCATGGGCATGCTGGCATTCCGTCGCACAGTCGTGGCGCGGGAACGCGTCATATCCTGCGGCACATGACCGTTCCGGTATTGATGGCCGCGTAGCGGCGCTTGCAGCCCAAGGTGCCTCGCTTCGTGAGGCGGTGGTTGTACGGCCGTGGTTCGCTAGACACGCGACTTCTTGTCGACGATCTGGATGGCGGCCCAGCTCCATTCGGCGCGCTGCTCGACCAGGTGCCTGAGCGCGACCGTGTAGACCGAGCGGCCGGTGGTGAGGATGACGTTGCGCCCTTCGCTGTATTCCTGCGTCGGGATAATAAGCGTCTTGACCGAAAGCGGCTTGTCGGGCCGCGACGGTGGCGGCAGATAGAGGCCGTGGAAGCGCGCGCCCATCGTCGAGATGTCGATGCCGTCGACGATGAATCCCATGTCGTCCTTGGGCTGGCGCATCGCATGCAGCGTCACGGAAACCATGCGGTCGGCAATGATTGACATGCCCGCCTCGACCTCGTCGGTGCTGACCTTGCTCAGGCGGCGCACGACGCCCAGCACCCAGTCGCTCAGGTCGGACTGCCGCACGGCGACAAGCGCGCCGAGAGCCAGACTTTGCCCAATGCCGCCGGATGCCGCGATGCGCAGCCCCGCGACACTGCGATCCCGGACCTGCCACATCGGATCGGAGAACGAGGACAGGCTCATCACCAGCGAATCGTGTTCGTCGGGGGCGCGCCGTTGCGGTCGTGAGCCGTCGGCGACCGCGAATACTTCGATATGTTCGTGCACGGCGCCGGCCTCGGCCAGGACGATGCCGTTATCCTTTTGATTGAGTTGCTGGCAGATCCGCGACAACCCGATGCGCACCGTCGCAGTGATCGCGCACTGAACGCGGCGGTCGCGGCGCAACTCGGCATTGAGGTTGGGCGCCAGCGCCGGCGCGACCTTCTCTAGGATCCCGATACGCTGCTGATTGATCTGCGCGGCGGGGCCCTGGTCCGTAGCCTCGACCTGGTGAAGCGCAGCGATGGCACGATCGAGCTGCTCCGCGAGCGGCGTCGTGTCGAGGTAGCGGAGCATCGAGCCCGAGTCGTTGCCCGTGCGGCGGCCCAGGCCCGACCGTCCGGCGATGTCGACGAAGAAGCCTTCCAGCGAGCGCGGCACGGCGTCGATCTGCAGTCGCCGGCTCCACGCACGCAACTGCGCGGTGGCCCAGTCGATTTGCGGCGGCGACATGTTGCCGGTATTGAGCTGGTGGATCAGCAAAACGTAGATGTATTCCTGCTCGATCGTCCACGGCGTCGTGCTTTGGCCGCCGCTGCCGAGTGTGGCCGCCACGCGGTCCAGGCCCAGCTCCGCCGCGCGCAGGTAGGTGCGGTGCAGTTCCACCCACTTGCCAGGGATCCAGCGCTCGAAGCGGAATACGCGCAGTTTGGCGTCCGTGCCGTAATAGTGCGTCAGGCGCGCGAACAGCAGCGGCGCCAGTGGCTTCCAGCGCGCGTTGCCGGCCTGCCGCAGCGTTTCCTCGAGCGCAGTCTGGTACGCGTAGATGAAGCCCTGCGAAAGATCGTAGATCGATTGCCAGATGCGCTCCGCAAGCTTGGGCGCACTGTCGTAGTTTTCGACGTATTGCTTGGTGAGCTGCCGGCGGTCCGCACCGAGCGCGGCATCCAGGTATTCGATGGCCTGGACGCGCGCGATGTCGCACGGTTTGCGCGACGCCCTCATCGCGTCGAACGCGCGCATCACCTGCTGTTGGCGGCCGATGACGTCGAGCGCCGGCAACTGCCGAAGCCAGGCCGCAACCGACTTGGGTGAAGTCAGCGGATCGAGCGCTTCCTTGGTTCCAGGGGTCAAAAAGCCGAACATGGTGAGTTGTGGTGCGTCCTTGCGTATTTGCTGCAAAACGGGTCAGCGTGCCGCGGTCGGAATTGACAACCCGATCTTGCATTCGTACCGGCAGCCGAGCCGGCATTTATAGTCCAAAACCACCGGCGGCGCAAAACGAATACTGCCGTCGGCTACAATTCGTCGCATTGGCCGGGCTTCCCATGGTTGCCGCGCCGAATTTTCTGCCACTTATCCGCCAAAGGCCCCTTTCATGTCGCGTTATGTCTCTGTATCAAGCATTTTTCAACTCACCGCATTCTCGCGCAGTGCCGGCGTGGTTGTTGCATTGGCCACGTTGGTCGTCGGCGCGTCGATCGCGCCTTCGGCCTATGCTCAGACCGGAGTTCCACCCGCCTCTACCCAAGGAGCAAGCAAGTTGGATGCCACGCCCAAGGAATTGCAGAAAATTGATGTAAAACAAGGAACTGGCGAAGTCGCCATGACCGGAAAGGTGGTCGTCGTCCACTACACAGGGTGGCTTTATGACCCTGCAAAACCCGACAACAAGGGCAAGAAGTTCGACAGCTCGCGCGACGCCGGGCGACCGTTCGACTTTCCGTTGGGCGGCGGCCGCGTGATCAAAGGCTGGGATCAGGGCGTGGTAGGCATGAAGGTTGGTGGCCAGCGCACATTGATCATTCCTCCCGAAATGGGCTACGGCGCACGCGGCTTCCCCGGTGCCATCCCGCCCAACTCGGTGCTCATTTTCGACGTCGAATTGCTGGAAGTTAAATAGGCCATCAGGACGAGCCAAAAGCAGCAGTCACCG
>Ga0302322_100000582_pt1 | contig 28137 bp, 18 predicted proteins | sample Fen_T0_2_FD_203757 | JGI IMG/M metagenome (GOLD analysis project Ga0302322, IMG submission 203757) | Peat permafrost microbial communities from Stordalen Mire near Abisko, Sweden - Fen_T0_2 | ecosystem: Environmental > Terrestrial > Soil > Wetlands > Permafrost | place: Sweden: Abisko...
TTCGGCGCCTTCAACGATCCGGTCGGTAACTCGTTCCACAAGAGCGAAGCTACGGGCACGTTCCGCAAGCCCGACCAGCTGTGTAGGAATTGTCACTCGGTCGAATACGACAAAAACGGCGATGGCCAGCTGCATCGCGGCACCGATCTCGTCCTGCAAACCTTGTTCGAAGAGTGGGAAGAGTACCGCAGCCACGGTGGCCCCTCGGAATGCGTCAACTGCCACATGCCGCTCGTCAGCGAAACACGTGCGGCCGAACGCGCTGCGATCCCATTCGAACAGGACAGCCAAGCGCCGCCGCGCCAGGTGCATGACCACTCCTTCGTAGGGGCCGACTACCCGCTCGACGACAGCGCGGCAAAGCTGGCGCTTCGCCCGGCACGGGAGGCCTTGCTGCGCAGCGCAGCCGCCCTCTCGATGCTTACCGGTTCGCTAAAATCAGCGGAAAACTCGCTGAGCTTCGCGGTGGAGGTTCGCAACGTGGGCACCGGCCACAATTTGCCGGGCGGCTTCGCCTTCGTGCGACAGATGTGGCTCGAGGTCAGCCTGTTCGACGCCGGAGGGACACTGCAGGGCGGCTCCGGAAGAGTCGCCAACGTGGCGGACGACCTCTGCGACAGCTCGATCTTGGACGACCCGCAAAGCCCGATGCGCGCGTCGTTGAAGGGCTGCGCGAAGAGCGATCCGCTGCTGGTCAATTTCCAGCAGATGCTGGTCGATAACGCCCAGCCCAAGCGGGACGCGAACGGCGCCCCTGTGCTCGATACGCGCGGCGAAGCCCTGCTCGAGGGTGCACCCGGCGCACTCGAAACGGCGATTCAGACGTTGACCGCGGGCGCGACGCCCCGCGTGCGGCCGTTCGACAAGAAGCCGACCGCCCCACTCGCCGCAGGCGAGGCGCACGTGTTTCCCTACGTGTTCGAGCAAAGCCCGGGCCGCGTTACCAAGACGGTGCGCGTGCGATTGATGTTCCGCGCCAGTCCCCCCTATTTCCTGCGCGCGCTGGGCGTCGCAAACCTGGCCGAAAGCTTGGAAGTAACTGAAATGGCTCGCCTGGAAGTGGCGACGCCGTAGACCTAACCCAGCAGATCCAGCCCCACTTCCGAGCCGGGTCGTCGAACGCTCGCCGCACCGATGCGTTCCAAGTGCGCTAGTACCTGCAGGACGCAGGCCTCGTCCCAGGCGTCACCCAAAATCTGCAGGCCGACGGGCATGCCGTTCCGGTCGCAGCCCACCGGCGCCACCCCCGCGGGCACACCGGTAACATTAGCCAGGAATGCGAAGCGGCACATCGCGTCGAGCAGCGGCGGATCGATGAAGCCCAAACGCGCCTCCTCGTCACTCACCGTGGGCGCGCTGACCGCGGTTGCCGGCATCGCAATCACGTCCACTTGGCGAAGTGTCTCCGCCAGCTCCAAGCGCACCTTTCCACGAATTCGCTGGGCGTCGACGTAGTCGTCTGGACGGAACGTCTCCAGGCCGGCCAAGAACAGCTGCATATCCTGGCCGAGTTCATCCATATGGCGAGCGCGAATTTCGCTCATCGCGGTGAAGGCTTCGACTCCGATCGTGAGGTAACCAATGGGCGCGGCAAAGCGCGCCAAGCGCAACTTGATGCCGACCAAAACCGCGCCCTCACGCTCGAGCGCGTCGAGCGCTTCGCGACCAGGGCCCGCAACGTCGTCGCTGAGCGACGCCCAGTCGTCTTCGTCGATGCCGATGCGCAAGCCGCGCACGCCGCGCCCGAGCGCCCGCGTGAACGCGCCAGGGCCGTTGTAGGGCGCGCTCAAGGAAGCGGGGTCCGCGGCGTCGGAGCCACTGGCGTACTCCAGAAACGACGCGAGATCGCGGGTCGAAGCGGCGATTGGTCCCAAGTGCACGACCGAAGTCGCACCGGGTAAACCGTGGCCGGTCTGCGGCACGCGCCCGTACGTGGGCTTCAGCCCGAACACCCCGCACAAGGCTGCGGGAATGCGAATCGAACCGCCTCCGTCGCAGCCTACCGACAGCGGCGTCACACCGGTTGCCACGGCCACCGCCGAACCGCTGGAACTGCCCCCCGGCAAACGTCGCGCGTCGTGAGGATTTCTGGGCATGTGTCGGTGCGTATTGCCGCCTAGGGGCGAGAGCCCAAATTCGGTCATCGGCGTTTGACCGATCACGATCGCGCCGGCAGCGCGCAAGCGCGCGACCGCAACAGCATCTGCGCTGCACGCCGATCGGCGCAAACAATTGGAGCCCATGCGCGTCACGAAGCCGCGCGTGTCGATCTCTTCTTTGATCGCGATTGGCACACCTTCGAACTCGCTGCGCGCGCTACCTTCCGCAAAGCGCCGCGCGCTCTCGTGTGCGGCGCGCAGCGCCTGCTCGTCGTCGTAGCCGCACAAGGGGCCCAGGGTCGGCACGCGCGCCGCCAGGCCGCGCGCGTGTGCCAGGGACCGAGTCACCAAGTCGACCGGATTCGCGCGGCCGTTGCGATAGCTGTCCGCGAGACTCGCCACCGGTCGTGGCCAGTTCGTGGGTAGTGCGAGCGGGAGCTCTTCGCTCGTCCGCTGGTGATGGGCGCGCGCAGACAGCGGCGCGTGCGAAAACGGCAGCGGCGCGCGATCCTCCGGCCCGAGTGCGCGCAGCGCATCGATCCCGAGCTGCGCACGAATGAGTCGGGTCAGCGGCACGCGCGCCGGGGTCTTGCGCACGGCCATTACGAGTGCGCCCAAAGCGCGCCCGGAAATTCGGCCCAAGGGAAGAGTCAACATCGCGGCCGCCATGTAGCACCGCTCCGTGAGTCACCGAAAGCGTCTTTGCAACGTCGCCCGGTCGGCGCATGCCGGTAACGTTTCGCGGGCATTGCGCGAGGCATGATTGTCCATATAAGCCGGCAAATAGTCGAACACTCACGCGCAGCCGAGTTGGGGAAACTCACTTTGACCACGAGAGAGTCCTTTGAACTCGGCAGAAGGGTTGGTAGTAAAGCGGTGTGTCCAACTCGGCCAAATACAACATCCCCGTCGACGAATTAGCGCTCAACTCGAACTCGATTCGCGATAGTTTCGTGAATCACGTGCAGCACACCTTGGGCAAGCACCCGAGCGCTGCAACGAAGCTCGATCACTTCGTCGCGACCGCCCGCTTGGCCCGCGATCGCATGTTCGATCGCTGGACTCGCACTTGGCAAAAGCGCGAACGCCAGCAACCGAAAATCGTCTATTACCTTTCGCTCGAGTTCTTGATCGGTCGCCTGTTGGAAGACGGCCTCGTCAATCTGGGCGTACTGGAAGAAACCCGCACGGCGCTGGCCGAGCTAGGCATCGATCTCCAGCAAGTGTTGGATCAAGAGCCCGACGCCGGTCTGGGCAACGGCGGCCTCGGCCGGCTCGCAGCCTGCTTCTTGGATTCGATGGCGACTCTGGGCATCTCAGGCATGGGCTACGGCCTACGCTATGACTACGGCATCTTCCGCCAAGACATCGTGGGCGGCATGCAGCAAGAGTCGCCGGATCAATGGCTGCAATACGGCAGCCCGTGGGAGGTCGCGCGCCCGGAGCGCATGTACAAAGTGCGCTTCGGCGGTCGCGTCATTCAATATACGGGCAGCTCGGGTCGCCTGGTGCACGAATGGGTGGATACGCACGACGTATTGGCCATGGCTTATGACGTACCAGTCCCTGGCTACAAGAACCACGTCGTCAACACGTTGCGCCTGTGGTCCGCCAAGGCCACGCGTGATTTCGACATCGCCTGGTTCAACCGCGGGGACTACATCAAGTCGGTCGAGGAAAAGAGCCGCACGGAAAACATCACTCGCGTGCTGTATCCGAACGATTCGCAGCCTGCCGGCAAAGAGCTGCGCCTGAGCCAGGAATATTTCCTGGTCTCTGCCACTCTGCAGGACGTGCTGGGCCGCCACCTCCGCTACCACGCGGACCTATATAGCCTGCACGAGCAAGCCATCTTCCAGATGAACGATACGCATCCCGCCCTGGCCGTGGCCGAGCTGATGCGCCTGTTGGTCGACGAATACGCCATGCCCTGGGACCACGCTTGGTCCTTGGTCAAGCGCTGCTGCGCATACACCAACCACACCATTTTGCCGGAGGCGCTGGAACGTTGGCCGGTATGGTTAATGGAAAAGCTTCTGCCTCGCCACCTGGAGATCATCTACGCCATCAACGCGCAGTTCTTGGCCGAGGTAAAAAAGAAGTATCCCGGCGACGACGAACGCTTGCGTCGTATGTCGATCATCGAAGAAGGCGGCGAGAAGCGCGTGCAGATGGCAAACCTAGCCGTGATCGGTAGCACGCGCGTCAACGGCGTTTCCGCGCTGCATTCGCAGCTGCTGCGTGAGCAACTGTTCAAGGACTTCTACGAATTCGACGGGGCAAAGTTCTGCAATCAAACCAACGGCGTCACGCCGCGGCGCTGGCTGCTCAAGTGCAATCCCGGTTTGTCCAAGTTGATCACCAACCGCATCGGGCCCGGCTGGGAGATCGATCTGGATCAGCTGCAGCGGCTCACACAGTACGCGACCGACCCGGAGTTTCAGGCCGAGTGGCAAGCGATCAAGCGCCAAAACAAGGACCGCCTGGCCGCCACGCTCAAGCAGCGCTTCCAGCTCGAGCTGGACCCGACGCATTTGATCGATTCGCAGGTCAAGCGCATCCACGAGTACAAGCGCCAGTTGCTCAACATCTTGAACGTGATCTCGCTGTATCTCACGTACAAGAGTAAGCCGCCGTACGACGTCACGCCGCGCACGTTCCTGTTCGCAGGCAAAGCTGCGCCGGGGTATGACATGGCCAAGCGGATCATTCATTTGATCAACTCGGTCGCCGCGGTCGTCAATTCGGACGTCAACGTGCGCCAGTACCTGCGCGTGATATTCGTGCCGAATTATAGCGTCTCTCTGGCAGAAGTGATCGTGCCCGCCACCGACGTTTCCGAGCAGATCTCGACCGCCGGCACGGAGGCCTCCGGCACCGGCAACATGAAGTTCGCGATGAACGGCGCCCTCACCGTAGGAACGCTCGATGGCGCGAACATCGAAATCAAAGATGCCGTGGGTGAGGCCAACATGTTCCTCTTCGGGCTCACGACCGAACAGGTCATGCAGACCAAGGCCAAGGGCTATGATCCGATGCAGCACTACTACGCTGATCACTTACTGCGGACTGCCCTCGACGCGATCGCCAACGGCGTATTTTCACCCGACGATCCGAATCGCTTCAAGCCCATCATCGACTCGCTTTTGCACCACGATACCTATCTGATCCTGGCGGATTTCTTGAGTTACGTGCACTGCCAGCGCAGCGTCGAAGCCGCCTATCACGATCAGGCGGGTTGGACGCGGCGCGCCATCCTCAACGTGGCCAACATGGGCGTCTTCTCCAGCGACCGAACCATACTCAGCTACGCGCGCGACATTTGGGGAGTGTACGTGCCGCCTCCGGGCGCGCCGCGCTCCCAGGTACCGCCCCCGCGAGATGTGGCACCGCTCTCGTCGATGACCAAGTAGCGCTGAAATGCCGCGCCGGGGGCGGACCTAGAGGTCCGTCGCCGGCGCGTTCTCTTCCCCCTCTGCACCCCCGTCGAGTCCGTCCCACACCAGGCAAGCGTCGCCGGTGAAGCGCGGTCCAGCCTCGATCGCGAGTGGCCCGTTCAAATCGAAGCTTCTTGCGAACAGCGCGCTGCTGCCTTGGACGCGGTCGTCAGCGATGAACGACGCGCGCGGCGCAAACAGGCTACCGTTGAAGTGCACCGGCCCAGAAAAGTGGACCTGATCGCGAACATACAGGCGTAATGCGTCGGGTTTCGCGGTCTCGGCCAAGGCTACCGGCCCGCTCGGCTCGAAATTACCAGCTACGTACAAGCTGAGCCGCGAGTCCTGCTCGGGCACGACCCTCAAGAGTCCCGCAACGGCTAGATCGCCATCGACGAACATTTGCACCTCGCCATAGGTGTGGATGGTCAAGGCCGCGCTCGAGTCGATTGATGAAAAATAATAGCGGCCGCTCCCGAGGTAAATCTCTCGATCGCGGTCGATCGCCACGAGCGCGTCGTGCGCGTTCTGCACGCCGTGCCCAAAGCCGGCCCGGCTCATCACGCGCAGCGCGTAATAGTCCACATCAGCCTCGCAGTTGCACGGCGCGGCCACGCTTGGCTTCGCGTAGGCAATTGCCGCGCTGTCAACGCCGGAAACGTCGGTTCCCTCGGGCACGGTGAGGGTGCCAGCAACGCTCAGCCGATTGTTCGGCACCGAAAGCCAACCGGCGACCGCGTCTCCGTGAATCGTCAGCGAATTCGATCCGCTCAGCGTGCCATTGGTGCTCAGCCGATCGGCTTCGAAGGTGTTGCCGACTCGGACCGCACCAGGAGCAACCAACGCGCCCCGGATCTGGATCGGCGCATTGCCCAAGAACTCCTCGTTGACGCCGACTCCGCCGTCAATCCGAGCGGCACCCGCCGCGGACAAGTGGTTGCTCGCTTCGAACTCGTTGCACGCACAGAGTGCCACGGGCGCTTGCTCGAGCGCGCCCGCGGCGATGGTCTGGCGTGCCGCGGCTCGCTTCTCCTCGTCGCTAGGTGCCTCATGGCGGTCCCATCGTGAACGATCGCATTGGGGAGCGGCATCCAGGAGCAGAAACTGCCCGGGCGCCAATGGCTCGGCCGTTGCCGCATGCAAGCTCAAGGCATAGCTGGTGTCACCTGGGCCAACCTGCGAGTGGTCGTTCAGCCAGGCCGCCCCAGAATCTGCCTCAGTCGAGTCATTCGAGCCACACCCCGCCAGAGCGACCAGCGCAACGCTAAAGGCGCTCGCGCGCGCACCGCGAGAGTACGGGCTCCAAGTCATGAGCCAGTCCTCTGCAACGCCCGTTCCACTCGCGAATACTCGTGCGTTCTGGACTTACTCGAGGGTTTTGGCGCCCAGCCGCGTGACAAAATCGGTCCTAGTGAGGCTGTTCGCGTCCGCGCTGCGCCGTGGCGCTTGCGAGGCGCAAAGGAACCACGGTCGCAAACAAGCTAGAACGCAACGTCGAACGCAACGTCACCGGTAACGCCGGTCTGATACGCGCTCACGCGTCGCTCGAAGAAGTTGGTCACTTCCTGCACGTCTTGCAGGGCCATGAACGAGAACGGATTCTTCGTGCCGTAGCGTTTCTCGAAACCGAGCGTGGCCAGGCGTTGGTCCGCGCAGTACTCCAGATAGCGCTTCACTTCGGGCACGGACAACCCGGCGATGCCACCGCCCAGCAGGTCTTCGGCAAATTGCACTTCGCAGGCGATGGCTTCATCGAGCATGGCGTGGATATCAGCGCGAAATTGCTCATCTACCAGCTCCGGTTCTTCTTCGCGCACCGTACGCACGACCTCGAACGCAAACGCCATGTGCGCGCTCTCGTCGCGGAACACCCAATTGGTGCCCGCCGCCAAGCCGTGGAGCAGCCCGCGTGAGCGCAGAAAGTAAACGTAGGCGAACGCACCAAAGAAAAACAAACCTTCGATGCAGGCGGCAAAGCAGATCAGATTGAGCAAGAAGCGCCGGCGGTCCGCTGCTGTTTCCAGGCGGCCGATGTTCTCCACTGAATCCAGGTACTTATTGCAAAACTCGGCTTTGCGCCGAATCGAGGGGATGTTCTCCACCGCGTCGAAAGCACGCGCCCGGTCTTCCGGATCGGGCACGTAGGTGTCGAGCAGCGTGAGATAAAATTGCACGTGCAACGCCTCTTCGTACAGTTGGCGTGACAAGTACATGCGCGCCTCGGGCGCGTTGATGTGCTTGTACAGATTGAGCACGAGGTTGTTGGCAACTATCGAGTCGCCCGTGGCAAAGAACGCGACCAAGCGGTGAACCAGATGTCGCTCCGGCTCGCCCATGCGCTGCGTCAGATCACCCACGTCGGTTGAGAAGTCGACTTCTTCCACTGACCAAGTGTTCTTGATTGCCGCCCGATACATCTCGAAGAAGGTCGGGTAGGCCATCGGCCGCAGCGTGAGGCACAAGCCGGGATCGAGGATATTTTGCGGTCGGGCCGAACTGCTCACTGGCAGGCCTCGCAGCTTTCCGGATTCTCGAGCGAGCAGGCGACGGCCGCCGAGTCATCGCTCGGACCGATCGCGGGCGGAACAGGCGTGTAGCCGTGGACCGCGTGCGGATCGGCCTCGCTGCGCACTGGCGGCAGTTGGGACGGCGAAGGCAGATCCACGGTGGCCTTGGCAATGCGGGTCGCCGGCCTCGAGCGCAGGTAGTACGTGGTCTTGATGCCCTTCTTCCAAGCATAGAAATACATGCTGGAAAGCTGGCCAATGTTGGGGTTCTCGATGAACAAATTCAACGATTGGCTCTGATCGATGAACGCGCCACGGTCGGCGGCCATGTCGATCAGCGAGCGCATCGGCACTTCCCAGGCCGTACGGTACACGGCGCGCAGGTTCTCCGGCAGCTCGTCCAATCCCTGCACCGAGCCCTCGGCCATCTTCAGCCGCGAACGCACGCCGTCGTTCCACAGTCCGCGCGCCTTGAGATCGTTGATTAAGTATTTGTTGAGCTGCAAGAAATCACCCGACAAGGTCTCGCGCTTGAATAGATTCGAAACCTGCGGCTCGATGCACTCGTAGCAGCCGGCGATCGAGGCGATGGTCGCCGTCGGTGCGATGGCCACGAGCAGTGAATTGCGCAGGCCGTGCGTGCGCACCTTCTCGCGCAACTCGAGCCAACGCGGGCTCTGCGGCGTGCTCCCCTCCCAAGCATCGAATTGCAGCTCACCGCGCGCCGCGCGAGTTTCGGAAAACGCTGGGTGCGGGCCCTTGGCGATCGCCATCTCGACCGAGGCGCTCAACGCGTGGAAGTAAATTTCTTCGGAAATCTTGCGCGAGAGTTCGCGGGCTTCTGGTGCGTCGAAGGGCAGCTTCAGCTGGAAGAACACGTCTTGCAATCCCATCAATCCGAGCCCCACCGGCCGCCAGCGCAAGTTCGAGACCTTGGCTTCGGCGATCGGGTAGAAATTGAGGTCGATCACGCGATCGAGCTGCGGCACCGCCGTGCGCACGGTCTCTGAAAGCTTCTCGAAGTCGAAGGCGAGCGCGCCGTCCGCCTCCAGCTTCATGTGGCGGCCAAGGTTGATCGAACCAAGATTGCAGACCGCGGTCTCGCCGGCCGACGTGATCTCCAGGATCTCCGTGCACAGGTTGGACAAGTGCACCGCACGTCCCGGCAAAGCCGTCTGGTTGCAGGCGCGGTTCGACTTGTCCTTGAAGGTCATCCAACCGTTGCCCGTTTGAGCCAAGGTGCGCATCATGCGCGCGTAAAGATCGCGCGCCTTGACGGTCTTCTGCGCCAAACCCTGGCGCTCCGCCTGCTCGTAAGCGCGATCGAACTCTTCCCCGTACAAATCGGGCAGATTCGGGACTGATTTGGGGTCGAACAGGCTGAAATCTTGGTCGGCCTCGACGCGGCGCATGAACAAATCACTGACCCAGTTGGCCAAGTTCAGGTTGTGCGTTCGGCTGGCTTCTTCCCCCGTATTGTCGCGTAGCTCGAGGAACGACTCGATGTCCGCATGCCAGGTCTCGAGATACACGGCGCAGGCGCCCTTCCGCTTGCCACCTTGATTCACTGCAGACACGGAGGCATCGAGCGTCTTCAGCCACGGCACGATGCCGTTGGACTTGCCGTTCGTGCTCTCGATCAAGGAACCTCGCGAGCGCACGCGGTGATACGCGAGTCCAATGCCGCCCGAGAACTTGGACAAGAGCGCGATGTCCGTGTAGCTCTTGTAAATCTTCTCCAGGTGGTCGTCCGGGGAGTCGAGCAAGAAGCAGCTCGAGAGCTGTTCGTGCTTCATGCCGGAGTTGAACAGCGTGGGCGAGCTCGGCAGGTACTCCAAGGTAGAGAACAAGCGGTACAGCTCGAGCGCGTCGCCAACGTTTTCCGAGAGCGCGCAGGCAATGCGCATGAAGAACTGTTGAGGGGTCTCGATCACCAGGCGCGTCTGGGGGTGCTTCAGCAAATAACGGTCGTACAACGTGCGCAGACCGAAGTACTCGAACTCGCGATCGCGCTCCGGGGCGATCGAATCGTTCAGCTTTCTAGCGTTTTTGCTGGTGAATGCCAGCAAGCGCTCGTTCACCAAGCCGAGTTCGTGGGCTTGCGACACGGCTTGTGAGAAGGCGTGAATCTCCTGCCCGCGCACTTCCTTCTCGATGTATCCGGACAGCAAGCGCGCAGCGAGCTTTGCGTATTGCGGCTCTTCGACGATCAAGCCGGCTGCAGTCTGAATCGAGAGCTGATCCAACTCGCGCGTGGACGCACCGTCATACAAGCCGCTGATCGTTTTCATCGCCACGCGCAGCGCGTCCACGTCAGGCAGGCCCGCGCAGCAACGATTCACGGCGCGTACGATCTTGTTGACGTTGACCGGCTCGCTGCCGCCGTTGCGCTTCTTCACGCGCATGGCGGTTTGCGGATACGACGCGGAGTCGATGTCGGACTGTGAGGGCACGAACGGCGACGGGACGTTCGGCGAAGCGATGGACGGGCTCAACATTGTTTTGTACTCCGCGTTCAAACGAAACTGAGCGGCACTTCCGCTCCAAAACCGAGAGACACGTGAAAGGCGGCATGGCGACCGCATGCGAGCAGGCAGACGCAAGCGCCTGTTCTCGAATGGACCACCCCGACCGCCTCCCGCGAGGCACTCGAGATCACCAACGCCGGATGGCTCCCGGGCGCTGGGTGCTGGCAGGTCTTCGGGCTTACGAGCCTTCCGGGCGAACCCGGCTTCCTACTGCCCATTGCTTCCCGGCCAGTTGACCAGTGCCACCATGGGGTTCGTTCTCGCCTACCGCTGCGGGGCAGCCCCGGCATTGTGACCGGGTTCCCATTTTCAGCCTGTGCGAATGCGCAGGCACCAACACCTCAACCGCTACTAGTGGGGCACCTGGAAAGGATCAACAACAATATATTGGGGTACCCGGTCGATCTTGTCTAAAGCCGCGAAAGGCTTTGGGGATTCATCTGTACACTGGTCAACCGGCCAATGGGCTACTTTTGAGCAGTACTCCAAAAGGCGTCCGGGAGGCGCTGACGCGTCGCGGCGGCGAACTGTTGCACTGACTCCGAGCGGGGGGCACGCTCCCACCATCGTCACGCGCATCACCGTGGCGCCTACCCACTCAGTTCTGGAGGATTCCGATGTCTTTGCTCGATTCGCTGAAGAAGTACACGACCGTCGTTGCCGATACCGGCGACATCGAGGCCATCGGCAAAGCCAAGCCGCAAGACGCGACCACCAACCCCTCGCTCTTGTTCAAGTCGGCGCAGCAGCCGCAATACAAGCACCTCGTCGAAGAGGCGCTGGGCTTTTCCAAAAAACAGCCCGGCAATCAAGAAGCTCAGACCGCGGCGTTCATGGATAAGTTGTTCGTCAACTTCGGCGTCGAGATCTTGAAGCTGATCCCCGGACGCGTTTCGACCGAAGTCGACGCGAGTTTCAGCTTCGACAAAGACGGCAGCATCGACAAGGCGCGCAACTTCATCAAGCTGTACGAGGCCGCCGGTGTCGAGCGCGAGCGCGTGCTGATCAAGCTCGGCTCCACTTGGGAGGGCATCAAAGCCGCTGAACAGCTCGAAAAAGAGGGCATTCACACCAACCTCACCTTGCTCTTCAGCTTCGCCCAGGCGGTCGCTTGCGCCGAAGCAAAGGTCACGCTGATATCGCCGTTCGTCGGCCGCATCTACGATTGGTACAAGAAGTCGAAGGGTGTCGCCGACATCCCGCGTGAAGAAGATCCGGGCGTTGCCAGCGTTCTCCGCATCTACAACTACTACAAAAAGCACGGCTACAAGACCCAGGTCATGGGCGCGAGCTTCCGTAAGCTCGAGGAAATCATCGATTTGGCGGGCTGTGATTTGCTCACCATCAGCCCGGATCTGATCGCTCAGTTGGCCGGAAAAGATGGCGAGATCGAGCCGAAGCTGACCGCGAAGGGCGCCGCGGCCACGACGGACGCTACGCTGATCCACCTCGACGAAAAAACATTCCGATTCGAGCACAACCAGGATCAAATGGCTGTCGAGAAGCTGAGCGAAGGCATCCGCGGCTTCTATTCGGACGCTCGTAAGCTCGAGAAATACGCGGCCGAAACCGTGGCGAAAGCCAGCGCGGCCTGAACCGAGGCGGGCGCACCCTTCGCTCGCTGCGCGGCCGTTTCGGCTGACATTTTTCAGCCTTTGCGGTACTCACGAACCCTGGTCCCCAAGCGGGTGCCGGGGTTGTGCTTATTTCCGCTCGGAGTCGTTGCTGGGCTGCGAGCGCCCCTGCTACGCCTGATCGACCAACGAAGACTGCGCTGGTCCTTGCCCGAAACGGAAAACCGCAATGCTGGTCGAGACGCTGACTGCCGAGCTCGAACGATTGTTCGAGTTGCCTGACCTGACCCGATTGAGCCGCGACGCCCTTGGTTTCGAGCCGGAAGACATTGGCGGGGTTGCTACCCGCGCTTCGTTCGCGCGTGCTCTCGCGGAGCAAGCCGTGGCCAGTGAAGCAGTCGATGCGCTGCTCGATGCGATCGCGCTCGACCGCCACGGCTTGCCGAGTTCGCTCGAGAGCGTGCGTGAGGGCGCCGCGCTCGATGACGGACTGTCGCCCGGTGACTCGATTGGTCAGTACGTCGTGTTCGAGAAGCTCGGCACAGGGCCGTGGGCGAACGTGTACAAGGCGCGCCGCGACGGCCAGGAATTTCGCGTCAAGTCGTTGCACCCGCGCGTCGCGGCGCGGCGCTCGGACGCGCATCGATTTCTCACCGCTTCGCGCCTCGCCGGGCTCGTCGCCCACCCCGGTCTGCCCAGTCAAGTGCGGGCTGGCGCGCTCGACGACGACGGATTGCACATCGGCATCGCGCATCCCGCGCACGACGGCGAGACCGTCCTTGCCTTGATCGCGCGCCGCGGCGCGCGGCACTTCAACGAAGCTTTGCCGCTGCTTTGGGCCGTTGCCGAGGCCCTAGCTCCGCTTCACGCGGCGGGCTTGGTGCATGGCTCCTTGCATGCGGGCAACGTGCTGGTGACCGACCCGACGCCCAGCGCGCCCAAGGTCCTGCTGCTCGATCCAGGGTCCTACTTCCTCACGCCAGCGCTGAGCATGGGCCAAAACGGCAGCACGCCCAACTTCCTCTTGGCAAGCTCACCGGAACAGTTCCGCGGCCAAGCCCCCACGGCTCAAAGCGATCTCTATGCGCTGGGCGTGCTGATGTATCAGCTGCTCAGCGGCAAACCGCCGTTCGCGGGCCCGAACGCGGTCGACGCCTTGGTTGGTCATTTGACGCAAAGCGCAGAGCCGCTTTCGTTCGTAGCCGCAGGCAACGGCGCAACGCCCGCAGTCGAAGCGTTCGTGCGCAACTTGCTGGAGAAGACGCGCGAACAACGACCGCGCGACGCGGGCGAAGCATTGGAAGGGTTGCGCCGGATATGGCGCGCCTCGACGAGACCCCCGACCTGGGTGACCGACGAGCGTTTGCCTGAAATGTTCGAGGCATTGACGCTGAATCCGAACGACGAGAACGCCGCCGCGGCGCTGGAATCCGGCGTCGATTTGGGCGCCGATCCGGAGCGCCTCGCCGACGGCTTCCACGAAGTCGCCAAGAGCTTGCACGGGCAGAGCGAGCTGAACCTGGAACGCGCGATGAAAAAGCACTTGGCGCGTGCCGCCCGCTTGTACGAAGCGGCCTCGCGTCACGACAGCGCGGAAGAGGTTTATGCCAAGTTGGTCGATCTGGATCCGAGTGACCGCAGCGCCGCACAGGCGCTCCTGCGCGTCAAAAAGACGCTCGGCAAGTACGAGGAGCTGATCGAGTCACTGCTGGAGCAGAGCGAGAGCAGTGAAAGCTCCACGGAGCGCGCCGAACACTGGGCAGAAATCGGTCAACTCTACGAAAATGAACTGAAGGACAAGGAGCAGGCGCTAGTCGCCTACGCCCAGGCCTTCTGCGAAGATCCGCTGAGCGAGTCGCACGCGGCTTCCGTGGAACGCTTGGCTGGGACGCGCTACCCCGCCTGGGAAGAGGTACTGGGGCGAGCCATCGCAGCGCTCGAGTCGGATCTGGGTACTGCCGAACGCCACGCGCTGCTCTTCCACATGGGTCGCTGGTACGCCGAGCGGGTGATGCGCCCCGATCTGGCACTGCCATGGCTGACGCAATTGGTAGCGGCTGAACCCAATCACGACCCGGCCCTGGTGCAGCTCGCGCAGATCTATAAAAAGGCCCAACAATGGGCGGAATACGGGCAAGTGCTCTTGCGCCGCGCCGATGTGGCAGCCCCGAATTTGGCCCGTGACTTGCGGGTGGAGGCCGCCGAGGTACTGGCTTCGCGCTTGAACAACGCGGGCGCGGCACGCGAGCTGTACGCCGCGGTGCTCGACGAGGATCCTGGCCACGCCAAGGCCAGCGCAGGTCTAGTGGCGCTGCTCGACGCAGCGGGCGATGTGGCAGGCGCCTTGTCGGTGCGTCAAACCCGCGCCAAGACCCTGCGCGGGGACGAACGCCACCAGCTGCTATGTGAAGTGGCAGAGGCGTACGACGTCGATTTGGACAAGCTGGAGGCAGCCGAAAAGACCTACCGCGAGGTGCTGGCGGAAAATCCGCGTTTCGTCGACGCGCTGCGCGGCTTGGACCGCGTGCTGACTCGCGCAGGCCGCTATCGCGAGCTGCTCGACGTGCTGCGCGCGCAAATCGACCTGGCTGTCACCGCGCGCCAGAAGATCACGCTCTACGAGCGGATCGCAGGCATTTACGACGAAGAGTACCTGGACCACGAACGTGCGGCCGAAGCGCTCGAAACCATCCTCGCGCTGGACCCCGAGCACCAAGACGCGAGTCGCGAATTGGCGCGGCATTTCCGGGCACTCGACCGCTACGAAGCGCTGGCCGCGCACTACCAGCGCCATGTGCAGAGCGGCCCAATCGAACGCCAAATCGAAACGGGGCTGCAGCTCGGTCGTGTGCTGTCCGAGAATCTGAAGCAACCGGACCGCGCCCTGGCAGCCTACGAGCGCGTGCTCGAGCTGGCGCCCGAGAACGCCAGCGCGCTCGACGCGCTGGCAACGCTGCGAGCCGTGGTGGGCGACGCACAGAGCGCGATCGATGCGATCGATGCCTTGAGTGACAAGGCATCGACTCCGCAGGCCAAGGCCGACCTCGAAGTGCGTGCAGCCCAGGTGCTCGAGGCCCGCGGCGATAGCGCGGGCGCGCTACGCCGCTACCGGCTGGCGGCCGAGCTCTTGCCGGAAGACTTGAGCGCGCGCCGACGACTCGTCAAAAAGCACGTGGAGTATGGCAGCTACGCAGCGGCCGTGGAGCTCTTGGAAGCAGAGATCCCAATTGCCAAGAACGAGCGAGAGCGCGCCAAGCTGGCCGGCGATATGTCGCTGATTTGCCACAAATACCTGCACGATGCGGCGCGCGCGGTGGCCACGGCCCAGCTTGCCCTGCACATCGATCCGAGTAACGCGGAAGCTTTACGCGTGCTCGGCTACACCGCGCACGCGGAGAAGCGCTTCGTCGAAGCCGCCAAGCGCTTCGAGCCAGTGCTCGGTCAACTGGAAGTGCTGGACGAAGAGGAAGCGCGCGAGATCGCCTTCTTGTATATCGACGCATTGGCGAAGAGCGGTTCGGCGGACAAGGCGCTGAATCAAGTGGGCAGCTTGATGAAATGGTTCGAAGACGACGCTAGCGCGTTGCTACGAGTCGCCGCGGTCGCCGCCGAGCACGGCAGCGCCGAGCAGACGCTGTGGCTGTGTGAGGTCCTGCTGGGCGGCATGCGTACCATGCTCTCGCCCAAGGAGGAGAGTGAAGCGGAGCTCCGCAACGGTGAGGCGCTCTCCAAGCTCGGTCGCTACGCCGAGGCCAAGACCTCCCTCGAGCATGCGAGCGAACTCGAGCCCACGTCCAGCGGACCACTTCGCGCGCTGGGTCGCGTGTACGCCGCACAGGGTCAAACCCAGCAACAAATGGACGTACTGTACCGCGAGCTGTCACGCTCGGAAGGCGAGCGAAAGGTCGAAATTCTCCTTGAAATGGGCGACGTCGCCGCTGGCAAGCTGGGCGACTCCGAGTACGCGGCCAAGAGCTACCTGCTGGCGCTGAGCGAGCGCCCGAGCGACCGTGCCATCCTGACCAAACTGATGCAGCTGTACGGCGCCGAGAAGGACTGGCCGCAACTGATTCAAGTGATTACGCGGCTGGCCGACGTCGTCGAAGAACCGAAACACAAGGCCAAATACCTGCATACGGCTTCGATGATCGCGTCACGCGAGCTGTCGGACCTGAAGCTCGCCTCGAATTTGCTCGCAAAAGCGCTGGAGCACGACCCGGATCGCGAGCCGGCGATCGACGAAGCGCTGTCGCTGTACCAGCGGCTGAAGAACTACGACGGCGTGAAGCGCATGCTCAAGCTGCGCATCGCCAGCGCGCAGCGCGCCGGCGATAAGGAGCGACTGCTAGAATCGCTCGGGGAGCTGGCCGATGTTTACCAGCGGTTCCTCGGCCGACGCGATCAAGCCGTCGCCGTCTACGAATCAGCGCTGCAAGTCGAACCCGGCAGCACGCGTTTCCAAGAAAAGCTCGCTCGCCTGTACGGCGAAGATCCGGTCTCATACTTCGAAAAGGCGGTCGAAACGCTGGGCAGCTGGATCGAAAGGGACCCCTACCAGCCCGCGCCGTACAAGCTCCTACGCAAGGTTTACACCGAAGCGCGTCACGCCGACGCCGCTTGGTGCACCTGCCAGGCTCTGCACGTGCTCGGACAGGCCGAGCCAGACGAAGAGCGCTTCTTCGACCGCATGCGCAGTGAGGAACCGGCGGAGGTGAGTGAACCGGCAACGCCTGACGAGTGGCTGCTGGCCGCCATGCCGGAGGCGAGCGAGCCGTTTCTAACCGAGCTGTTTGCGCTGATTCAGCCGTTCGTGGTGGCAGCCCGCGCAAGATCACTCGGATCGTTCAGTCTCACCGGGGATCATCAGATCGACGTCGAGCGCTATCCGTACGGCGTGGTATTCGCGGTCAACGCTGGTGCGCGCATGCTCTCCGTGCCCGAACCGCGCATGTATCAGAACCCCGAGGCGCCATCGTGTGTCTCGTTCCTGCCCACGTCACCGCCGTCGCTGCTGCTTGGTGCGCGCGCATTCAGTGAAGACGTGACACCGGTTGCCGCGGCGTTCTTGGCCGGCCGGCACCTCGCCTACTACCTACCCGGCCTATACGTACGGCAGCTGCTGCCCAACATGACCGCGCTCAAAGCCTGGCTGTTTGCCGCCATTCGCTTGGTCAAGCCGAAGTTCCCGGTAGCCCCCGATCTGGCGGCCCCGGTGCAGGAGGCATCGCGCGCATTGGCCGAGCTTGCGACGGGCGCGCGCCTCGACCAACTCACGCACGTGGTCGCGAAGCTCCTCCACGACGGCGCGTCGCTCGATCTGAAGCGCTGGGTGCAAGACGTCGACTTAGCGGCCGACGCCATCGGCTTCGTACTTTCCAACGATCTGGAAGTCTCGGTCGAGCGCTTGCGCGCCCTCCCCCAAGACGCCGGCTCGCCCGCGCTCGCCACACGCATCGAGCACTTAATCGCGTACGCGGTGAGCGCCCGTTACATCACCGTGCGCGAACATCTCGGAATCCAGCTCGACGCCGGTTGAGACGGTCCACGACCGAATCCGTGGCTGCCTAGGAAATGATTGGTCTTACGCGATCGACTGAGCGAATGGCTCAGGGACAACTAGAGAGTCTTAGCCTTCGGCCTTGGCCTTCTTGATCCACTCGTTGATTTCACCCTCGATCACACCCAAGGCCTGGCTCTTGAATGGGCGCAGCAGGAACGGCACATCGATGTCCAAATCGATGCTGCTAGCGAGCACTTCGAGCGAACCCGAGAGCGCCATCCCCTTCACTTTGAACGAGATATCGGCCTTGTTCGGGCCCTTCCAGGTCACTTGCGGGTGGTAATTCGCGTACTTTTGCGAATACGCGGACAGCGCCGACTCAGCGACTTTTTTGGCGCGTTCTTGACCGAGATCGTGGGGGACGGAGTGCTTCATGGAGTCCTGTCGGGGGCAGCGGCTGGCTCGTACTTAACTCACTTGCCCGGCGAAGAACAACTCCATCAGTTGCCACAAAGCGCGGCGAAATTGCGAATTTGGCCGAACGATGAGCGGTACCACTGGAATTGGGCCGAAAAAAATCGGGCCGCGCGCGGTTAGCGACGCCCTTTGAAGCCCATCATGTTTTGTACCGCCGACTCGCTCTCTTCGGCGATCTGGTCCTGCTCCCGAGCCAGATCGGCGCAGCCTTCACACAGCTTTTTGGTCTTACCGGAGACCTTGAGCGTCTGGAGTTCGTCGCTCTCTTCACCGCAACCTTTGCACGTGGCCATCGGCCAATGATACCGAGCTTCGCCCTGCTTTAGAAGCGCCGTTCGCTGATGGCCAGATCTGCGATCAGTCCGAAATGATCGGACGGCCAAACCGGCTCCGCCCCGCCCAGCTCCGCCGCGTTGAAGGCCAACTCAGCGCTCAGCGGCTCGCCGCGGAATTGGCGATCGGGACCGCGCACGAAGATGTAGTCGATTCGCCGCGACGGTTCGCGGGCCTTGGCCGCATATGGGTTCGTGCGATCGAAAGTATAACCCGGCCCCTGCCCGGCGAACGCCCAGGCATCCGCGAAGTACACCGTCTTGCCCTCGAGGGCGCACAGCCCCGTCAGGAAGCGAATTTCGTCGGCGTCGGGCGCGGCATTGAAATCACCTAGCAACACTGGCGGTAGATGGGGGCCGCCGATCGGTGACAGCTCCGCCACGCGCTCGGCGATGAAAGCGACTTGGCGTTGACGAATCGACCCTTGATGAAACTTCCAGTTCAAGTGGGTAACGAACACCGGCAGACTGCCATGAGGGGTCTGGCACAGGGCGTAGAGCAAGGAACGAGTTTCGCCACTCTCACTCCCGGGTAGCTGGAAGCTCTGCTCGGAAACGATCGGGTGACGAGACAAGACGCCATTGCCGAACTTCAAGCCATGGCCGTAGTCGCTCGCCACGCTGTACGCGAGCTGATAGCCGAGTCCGTCTGCGATCTCGGTCAGTTGATCATTGTGCACGGTGAGCGGGGCGTCAGGCGCAACATCCGGACGAAACCGGAGCACCTCTTGCAAACCGACGACCTCGGGCGCGAGCCGCTCGAGCTCGCGGCGAATCAAAGCTAGCCGCGAGAGCCAAGGGCCGCTCTTGTTCCAAACGTTAATCGTCGCCACGCGCAGCACGCTCATCGATACTCCTACTCCTACTCCTACTCCCACTCCTCAACGACACGGCAAGCCGGAGAATAGCCCAGCTTTTTCAGTTCGTCTTGAAGCGCGGGGGACGCTCGGACTAAGCTGTCTGGTTCATGCTGATCGGCGTCGATTTCGGAGGAACTCAGGTCAAGGCGGGCATCGTAGAAAACGGCGACGTCGTGCGCTCGATCTCGACCCCGACGCGCGCCGGCTCCAGCGCAGACGACGTGCTCGATACGATAGCGAGCACCGTACTCGCGCTGTCGTCCAAGCCGGACGCCGTGGGAGTGGCCATTCCCGGCGAGGTCAACTCCGACGGTCGCTGTTGGCGTTTGCCAAACGTGCCAGGCTTCGAAGGCGTACACATCGCCGAGGAATTGGCGCGCCGCTTGCATTGCCCGATCGCCGTCGAAAACGACGCCACCACCGCCGCTCTCGGCGAGCGCCTGCACGGGCACGGCCGTCAGCACCCGAGCTTCTTGATGATGACCTTGGGCACCGGCATCGGCGGTGGCCTGGTGCTCGGCCACCAGCTGTACCCCGGCGCCACCGGCTTTGCCGCCGAGGTCGGCCACATGAAAGTGGATACTGCTCCGGACGCGCCGCTGTGCGCGTGCGGTCAGCGGGGCTGCGTGGAAACGTTCGCCGGCACGCGCGCGCTACTGCGTGAGTATGCGCGGCACGGCGGTCACGCCACCGAGGTCTTGCCAATTGCGGTGAGCGCAAGGCGTGGTGAGGCCGCCGGGATGAGGACCTTCGAGATGATGGGCACCGCGCTCGGCCGCTTACTGGCCAATATCCAGAATCTGCTCGACCTGAACGCGGTCGTATTCTCGGGCGGAGTTTCGGCCTCGTTCGACTTGATCGAGCCATTCGTGCGCGAGGCTCTGCGCAAACAAGCCTTCGCGCCGCCGCTCGCGGAAGTGCCGTTGCTGGTCAGCGAGCTCGGCGAGCGCGCGGGCGTAATTGGTGCCGCTCATCTGACCTCACTATGAAAGGCGCGCCGTGAAAGCGGTACTCGTCTCGGAACCAGGTGGACCGGAAAAGCTCGAGCTCGTCGAGCTGCCCGATCCCACGCCGGGGTCGGGCGAAATCGCGATCGAGATCCACGCCGCAGCGCTCAATCGCGCGGATTTGCTGCAACGGCGCGGCCTGTACCCGCCACCTCCCGGAACCACTGACATCTTGGGCTTGGAATGCGCCGGCATCGTCAGCGAGCTGGGGCCGGGCTGTACCGGCAGCGTGCGAATCGGCGAACGGGTGATGCTGCTGCTCGGCGGCGGCGCCTACGCGGAGCGCGTGGTGGTGCCCGAGGCGCTGACCATGAAGGTTCCGGACCTACTGAGCTTCGAGCAAGCAGCGGCGATTCCAGAAGCGTTCCTGACCGCGCGTGAAGCGCTGTTTGCAGCGGGCGGCCTCACCAGCACCGAGTCGGTCTTGATTCACGCTGCGGCCGGCGGCGTGGGTAGCGCGGCCGTGCAATTGGCGCATTCCCACGGCGCGCGCGTGTTTGCGACCGCAGGCGGCCCGGCCAAGTGCGAGTTCGTGCGCGCGCTCGGCGCAGATCTGGTGATCGACTACAAGCGCCAGGACTTTGCGGCGCTGATCAAGACCGAGACCGCGGGGCGCGGGGTGGATGTGATCTTGGATTTCGTGGGAGCCGCCTACGCCGAGCAACACGCGGCCTGTCTCGCCACGCGCGGGCGACAAGTCGTGGTTGGCGTGCTGGGCGGAGCACGAGCGTCCATTGACTTGGGGCGGCTACTCCAAAAACGACAGAGCTTGGTCGGGGTAGTGATGCGCTCGCGTTCCACACAGGAGAAAATCGAACTGACGCGCGCCTTCGTGCGCAGTACCTTGCCGCTCTTGGCCGACGGGCGCTTGAAGCCGCTCATCGACAGCGTGTTCCCGCTCAGCGACGTCGCGCTCGCGCACCAGCGCATGGAAGCGAACGAGAACCTCGGAAAGATCGTGCTGAAGGTGCGCTGAGGGCGACGTTCAGCCGAGCTTGGCGCGGATCCGAAGCAGGCCCGGCCCGGGCTTGACGCGCGCTTGGCAAGCCAGGCGCGTGTCGCCCTCGCCGCCGAGAATGTCGAGCAGCTCTTCTTCCTGTTCCTCGGGTGGACACAAGAGCTCTTCACCCTCCACGATCTCGATGTGGCAGGTGCCGCAGCTGGCCGATCGGCAAGAGAACGGAATCGGCGCGAAATAGTGGTCGCAAATGTCCACGAGCTCGCCGCCAGCCTCGACGTCGATGGTCTTCGCGGGGCCGATGCTATTGGCCAGAAACTCGATCTTCGGCACGCATGGCCCATAGCCGCTCCTTTTCGCTCTTTCAACGGGAAGATTCCGGCCGGCCCTGGCCTGCCCTACAGTCAGGCGGAAAAAAGCACCGATTCTCGTTTAATCGGCGCTTTCCGCGGCCGCCGAAGATGTGGTCTGCTGAACGTAATGACGGAAAGCGGCGAAGATCCCTTCGACTGGGTCGGCGCCACCCTGGACGGCAAGTACCAGGTCGACGCGGTGGTCGGCCGCGGCGGATTTGGCGTTGTGTATCGCGCTCATCACCTTGGCTTCAACGAGAAGGTCGCGATCAAGTGCTTGCGCATTCCGCGCGCCTTGAGCGGCGCTGCGCGCGACGAGTTCGAGCGAAATTTCCTGGCCGAGGGTCGGCTACTCCACCAACTATCGCGCTCGACCGCTGGCATCGTGCAAGCCCTCGACGTCGGCGCGCTGGTCTCGCCGAACAAGACCTGGACACCGTTCATCGTTTTGGAGTGGCTCGATGGCCAATCTCTGGCAGAGAACTTCGCGGAGCGACTGCGCACGGGCCTGGGCGGGCGCACGCCCAAGGCGGCGATCGAACTGTTGGACAGCGCCGCGCGCGCCCTTTCGCTCGCGCACGAGCAAGGCATCGCGCACCGCGACATCAAACCCGCCAACTTGTTCTTGGCCGAGGTTGGCGGCAGGAAAACCCTGAAAGTTTTGGATTTTGGCATCGCCAAGGTGGTGACCGAATCAGAGAGCTTCAGTAAGGCGTTCGAAGAGACGGGCGCTTCGTTGCAAGCGTTCACGGCGCGCTACGGTTCGCCCGAGCAGTTCAGTCGCCGCTATGGCGCGACCGGCCCTTGGAGCGACGTGTTCTCGCTGGCGCTGGTGCTCGTAGAAGCGATCGTCGGGCACAGCGCACTCGAAGGCGTCGATGCGGCCCAATTGTTCATCGCCGCAGCCGACACCACGCGCCGTCCCACGCTGCGCGCGCACGGCATCGATCTGGGCGACGCCATCGAAGCAGTGTTTGCGACCGCGCTCGCCGTGGATCCGAAAGAGCGCTACCCGAATGCCAGTGAATTTTGGGACGCACTCTTGGCCGCGGTCGCGAACAGCGGCGAGATCCCGATTTCGTTGCCCAGCGCCAGCCTGAGCGGCCGATACGTCGCCAGCAACCCCGATAGCGTCACGCGCGTCGACGGTGCGGCGGTGATTGCCAATCCACCGCTCATTGCTGGTTCTGCAACCGAGCTGACCGCTAGTACGCCGCTCCCGGATGGTCGCTCGGCGGCTTCGCGCACCCGAGCCAATCGGTCCGAGAGTTGGCAGCGCTTCGCCGCCGCGGGCGTGCTGCTCGCGATTGTGTTGGGGGGGCTCGCCGTGTGGCGCGCTCGCACGCCCACGTTCACCGCTCAGGGCGTCAGCGCAAGTGCGAGCGCCAGAACCAGCGTTGGCCCGGGCACCAGTACCAGCGTCGCAGCCGATGCCAGCGCGCCAATGCGCGAAGCCGCTAGTACGAGCGCGACGCCCAAGCCGGAGGCCACGCATTCCGCGAGCGGGGCTCGGGGTTTCGCGGGACTGCCAGCGCGCGACGTCCCCGCCGGATTGGTCACGCCCAGCGGCGCGTGGCTCGACAAGTTCGGCGTGCTCAGACGCGAGGACAACCAGGGCCTGCTGTACAGCGAAGCCTTCGCACGCTGCGCGGATACGGGCAAGACGCTGTGTACGGACGGGCAGTGGCAGCGAGCCTGCGACTCTTTTCCAGAAGTGGGCGAGGCGCCCTCATGGACCGAGAGCATCGAGGATGGACAGGTCGTGGTACGCGGCGGCGGTTCGTGCAAACAGCGTCAATTGGTGGGCGAGACCGAAAGAGACGCGCAACGCATCGGTCTCTGCTGTGACCGCGCGATCGCCATGTCCTCGACCTCGATGCAAAAGCCGTTTCTGTCATCGACCGCCGGCATCGTGCTCAAGCTCGAGCGCACGCTCAACCAACGCAGTATCGAGGGCTTCCTCGAGCTAGCCGAGGATCACGTGACGTTGAACGAGCGAGTGCGGGACAAGGCCGGGCTGAAGAGCCTGCTCACGCAATCCTTTGCCGGCGCGCGCGACTTGGTGATCGTCAACGACCACTGCGACATCTTGGTGTCCGCCAAGAAGGTCGTGATCAAGAAACGACGCGTCAAGAAGACCAGCTACGAAACGACCGGTTGGACCGCGGCTTGTCAGCAAACGCGGCACCGCGACGGCAAGGGCGTCAGTGCGAAGAGCACTTACGAATTTTCGGCGGTCAGCAAGCTGCGCGCGATTACCGACAGTGAGGCGCCAGCGACCGGCGAATGATGGAGGCGCAGCGGCTCAACAAAACCCGATCAGCAAAGCCGCCTGGGGCTCTAGCTGGACGCCCCGCGCGCTCGGTGTACTCCAGCGCGCGTGTGACCAATACGGCGGCATGGAACTTTGGGCGGCCCTGCGAAAACTCCGATTGATCCCGAACCGTCTCCCCGGGCTCGTGCCGTGGTTGAAAGGCAGTGGGCAGACCTTCCCCCTGCCGGGCGCGTTCGAGGTATCCGCGACAACGCCGAGCGCGGTTCCTGGACTATCCGGATCCGGACCACGTCGGCGTGTTCGAGAGCCACAGAGACCCGCTCATCCGCCGAGCCGTGATTCGTTCTGGCACAGCTCGCCCAAATTGTCGGGACAGGCGATGCGCACGTGAAAGTGATCGTCGTGCACGGCTCGCCCCGCGGGTTGTTTCAAGAGCAGCGCGACGTCATCCACATAGCGCGCGAAGCGTGGATCTTTGCGGCCGTATTCGATCAGCCGCCAACGTAGGCCGCTCGAGACGAAGATGTGCACCAGTCCGGCGCGGTCATCGGTGACCCAAGAGCGAAGCAGGATCCAATTGCGGTAGTCGTCGAAGTACACGCCTGACTCCCAGCGCGAGCGACCGTTTGGTTCGAAAGGCGTGAAGTGCTCTCGCACCACGGGGCGGCCCGCGGCATCGCGCAGATAGAACCCGACATCCGCGTCGCGCCCGCTCTGATGACTGACGTGACCCGCGAGCGGACCGCCGTCGCGGCGCGAGAGATCGCCCACCATCATCAGCGAGCCCCTTTCCACGCGGGCCACCTCGCGCGCACTGCGCTCCAGCATCAAGACCAAGGCGGGGTGCGCAAAGATATTGTCCTTGCTGCTGTCCTTGACCTTCAAAGACTCGGAATTCTTGAGTTTTTTGGCGCGAAGCTGGAAGCCGTCGTTGGGGTAGCCGATGGTCAGCGACATCAACGAGAAGGGCGCGCCCAAGAAGCGCCGCGGCAGATCGTGACCCGTGCCGGCTTTGGCAGCGGGCGCGAGCGCCGACAGCGCGCTGGCCAATCCCAGCACCAAGGCCGCCAAGCGTGCCCATTTTGCAGGCCGAAATCTCACCGTCAGGGCTGTATCATGGGCCTGCGAAAACCCGCAAAAATCAGGCGAAGATCGCGGAGCGCGCGTTCAGCGTTCGCGTGCGTCTTACCAGCTAGCCTCTACCGAACAGTGAAAGCGACGCCCGGGGATCGGATAGCCGATGAAGTCGAAGTGACGCGCATCGAATACGTCGTCGAGCGCTGCACGCACGGAAAGCTCGGGCTGGCGTCCGATGCGCAGCGTAGCGCCCAAATCCAGCGTGGTGGATGCGGGCAACACGAGCAGCCCCGCGGGGTCGGCCACACGGGAACCGCGGTGACTCAGCCGCGCGTCCAAGCCGGCACGGCGCAACGCTCCGGACCGGGGATCGACGAAGCCCTCCACGAATAGACTGCTCACCAATCGCGATTGGTAGGGAACCAAGTCGTTCGTCAAGTTGCGACCGGCCGTCGTCACGCGCGGGTCGAGTACGGTCAAAGCCAGGGACGCGCGCGCGTGCTCGGCGAACTGCGCGCCCGCCTCGAGTTCGCCGCCCAACACGCGCGCGCTGCCCACGTTGTAGGGCTGCACCGCGTTCAGGGAGGAACGCCGGTACGCCATCAAGTCACTGACCCGCCGCGCAAAGCCGAACGCGTCGAGGTAAGCCCAGACCGGGCCCAGTAAGGCCTCCCAGCGCGCCCCCAAATCCCAAGCCAGCCCCTGCTCCTGCACGAGCGCCGGACTGCCGCGCACCGAAGCAGAAATCCCATACAGCTCACCCAGCGTGGGCACGCGCGTGTAGCGGCCGAAATTGCTGCGGAGTTCGAACGAGCCCCACTTCTTACGCACGCCGATCCGGGCTTCGGGTTTGAGATCCGCGCAGCCCTGGCTTTGGTGGGGGCCGTCAGTTGCGTCGCAGGTCACGACGGCGAGCGACGAGAGTTCGGTGCCGAAGGGCAAGGAAGCGAACAGCGCGATCCGCGCAGAGGCCGTGCTGCGCTTGGCTCGCAGCACCGTCGCGCCGTCTTGCGCGAATCGCTCGAATTCGAGATTAGCGCCCAAAAGTGTGCGAAGTAAGCTGCCTTGCAGCCACACTCGGGCGCTCTCGGCGACGCGCGTACCCTCGGAGTTCCAGCGCTCTGCGAGCAAATCGAGCTCATGGTCGGGATCGGTGAGCCGAGTGCTCGCGGCAGTCGCTTGACTGGTGAGTACTAGGTTACAGCCAGGCCCTGCGCTGCACGGCACTTGTGCGGTGAGGCCCGCGAGCAGGCGGGTACTGGCTGAGCGCGCAGCGAGCGCGGGCAGCGCCGCCAAGCCGGTCACGCCATGCTCTCGCTCGAAGGCGTTGAACACGGTCGTCAGCTGCGCGCCCCGCCTGCCGAGCGAAATGCGTCCAATCGCCCAAGCGTCACGCTCGCTGGCATCGGCGTTGGGGCGCGTACGCAATTGATCGTCTTTGGGACTCGTGGTGCCCGCGTCGTCCAGGTACGAATAGTCGTTCTGGGCACCCGCAGTGCGAAACGCGACCAGCGCGGCGTCACCCAGGCGCCCCACTTCTGCCCCGAGCCAACCGGCGCGCTGACCGAAGCTGCCCACTTCAGCACCCGCGAGCAGGCGATTCTTGCGCGGGATGCGCGGCTCGAAATAGATCGCACCGCCAATCCCGAGCCGGTCCGCGTCGGCTGGCGCGTTCCCACGGTAGACCTCGGCGCGGCCCAACATCCAAAGCGGGATCAGCGAGAGATCGGCCGATCCCGTGATGTCGTCGTTCAAGCGAACACCAGCCAGATACACCGGCGTCTGTGCGCTGGTCGCACCTCTCACCTGTGCTGTCGACAAGTCCGAAGCGCCGCCGGTTTCCGACACCTGCACGCCAGGCACGCGGCTCAAGACTGCTGCGGCGTTGGCACCCGGTCGCGAAAGTTCGCTGGCATCGACGCGGGTGGCCGCCAAGGTGGGCTCACGCGCGGGCCGAGTGCTCCGATGTCCAGGGATCACGATCTCCGCCTCTGGCTCTGCTGCGGCGCGCGAAGTGAAGCACGCACTCAGGGCCAGTACCGTCACCGAACCGAACCAGACTTTCGCGTTGAAAAGGCGGCGAAGCACGCTCAGAAAGCTCGTTTGCTATCGATCAAGATCGTGACTGGGCCGTCATTTTCGAGCGCAACACTCATCTGCGTGCGAAAGCGTCCGGTCTCCAGCCGCGCGCCGCGCGCTCGGCACTCGGCACAGAAGTGTTCGAACAAGGCCTCCGCTCGCACCGGCTCCAGCGCCTCGCTGAAGCTCGGCCGTTTGCCTCTGCGCACATCACCGAACAAAGTAAATTGCGAGACCGCCAGCAGAGCTCCACCAATTTGGAGCAGATCCAAATTCATTTTCTGGGCGTCGTCTTCGAAGATACGCAAATTCACCACCTTGTCCGCCAAGGCCGTCGCGTCCGACTCTTCGTCTCCTCGCCCCACACCCACGAGCACACAAATGCCCCGATCGATGCGACCGACCACGATGCCGTCGACGGTAACCGAGGCATAGTTGACGCGTTGCACGACCGCTCGCATGGCGCCCGAGGCTTGCCCTCGCTTGCACGCCGGTTCAAGCATAGAGATCGAACATGGCGCCAAAATCGCCGGCCGAGGCCGAGCGCGCAATCGAACCCGTACCGGCTTGGGCCGAGCAGCTGGTGCGCCTCTTGGACGACGGCCTGACGATCCCGGGTACCCGCGTCGGCATCGGTTTGGATGCCCTGCTCGGTTTCCTGCTGCCCACCCTGGGCGACGCGCTGACCGGCCTCGGCTCGCTCTCGCTGCTGGTGCTTGCCTTTCAAATGCGGCTGCCGAAAGTCGTCGTGTTGCGCGTGGTGTTCAACATCGCGGTCGACGTCTTGGTCGGCTGCGTGCCGTTCGTGGGCGATGCATTCGATCTATTTTGGCGCTCGAATCGGCGCAATCTCGAGCTCCTACGGCGCTACTCGCGAGACCCGCTGCGCCGCCCGGATGCGGTGGATTATTTGATCGTGGGCCTCGGCTTCGCGCTCGTGGCCGCAGCAATCGTGCTCCCGCTCCTGCTCGGGGCCTGGCTTTTGCGGGCAATTTGGCGAAATATCTGAGGCTGAGCGAGAGTTTCGCGCTGGCCTTGCGCCAGCTGAGTTAGGCTCCGAGCTCGAGATGCATC
>Ga0302322_100000583_pt1 | contig 28135 bp, 31 predicted proteins | sample Fen_T0_2_FD_203757 | JGI IMG/M metagenome (GOLD analysis project Ga0302322, IMG submission 203757) | Peat permafrost microbial communities from Stordalen Mire near Abisko, Sweden - Fen_T0_2 | ecosystem: Environmental > Terrestrial > Soil > Wetlands > Permafrost | place: Sweden: Abisko...
CCTGCGCTGGCTGGTCGCCGTCGTCGCACTCGTCACCGTCGTCCAGTCGGCCGGCCCCGCGTTCGCCGGCCCGACCACCGCGAAGGGGGTCGTAGCGGCCGCCGTCGTCACCGAGGTGCGGGTGAACCAGGTCGGGTACTCCACGTCCGGCGCCAAGCGGGCGTTCGTCATGTCTTCGGCACCGTGCACGGGCGCGACCTTCCACGTGTGGCACGCCACCACGCAGGTGCTCGTCGGTACGGCCGGGCACGACCGGGGGCGGTGGAACTCGACGTTCACCCACGTGTGCGCCTTGCCCTTCACCTGGACCCATCCCGGCTTGTACACGGTGCGGACCATGGGTGCCACCTCGGCACCGTTTCGGATTGGCACCGCACGGCACCTCTACCGCGGGCTGGTCGCCAACTCGTTGGTCTTCTACCAGGCGCAGCGCGACGGTCGCGACGTGATCCGCTCCGTGCTGCAACGCAAGCCGTCCCACCTGAACGACCGCCGGGCGAGGGTCTACCGGACGCCGAAGTACCGCGGAGAGCGACTGAAGCACGACCTCCATGCCGTGGGCGGCCGGGTCAACGTGGCCGGCGGCTGGTTCGACGCGGGCGACTACGTCAAGTTCACGGGTACCACCGCGTTCACGGTCGGCGTGATGCTCACCGCCCTGCGTGACCACCCCAAGCTGTTCGGCGGTGCCGGCCCCGCCTTCGGGCCCGAGGCTCTCCGCGGTATCAAGTGGCTGTTGAAGATGTACGACGACAAACACCGGGTCGTCTACTACCAAGTGGGGATCGGCAGCGGGAACCCCAAGATCGTGGCCGACCACGACGTGTGGCGACTGCCCCAACGCGACGACGCGATGAGGGCCCCCAGCCGTCGCTACCTGGCGCACCGACCGGTCTTCCGCTCGGCCCGGCCGGGCCACCCGGTGGCACCATCTCTGGCCGGCCGCTTGGCGGCTGCGTTCGGGCTCTGTGCCCAGGAATGGCCCAGAAGGCCACTGGGTCGGCGTTGTCTGCACTCGGCAGTGCACGTCTACGACCTGGCCCGCAAGTCCCACGTCGGGGTCCAGGTGACCGCGTCACCGGTGAGCTACTACCGCGAGCCACAATGGCGCGACGACCTCGAGTGGGGAGCGATCGAGATCTTTCGCGCCTTGCGGCGCGCGCCGTCGTCGACCGGTGTGCAGCGCAACCAGCACTACTACCTCGGACGGGCGGCGCGGTGGGCGGTCAACTACCGACGCAGTCCGCTCGACGGTACTGACACGTTGAATCTGTACGACGTCTCGGCTCTGGCGCACATCGACCTGATCGACGCCATCCGGCACTCGGCGGGTGGGGCGGCGAAGCTGGCCATCGGGCCCCACGGGCTGCTTGCGGACCTGCGCAAGCAGCTGGACTCGCGCGACCGCAAGTCCCAGCACGACGTCTTCGGCTTCGGCGCCTACCCGTGGGACCCGAGTCCGCACGCGTTCGGCCTGGTCACCGAGGCCCTGGCGTACGACCGGCTGACCGGGACGACCCGGTACGCGAACCTGGTCCGGTCGCAGGTCGACTGGGCTCTGGGCGCGAACGCCTGGGGGTCGTCGTTCGTGGTCGGGGCGGGGTCGACCTTCCCCCACTGCATGCAACACACCGTGGCCAACCTGGTCGGATCGACCAATGGCTCGGCTCCGTTGCTGCTCGGCGCCACCGTCGACGGTCCCAGCGACTACATCCCTGGCCCCGGCTTCTTCGGTAACGCGGTCAAGTGCCCGAAGCACGGCGGCAACGCCTTCGCGGCCTTCAACCGACCGAAGTGGCGCTACGTCGACCGCGTGTCGTCGTGGGCCACGGTCGAGCCGTCCCTGGACTACACGGCGCTGTCGATGTTGGCGTTCACCGAGCTGAGCAGCTCGCACTGAGCAGCTCGCACTGAGCAGCTCGCACCGACTCCGCGAACTTGACGGCGGTCAACGACGTCGGTGTTGATCAAGGAGAAGATGTCGACTTCAGGTGATCAACTTACCCATGAAGTCCAAGATCAACGCGGGTTTGGGGCGGGTCGGCGGGTCAGCGGCCCTGCCAGACCGGGGGGCGCCCCGCGGCGAACGCGCGCGGGCCTTCGAGGGCGTCCTGCGACCCCAGCATGGCCTCGTACGCGGACAGACCTCCGGATCGCATGCGGGCATAGCCGGAGCGCACGTCCAGCGACGACGTCTCGCGGAGCACCTCCAGAACGGCAGCCACGGCCAGCGGGGCGGCAGCGACGATGGCCCGCGCCATCTGCATGGCGGACGGCAGCAGCTCGTCGCCGGGCACCACGCGGTTGACCAGACCCCAACGAGCAGCTTCTTCGGCCGACATTCGGCGTCCGGTCAACAGCAGCTCGACGGCGATCGCCCGCGGCAGCCGTTGCGGCAGGCGGAGCAGGCCTCCGGAGTCGGGCACGATCCCGAGCCCCACCTCGGGCAGCGCGAACTCAGCCGAGTGGGCCGCGACCACCAGATCGGCGGCGAGCGCGAGCTCGAAGCCACCCCCGAAGGCGATTCCGTTGACGGCCGCAATGACCGGCTTGCCGAGGTCGAACAGCTCGGTGAGCCCGGCGAATCCACCCGGCCCGTGGTCGGCGTCGACCGCCTCCCCGGCAGCGGCCGCCTTCAGGTCCCAGCCGGCGCTGAAGAACCGTTCGCCGGCGCCGGTGAGGACCGCCACCCGAAGCGACGGGTCGTCCCGGAGCCGGGCGAAGGCGGCGTAGAGGTCGTTGCTCACCCCGACGTTGATCGCATTCGCCTTGGGGTTGTCGAGAGTCACGACGAGGACGCCGTCGTCGACTGCTGTGATGACGCTCATCGGGTCTTCGCCTCCAAAGGCCGGAGCAGGGCGCGCGAGATGATGTGCCGCTGGATCTCGCTGGTGCCGTCCCAGATCCGTTCGACCCGGGCATCACGCCACCACCGCTCGATCTGGTACTCACGCACCAGCCCCATGCCCCCGAACGCCTGCACCGCTCGATCGGTGACGCGGCCGAGCGCCTCGGTGGCATAGAGCTTGGCCATGGCCACGTCGGTGTCGGTCAGCTTCCCCGATGCGGCCCGCGACGCCGCCTGCAAGGTGAGCAGCTGGGCTGCCTCGATCTCGACAGCCGAGTCGGCGAGCTGGAAGCCGAGGCCCTGGAACCGGCCGACCGGCTGACCGAACTGCTCACGCGTCGCAGCCCAGTCCAGGGCTGCTGCAAGCACGCGTTGGGCTCGGCCCACGCAGTTGGCGGCCACCGCCAGACGGGTCGCCCCCAGCCATTGACCCATGAGATCGAACCCCCGGCCCTCCGCACCCAGCAGCGCGGTCTCGGGCACGCGAGCGTTCTCGAAGTGCAGCTCGCAGTGGTGGTACCCGCGGTGGGACACGCTCGGCGAGCCCTTGGTGATCGTCAGACCGGCCACGTCGGTGTCGACGAGGAACGTGCTGATGAGCTTTCGCGGACCGCGGGGCGTCTCCTCGTCACCGGTTGCGGCGAACAAGATGATGAAGTCGCTGATGTCGGCGTGACTGATGAACTGCTTGGTGCCGTTGATGACCCAGCCGTCGGCGTCGTGCTCCGCGCGCGTGGTCATGCCGCGGACGTCGGACCCGGCTCCAGGCTCGGTCATGGCGAGGCACTCGAACCGCTCGCCCCGGATCGCCGGGAGCAAGTAGCGGTCCACCTGCTCGCCCGTGCACCCGAGCAGGATGTTGCTCGGGCGCGCGACCAGATGGTGCAGGGCGAACGACGTGCGCCCTAGTTCTCGCTCCACCAGCGTCAAGGTGACGGGGTCGAGTCCGCCGCCGCCGAGCTCCTCGGGCATGTTCGCGGCGTACAGCCCCGAGGACAGCGCCTTGGCCCGGATGCTCGCCCGCAGCTCGGCGGGAACCTCGTCGAGCCGCTCCACCTCGTCCTCGTGCGGCATCAACTCGTTGGCCACGAAGTCGCTGACGCTGTCGACGACCATTCGCTGCTCGTCGGTGGGTTCGAAGTCCATGGAGGCCTCTCGAGTCGGTCGGGTCGGTGGAAAGGAACCTCGCCGGCCTACAGGCTCGGCTCGGGAAGGTGCATGACGTGCCCGACGTAGTCGGGCACGTCAAGTGCGGCGTGGGCCGTACGGATCGCCTGCAGCCGCTCGAGCAGGTACGTGGGCATCGGCGCCACCCGCCCGGCCGCCATGTCCACGTGCAGCAGCATCTGCTCTGCGGTTGCAACGAGCTCGCCGGTGTCGCCGCGACGCATCTCGTGCACGAGATGCACCCGCTTGGCGTCGACGCCGAGCACTTGCAGGGTCATGGCGAGGGGATCACCTTCGGACACCTCGCGCAGATGGTGCAGATGGGTCTCGGCCGTGTACAGGGAACCGCCCTCGGCCCGGTACGTCTCGTCGATCCCGAAGTACCGGAAGAAGGCGTCGGCGTTGTCGCCGAAGGCGAGCAGGTAGCACGACTCGCTCATGTGTCCGTTGTAGTCGACCCAATCCGGCTTGACCGGAGTCTCGTGCAGCCGCAGCGGGGCGTCGATCGGCGCTGTCGGGTCCCAGCCCGAGTGCAGCACGCCCTCGCGCGGTGTGGTCACCCGCTTGGTCGTCGGATCGTCGTGGGGCTGGCTCATCGCGAGACTCCTCGTGGCACGATCGGCTGGTGACGCGAGACGAGACGACTGCAGCCGACCCCGACGACGCGACGGCTGTGGCGCCCTACACGGCCTACCAGACCACGGTCCGAAGTGAGTGGATCGACTACAACGGGCACATGAACGACGCGGCGTACGCACAGGTGCTGACCGACGCGAACGAGTGCTTCCTCGACGCTCTGGGCCTGAGCGCCAGCTACCGCGAGGCCACCGGCTGCGGGCTCTACACGGTGGAGACCCACATTCGATTCGTCCGCGAGGTGTCTCGCTCCGACGTCCTGACCGCGCGGACGATCCTCGTCGACCACGACGCCAAGCGCGTGCGGCTGCACACCCTGCTGGTCGACGCCACGGGTGCGGCCGTCGCAACCGGGGAGTCGCTGTACCTGAACGTCGACCAGGGGGCCGACAAGGTGTCGCCGTTCCCGGAGGACCGGTCGGCCAGGCTGGCGCAGGTGCAACGAGTTCATGACGTCGTCGAGCGTCCTTCTCATCTCGGTGCCGGGGTCGGGGCGCCCCGGCGCTAGCTGCTGGTCGGCTTCGGGTCCGGCTCCGCGGCACGAGCCTCGAGGTCGCGCTCATAGGCGGCGAGTACCGCACCGGCCGCGTAGTCGGTGGTGCGCAGTCCGGACATGATCGCCACCAGGCAGTCGTCGCGAAGCCGCTCCAGGTCACGAACCGACGCGCCACGCGCCTGCGCGTCGGACTGCTTCTCGATCCGGTCCAGCAGGTCGTCGGTGAGCTCGGGAACGTCGGTGAGCTTGCTCCACGGCCACTGCAGGGCCGGCCCGAACTGCGCCATGAAGTGCCGCATGCCCCCTTCCCCGCCGGCGATCCGGTAGGTGAGCATCGTGCCCATTGCGGCCCACCGAAGGCCAGCACCGAACCGGATCGCGTCGTCCACGTCCTCGACCGTGGCGACCCCGTCGGCCACCAGCCAGAGCGCTTCGCGCCACAGCGCCTCCAGGAGCCGGTCGGCGACGAACCCGTCGATCTCCTTGCGAACGGTCAGCGGGCGCATGCCGATGTGCCGGTAGACCGCGACGGCCTGCTCGACCGCCGCCGACGTGGTCTGCGCGCCGGGTACGACCTCGACCAGCGGCAGCAGGTAGACGGGGTTGAACGGGTGGCCGACGACGAGGCGCTCGGGGTGCTCCATGTCCGCCTGCAACGTGGTCGGCAGCAGACCCGATGTCGACGACCCGATGACGACGTGGGGTGGGGCCGTGCGACTGGCCTCGGCCAGTAGTCGACGTTTCAGGTCCTCGCGCTCCGGCGCGCTCTCCTGGATGAACTGCACGTCGGCGGCCGCCTCGGCGACCGAGCGCACCACCCGGATCTCGCCTTCGCGCGGCATGGGGGCGTCGGTCAACGACCCCCACGCCCGCCGCGCGTTGACCAACATCTCGTCGACCTTGCGCTCGGCCTGGGGGTCCGGGTCGAACAGGCGCACGTCGACCCCGTTCAGCGCGAACCGGGCTGCCCAGCCGCCACCGATCACCCCGCCGCCGAGCAATCCAGCGGTCGTGAGGTCGGTCGGGAGGACGGGTTCAGCCATGCTTGACCAGGCCCAGCTTGTCGCGCACCTCGGCCGGCGTCATCACCCGCACGTTCATCGCCTCGAGCAGGGTCTTGGCCCGCGAGACGAGCTGACCGTTGGTCGCCAGCTGACCGCGGGAGACGTACAGGTTGTCCTCGAGCCCGACGCGGACGTTGCCGCCCATCAGCGGCGCCAGCGCGGCGTACGGCAGCTGGAACCGGCTGATCGAGAAGGCCGAGAAGTTCGCGCCGGTCGGCAGGTTGTTGACCATCGCCTGCAGCGTGAGCACGTCATTCGGCGCGCCGTAGGGGATGCCCATGCACAGCTGCACCAGAGCCGGGTCGTCGATCAGACCCTCGTTCACGAGCTCGTTGAGCAGCACCAGGTCGCCGGTGTCGAAGACCTCGACCTCGGGCTTCACTCCGAGGTCCTTGATGCCCTGTGCCATGGCCCGCACCATCGTGGGCGTGTTGACCATGATGTAGTCGCCGCCCGCGGCGAAGTTCATGGTGCCGGCGTCGAGCGAGCAGATCTCGGGACGTAGCTCGGCAACGTGGGCCAGCCGGTCGGTGACACTGGCCATGTCGGTGCCGGCGGCGTTCGGCGGCAACGGCGCGGCCGGCGAGCCGAGCACGAGGTCGCCGCCCATGCCGGTCGTGAGGTTGATGACCACGTCGACGCCGGAGTCCCGGATCCGCTCGACCACCTGCGCGTAGAGCTTGGGGTCGCGCGCCCCCTTGCCGGTGTCGGGGTTGCGCACGTGGATGTGGACCACCGCGGCGCCCGCGGCGGCGGCCTCGAGGGCAGACGCGGCGATCTCGTCGGGCGTGACCGGCACCTGGTCGCTGACCCCGGTGGAGTCACCGGATCCGGTGACCGCGCAGGTGATGAAGGACGCGGAACTGACGGGGAGCACAAGGGCCTCCAGCGTGGGTTTGCATGATGTGAACGCGGCGCTACTATCGTGCACAACGCTACCGGATCCCGACGGCGACCTGTCAAGCCGTTCGGTCGGTCCCGAGCTGAACACGGCCGAGCACGGGAGGACGCATGGGCATGGCACCGGCCCGAGGACCGGCCCAACCGGTCCAGTCCGTCGACCGGGCCATGACCCTGCTGACCGCCGTGGCCGATGCCGACCACGCACCCACCGTCGCAGAACTGGCGCACCAGTGCGACCTCAACCGCAGCACCGCCTGGCGCCTGCTGGCCACCCTGGAGTGCCACGGGCTGGTCGAACGGGACCCCCGGACCGGTGGCTACTCGGTGGGGTACGCGGCCCTGCGGCTGTCGGCCGCGGCCGACATGGACTCGTTGGCCCGCCGTGTGCGCCCGGAGCTCGAGGCTTTGGCGCACGCCGTGGGTGAGACCGTGAGCCTCGCGGTGGTCCGTCGGTTCAGCCTGGTGTACATCGACCACGTGTCGCTGCCCGGCCCGGCCTACGAACGGTGGACCGAGCACCAGCTCTCGCTGCACTCCACGTCGAGCGGCAAGATCTTCCTCGCCTGGCTGACCGCCGAGGAGCGCGAGGCAGCGCTTCCCCGCCGCCTCGAGTCGTTCACCGAGTCGACGACCACCGACCGCGTCGCCCTCGAGGCCGAGCTGTCCGATGCGCGCGCGATCGGCTATGCCACCTGCATCGGTGAGGACGCGCAGTTCACCAACGGCGTGTCTGCCGCGATCCTCGACGCCCGGCAACGGCCGATCGCCGTGATCAACGTGTGGGGACCCGAGCGACGGATCCCACCCGTTCGCCTCCCCGAGCTCGGCGCGGCCGTCGTCGAGACGGCCTCGCGGGTCGCCGCGCTGCTCACCAGCTGACGACGAGTCAGCACCGCCGCGCTCGTGCTTGGCCGAGCACGGGCTCGGAGCTACGGTGACGAGCGCACCGCTGCATGAGTCGAGGAGCGCCCATGCCACCATCGCTTCTGGCAATCGTCGTCGACTGCCACGACTCCCTCTCGCAGGCGAACTTCTGGGCTGCCGCACTGGGCCACCAGGTGTCGGAGCGCAATCCCCACGAGTACGAGGTCAGCGACCCCTCGGGCGAGGGCACTCCGCTCTACTTCATGAACGTCCCCGAGGCGAAGACAGTGAAGAACCGGCTGCATGTCGACATCACTACCGACGGACCCCTCGGGGACGAGGTGGCCAGACTGGTCGCTGCTGGGGGGACTCTGGTGGAAATGCGCCAGGACCCGGCGACGCTGGCGAATCCCGACACGTGGGCGGTCCTGCAAGACCCCGAAGGCAACGAGTTCTGCGTGCTCAATGCCGACTCGGTCACGGGCATGGCTTGAGGTGGGAGGACCCCGCCCTCGGGTGTCGATTCCTGCCCCCAGTTCCCGGTGGGGGGTCATAATTGCCCCTATGACCAGCGTCTCCGCGCGAGTCCGTCGGTGACCAGCCGACCCTGGCGGCAGATCGCGACCGGCGCCGCGATCGGGCTCGCCGTCGCAGTGGTCTACCTCGACGTGACGCCGAGTCAGTGGACGGCGACGACAACCGTCTTCGTGTCGACGACCAACGTCGACCACGAAGCGACGCGGGTGACCTCACCCACGGTCACCGGGCGGGTGGCCTCGCAGGGAATGCCGATCCCGGCCGACCGGCTGCCCGACCACGTCGCGGTGAGCGTGCCGGCGGACACCTCGCTGCTGAGGATCGCATTCACCGCCGATGACCCCCACACCGCGACGACCGGGGCCAACGCGTATGCCGATGCCTACCAGCACGATGGGGACGTGGTGGCGGCCAGCTCGCTCAAGCTCAAGGCAGACCTGGTCGCGCTCCAGCACCGGATCGATGCGACTCGGACAGCACTCGGCACGGCGAGCGTCCGGCGGGCTGTGCTGCTGCGGGCGCAGATCAGCGCGTTGCACGACCAGATCCGGCTGACCCGTCAGAACGGGCCGGTCCCGAGCGCCGTCGTCGTGGACCCGGCCACCGTTCCGACTTCGCCGAGTGGCCCGAACCGACAGCTGGTCCTGGTCGGCGGCCTGCTCTTCGGCCTGTTCCTCGGCCGGCTGATGGCCTGGCGGGGAACGCTTCTCGGACCACCTGGGCTCGCCCACCTGCCCAGCACGTAGGCCAGCGCGGACTGACCGCCCGAACGTGCGCCGCATCGTCGGTTCAACCCCGCCGAGGCCCCGTTTCCGCCGTACGCCGTCAAGACTCGCTCAGCACGTCGATGCGCGACTGCAGGAACCGCCGTTCGGCGGGAGCAGTCGCCAGGTCGAGTGCCGCCCGGTACTGCTCGGCCGCAGCACGGTGGTCACCGAGCCGACGCAGGAAGTCGGCGCGCGCCGCCGGCAGGTAGTGGTAGCCGTCCAGACGCCGATCGTCGGTGAGCTCGTCGAGCACGGCCAGACCGGCGTCGGGACCCACGGCGAACGAGACGGCCACCGCCCGGTTGACCGTGACCACCGGGCTCGGCCAGACCCGCTGCAGCTGTTCGTACAACGCCACGAGCGCCGACCAGTCGGTGGCCCCGAACGTCGGTGCCTCGGCATGGACCGCCGCAGCCGCCGCTTGGAGCACGAACCGGCCGGGCGGACGTTGCGGGCTGGTCAGCGCCAGGGCCCGGTCGAGCAGTGCGGTGCCATGAACCATGGCCACGCGGTCCCACAGCGACCGGTCCTGGTCCTCGAGCAGCACCAGGTCGCCCGCTTCGTCGACCCGGGCGAGCCGTCGCGCGTCGGTGAGCTCCATCAACGCCAGCAGCCCCAACGCCTCGGGTTCGACGGGGAGCAGGGCGGCCACAACGCGCGCCAGGTCGAGCGCGCGCTCCACCAAGTCGAGCCGCACCAGTTCGTCGCCCCCAGGTGCTGTGTGTCCCGAGGTGAACACCAGGTGGATCACGGTCAGCACACCGTCGAGCCGCTCGGCGAGATCGGTGCGCCCCGGGACCCGGTACGGGATCCCGGCGGCGGTGATCTTCTTCTTCGCCCGCGTGATCCGCGCGGCCATGGTCGGTTCGGACACCAGGAAGGCGTGGGCGATCTCGTCGGTGGTCAACCCGCAGACCAGACGCAACGTCAGCGCCGTACGGGCTTCCATGGCCAATGCCGGGTGGCAGCACGTGAAGACCAGGCGCAGCCGCTCGTCCGGGATCACCTCGCCCTCCTCTCCGAAGTCGGGGTCGTCCAGCGTCGGTTCGGAGTCGACCAGCAGCGGCAGCTTGCGACGCAAGGTGGCATCGCGGCGCAACCGGTCGAGGAGTCGGCGCTTGGCCGTCTGGGTCAGCCAGGCACCCGGGTTCGACGGGATGCCGCGCACCCCCCAGGTCTCCAGCGCAGCGATGAACGCCTCCTGGGTCGCCTCCTCGGCCAGCCCGACATCACCGCCGGCCAGGCGCGCCGTCACAGCGAGGACGAGGCCCCACTCGTGACGGTGGGCCTGCGCGACGGCCTCCGAGACCGCTGCCGGTTCGGCGCCGGGCGCTGGGCTCACGTCGCCAGGATCGGACGCACTTCCACCGTCTCGGCGGGCAACGACTCGGCCAGGGCGAGCGCCGCGTCGAGGTCTTCGGCGTCGATCAGGTAGAAGCCGCCGAGCGCTTCCTTGGTCTCGGCGAACGGCCCGTCGGTGACCAGCCTGGAACCGCTGTCACCGGCGCGGACCGTGGTTGCGGTGCTAGTGGGTTGCAGGGCTTCGCCCGCGACCATCGTCGCGCCGCTGGCCATGACCTTCTCGCCCCAGGCGCGGTGCGCGTCCATCATCGCCTGCCACTGCTCGGGCGTGGCGGCTGCCTCCCGGCTCTCGTTGCCGTAGATCAGGAACAGGTAACGGGTCATGACAGCCCTCCAGGGGACGGGTACGCAGGGAAACCTTCACCCATCCGACGACCGGGTGCGGGTGGATTCGACAAGTCGTCGCCGGAATGTTGGGGCGCCACGCGGCGGGCACCGGGTCCCGCCTGCGCCATCCACACGTCCGGCGGCGACCACCCGCGCGCCAGGTAGGCCGACCCGACCGCAGCCGCCGCTGCGGAGAAGCGATCGACCGGCAGCAGGGCGATCACGCTTCCCCCGAACCCGGCGCCGGTGAGCCGGGCTCCGTCGGCGCCGGCCGACATCACGGATTCGACCGCCACGTCGAGCTCCGTCGTGCTCACCTCGAAGTCGTCGCGCAGCGAGGCGTGCGAGGCGAGCAGCAACGGTCCCACCTCGTCGATCCTCCCGGCGTTCAGCAGCTCCACGGTTCGGCGCACCCGCTGGTTCTCGGTCACCACGTGACGGGCCCGCGCCCGGAGCACCGGGTCGGCCAGCCGCTCGACGCGCTCCACCCCCTCGACGTCGCGCAAGGAACCCATCCCGAGCGCGGCCGCCGCACTGCCACACGCGGCCACCCGGTCTGCGTACGCACCATCAGGCACCCGGTGTCGCACCCGCGAGTCGACGACCATGACGCAGCGCCCGGCCGCCGCGACGTCGAACGGAACCTGTTCCACGGTCAGGTCGCGGGTGTCGAGGAACGTCACGTGTCCGGCAGTGGCCGACACCGAGACGAGCTGGTCCATCAGCCCCACCGGTGCGCCGACGAACTCGACCTCGGCCAGCCGGGCCAGTTGCGCCACTTCAAGCGGCGAGCGGGTGGCACCGACGAGGTCGAGCAGCGCCAGCGTCGTTGCGCACGTCAGCGACGCCGACGACGATAGTCCGGCACCCAACGCGATATCGCCGTCCACCAGCACCTGCACGCCGTCGACCGCGATCCCCGACGAGCGCAGCGCCCAGACGCAGCCCAAGACGTAGTCGTCCCATCCGTGAGTACGCGCTGACGGAAGGACCTCTGCGGTCCGCTCGACCACGGCACCGGGACGTTGGGCCGACGCGACCCGCACCACACCATCTGCGCGGCGGGCCACCACCACGCGCGTGCCTCGCTGGATCGCGAACGGCAGCACGAGCCCGTCGCTATAGTCGGTGTGGTCGCCGATCAGGTTGACCCGACCGGGCGCCCACCAGGTGCAGGTGCTCGGTCGAGCGGACTCGGTCAACGGGTGGCGGCCAGGCGGAACGACTCGGTGGCCATCGCCTCGACCAGTCGGTCCTTCCCGAACACGGTGAACAGACCCTCGAGCTGGCTCACGTGCTCGCCCAGCGCACGGCCCTTCAGCTCGAGGATGTCGGGCGGAGCGTCGTAGACCAGGTCGAGATCCGCGCGGGCGACGACGACCGGCGTTCCCGGACGGAAGATCTCGAACTCGTTCAGTCGCGTCACCCACTCGTCGGCCCACTCCTGGGAGTGGGTCGCGTAGTACAACCGGGCACCGGGTGGCGCCGTCGCGTGGAAGGCGTCGGTGGCCCACCGACAGACCGACTTGTGAGCCTCGTGACCGGTCATCCCCTCGGGCCCGAAGGTGAGGATCGTCTGCGGCTGGACCTCTTCGACGAGCTCGAGGACGCGCTGAGCACCCTCGGGCTCGGGCAGTGGAGTGTCCATGTCGATGTCGGGCAGGTCGAGGAAGTAGTGCTCGGCGACGCCGAGGTGCGCGAGGCTGGCGAGCAGCTCGCCTTCGCGGACCGCGCCGAGTGTGGCCGTCGGCCACCGTTCCTCGTCCATGGACCCACCTTCACCACGGGTGGCGGTGACGCAGACGACGCGCGACCCGTCCCGAACGGCTTGGGCCATGATCCCCGAGGACAGGTAAGCCTCGTCGTCGGGATGGGCCCAGACCCCCAGGACTGTTCCGAGTTCCATGGATGGCGACGGTACGCCGAACTCCGCGCCCCGTCAGCCCCTCGCACGGCTATGCGCCGCTGGCGGTCAGGACCGCGATCGCGCGATCGGCGGCGGCCCGCACGCGCGGCACCGGGTCTTCGCGTCGCGCGGCTGCGTCGTCGACGAGATCGCCGAGCTGGTGTCGGGCCACGACCTTGAGCGCCATCTCGCGGACCCGCCAGGCATCGTCCGTCAGCGCCACGCGGACGTCGTCGGTGGCGGATGCATCCCAGTTCCACAGGAGCCCGCGCGCGCCCCAGACGCGCCACCAGTAGACGTCGTCGTGCGGTCTGCCGTCGAAGTACTTGGTGGCCCCTGGTCCGGCCAGGGCGATGAGCAGGTCCGGATCCACCGAGCGACCTCGGACCAGGTCGCGACACGTCGCAACAACGGCCAGATCGCCGCGTCGGGCGCATTCCGACGCCACCCGCTCCTTCGGCGTCAGTGCGTCGGGCCCCTCCCCCACTACTCGTCGAGCATGAGCCGCAACTCAGCCGGCAGTGCCCAGTGCGAGCGTGGCTGCTTCGTGCCGGCTTTCCCGGGGGTGACGACCCTAGGGGCGTCCCGCAGCACGGCCTCGACCTCGGCCGAGGCCTTGTCGCCGTCCCGGTACGCCTTCATGATCGCCACGTTCTCCGGACTCTGACGGTCCAGCCACCTGCGCATCTCGCTGGGCTTGTCGGTCATCGGGCCTCCCCGCATCGGTACTGCCACGGTAACCCGCGACCAGGTGATGTGTGCGCACGGAGGTCGCCCAACGATCGCAAAGTCATCATTCCGGGCTGTGGCAGACCGCCTCGACGTTGTTGCCGTCCGGGTCACGCACGAACGCTCCGTAGTACGTCGGGTGGTACTCGGGCCACAGCCGTGGCTCGTGCAGCACCTCGCTTCCGGAGGCCACCGCCGCCTCGAAGAACGCCCGCACCGCCGCCCGGTCGGGGGCCGCGAACGCGATGTGCGCCTCGCGGAAACCCTCACCGGTCTGTTGCGGACCGATCCAGAAGTCGGGCTTGCCGTCCGACCCGTAGCCGATGACCGGGCCGAAGTCCATGACCCGCCCGTCGCCGATCGTGGCGAGGACCGAGTCGTAGAACGTGGCGCTGGCCTGGGGGTCAGCACATTGGATCGAGAGATGGTCGAGCATGATCGCTCCTTAGTTCCGACGACGGTTCAGTCGAGGGTCAAGACGTCGAGCTGACCGGCTGCATACCGGCTGCGAAGCACCTTCTTGTCGAACTTACCGACCGACGTCTTGGGCACCTCGTCGATGAGCGCCCAGTACTCCGGTACCTGCCAGTGTGCGACGTGTCCGGCCAGGTACTCACGCAGGTCCGACACGGAGACGTCGGTGCCCTCGCGCAGCACGACCGTGGCCAGCGGACGCTCGCCCCAACGCTCGTCGGGGATGCCGACCACCGACGCCTCCAGCACACCGTCGTGCGCGATGAGCAGGTTCTCCAGCTCGACCGACGAGATCCACTCGCCGCCCGACTTGATCACGTCCTTGGCCCGATCGGTGAGCGTGAGGTAGCCGTCGGGGGTCAGTCGACCGACGTCGCCGGTGCGCAGCCACCCGTCGTGGAACTTCTCCGGATCGGGGTCGCGGAAGTAGCCGCCGGTGATCCACGGACCGCGTACCTCGAGCTCGCCGACGCTGACGCCGTCCCACTCGAGGACCGCCCCGTCCGGCCCGATCAGCCGCGCCTCGACCGCCGCCGGCACTCGGCCCTGCGAGTAGCGGTAGCTCCACTCCTCGTCTGCGCCGGCCGACCGTGGGGGCCGGGCCACCGACCCCAACGGCGAGGTCTCGGTCATGCCCCAGGCATGGATGATCCGCAGGCCGTACCGGTCGAAGAAGCCGTGCATGAGCGAGGGCGGCACCGCAGAACCACCGACCACGACCTCGCGCAACGACGAGACGTCGCCACCGTGGTCGTCGAGGGCACGCAGCAGGTCGCTCCAGATCGTGGGAACCGCCGCCGCGAACGTCGGGCGCTGCGACGCGATCATGGCGAGCAGCGGGTCTGCCTGCAGGAAGCGGTCGGGCATCACCAGTGAGGCGCCCGACATCATCGCGGCGTAGGGCAGACCCCACGCCATGGCGTGGAACTGCGGGACCACCGCCAGCACCGAGTCTGCGTCGCTGAGGCCGAACCCCTCGTGCATGCACACTTCCATCGAGTGCAGCCAGATCGAGCGATGGCTGTAGGCCACACCCTTCGGGTTGCCCGTGGTCCCGCTGGTGTAGCACAGCGCGGCAGCATCGTCCTCGTCGACGTCGGGCCACTCGAATTCGGTCGGTTGCCCGGCGAGCACGTCGTCGTAGCTGTGAATCGTGGCCGAGGTGCCGGCCAGGACATCGAGGTCGACCGGTCCGTTGACGATGATGTGCCGGACACTGCTCAGTCCGGGCGCGATCCGGGCGAACAGCGGCAGCACGGCCGCGTCGACGATCACCGCGTGGTCGGCGGCGTGGTTCACGATGTAGCTCAACTGGTCGGGGAACAGACGGATGTTGAGCGTGTGCAGCACCGCGCCCATCGCGGGCACTGCGAGATACGACTCGAGGTGCTCCTGGTTGTTGAACATGAACGTGCCCACCCGCTGGTCACCGTCCACGCCCAGGGCGCGCAGACCGTGCGCCAGTGCGGCGGAACGGCGGCCCACCTCGTCGTACGTCGCCCGGCGTACGCCGTCGCCGGTCCAGGTCGCCACCGTCGAGCGTTGGTGAACCGTGGAACCGTGGGTGAGCAGCCGGGCGACCGAAAGCGGGGTGGCCTGCATCGAGCTCTTCATCGGTCAGCCTCCAGGTGCGCTCCGGCGGACATGCTCACGCGCAGCGTAGGCGGTGCTTCGGACCCGCCCCAGTCTCCACTCGAAGGCCGTTTGCGCCGATAGCCGGTAGGAGGTCCAGCCGGGCCAAGGACGACCACGCACGAGGAGCGCACATGCCCGCGAACCGTCGGACGATGCTCGCCGCGTCGGGCGGCCTGGTCCTGGTGGCCGGGCTCCTGTCGGCCTGCAACGGCCAGCAGCAGGTGGCCGACATGGACGAGACCCTGGTCCGGACGGCCGTGTCCACCCAAGGACAGTCCGCCCTGATGCAGGTGGGCGTGGAGGTGAGCGGGCCGCTGTCGTGCACCTCGGCCCAGGGCTCAGGGGTGACGGTGACGGTCAACTGCACCGCCACAGCCATCGACAGCCGTCCGGTCACGCTGACGGCCACGGTCACCAGCCTGGAGGGCGGCAGCTCGCCCAAGGGCACGTTCGTGGCCACCGCGGCCGGCCAGCAGGTGCTGAACACGACCTGCCTCGGCACCTGCTGACTCGTCCGGCTGGGAGCCCCCTGCCTGGAGTCACCCGATCACCGGGTCCCCCGATCACCGGGTCCCCCTGTCGCCCGGTCGCGCGGGCCGATAGCGTGCCGCCGCTACCGCGGACCGGCCGCGGTCCCTGGGAGGTCTCGATGAGCGACGAGCAAGAGGACGGCCTGGACGTGGTAGAAGCCTCGGTGACCGAGATCACCGAGGAAGGCGACGTGGTCAACGAGACCGTCACCGCAGTGGTCGACGAGGAGTCAGGAATCGCTGCGGTCGACGACCTGATCGTGGTGGAAGGTGCCGACGGCAGCGTCGCCACCGACGAGACGGTCAGCTTGATCGACGCCGACGGTGAATCCATCCCGGTGTCGGAGACGGTGACCGTCATGGACGCCGAGGGCAACATCGCCAGCGTCAGCACCGACGACTGAGCGAGGGCACGAACGCCGCAGCGGGACCGCACCCATGGGTGCGGTCCCGCTTCGTGCTACTCAGCTTGGGTCAGGCGAGCGCCTTCGCCTTCAGAGCGTCGAAGTCGGCCTGCGAGATCGTGCCCGCGTCGAGCAGCTTCTTCGCGTTGGCGATCTGGTCGGCGGGCGACTGGCTCGAGGCCACCTGCTGGATGTAGGCGTCCTGCGCCTTCTTCATCTCGACGGCCTGCTTCTGCGAGCGCTCGGCCATCCCCTTGCCGCGGGCGATCAGGTAGATGAACATGCCCAGGAACGGGAAGATGATGATCAAGATGATCCAGCCGGTCTTGGCCCAACCGCTCAGGTCGTGGTCGCGGAACAGGTCCAGCAGGATGTTGAACAGGATCATGATCAGGACGATGAAGGCGAAGATCACCAACACGTCCCACAGGAAACTCATGAACGACATGACTCACTCATTTCGACGTGGCGCCCGGGTCTCGGACGAGTTGCCCTTTCGGCTGTCCTCATCCTGCCAGGAGAACCGATTCGGCGGCACGTCGACCCTCCGCAGCCCGGCTAGGTATCGCGGTCGAGCCGGCTGACGGCGAGGGCCAGCCGTTCGAGGATGTCGTCCACGTCGCGGTCGGTGGCGGTCAGCGGAGGGGCCAACAGCACCGACTCTACGACCCGAGGTCCCAACGGCGTCGGGCACGAATAGATCATCAGCGCCTGTTCCCTGGCCAGGGCCGTCAGCCGGGTCGAGCCGCCGGGCAGAGGGTCGAGCGAGGTGCGGTCGGCGACCAGCTCGACCCCCTGCAGCAACCCTCGACCCCGCACCTGACCGATCTGCGGCGACCCGTCCGCGATCGCCTCCAGACCCCGCCGTAGCCGCTCGCCGAGCACGGCCGCACGGTCGACGAGGCCCTCGTCCCGAAGCACCCGGATCGACTCTGCGGCGACGGCACACCCCACGGGGTTTCCCGAGAACGTGTGGCCGAAGGGGAACCCGTCGGGAGCGGCCATGAAGACGTCGGCCACCGGTCCGGCCACCGCCATCCCGGAGAAGGGCGTGATGCCGCTCGTGACTCCCTTGGCGAAGGTGACGATGTCGGGGGCCACCTGCCAGTGGTCGCAGCCCCACCACTGGCCGGTGCGACCGAACCCGGTGATGGTCTCGTCGCAGATCATCAGTACGCGGTACCGGTCGCACAGCGCCCGCACCCCGGCGAGGTAACCGTCCGGGGGCACGATGGCCGCTCCACTTGCCCCCGAGATCGGCTCGAGGAACACGGCAGCGACGTTCTCGGGGCCGCGGGCCAGCAGGGCCTGCTCGATCTGCGCCAGCCCGAAGGCAAGCTCCTCCGCCTCGGTGCGGCCCGAGCGGATGTCGGCGTTGGGGGCCTGCGCCACCGGGTTCTGGTCGAGGACCTGTTCGAACGGCTGCCGCCACCGGGAGCCGGAGAGGCTCAGGGCACCCAGCGTCGAGCCGTGGAAGCTCGGGAAGCGCGAGATCAGCTCGACCTTGCCGGGGTGGCCCAGGTGCTGCCAGTACAGGATCGCCAGGTGGATCGCGGACTCGACCGACTCCGACCCCGACGAGTTGAAGAACGCCCACGCCCGATCCATCGGCGCGATCTCGCGGATCAGCGCGGCCAGCTCGATCATGGGCTCGTTGGAGAACGAGAAGCGGTAGGTGAAAGTCAGGGTGTCGAGCTGACGTTTCGCGGCCTCGACGAGGCGCGGGTGCCGGTGGCCGAGGTTCATGACCATGGCCCCACCGCAGGCGTCGAGGTACTCGCGCCCGTCCCGGTCCCAGATCCGACAGCCCTCCGCCCGGACCGCGACGGGGAGCACCCGACCGGGGGACGCGGTCAGCGAGTAGTCCGGCTCGTCGGTCACGAGAGTCGATCCTAGAAGCGAATTGTCGAACGCCGACGGCACTGACAGCATGGGGAGCCTACGAAGGAGAGTCGTGGTGACGGCGAAGAAGGACGACGACCAACCCGCTGGCGAAGAGGACGAACTTCGTCGCAAGTACCGCGAGGCCCTCGCCCGCAAGAAGCAGAACGACAGCGCACCCGAGGGTCACCGCGCCGAGACGAAGGGGCCCGGCGGAGGCAGCGGCGGGGCCCACACGCAGCGGATGTTCCGCCGCAAGTCCGGCGGCTGAGCCCCCAGGAACCGTCACCGCCACTGCCCATGACTCCTTCTCCGCGCCGGGCGCTCGTGGTGACCGTCTCGACCCGAGGCGCGAGCGGTGAGCGCGACGACACCGCCGGTCCACTCGTCGTGGACGGCCTTCGGGCAGCCGGCTTCGAGGTGACCGGCCCGCTGGTCGTGGCCGACGGACCCCCCGTGGGAGCGGCTCTTCGGTCCGCCGTGGCCCAGGGTTTCGACGTCGTCGTGACGACCGGAGGGACCGGCGTCACGCCCGACGACGTCACCCCCGAGCAGACCCGACCCCTGCTGGACCGCGAGCTTCCCGGCATCAGCGAGGCGATCCGGGCCCGTGGCGTCGCCGACGGCGTCCCGATGGCGGTCATCTCCCGTGGCCTGGCCGGGGTGTCGGGGACGACGGTGATCGTCAACCTTCCCGGTTCGCCGAAGGCGATCCCCGACGGGCTGGCCGTCCTGACCCCCGTGCTCGGCCACCTCGTCGACCAGGTCCGCGGCGGCGACCATCCGGCGTGACAGGCTGGGCGACGCGACCAACCCCGAAGGAGGCCGCCCGTGTCGGTGGATCTGCGCAACCGCAGCTTCCTCAAGGAGCTGGACTTCACCCCCGAGGAGTGGAAGTACCTGCTCGACCTCTCGGCCTCGTTGAAGGCCGACAAGCGAGCCGGCCACGAGCCGCAACGACTGCTCGGCAAGAACGTCGCCCTGATCTTCGAGAAGACGTCCACGCGCACCCGTTGCGCGTTCGAGGTCGCCGCCTACGACCAGGGCGCACGCGTGACGTACCTCGAACCGAGCAGCAGCCAGATCGGCCACAAGGAGTCCATCAAGGACACTGCCCGGGTCCTGGGTCGCTACTACGACGGGATCGAGTACCGCGGGTCCAGCCAGCACTTGGTCGAGGAACTCGGTGCGTACGCCGGAGTGCCAGTGTGGAACGGCCTCACCGACGAGTGGCACCCGACCCAGATGCTGTGTGACGTTCTGACGATGCGCGAGCACAGCGACAAGGACGACCACGAGATCGCCTTCGCCTACTGCGGCGACGCCCGAAACAACATGGGCCACTCCCTGCTGGTCACCGGCGCCATGATGGGCATGGACGTGCGCATGGTCGCGCCCCCGCAGCTGTGGAATCGCGACGAGGTCGTTGCTCAGGCGCGGGCCATCGCGGAGACGACTGGTGCCCGGCTGACGGTGACCAGTGACCGGTCAGAGGGCGTTCGCGGTGTGGACTTCGTCTACACCGACGTGTGGGTGTCGATGGGTGAACCCAAGGCGGTCTGGGACGAACGGATCGCCGCGCTCCTGCCGTATCAGGTCAACGCCGAGCTACTCGAACGCACCGACAACCCGAACGTGAAGTTCATGCACTGCCTGCCGGCCTTCCACGACGCGAACACGACGGTCGGAGCCGAGATCCTCGCGCACACCGGTCTGGCCGAACTCGAGGTCACCGACGCGGTGTTCGAGTCGGACGCGTCGATCGTGTTCGACCAGGCCGAGAACCGGCTGCACACCGCCAAGGCGGTCATGGTCGCCACGATGGGGTCGTGACCGTCTCGACCTGGTGAACGAACGCCCGAGCCTCAGGCGACAGCCGTGGGCGTCGCGCGGTGTGCGAACGGGTGCGAGACGGCGATCCACAGATCCTTGAGGACCTGGGTCCGCGGCGTGGGTTGCCGACCGGCTTTCACGACGCGAGTCGGTGGCGCACCGACCCGACGGCGGGTCAGGTTGTCCTGGTAGATGATTCCCGCTGCGAACGACATGTGCTGCAGTCCCATGACCGGCTCCCGTCTGCTTCCTGCTCTGGCTTGCCCGTGCGGACAGCCTTGCTCGGCGCGACCCATCGGTCTGTGTCGCTGAGCACGCCCGGATCGTGATGGCCGTCACGGTCGTTCGGCGAGCGGCAGGAGACCGTTGGCACATGACGACCCAGCTTGCGGTGCGAAGCAGTGGCTACAGTCGATCTGTGCCGAACGGCCTGTTCGCGGCTGTGCCAGACCGGGAGCTTCGCCTGGTCGGGCAACGACGCACCTACGCCAGAGGCGAGGTCGTCTTCCGTCAAGGCGATGCCGGCGACGTCCTGCACCACGTGGTGTCGGGTCGGTTCGCATCCCAGGTGGTCACGCCCTCCGGTGACGTCGCCACGCTCGCGGTGCACAACCCCGGACAGGTCTTCGGACTTCTCGCGGCTCTGCGCCCCGATCTTCGTCGCACGGCCAACGTCGTCGCGCTGGAGCCGGCCGAGACGGTGGTCGTCACGGCGGCCGCGTTCGCGAGCCTTCGCCGGAGCTACCCCGCGGTGGCGCTCGCCTGCGAGGAGCTGCTCGTCGACCTGCTCCAGGCAACCAGTGACCGACTCGTCGAAGCGCTGTACCTGCCCGCGCACCAACGGGTGCGGGCGCGCCTTCGGGCGCTGGCCGAGCTGTACCGAACGGAGCCGGACGCGACCACGGCCACCATCTCGTTGAGCCAGGACCACATCGCCGATCTGGCTGGAACGACGCGCGAGACGGTGAACCGCGTGCTGCACGGGGAGGTCGAGCGCGGTTCGGTCCGGCTGGCCCGCCGCCAGATCACGGTGGACCTGACCCGACTGCGTCGCTGACCCGACCCCGCGATCCGCTCCGGACGTGAGTCAGGGTCTCGGCGCCTGGTTGGGCACGGGCACAACCGCGGGCCACGGCAGTGCCATCGCCGAGCGCGCCAGCTCCGCCTCGGCTCGTCCCTCGTCCACGCCCGGGTCCCCAGATACTTCGAGGGCAGTGGCGATTCCGACCAGGCAGTACGAGTGCTCGAGCCGGTTGCCGACCGACCACCAGACCTCGGCCGTCGCCCGGTAGCCGTTGACGGCGTCCGCATACTGCCCCGCGTCCAGAGCCAGCCAGGCGGCGGCAGTCAGCTGCGCCGTACCCCGGAGCGTCCGATCGACTCGGTCCAGCGTCGCCAGTACCCGGGCAAGGTCGGGCCGACCGCACAGCAGTGCGGAGCGCACGTAGCCGGTCAGTGACTCGACGTACGGGGGTGTCTGACGGGCTGCGGCGACCCCGGCGAACCGGACGAGCAGATCGTGAGCACGTGCGTGCTCACCGAGGTACTGCAACGTACGCAGCGCGGGGAGGACTCCCAGTGCTACGCCGTACGGGTCGTTCGCGGCTGCTTGCAGGGCCTCCTCGGCGCACTCCAGCACCGCATCCAACCGTTCGGTCACGACGTCACGGCGGTCCAGCTCCACAGCTGCGTGCGCCACGACGACCAGAGCATCGACCCCTTCCAGACCCTGGCTGAGACTCGGCCAGATGCTGAGCGCCTGGTCGAGCGCCTCGGCGACGGCCCCGGACTCCAGCAACGGACCCAGCCGGTTGACCCGGGTCCACTCCACGAGGTTCTTCAGCCCGCGGGACATCGCGAAGTCCATCGCCTCGCTGTACGCCGTCACGGCGGCGTCCGGTCCGTCGACCATCCAGACCCCACCGGCCCGTGCCGTCATGGCGCTGGCGATCGACCGCGTCGGCCGGTGCTCGGCGACCAGCCGCGCGAGGGCGGCGTCGTGATCGGCCAGGCCAGCCGGGTCACCTTGTTGCAGACGCAGCATCGCCCGGGCCCGCAGCGCCTGCAGCGGGATCGGCAGCCCGGCGTGCTCGGCCCGACGCTGCGCCTCCTCGGCGACGCCGAGCCCTTCGAGGTTGGCCAGCGCCGCCAGGGTCAGGGCCAGGTTGGCCAGTGGGTCACCCTCGTCGCTGACCGGCGGCAGGTCGCGCCCGATGTCCGCCGCCTCACGGTCAGCGGCCAGTGCGCCTTCGAGATCACCCAGCTTGTACCGGGCGTCGCCGAGATCCATCAACGCGGTGGCCAGCAGGCGGCGGTCGCTGCCGGTGCGCAGCATCTCGACCACCCGCTGCCGGACTGCGGCCGCCTCCGTTACCCGGTTCACGGCAACGGCGGCGACCGCCCAGGACAGCAGGATCCCGGCCTCGTCCGGGTCACCCGGCGAAGTGAGCTGCGCGGCGACGTCCAGCATCTGCAGGGCTCGTCCAGCATCCAGTGCGATCGCGCGATGCGCGGCCATCTGCGCGTACCTGCGGGCCAGCTCGGCGGCCTGGTCCGCGAGCTCGGGTGAGTCGGTCAAGGTGGCGAAGTCGAGGGCAGCGGTCGCGTGGTGAACCAAGACCTCGGCCACCTCCTCCAGACGGGAGCCGGCGACCTGCTCGACCCACGCGACGGCCCCGAGGTGGGCATTGCGCCGCCAAGCACGCGGGGCCCGCTCGTAGGCCACGTCGCGCAGCAGGGCATGCGAGAACGCGAACTCCGACTCCCCCGCCAACGAGCTGACGTCGCGGGGCCGGACCACGCCGTGACTCGCCAGCACGTCCAGCGTCCGCAACGCCTCGTCACCGTCGAAGTCACCCAGCGCAGCCACTGCCCCGGCCCAGAACACCTTGCCGATGACGGCGGCGCACTGCAGGACCGCCCGCTCGAGGAGGGACAAGGTGTCCAGGCGGGCAGCCAGCAGGGCGTGGATCGTGGCCGGCACCGGGAGCGAGTCGGCCTCCGCCGGATCCCCGTCGCCCAGTCGCCTCGCGTCGCGCACCAACCGGGCGAACTCGCGCGCGAAGAGGGGGTTCCCCCCGGCGCGCTCCAGCAACGAGTGACGCAAGGACGCCGAGAGTGGCGCGCCCCCCAGCTCGGCCGAAACGAGCATCTCGGTCTGCGTCGCGCTGAGCGGCGAGAGCACCAGTTGTCGAGCGGTTGCAGCCGGCCAACCCGGGCGCTCCTCGACCAGGCTCGGCCGGGTGGTCAGCACCAGCAGGAGGTGGCCCGGCAGCGGTCCGGTGGAGATCCGCTCGACGAATGCCCGCAACGCATCGTCGGCCCAGTGAACGTCCTCGATGACGACGACCGAGGGCGACTCGCGGCCCAGCGACAACAGCGCCGTCGTCCAGGCCGAGAACAGCTCGTCGCGTTCGACGCTGGCCACCTCGACGCCCAGCAGCGGCAGCAGCCGCTGCGTCAGCCAAGCGGCGTCGACCTCCCCGGCCAGCGCCGTCTCGACCTTGCTCCGTACGACGTCGGGTGGGTCGGAGTCCAACACGCCGGTCGACTGCTTCAGGATCTCGGCGACTGCCGAGAAGGTGACCCCGTTGCCGTACGGCAGGCATCGCCCGCGCAGCCAGACCACCGAGAACGGCTGAGTTCGTGCCCATGCCTCGAACTCGAGCAGCAGTCGCGACTTGCCCGCCCCGGCCTCCCCCACGATCGTGACGACCTGGGACTGCGTCCCGTCCGCCACCTCGTGCAGCACGTTGGTCAGCAACCGGAGCTCGTCGTCACGACCGACGAGCGGGAGGACGTCTGGCGTCACCCGGCGTCGGGTCCCGCGGAGCTGCCAGTTCTCGAGCAGACCGGGATGCCCTTTGACCGGAGCCGGCGGGCGTCGGGAGAACGAGAATCCTCGTTGCGTGCGATCGACCACCTCGCGCGACACGATGATCGTGTCCGGCGGTGCCAGCGTCTGGAGCCGTTGGGCGAGGTTGACCACGTGTCCGGCGACGAATCCCTCGCCGTGCGCCGGGCTCGCGCCCAGGTCGGCGACGGCTTCGCCCACGTGCACGCCGACGTGAACGTGCAGCGGGGTCGCACCCGAGCGATTGTGGGTCCGGAGCGCCTCCAACACACCGAGCGCAGCCAGCAGCGCGCGGTCCGCATCGTCGTCGTGGGCCTCCTCGTAGCCGAAGACCGCCACCACGGCGTCACCGATGAACTTCTCGACGACGCCGCCGTAGGACTCGAGCTCGCGCCGGACGAGATCGAGGTAGGTGGCGAGCAGCTCCTGCACGCCCTCGGCGTCCGTTCGGTAGGCGAGCTCGGAGAAGTTCACGAGGTCGCAGAAGAGGACGGCGATGACTCGCCGTTCCACGTGGCTTACCGTCACCTCGGGGGACGTGTGGGCGCCACAGGCAGGGCAGAAGCGGTACGTCGGTTCGATCGTCGATCCACAGACCGAGCACGCCGACGATCCGTCGATCTGCGTCACGGGATCAGTCGTCGCCCCAGCGCGCGTTCTCCGCCCACCGGGCAACGATCACGTCGTACCCGGTGACCGACGGCAGACCCCCCAGCGCGAGCAGCTGCTCGATGAGGCTGAGCTCGTCCGGTGCACCGAGGTCGAGGAGCACGTCGGCCCCGGCGCCGAAGACCCGCATCGCGCCCGCGCTGTAGCCCTCCGACTCGCGATCCGGGGAGTTCAGGTGGTCGAAGATCTCCTGCAGGCCGGCCAGGGCCTCGTCGGACTGCGTCGTCCGGACTCGGATCAACGAACCGCAGACCGTACGGGCCGCCTTCGGGGGGCGACCCCAGCGAGGCACCTTCGTCTTGGCCGCGCTCGTGGTTGTGGTCCATGAGACGTGCGTGGCACCAGCCGCAGCGACTTCCGGAAGGATCTCGTCCTGCAGCAGCTCGAGACTCGCACACTCCGCAGCGACCACCGCGACACAGGAACCAACGGTGCGTCCGGCGAACCGGATGCCGGGGACGTCGAGCACGGCCTCGATGAAGTCTCCTCGTGGCACCACCGTGTGACCGACGAAACCGTAGGCCTGGATCTGCGCGTTCATGGAGTCTGGCGACATCTGTTCCACTCCCGACGCTCGGGTAGGGGGAAACCTGGCCGCCCCAGCATGATCGTTGCCCGTGGCATCCGGCAACCGTTTGAACCGGCCGACCGGCCGATGCGGTCAGGGTGATTGGAGACAGAGGCCTCGAAGTGTCGGTTGATCTTGGAAGACCCTGGGCATCGCGGAAATGCGGATCGGACTCCGACCCAGCCAGGTCGCGCCCGAGACCGGTCGACAGGGGGACTTCGTAGACCTCAAGGAGCGCTCGTCTCCGCCACGACCTGAGCTTCAGCGACGACGCCGTCGCTTTGGAGGTCCGACTCCACACCGAGCTCATCGATCGACGGCTCAACCTGGTCAACACCCAACGACACTTCTCCTACGCGACTCCCGGCGAAGTGGGCACCCTGCTCGAACGCATCGGCGGTCAACAAGTGCTCGAATACCACGACGCTCCCAAAGCCATCGAATGGCGCAGCTCGGGTGGGGCGGAGCGGCGGGAAGCCCTCGCCGGACAGTTGGCCGATAGCACCGAGGCTGCGATCGCCGTGGCCACTGCACACCAACGAGACGCAGACCTGGCGGCTCCGGCAGTAGTCGAGGCACAGGCCGCGGCGATACCGATCCGGCCCGCTCCTGATGTAGTAGCGGCGGTCGAGACGCCAGCTCCAGCGGCCCGAGCCCCAGCCGATGGTCCCTGAGACCGCGGCCGGCTGGTGCCGAGACCCCAACGCACCGCAGCAGCTGCGTTACTGGGACTGGTCAGCCTGGACCGGGCACACCAACCAGGTCTGACCAAGGCGCCCGGGATCGGCACGGACTCGCGCCGGCAAGGACGGGTCCTTCGTCACTTTCCTGAACGTCTTGATCGAGCCAGGGTCGGATGGTGAGGCCGTCCTGAGGTGCTGTATGCCTGGAACGGTGACACTGCTGAGTTATGGAGGGACGGAATGAAGACGCGGGCCGGAGCTGACATTGTCTGCCGGGGGCCACTTTGACGCGCCCACCGATCGCCCAAGTCCTGAAGGCCGCGCATCAACAGTTGAAGGAAGATCGCTCGATTGACATCGAGCTCAATTCGCTTGATCAGTTGCTAGAGGGCGACGACAGCAACGGATCCGGCGTCGACACCCTCGTCGGGATTCTCGACTCGGTTCTGCGCCTGCCTGCCACGCTCGCCGTCCGCATCGCGTTGCTCGGGGACGGTGGCGTCCACGAGCCTGACCTCGGTGCGTTCCGGGCCCACTGTCAAGTCGAGGCGAACGACGCCTGGCGCGAGGCGATGATCCTTCGTCAAGGGGGAATCCGCGAGCTGCCACGGGCTCTCACACTCGCACTCATGGCGGCGGCGGTGGGTGTCGTCAGCGGCTATCTCGCCAAGGGCACGGGCAGCACACTGTTCATGGTGCTCCTCTACGCCCTCGCCTTCATCGCCGTGATCGCAGCGTGGACGATCGGGTGGACGCCCATCGAACAGGCGTTGTTCGATTGGCGCGCGCCGGGCCACACGGCGGCCGTCTACGAACTGCTGTCCCGGGCGCGTGTGGAGGTCGTCGAGCGGCCGCACGAGCCGATGTCTTCGCGGTCTGTGACCCCCCCGGGCTGACCACTGGGCTGGTCTTGATCAGTTGCAGTTCGGGAGTACGCCCGGTGCTCTCACCGGCCGATCCTTCGTACCCGCCATGCGGCCGCGAACGGCACTCTTAGGGAGTGTCCCTATTCAGGCCCGTCCCCGCGATACCCGACAACGGTGGCGACATCGCGCCCAGCGACACCGACTAGTTGATGATCTCGCCGCGCTCATCTGCGCGGATCGCCGCCAGTCGGTCGCGCCATGCCTGTAGCGCTGCGGGGGTTAGCCGCGTCCAGTCGGTCACCTCGCCGACGATCCTGAGCGGATCTCTGCTGCGGTAGGACCGGGTTGGGTTACCGGGGAACTTCTTGTCGGTCACGTTCGGGTCGTCCTCGAACGCCCCTGTTGGCTCAACGGCATAGACGCGCGGAGAAGCGTCGCCAGCCGCGAGCTCCGCAGCGAGCCCGGCACCGTCAGGCAGTGCGGTGAAGTAGATGTGGTTCATCACGACCTCGGGCCGGTAGTTCGACCGGAAACCCGCGCTGAGCAGATCGCCCACCCGCAGATCGGCTCTCGTGCCGTGGAAGAACGGCCCCTCATCCAGCACCTCACTCACCGCCACAGCCTCCCGGGACCACCATGGTCGCATCCACTGATGCGTCGTTATCTGAAGTGCTCACCCGCGCAAGTTGCCGGATCTCCTCAGCCCAGTATCGGCGCGTGTGGGCGCGTCTTCGCGTTCAGTCACGGCCATCGGCCACGACTAAGAGCAACTGGTTCCATCCGGTTCAGGAAGGTAGCTCGGTTGCCGCAGAGTTGGAACGGGCTCGCAATGTTGCTACCGCGGAGATGCCGGAGAACACGATCAACGTGCCGAGCAGGATCGAGAACACGGCGATCGCCGCACCCGTCCCGCCTTGGGGGTAGGCATAGCAGTTGGAGTCGGTGGCACCCGGCGGGAAGTAGTGGCCGCTCTGGCACGGCGCGACCCTCCTGTCGAGCGCCATGCGGACGCCGACAGCGAGAGTGATGCACGCGAGGACCAGGCAGACCCCGATAGCCGACCGGACGAGTGACTCTCCCCGACTGCGAGGTTGAACACGTTGCTGATTCTCTGGCCGCATAAGGTCGTCGGT
>Ga0302322_100000584_pt1 | contig 28100 bp, 43 predicted proteins | sample Fen_T0_2_FD_203757 | JGI IMG/M metagenome (GOLD analysis project Ga0302322, IMG submission 203757) | Peat permafrost microbial communities from Stordalen Mire near Abisko, Sweden - Fen_T0_2 | ecosystem: Environmental > Terrestrial > Soil > Wetlands > Permafrost | place: Sweden: Abisko...
CGTTCATGGTGTCCAAGAAAAGGCCCGACCTACGCCAGCCGCGACGAGCGTAGGTGATGCTGAAACAGCACGTGTCCGGGGTGCGAAGGAGCACGATCGCGATGTGGCCAAAAAGAATCAGGCCGACCGCCGAGTGTCCCTGCATCGTTGCCCGGTAGAGTTTGATCACCGGCTGACCCCCACCAAAACCCGCGAACTAGCCCGCGGCGCCGGTGACGACAGCAGCAGCGCGGCGCCGCAGACCACGATCGCGTACACCACGAATGCCGCAGCGACGTACAGACCGATCTTGTCTTGCTGGCGGATCACGTCGCGCTCGACTCCGCAGTGACCGGAACCGCACGCTTCGCCGCCCACTCGTCAATCCACTCTTTGGTGATGGCCGCGAAACCGTTGTTATCTGGGGTCATCCCCGGATTGATGTTCAGAAACCAGATCTCGGCTGGGCGATTGCTATCGGGTCGAACATCCAGCGCCGTGTACGCGCAGCCCTTCACGTTCGCGAGCGTGCCAACCAAGCACGCGCACTCGCCCTGGTAAGTCGAGCCGTCGACCTTGCCCGCATTGAGCGCCGCGAGCAGCCCGGGCACCTCGTTCGGCTGCGAGTCGAGCACTTCGAAAAAGTCGTCCTTAACGCCTTCGAGGTTCGCGCCTTCGAGGTTCGCGCCTTTGAGGTTCGCGCCTTCGAGGTACGCGCCTTTGAGGTACGCGCCTTTGAGGTACGCGCCTTTGAGGTACGCGCCTTCGAGGTACGCGCCTTTGAGGTACGCGCCTTCGAGGTACGCGCCTTTGAGGTACGCGCCTTCGAGGTACGCGCCTTCGAGGTTCGCGCCTTTGAGGTTCGCGCCTTCGAGGTTCGCGCCTTCGAGGTTCGCGCCTTTGAGGTACGCGCCTTTGAGGTACGCGCCTTCGAGGTACGCGCCTTTGAGGTACGCGCCTTCGAGGTTCGCGCCTTTCCCGACGGCGATCATCATCGCCTCGCGGACGGACTGTGAATCCTCGGATCTGTAGATGACGGCTTGAGTGTAGCGGTGGACGATTTCGATCGACATTACTTGGTTCCCTTCACTGCCTTCACGCCCGCGGCGCGCTCGAGAACAACCAACAACCGCAGCGCGCCGAGGTGCACCTCTCCGCGCTCGCGCCGCCCGATCTGTCGTGGGCTCTCACCCGCGAGGCTTGCTAGCTCTTCCTGCGACAGTCCCGCGTCGAGACGCTTCTGAAGCAGTAGTTGAGCTGCACGAAAGTTCGACGAGTCGCGTGACGATTCGTCTTCGGACTTTTGAGGCCTGTTGCAGATCGGTGCTCTCGCTACACTCGACTCATGCAATCGCAAATGCTTCGGGCGTACAGAGTCAGGCGAACAAGGCGCAGAAGACTGGGCAGCGAGAGCGGGGGGAGATGACGACGTAGAGGATTTCATGCACCGACACCGACAGTTGAGAGACGTTTACGCTTGAAGACTTGAGCGCACCGCAGGCCGCACACGGATGCGCCAGGCCGGCTGCCGCAACGCGATCCCACCGGCGACGCGGGCGGCGAATTCATTGACCCCTTCGACCTGAACCTCGACGCGCGGGTTCGCGGCGTCGTAGGCGCGCCAACAGAGCGGCTGCCAAAACAGCTGCTGCGCGCGGAACGTCCTCGCAACCGAACAGCGCGAACTGGGCGGCCAGATCCAAATGCGGGACCTTGGGCCGGTTCTTCTTCGGGAGCCTGAGCGAGTTGGCGGGATTGGGCTTTACGTTGGCCCGCTCGAACGCCGCTCGGAGCAGCGCCGCGACGTTCCGAATGAAATTGCCGCTCAGCGGGGCGCCGGTCTTCTTGTTCTCGGACAGCGCCAGCTTGTTGAAGAGCGGCTGCAGGTCGTCGACTTCGATTTTGCTCGGCGGCCAGTTGTAGAAATTGGCCTTCGACAGCCAGAGCTTCACGATCGACTTCCACGTCGAGACCAGGCGGTTCGCTCGAGCCTTGCTCGCGTGTTCGCGGCGCGCTTCCTGGCGACGGTGCTCGATCTCCTGGTCCAAAACGGACGAGAGCGGCAGACCGTGCCGAAGCGTCATCTTGTCGCGAAGCTCGATCATCGCAGCGTGAAGCAAGCGCTGCGCGCCTTCCCACGTGTTCTGACGCGGGCCGATGGGCTCGCGGTAGCGAGTGTCCGTGCTGCCCTCTGGCTTAGTGCTGAGCTCTTGCGGGAGGATCGCTTGGAAGCCGAGCACCGCCTTCGTCTTGCGGTCCTTGATCGTGCGGATCGTCCCGCCGTTGTGCTGCAGCTTGCGCGTCATCGGGTAGCCTTGCGGCGCATGTTGTTGCTGCTCAGCGCGTCGATTGCTGAAGCGCGTTCTTCGGCGGTGATGTCCGTCGGCAGCTCGACCTTGCGGTACTTGGGGCGCAAACGGGCGGTGCGCAGATCGACCGACTCGCCACCGGCAAGCGCGGAATAGATCTTGGCCTCCTCCGCGAGGTTCTCGGACAGCTCGCCATGAAGCTCGGCCTGGCGGTGCTTGATGCGCGCCAGTTTCTCCATTTGGATCTTGCCCGACTCTTGGTTCACGCAGCCTTGCCTTCGCTCTTGGTGAGCTCGTACTCGAACAGCACGCGCACCTGCACGACGGTTTCCGGGATGCGAAACCACTTCGAGGCCAGAGCGCGCGCCTCGATGTAGGTCACGGCGTCGAAGCGCTTCGGCTCCTTCGGTTTGGCTGGATTGGTCGCGAGCCAGGGCCAGGAGCCGAGCGATTCGGTGCTCATGCCTTCAGACTCGGGGCGGCCAGACCCAGCGACACGAGACGCTCGGCTCTTCGCTGTACGTGGCGCTCGATTGGCTGAACTGCGTGCCGCCATCGTTGAAGCCGGCGACGTTAATGCAGAAATCGCCGTGCACTTTCGTGACGAACGCAGCCCACGGCTCTTTCTGACCGGGGTGCCCGTAGTAGTGAACGACTCGACCGACGCTTGGTTTTTGCTGATCCATTTTCTCTCCTCTGATTGAGCCGAACGCGGGACCGAAGCCCCGCGCCCGTCATGTTGTGTTGTGCCTTGCGTGTGCGGTGTGCGGCTTCCGGCTGCCCTACCAGCGACCGGCCCAGGCGTTACCCGGGGCGCCTCATGACTTCCTCCAACTGTGATTCTCGGAGCGCTGAACAGCGCAGATAGGCAGACCGCGATCGTCCACGCAATAAACGCGAGGGCGACCCAGAGACCGATTTCGTCTTGCTTGCGGGTGGTCATTTCGACGCCTCCGAACGCGCATGCGGCCCGCAGAAATCTAGACCACGCCCCGCACTGACAGCGCAGCGCGAGCAGATGTAACGGTCACAGGTGGCCGCCTTGCCGCCGCGCGTGACAGGGAAATCGCACTGCTTGTCGGCTCGGTTGCCGCAGCCAGGTGTTGCGCAACTTCGGTGCTGCTGGTGGCCGCGAGTGCAGACGATCGCCGTCACGCCGCCGCCTGAGATTACGGTGCGGCAAGCCATTACGTGCCCACCTTTCGCGCAGCCTTCATCTCGACGACGCTCTCGAGCGCTTCAATGGCCCAGTGCGGGACCGTCGTCCCCGCTTTCCAAGACGACAACGTGCGCGGATGAGCACCGATCTCGGCTGCTATCTGATCGTGCCTCATGCCGCGAGCGGCGAGCGCGCAGCACAAAGCGCGCAGCTTCAGTACAGCGCGCCGCGCATAATCCTGCGTTGTACATTTGATCGGGGGACGAATGCTGAAAGTCATGGTGACGTTGGTTATTCGATGCCGCGGGAGACCCACCCGCAGGGGTTACGCGAGACCGTTGGATTCGAGAAAGCCAGGAGTGCGGATAGAGGCGACGTGCCACCGCGAGAGACCTAGATAGTTCGCGCCTTCGACCGCAGCGTGCTCCTCATCGAGAGCCAGCACGCCGATCTGCTGGCGTGGCTTCTGAGCGTTGAACACGACGAAGCGCTCGAACTGAGCGACCAAGGCGCCGTCGTCGAGGTAGCGGAGCTCCGGATCGTCGACGAACATCACGCGGTCCTCTTGCGAGCGCGAGCGACGTACGGAGCCGAAGCATGATCATGAACGCAGAGATGTTGACGAAAAGCTTTCGCGAGACGGGACGAAGCGAGAACGCGCTCGACGTTGACCGGAGTAACCCCGTGAATCCAATCGCGCACCGTGCGCTCGGTCACGGCCATCGAGCGCGCTGCAGCCACCTGCGAACATTTCACCTCGCCCATGGCCCGGCTCAGCGATCCGGAGATATTCTGCCGGGCTTTCTTCAGCCGAGCGCTGAACTCTGGCCGCTGGCGTGCGTTACGCTTCGTCATGAACCGACGGCCTTCGAAAACTTGCGCGCCTCTTTCAAAGCGGCGCGCTCTTCAACCGTTTGCCAGGCAGAGCGCGGCACTCGCCCGCCGCTCCAAACCTCAATTAGCTCCGGCCTCGGTCCCGTCGGCCGGTGCTTGTCATTGAGCCAAAAATGGAGAGTAACGTGGCTCACGCCGATCTCTTTTGCGGCCGCGGCCCGGGTAATGTCCCGCCGCGCTATTTCAGCGAGCATCAGCTTCGGACCGTCAGAACTGCTCATCGCCGGATACAGTTAACTAACTTTAACCAACAGTCAAGCCGGAAAGTGTGGCCAGATGTCGCGCCCGTGCGACGCAGCCGATCCAAAACCGAAAACCGTCGTTGGTATGCTTCAAGGCGTGGCCCCCAAAGTTCGCCGAAGCGACGACGATCTGAAGCGGTACTACGCTTATCGATGTGCCGTCTGGAAGTCTCTGAATCCGGACGTGGACTGGAAGGTTCTCGCGACGAAGTTGGGAATAGATCCCGCCGCATTCGTCGCATTCCACAAGGGACGCAACGGGAGCTTCCAAAAAATCGGCGCGTTCTCTCGTGCACTCGGTCCGGACTCGGAAGACGAATTCAAACAACTGGCGCGCGCGTGGGCCGAAAAGTACCCCGCGTGGAACCCCGAAAAAGATCCGTTACCCGACCGAATAGAGTTCACAGGCGATGCGTTGATCGACGGGGCGGAGGCCTCGCCGATGTATAGCGATGAGTTGAGGGCGGCCGTTCGAGCACTCCCAGGGTTGATGCAGTGCACACCCGAGGAGGCGAAGCTCGCAGGGGAACGCGCGTGGAAGGCTGACGCGGACACAATTAGCGACTGGCACGAGTGGCTCGGGGCGCTGCGCCGGGAGCTCGTGCGGTTACGCCGTGAAAGCGGCGAGCGGCCAAGCGTAAAGCTCAAGTCCGTGTAATTCGGGAACCGCCGGCGAGCAAATCGACACGGGTGTTGGTCGATTTCGTCTCGCCGCGCTTGACCAGTTAAAGTTAGTTAATTATAACTAAGGCATGTCGCTTCTGACACCCCGCCTGATCACCCGCACGACGACCAAAAAGGCCGTGCTTCTCCTCGTGACCACGGTCACCGAGGTTTTCGAAGTCGACGCAGAGCACGTCGACGAGCTCCCGCCGTCCGTGCCTGCTCTCCTCCGCAAAGCCGAGCCCGCGCTCTTCCCGGTGCTGCGCGCAGCGGGGCGCCGATGAGCGCCACCAAGCGCCAGCGCCCGGTTTGGGTCTCGCTCCCGTGCGACGACGGCGAGCCGTTGCCGCGTCTGTACGACGGCGACAGCTACGTGGTCAGACTCGCCGACGGCACTGAGCTGTGGGCCGTCTACGTGGTCGACAGCGGCGCCGCATTCTTCCCGTGCGACGACGAGGGGAACGAAGTCCCGACCGCTGGCTACGACTCGCCCGTGCCGCTCGATGTCGCCGCGGTTTGCGTGAGCGGTTACGGCCCCGGCTTCGGCCCCTCGTGTCCCAAGGCTGGCGAGGCTCCGCGCATTCACCTGGTCGTGGCCTCGCCGTCGCTGGTCAAAATCATCAGCGAGTCGCAGCGCAAAGCCCGCGAGTTGCTCGGCGCGCGGTTCGGAGCGGTGTCGTGAACCGCGCAACATTGCCGATCCGCTATCACGTGGATTTCAACTATCAGGGCTGCCAAACGCAGCACTTCGTCGAGTTCGCGCCCGCGCTGGCGTTCTACATCGATCACCTGTCTGACGGGGTTGGTCCGTTCGCTCCCAAGCTGATGGGATTCGCGTTCGACGACACGAGCGACGGTCTGACCGACGACGAGCGCGAGGCGGTTGAACTCGCAGCGGAGATGGCAGCGTGAACGACCGCATCGAAGCCGCGCCGGACACTGTTCCGAACGCATCGACCGCGCACATGGCGATCGTTTTCCAGATTGCTGACCGATTCCAGGGGTTCGTTTCGACGCTCTCGGAGTCGACCACCATGAGCCCAGACGATCAGGCCGACACGCTTGGTGCGTTGCTAGACGAGATCGACCGCGAGCGCGCGCGCATCGTTTCGGCGCGTGAATCCGCGTTTCGTCTCGCGGAGCTCGAGAATCTGATCGCCGACGAGGAAGCCGCCGAGGCGCGCTGGAACGCTGCAAACAACGGAGGGATGCCGCAATGAGGACTGACACCGCACCTGTCGCAATGTCGCGCGACGAGAAGATTCTCGCACTGAGCCTGATGATCGAGGATCTGAAGGCGGAGAAACGAATCGAGGATTGGCTCCGTGCCAACCCGAGCGCGACCTGCTGGACGATGCAAGAGGGGCTCGATCGCGTGTGCACAATCGTCCGCGACGCACGCACGATCGCTCACTGCAAGGGCGCCACTGACGACGACGCCCGCGCGCAAGCGTTCAGCGTGATTTTCACCAACGAAGCGGCCGCAACGATCTGAATCGGTCCGGCTCTGTAGCGACGCAGTGACGGGGCCAACCCCCTTTGGCCATCCCCCTCCGTCACTGCGTCACTACAGGGCCGCACGACTTTGGAGAATTAGAATGCTGAATCGATTTAACGATCTCTGGCACTCCGTGCCTCTATGCGTCCTCGATACCGAGTGCACCGGCAAACAGCCGGGCCGCGATCGTGCCGTCTCCTTCGGTATCGCGCGCTTCGAGAACGGCGTCTTCGTTGCGGGCCTGGAAAGGCTCGTCAACCCGGGCATGCCGATCCCCGCAGAATCCACGGAGATCCACGGCATCACCGACGCTATGGTGGCGGACGCGCCCACGCTTCACGACGCTTTCTTTCAGCCGGACGTTGCCGCGTTGCTCGAGGGCGCCCAGCCGGCGGCCTACAATGCGGGGTTCGATCGCCACTTCGTTCCGCCATTCGGCGAGCGCTGGGACTGGCCTTGGCTCGACGGGCTGATGCTGATCCGCAAGGTCGACAAGTTCGCTAAGGGCACGGGGCGACACAAGCTCTCGGCGTCGTGTCTGCGCCACGGGATCGATCTCACGGAGGCGCACAGCGCGGGCGCCGACGCTCGCGCGTGCGGCGAACTGATCTTCAAGGTCGGGCGCGAGACGTTCCCGAAGAATTACACGCTCGGCCAGGCGCTCGACTTTTGCCGGCGCGCTGAAGTCGAGGAGTGGTTCCGGTTCAATTCGTGGCTGTCGGTGCAACCGCCGCGGGAAGCGGGGGCAGCGTGAGCGCCGCCAAGCAACTGCAGCACGCCTTCGAGACGCTCAGCGCGCCAGGCGACTCCCGCGAGGCGTGGCTCGAGCGTCGGCGCTCGGGCGTTGGCGCTTCAGAGGTGGCAATCCTGATGGGCGCCTCCGGCTGGGGCTCGATCCTCGGCCTCTACTACTCGAAGCTCGAAGAAAGCGACCCTGACGACAACGACGATCCAGAGGAGTACTTGCAATGGGGCAACCTACTGCAAGACGCGATTCTGGGCGAGCTCGCCAAGCGCGCTGGCGTGAAGATCGCCGCACGCGAACCGCATCTGCGCAGCACCGAGCACACCTGGATGCTGGCGACGCCCGACGCCATCACTGCCGACGGCGAGCCGATGGAGTGCAAAAACATCTCCTACGGCTACGACCAAGAAGACTGGGACGTCGGCATTCCGGAAAAGTACTTCCTGCAGTGTCAGCAGCAGATGGCCGTGACGAACGCCAAGCGCTGCCTGTTCGGCGTGCTGCTCTGGGGCTCGCGCATGATCTGGGAATGGGTGCCACGCGACGAGGCAACCATCGCCAAGATCGTCAAGGCCGGGAGCGCGTTTTGGAAGCGTGTTCTCGACCGCGAGGAGCCGCCTGCCGATGGGCACCCCGAGGGACGCAAGATCCTCGCGAGGCTCGCGATCGTCGAGAGCCCGCTCGAACTGTTCGAGCCCGATGTCGGCGACCTTCTCGACGAGTGGCAGCGATTCGACACTGAGCTGGCCAACGTTCGCCAAAAGGAGCGCCAGGCAAAGAGGTGTCGCGACGCCGCTGCCGATCAGATCGCGCAGGCCATGGGTGAGCACCGCCAGGCGTACACCGCGACCGGATGGTCGATGCGCTGGAAAACTACGAATAAAGCCGGCCACACCGTCAAGCCCAGCATCGTCAACACACTCGAAATCAAAGCGCCCAAGTAAAAAAGGCGCGGAAAGCACCAATCACCATGTCAGCAGCAATCCAGACCGATCGCGCGCGCCCCAACGGCAACGGCGAGATCGTCCGCGGTGAAAAACCGCAGAAGACTCTCGCGGAATTCGTCACCGAGCACCAGAAGGACTTCGCGATGGTGCTCCCGAAGCACATGAGCGCCGATCGCTTGGTGCGCCTCTCGGTTGGCGCGCTGCGCACGACCAAGGGTCTCGCGTCGTGCACCCTCACCAGTTTCGCCAGCTCGATCATGGCCTGCAGCATTCTCGGGCTCGAGCCGAACACGCCGCTTGGCCACGCCTACCTCATCCCGTTCAAGAACAAAGGCGTCCTCGAATGCCAGCTGATCATCGGCTACAAAGGCCTAATCGAGCTGATGAATCGCTCGGGGGTGGTGTCGAGTGTCCGCTCGATCCCTGTCTTCGAAGGTGACGAGTTCGAATACGAGCTTGGCCTGCACGCGGACATCAAGCACCGGCCATCTACTGATGCAATGCGCGGCACGGATCCGACCAAGCTGACTCACGTGTATCCCGTGGTGAAGCTGCGCGAGGCTGGCATGGATCCGATTTGGGACGTGCTCAATCGCGGGCAAATCGAGGCGCGCCGCGCTCGCTCGCCGGCAGCAAAAAGCGGAACTAGCCCCTGGCTCACCGACTACATCCCGATGGCGCTCAAGACGGGCATTCGCCAGATCGCAACGTGGGTCCCGAGCAGTTCCGAGCGCACGCTGCCGTTGCAACAGGCTGTCGCGTACGAGGACGCGCACGAGCGAGGGAAGGGCATGACCGCCGTCGCTGCGCTCGGTGAGAGCGCGCAAGAGCAGCTCGACAAGATGGGTGCTTACCCAACCACGGCAGAGGAAGCCGAAGACGAGCTGCCGGAGAACGTCGACCGAACCACGGGCGAAGTCACGGGCTGATCATGACTCTTAAGGAGCTGCTAGCGCTGCCGCCCGTGTTGGCGATCAAGGTGATCTACGATTGCCTCGACGAAGGCACGATCGCGGCCATCAAGGCCAAGCCTGCGATTAAGGCACCGCAGCAGCCACGCTTCGATTTCGCGCTCTACAGCAACGGAGGCAACACGTACGCGAGCGAGTGCACGCTCAAACAGCTCGATTGGTACATCGAGCGTTGCAATAAGAGCATTGCTGAGGGCGGGCAATACGTCGAGCAGAACAAGAAGCAACTCGAAAAGCTGTCCGAGTGGCGTCGCTGGAGGGGATGCAATCCCACCGTGATTTGGTGCGGCAAGCGCGGCGACGACGAGGGTGTTGTCGCTGCGCCGCCGAGCGATCGACCGCGGGTCTATCCGCGTACGGGTGGCAACGGCGGCCAGGCGCCGCCAGCGCAAAACCAAGACGTCGACACCGATAAATTCTGGGGATGAACCGACTCGTCAACGGGTCCGCCTCGCCCCCTCGGGGCGGCCCGTTGCGCACCTACTTCACACGAGAAAAGACCATGGCCCAAGCAAGCATCCTGACTACCGAGCCCGAAGTTTTCGCGTCCGAGGTCGTGTCGAACACCGACCTCTCGCGCTTCATCGCGTCGGAAGAGGAGATCGCGAAGCTCTTCAGCGTCTCAGAGGAACTGGTCGCCACGCTGAAAACGGAGTTCGCGCCCATCACTTGGGACACCCCTAAGAACTACGAGGCCGGCAAAAAGGCGATCCAAAAGCTGCGTGACCTCCGCGTCGGAGTGTCAGAAACGCACAAGGAGCTGAAGGCCGATTCGCTGGCCTACGGGCGCAAAGTCGACGCCGTGAAAAAGCACTTTACCGAGCTACTCGAGGCGATCGAAGAGCCGTTGATTGCGGCCAAGCAAGCCGTCGACACCGAAAAGGCACGCTTGAAAGCCGCGAAGGAGGCCGCCGAAAAGGCGGAGATCGAGGCCGCTATCCGAGCGGAGCGCGAAGCCGAGGAAGCTCGCTTAAAGGCAATCCGGGACGCCGAGCAGGCCGAGATCGATCGCCAGAAGGCGGAGCTCGAAGCCGAGCGCGTTCGGATGGCTGCCGAGCGCGCTGAAGCCGAAGCGCGCGAGAAGGCCGAACGTGCCGCCCGCGAAGCTGAGGAACGCAAGGCACGCGAGACCAGGGAAGCTATCGAGCGCGCCGAGAAGGCCAAACGCGACGAGGCTGCTCGAATCGAGCGCGAGCGCGTAGAGGCTGAGCAAAAGGCGGAGCGTGAACGCCTGGCGGCAGAGCGACGCAAGCTCGAGGACGAGCAAAAGGCAGAGCGCGACCGGGCAGCAGCCGAGCGGCAAAAGGTCGAGGACGAGCGCCGGGCCGTGGCAGCCGAAAAGGAACGCCTCGACCGGCTCGAGTTCGAGCGCCAAGCCGCCATCACCGCCGAGGCCAACGCCCGAGCCAAGGCGGAGCAAGATCGCGTCGCGGCTGAGGATGCGGCTTGGCTCCAGAAGGAGCAGGAGGCGGCCGCCCTGGCGCGGATTGAGGCGCTGCGCCCTGATACCGAGAAGCTGCACGCTTTCGCTTCCGCGATCCGCCGCCTGGACCCGGGCGAGGTGACATCTCCCGAGGCAGAGAAAGCCCTGCAGCTGGCTTTCGAGGCGCTCGAAGACATCGCCTGCGCGCTCGCCGCGTTCGGCTCCGAATCCAACTGACCACCCAAACCCCACACACGAGAGCCCCAAATGGACCCCAGAAGACAAGAGACCATGACCGCCGCCAGTACGACGCCCACGTTCACCGCGGAGACGCCCGCGCCAGCAGCCAAGCGCGGCACCACCACCGACGGCGTGAAAGCCGGGCAGCTGTTCGAGGAGCTGACCCAGCTCGACGCTGAAGAGTTGGCTGAGCTCCGGGATTCAATCGACCGCGTCGAGGCTCCGTATGCCTCCCACGGGTTCTTTACGAAGCCGGGTCGGCTCGACGACGCCAAGCCCGAGCAGCGCCGCCAAGGCATCGACGCGGGCCTAGCCTGGGGCGCCGTCGCCCAGCTCTGCGCGGTCTACAGCGATCACGGCGTGAGCGAAGGCATGGCCGAGGGTATGGGCAAGCACGCGGACAACGGCGATCTTGGCGGAGCGCCACTTTCACCGGGCGAGAAATTCCGGCTCGCCCAAATGGATGCCGTCGAGTGGCTGCAATCGCTGCAGCCCGGCTCCGTCGATCTCGTGATCACTGACCCCGCCTATGAGTCGCTCGAGAAGCACCGCGCCAAGGGCACGACGACGCGCCTGAAGGTGAGCGACGGATCGAGCAATGCCTGGTTCAAAATCTTTCCAAACGGCCGCTTTCCCGAGCTGTTCGCAGCGACGTACCGCGCGCTCGCTCGCAATTCGCATTTTTACATGATGTGCGATCAGGAGACGGGGTTCTTCGCGAAGCCGCTCGCCGAGGCCGCCGGCTTCAAATTCTGGAAAGCAATCGTGTGGGATAAAGTCCAAATCGGCATGGGCTACCACTACAGAGCCCGGCACGAATGGGTGATGTTTTTCGAGAAGGGCGAGCGCAGGCTGCGCGACCTCGGGATTGCCGACGTGCTGAGCATTCCGCGCGTGCGCAACGGATACCCGACGGAGAAGCCGGTAAAGCTGAGCGAGCTTCTGATCGGCCAGAGCTCGGAGCCGGGCGAGATCGTCGCCGATCCGTTCATGGGGTCGGGCTCTGTCGGTGTCGCCGCGCTTCAGCAGTGCCGGCGGTTCCTGGGTTCTGACATCTCAGACGACGCGCACTTGGTTGCGGAGCCGCGACTGGAAGAGGCGGCGAAATGAAGCGTCTATCCACGCCGAAGTTTCGCGCGGAGACCTGGTGACGCTGGGCAAATTGGAGTGGTTCGGCGCTGAGGAACGAATGGACAAGCCGATGCGTTACCGGCTGCCAAAGAAGACGAAAGCGGTGCGATTGTGAACACCAGAGAAAAGCGCCAGCTCTTGCGCTAGGCCAGGAACCTCGGGTTCGTCGACGACGGCAAGCCCGCGCGAGGGGGCGGCTGCGTCGTCTATTTAATGACCTGCACGCGCGGGAAACGCCGGCTTAGCATTCAGATCTGGGACTGCGGGAAGCACCGAGTTTCGCACGGAACTTCCACCTACCGCGGCGCGCAAGGTTTCGTCGGCTTCCGCGAGACGACACCGCCCACGGACTTCGAAGACCTGACGGGCATGTACCGCGCGATCGCGTTTGAGTGGCAGAGGGAAAGCAGGAAGCCATGAAACGCCACCCCAACGTCGTCTGGCTCGTGCTCTGCAAAACCCGCCGAGCGCGGAACTGGTACGCAACCTTTCACTCGTCGTATCTCCCGCAGGCGCGACGCTCGCTCAAAGAGCAGGTCGCGAAGTTCCCCAAGCTCGACCATCGGTTGTTCCGTGTCGTGATTCCGGCAGTGAGCGCGCTATGAAAGAACAATCGAATCTCTGGCCCACCAACGAGCCCGCCGCGGTGCCGACGCCCGTCGGCCTCCCGACGCGAGCCCTCACGCTGTGGCAGCCTTGGGCGTGGCTCGTCGCCAATAGCCACAAAGACATCGAGAACCGACCATCCGGGTTTTCGTTCAAGAGCTTCCGCGGCGAGTTCTGGATCCATGCTGGCCTGCAGCACGCCACGGACCTCCGCGCGCGTGAGCTCTGCGCAAGGATGGGCATAACGATTCCGTTACTCACGGGCCCCGACCACTTCGGCGCGATCATCGGGCGCGCGACGATCACAGCCATCATTCCGCCGTGCGCAGACAGCGGCATGCAGTGCCCGCACCCGTGGCACTTTCCGGCGCAGTGGGGGTTTAGGGTCGTCGACGCGCGGCCAGTGAAGCCGGTTCGGTGCCGGGGGTTTCAAGGCTTTTGGGGTGTGCCGGCACAAGTGCTCGCTGAGCTTGCGGCGAACGAGACTGGCAATGGCTGACGGAATCGGCTGCCACGTCCACCGATGCCTTTGCGGTGGCCATTGGGTCGGCGGATTTCAAACGCCCTTTTGCGTCGAGCATTTTCACGCGCTGACCCCGCTGAAGCAAAGCGAAGTGCTTTCGATCCAACATCTGAGCGTGCTCGCGCCCGGCTCGCGCACGCGGGCCATGGGCATCATCAACGAATGCCGCCGCTACTTGCTCACGAAGCAGCCGCAGCGTCGAAGCGCTTGAACCCCTACCAACCAACAAAACGAAAGCGAGCCCGAATGAGCACATCCCGAATCATCGACCCGAATGCAGCCCAACGCGCAGAGCGCACGATGCGCGCCCGCGAGCACGTGAAACTCTGGACCAACTTCATGAAGGAGCACCGGCAGCCCGCGTGCTTGTTCAGCATGGTCAACCCGATCGTCGACGACCTATCGTTGCTGGTCGGAGCACTCGACTCCGAACTGGCGGAGGAAGGATACGTCATCGCGTCACACTCTCACACCGTGCTCGGCCAGCAGGGCAACGTCTTCATGGGCCATTTTACGTTCCTCGTGCGCGCCAAGGGCGAAGCGCCGAGGCTTTTGCTCGCCTAAGCCAGCCCCGGCGAAACGAACTCAAGTATCCCAATTTGTTGAACGCAAGTTTTTGGAATCCTCTACAGCGAACGGAAAAGCATGACGACAGCCAACCATTTCGAAGCGTGCGGCGTGTGCCACTCGGCGCCGTGCTCGTGCGTGCCGCACGTGATTTGCCGACCTTGGGATGGGAGCCATCAGCCGCCAGCACCGAAGGAAGTGCCACCGACGATCCGCAGCTCGCCAATGCCTAACACGCCAGAACAAACTCACATCCGCGCCCGCCTCGAAGAGCTCCGCGGCATCGAGCAAGACCAAATCCGAGACGGCTGGAGCTACGCGCAGCGCCAGCCGATCCGCGATGAGCGCTTGGAGCTCAAGAGGCAATGGCAAGCGGCGGCCGCGCGAGGCGCAGTGATAGACGCGGCGCGAGTCCTGCGAAAGGAGATCGAGCGTCAGGGCGTGCCGTCGTTGGCCTCGGACGCGGCGCTCTGCGAAGCGCTGTTTCACCTCGATCAGGTCAGCGCCCGATGACTTGGTGGCAAGTCGTCGCGATCTTCGTCGCGTGCCGCGCGCTGGAGTTCGCCGGAAAGAGCGCGCTCGACTGGTGGCTCGATCGCCCGATGCGCCGGGCGTTCAATCAAGCACTGGATCGCATCATCGCTGAGGACCGCGCCAGGCGCGAGGCGGCTGCGCCACCACAGCGGTAGCGTCTACCATGAGAGGCGTCACCCCGTCAGAGCGCGTGTATCTGCAGCGTAGAGCCGACAACACACCGCGGGAATACCTGCCACCAGACGACCCACGCACAGCGGTTGGGCAGCAGCTCTCGGCGCACGGGCGAGTGCGGTTTCGGCCTGGCCCACTCGAGTCGGCTCCAGGCGGGCGCTCGAACCTGGCCCACCTCACCGAGCTGGGGCGGCTGGCGCTGCGGGTCTGTCCGATTGACGAATTCTAGAGATTGCGCGGCTCTCGCCGCTTGGAATCAAATCCTATGATTACACCGAAACGAATCACCATGAGCGCGATCGAGGCGCTCTTGTTCGACGTGCTGATCGCTGCCACACAGCGCCAGCTTCGCTGGACGCAGGGGCGTTGCTCGTGCGCGTCGTGCCGCCCGTTCGTGCGCTTTGTTGAATGGGCGAGGGAAAATGCAAACACCTGATGAACCGCCGACAATCAGAGCGCCAGCTTGCGGCGCGCCCAAGTCGACCAGGAGAGGCCGAGCCCGCCGGCTTGCGCGTCTTGGTCGTCAATCTCCTGCTGTGTGAGGTAGACCGTGCGGCGTAGCAGGTCAGTCGTTCCGCCCTTTCCAGACTTACCCGGACGGCCCGAGGTTGCCGCTTTCTTGGCGTGCCCGATCTTCACCAATTGCGCCGCGTACTCGCGCCGGAACACCGCCTCGAAAGCCGGCAGGGTAAACACCGGTACCGGCGCTTCGGCGAGCGCCTCTGACCACGCCAGCGGCTCGGCGGGCGCCTTGCGCGCGTTCGCCGCCTTGATCGCGTCGCGTTTCACTGATGCGTCTGGGTTTCGGTATGCCATGCCGGAACAGACTAGCGCGCCAGCGTCAGCGCGCGGGAACTATTTGCATGCGGTCGGTCGATTATTCTTGCGCGCTAGCGCTAGCGCGCATATACAATGGGGCATGGCCAAAGCAAACAAGACCTTCGAAATCGCGATCAAGAACGCCGGCATCTTCACCCTGCGAACTACCCCGGAGGGAATCGCAACCTACCTCGCGCCGCAGCACGGAAAGATCCGAGTCGTGAAGCGCGGTTATACGACCTGGAGGCTGTACAACGAGCAAGGGCTCGATATCGGAAGCGCTTCGCGCTTGGGCGGCGAAGCGGTGAGCCGCGTGGAGATGGCGCACGCCGAGGCCGAGGCAAAGGTCTCGGCGCTCGCCGCCAAGCTGCTAAAAGCACTCTGGGAACGCAAGGCAGCCGCACAGGCGAGCGGCCCGACGTGGGCGCTGGCCTCCGAGCTCTCAGCGATCGAGACCAAGCTTTCCGAGCTGGTCGATTTCGTCGCCGGCACTCAGCCCTGAAGCTAGGAACTCAAGAAAATGGAACACATCAAAGGCATTCGGTCGAGCAGCACGTCCGGGCGCCGGACGCGCGCCGTGGAGTCCTTCCGCAACGCGAGCGAGTGCATCGGCACCATTGACCCGAGCATGGCGCTATTTGCCATCACCCGCGGTCAATTCTCGATGATCGACGCGGTGCTTCACGTGCTCAATCAGCTCGGGCCGAGCACCCTGACGCTCTGGACGTGGGCGATCGCCGAGTACGAGATCGAGCGGTTCAACGCGCTCCGCGACTGCGGCAAGGTGAGTCACGGAACGCTGATGATCGATGGGAGCGCGCGACAGCGAAACGCCGACTCGATGGCCACTTGGCGCGCTAAGTTCGGCCCGGATTCGGTCAAGCTCGTCTCGAACCACGCCAAGATCGCGACCGTCGACAATGGGACCATGCGCGTGCTGCTCCGCGGGTCGATGAACTTGAACTACAACCCGCGCTTCGAGCAGCTCGACGTAACCGAGGGGGGCGCAGACTTCGACCTCGTGCGCGAAATAGAGAGCGAGCTCCCGGTGCTGCCGATGGACGCCGCGTTCAGCGACCTCACCCAAGCGTCAAAAACGGATGTAGCATTCGACGCCCGCACGCTGGACATGTTCGCGGGCCTGAAAGTTTGGAAGAAATGAGCGAAGACGCCGAGCAAAAATGGAGAGCGGTCCGCGCCGAGTCGTTCGCGCTGCTACTGCAGCACAACCCGAAAGCGCCGCTCGCGCTGGTCAACCTGTACGCCGACGCCTTCGCGGAGTACTCGCGCGCGATGGCGAATATTTCCGAGCTCGGGCCGATCGTCCAGCACCCGAAGACGGGCGCGCCGATCGATAACCCTTACTTGCGGATCCGAGACCGCAACGATCGCGCGATGAAAGACCCGGCGTTTAGACGGCTGAAGACTGATCCGCTTTGGGAGGCGAAGCCAAAAAATGGATGAAAGCGCCGATCACCTTTCGGCAACCGGCGCTTTCTCGGATTGATGGTCGCCTGAACGACCAGAGTTTTTTTACTTCGCGAACCGCTCGTTGAACCGCTCGCGCAGTCGATCCTGCGAATCCTGCAGACGGTCGACCTTAGTCTCGGTCCCGTCGAGCCGATGAACGATTGCCGCGTTCTGCGTCGCAATATCGGAACGCAGTGCGGCCATTTCGTCGCGGATAGCTTTCGCGATCGCGGCCGGGTCACCGTCGTTCGGCTTGTTGATCCAAGCCGTGATTCCGCCGCCCAGACAGGCAATCAACGCCATTGCGACCGCGCTCGGAACGGACAGCTGCCATTTGCCCCTCCCAAGCTTGACGTGCTCGGGCGGTACGGACAGCGGGGCCATTGTAGGGCTCGACGACTCAGGCGGAGGAGGGTTCACGGGTTCAGGGCGGCGTTCCGGGGGAGCGAGGCCAACCAGCGTTTGGTCGTCGCGGATGCTCGGCAGGCGCGCCCTTGGGGCCGCCAAGTGCCTCGGTGGAAGCATTGGCATAGGAGGCGGAGGCGGGGCCGTGGCGGCATCCGGCGGCGGCGTGTGCAGTCGCTCCGGGTCTGCGTTGATCTCGGTGATACGCAGCGGTGGCTTCGGCGGCCTCACTCTGCGCTCCGTGTCGCAACGATTCGAAGCTCGGCGTCATGCCGCTCCACTTCCGGCTCTAGCTTCGCCAAGCGATCGGAAAGTTCGATCTGGCCGTTCGCGAGTGTCGTTAGCGTGCGCATGGTTTCTTCGTGGCGCAGAGCCGCCTTTCGGTCGAGCTCGGCAAACAACGCGTGCAGAAGTCCGGCGGGGTCGAAGACGGCGTCGGAAAGGTTGGCGATCCGCTCGCCCATTTGGTCGAGCTGGGACGGCGCCGGCTCAGTCGGGTCGCGGTCGGTGCGCGTAGGCAGCGGCGGCGCGCTCGGGATGTGGGTCTCGGCTTGTGGGGGCACCGTCTTGCGCTCGAACGGGGCGAACGCTGTCATGGACCGATCCATCAGACGGCCGCCTTTCCGTCGCCCTGGTAGGTGTCGCGGTCGTCGGCGCCGTGGGAGAGGTCGAGGCGAGCCGCTAGAAGGTCCGCATGGGAATAGCCCGGCTCGGGGCCGCTTGGCGGGGGAGGCGTGCTACCCGTGGCGCCGGCTACGCGCGTGCACCAGGGCAGGCGCCTAGCGCGACTCTGGTCGAGGGGACCCGGCGGGCCGTTTACCTCGCTGGCGGGCTTGCCACTGGCAGCGTACGCGCCGCCCTGGCCATTCATCGCCCAGGGACCCACCCGGTGCTGCCAGATGGCCCAGTCTGCGCCCGACGGAGTCGCCGGCTTTGCTGCCCCGGTGTAATGCGCGACCCAAAGGGGCCGATCGAGCACCCATGCCGGTTTCCCGAGCCGACCGAAATCGCGCTGGGTGATGTAGACCAGCGCCTCGCCGAAATTCGCCACCAGTCCGCCGGTGAAAACCTCGGCCGCGTCGCTCCACGACGGGTCAATCTTCGGACCGGTCCTGCCGTCGTCCTCAATGTCGACCGCCGGCGCAATGTCGCCGACCCGGATCCCGCATGCGAGCGCCTGCGCGCAGAACGCCGCAAGCTGGTCGGTCACCGGTTGGGAAATGCGGAAAAAATGGTAGAGCCCGACGGCCATGCCGACGGCGCGCGCATTGCGCACGTGCTCGACCGCTCGCTCGTCGCGGCTTGTGCCGTAGCACGCCCGCACCATGGCGAACTCGCAGCCGCTTTGCCTGAGCAGAGACCACGGCACGCCGCCCGGGGCTACGGTGCTCTGGTAGTGCGAAACGTCGATCCCGTAATTCAGATCCATTTTTTCCCTCAACTCGGCCGACGCGCGACCGATGAACATTCGCCGCCGCGCGCCAGCTACCCCGCACGCCGATCCGAACGGCGTCAGGGGACCAGCGGCGCGGCAGGCTTCGAACGAACTCAAGTATCTCGATCTGCCGAACTGAGTTTTTCTGGAATCCGCCAGAGCAGACGGAATTACCCGCTCACGAAATCGACGAACGCTTGGTGAGCGATCCGCGCTGCCCCGCGCGCGCAGCGGAACACCACGTAGGCCACGAAGCCCACGCCGACGAGCGCAGGCACCACGGTTTCGATCGCGAACCGTTCGACCACATGCTTTTTCATCTTGGATTCACCTTGGGCAACGCGGCCCCCTTCGCGGCAAGCCGGAGCATCATTTGCCGATAAGCAGGCGGGCACTCGCGCCAGTCGCGCACGAGTAACGCCGCCTGCTGTTGCTCGGTAAGCAGCTCGATACGCGGCCGCGTTGGCGGCTCCGGCTCGAAGTCGCTTCGTTTCACGCGCCCGGTACGGGATCGAGCGCAGTCTCTACTTCGGCGTCGAGCGCCGCGAGGTCTGCATCGGTGGTTCCCGCGGCAGCTTGCGCGGCCGAGAGTTGAGCGGTCAGCGTAGCAATCTGGGAATCCTTGTCGGACTCAGCGGCTTTCAGCTGCGCGTTTTCGGTAACCAGCTCGAGCTTTTCTTTCTTGAGCTCGCGCACGTGTTGAGTGAGTTGTTCGAAGGTGGGCGTTGACATGTTGGAAACCTTTCTAGCGAGGTAAACGGTTGCGGCCGCGAGCGCCGCGATAGCGATGGTGTCGGCGAGCATTGCTGCGCTCACATACAGGCGCGCGCGATCGAGCACGACTCAGCCGCCGCAACGCAAAACGGCACGAGCGAAGTCCCATCGGGACCGGTTTCGTTGTTGACGCACACCTGCGTGCACGTAGCGCCCGCCGCAGTCGGCTGCGCCTCTGGACAGCCAAGCGCGAGCAGCTTCGCGCACGCCTTGCCGCACGGCGAATCGTCGGGCGGGCTTGGTACGGGCGCCGCGTCGCTCGGGTTGTCCCATGGCGACGGCGGTTCGGGCTGAGGCGGCGGCTTCGGGAATGGGCCGAGCTGGCAGCCAAAGACGGCGACCACGAGCAGAGTCATCAGAATGAATATTTTTCGCATTGGATGCCTCAGAGGTGGATGGCCCAAAGATCGGTGAATGTGGCCATGAAGCGCGGCGACACGCGGAGGAACCCGCCGTCCGCATAGCTCGTGCCCCACGAATTGCAGAGCGTGAACGATTGCGCGTCGTAGCCAACAACGGTGAGAGCGTGACCGCCCACGCTCGGCTCGTTGGCGCTCGGATCGTAGATGTCTCCGGCGAGCACGCCGAAGATCGAGTTGCCGACCGACGCGCCACCGACGACGGGCTTGCCAGCCGCGATCGCTTGCTTGATTTCGGTCAAACCGGTGACGCGCAGATAAGCGCTCGGGCCCTTATGATCGTAGCCCTCTTTGTACGCTTCCCATGACGGGCGCGCGACCAGCGGATCATGCTTGAACGGGCAAGCCGATTCGGGTGGACGCCCGAACTTGCCGAGCCCCTTCGCGCAGCTGCGGAGCTGAGTTCCCTGGTCCACGAACCCGCCGCCGTCGTAGGCGAGCGAATTGAAGTACAGGAAGTCACGCGCCGAGAGCTGCGGAGCCGCAACGCCGGCAATCCTGTCGGCGATGCGTAGCCCCTGCGCGAAGCTGTGCGCCACGCACTTGGACGTGTCGCCCTGATCGAGCACCTCGACGACGTACTGCCGTAGCGACGCCGAGGCGGGAACGGCCGACGAGAGGCCGAGTTTGGCCAGCCCATGATCGCGCGAGTCGGGCGCGTCGGGGATGTAGCCGAGACGCGGCATCATTGCTCGCTGTGCCCCAAGCGCACGGCGCCAGCGCGCCCCATGGCTCTGTTGGCAGAGTCGAGGAACGGCGCGACTTGCTCAGCGGTCGAGCAAAACGCCTTTTCCACATCCTCCGGACTGATGCCCTTAGCTTGCGGTTGCTGCGCGAAGAACACGTCGCACAAGATGATCGCGGCCTGGTCGACCGACTTAACGAAGGGTTTCAGGCTCGCGCACGCGCCCAAGGTGAGGGCAAAAACGAACGCCAGCGCAAAGCCGAGACCTGCCGAGTTCGGACCATTCGGCGGCTTGATCGCGACGGTATGCGAGTGGATGCCGGGGGCTACTAGAGCGGCCGCGACCAAGAACGCGACAGTCAGGTCAGTCCACGATTGCGCGCCCGTGAGACCCTGCGCGAGCGCCGGCAATGCCACGATGAGGCCCGGCAACGGACCGGCAACGACCGGAGGCAAGAAGCCCCATAGCGGCTTGCTGGCACCGAGAATGCGGGTCGCGGCGAGCGCGAACGCGATGGTAAAAGTGACGACTTGAACGACTTGAAGATGCATGATTGTCCCTCGTGTTGTGTTGGTGAAAAACCGAGGCGCTGAAGGACGGCACTCCGCATGCAGAGCGGAGGGGAGGCGCCCGGCGAAGTGCCGTTCTTCAGCGTCTCGGGTTGGTTGTCAGTGCTGAGTTGGGGCGTGCAGCGCGAGAACGAAAGCAGCGTCGGTGCCAGTCGCCCCGAGCTTCGTCTTCACCCGCCAGCCGCCAGCGATCGGAAACACGCGCGCCCGATCGATCTCAACGTCTTCGACGATTGAAAGCTCGATCGGCCGCAACGTTTCGCCCACGTACTTGGAAATCGTCAAAGACGTGTCGCCGTTGCCGTTGTCAGTGATCGTGAAGTCCGCCGGCACCAGCGACGTGTTCAGCGCGACCACTGCGGTCACGCTAGGCACGCTGGCCGCGAATTCCACTTGAATTCGCGCGCTAGGCGCAACCGTGGCATCGGCAACGATCTGACGAACGAACTGATTGAAGATGTCCGCGTGCGGGACCGTCCGCGGGTCGCGCGGAAGAGTTACGTTCTCTTGGGAACCGCCGCCGAGCTCGTCGATTCCAGGCCGATGCCACGTGCTCTGATCGTACGTGAGGACGCTGCTTAGACCATTGCTCGGCGGAATAATCACCGTGACCGCCAGCAGGCTCAGCACTGCCGCCTGATAGACCGGCAACAAAAGCGCGTTTCCGGCTGCGGTGGGGTGCGCGTGATCTGACTGGTAATTGGTCGCGTTGTTCGAGTCTCCGAACGCCCCCATCCCAGCGACGCCAGCAACGTCAATGATCACATCGGCGTGAAGTCGCCCGTTCGTCAGAACATCAGCATTGTAAGCGACGCGCTTTGCTTCGAAGCCTGCGATTAGCCCAGCATCCGAACGCGGCAAAACCGTACACAGCGCGACCAGGTTGCCGAGCGCGCGCGACGCATCACAGAGCGCGTATTCATCGACTAGGCACTGCGCCGCCGTTGCTGAGGTAGCCAGGGAGTTTGTTGCGACCTGTATGACGTGGACGTTCTTGTTTCGAGAAGTCGAGTATCGCGGCGCAATGCTAGCCGTGAACTTGGCCGTCTGCCCCGCGATCGTATCGCTGGGAACGGACATATTCAGGATCTTGATTTGTGGGCCAAGCGCTTGCAGCGCTGGCAGCATCGCAAACGCTGGGCACTGGTAGCGCCGAGTCCCGTAGCCTGCGCCGATCGAGTCGCCCGACCAAGCGACAAGATTCACGTTTGCCGGGAATGCTGTGGCTGTCGCCTGCGTCACCAGCCACGCAAGCAGCAAGTCGCGATCAGTGTTGTTTAGCGCGCTGCTTACGCCGACGATTTGAGAGATGCTCGCGTATGCCCCCTCGTCGGTCTGCGGGAATAGCCCCGCAGTAATGCTCGCGATCGTGCCAGCCGGGATGGTGGCCGCCGTCGAGTCACTGCTCGCAACGCCGCCGATATTTGCGCTGACATCGAGCCCCGTAGGGGTGACGCGCATCGCAACGTCGACGCGGGTCTCGAGCGGGATCGTGATTGCGCTTTGCCAGAGCAGTCCAACGCCGTAATAAAAACAAAGCTGGCCGTTCACAATGCACGGGCCAAACGGGCGGCCGGTAACGTTGTCGACGCCGGCTAGGAGCCCGCGAACCATGCCCGGCTGCACCTGCGGCGACGTTCGGTCGATGAACGTCAGGCCAATCGTGCAAGCGTTCGCCGGCAAAGTCGAACCGGCAGGCGCGTCGAGCGCATGCCCGCCATAGTTGCCGGTTGTTGGCACCGGCTCGAAGCAAAACGAAGCAGCGTCTCGAAACGGTCTGGCGTCAGTCGTGTTTTTAGCGAGCCAGTAGCCGGACAGCGGCGCGGGCTGATTTACCCGCGCGACACGACCCAAAGGCGCGGACGCGGAAACCGTACCGGCTGCATCAGAGTATGCCTGTTGCGTTCCGTCGAGTCTCAATGACGGCGTAATCGATCCTGGAAAAGACATTCTAGACCTGTACGCCTGGCCCGAACCACGTGGTTACAGCAGCATCGAGCGCGGGCAGCGCAGCGAGAAACGTTGCGAGGGAGGCGCTAGAGAACAGCAGCAGAGCCAACTCGCCATGCATCCAATTGGTGCTCCCGTCGTAAAACAAATGCCGCGTGCCGGAGCTCGCGGCATTGCCCATTGACGCCCCGGTCACTGGCGTAGCCGAACCCCACTTGATGACATCGGACGCCGACCCGGTGAACGAGACGCGCCCGCGCGCCCATGTATTGTAGCTCTCGGCGCAACTGAGGAATGACCCATCGTAGCCCTGCAGAAGCGCGCCGCTCGACGGAGCAGCGAATACAAGCAAGTCCAGCGAGCTATCCGATACAAGCACCTGATTGGCGCCTGCGTTGGGGATCGTATACACCGCGTAGACGTGGAAATTGGTCGTAGCTGGCGCGACCAGGGCTAGGGTGTAGTCTCCAGCTTGCGTTGTGCCGTTGGGTGCCAGACTCGGTTTTCCGCCGACCCCCGTACCGACGTTGGCAATGCCGACACCGGCAGAGTGCTCGGTGATATTCCCTGCTCCAGCTACCTGATTGTCCCAGGTGTTAACGATCGATCCGGTCGTGTGCAGCCCGAGATCACCACGCCAATAGCCGATGCAACTCGGCATGAGAGCGCCGAAATTAGTCGACGTTCCCGGAACCCACGTGGGTACGCCGCCGACCAAGCTGAGCACGTAGCCATCGGCGACGCTCGTGTAGTCGGGCAACGCGCGCTTCGCCATTCGGCGGATGTTCCGTTTATGCGGACCCATCCATTTGCGCTTTGAATCCCACTGGTTCGTCTCGCAATAAGCGATATCTTCGAACCCGTTTCCGCTCGGATCTGGAGTGCTGACCACCGTTGTCGAATCGATGAACTGCGTTTTGTCCAGCCCGCTGGTGCCCGGATCGCCGTGGTTGACCGTCAGTCGGAATAGGAGCTTCCCCCAAAGCGGCAAAGCGGGAAGCGTGAACGACGGCGGGGTTAGCCCGGAGTATGAATAAACACCGCTCGTCGCGTCGAGCGACCAGCCTGTTGGCGTAGGAAACCCCTCCGGGTAGTCGACGATCTCATAGAGCCAGCTTGACCCGAGGCCAGCCGGATCCTGTGAGAGCTGGCACGTTGCCCCGGCCGCTCCCACTAGCGCGCCGGACAAGTTGCCCGCGCTAGCGATGTTTGCGCGCAACTTCGCGTAGGGTGCTGTCGTCATTTAGATTGTGACTCCGTGGCGATTAGGAAGAACGAAGCGAGAGCGCCACTTCAATATTTGAGCCGGTCTCGTGGGCGACCATGAACCGGTTGTCACCGGCAAGTATCCGCTTCCAGCCGGCGGTCGCGACGCTGTGGTCACCGACCGACGGCCCCCGCGTCCAGCTTGCCCCCTTGTCCGTTGACCAGGCCAGCCCCCCGTAGTTGGCGGTCGTTGTGGGCATGATCCATAGCGAGTTGAGACAGGCCAGATCGTTGCCGACCGTGTACAGCGTACCAGTTGGAGCGACCCAGGTGAGGCCGTCCGACGACACCGCGCCGTTCCCTAGATTGGAGGCAACGGCCATCCAAAGTCCGTCCGTTGCGCTGTACGCCACGCCAGTCCAGAGACCCGCCGCCGGCAGCGTTCGCTCGGTCCAGTTGTTTCCGTCAGGACTCGTTAGGCACTTGTTGTAGCTAGAGACAGGCAGCGCAACGAACAGCGAACCGTTCCACACTAGTCGTTTGCAGCCGCCCGAATTTGAGGTCCAGGTTGCGGGAAGCGTTGCGGCGCTCGACCATGCCGACATAGCTGCAGTCGTGTCGCCTGTGCTGAAAGCCTGGGTACCAACGAAAACCCAGAGATGCAGTGAGGGCGCGTAACATGGCACGTTTGCGCTCGTCCCAGCCGGCCCGCCAACACGTAGGGTAGAGACAGAGCCGCTGACGATTGTGTAAAAATTCGCACCGACGCCACCGTTAGTCATGAGCGCTGGCACGCCATCGAGCATTCCTGCCGCCATCTCCGGTTTTGTCGTGGAGCAATTAGGGAGAGTCAGAATTGCGTTCCAGCTCAGCGCATCCGCGGACACGTACAGTGTTTTACTCGTGTTCAGAATGCCCCAAAGTGAACTCGAGGTACCTCCAGTTGTAGGTAGCCATGCGACAGCAAAATCCGAGTTTACTGCAGCTATCGAACCAGGGCCGATTCCACGCTCGGGCCAGTTAGTAGCAACCATTCGCGCAGAGAAGAACGAACTCATCGCACGGAATGGGGCGAGTACGTCCAGCCCATTCGCTCCGGAAATAGTGATCTTCGACGATGGTATCCAAATCCCGCCCGCGTCGCCGTCGATTGAGGAGAACTGCGCCGCGTCTAAAGAATCATAGTCGGTACTGAGCACGGCCGAGCCGTTCGTCCATGCCGCAAGGCTCGGCCTGATTCTCGTTCGATGTGACATTTTATAAGCTCACGTATGCGGTTGTGCCGATTGGCACGATGCCAACGCTCGGCTGTCCGACTAAGATCGGGCCACAGATTCCGGGTGTAGTTTCGTGCACAACGTCCCACGTTGACGTCCCGCCGAGCATTCGCGAGAGCAGATCATTCACTCTCGCTCGCAAGGTCGGGTCGGTTGCCCTTCCGTTCTTCACGATTACGAGAGAGTTCTTCTTGAAGCTCGACCAGTTCGGAAACGAGCCTGTGAAGGCGAGCGCTCCCGCTTCATGCCCATTCGTAAACTGCGCTACCATCATGCCGATTTTCGCGCCTCCGGAAGTGCCCGCGGTCGGAGTGCCGAGCACCGTGATCGCCTCTTGAATTCCGTTCAGCCCAGGATCGACGACTAGTGTCTCTTGGTCCTGAAGATCAGTGGAGTCGCCGTCGATGGGCAGATATCGCATGTAGATCGGGGCTGCTACGCTCAAGACCGGATCTAGAAACTTGACCGTCTTGAAGCGCGCCGTCGGAGCTTTGCAAAGCGCAATCGGTATTGTATCCGGAGACGGATTGCATACCGGATTCGGGGCCCAAGCCACGAAGTCAGAGCCGAGCAGTAAGCGCAATGCTTGCGTAACGTTCTGCTGCGACGGCTCAAGCGCAACCGCGTAGCGCGCCGAGAGCATGTCGCGCCGTGTGTTTGCGCTGTCGCTAGCGCCGGGTGCGAGGCCATACATGCCCTCCAGCACCGGCAATAGCTCATGCACCGTTTGCGGGTCCGCTTGGTTCTCGGAGCGCTCGAGAGTGTCGCGTGCCGCGCCGGCAGCCATCGCGATCGCGTACCACTCCGCGCAGATGGGCCCGCTGAAAGTGTCATCGAAGTTGCCGCCGTTTATCGAAACGAGCGACTGGTAGATCGACTGCGCTCGGGGCGTAGCGCTTGAAAACTCGAGCATTCCCCAGCCGGTAAACGCGGAAAGCATCAGTTCACCTGAAAGACGAAAGGCGCATCGACACCCGTCGCGCCAAGTTTCGTTTTGATGCGCCAGCCGTTTACGAGTGGGAACACGCGCGCTCTATCGATCTCCACGTCGCCGACGATCGTTAGTCCGCTCGGTCGAGTGAGTTGCACCGGTATTAGCGTGAGTGGAATCGTGATCGACGTATCTCCGTTGCCATTGTCCGTCACGTTCCCGCCTAGAGCGGTGAAAGTCGAAGCGGATAGGGCAGTGCCCATCGCGACCAGTTGCGTGATAGACGGCACTCCGGCGACGAATTCGACCTGAATCTTCAGGCTCGGAGCGATTCCGGCAAGCGCGACCACTTGCTTCATCGCCTGATTGAACATGCCGGCGCTTGGGTGCGCGGTCGGGTCTGGCGGGCGTACCGCGTCGTCCTGAAACGCGCCTCCGCCAAACTCCGCGATCGTTGGCCGATGCGGCAAGGCCTGATCGTAGGTGAGAACGCTGCTGAGTATTGTCATGGGAATACGGCAATCTCTAGGAGTGTGCGCTGGTATACCGTTATGCCTGGCGTCCCGACAGTGATCGGCGCCGTGCCTTCGACGACCGCTGCGCTCTGTACGCTGCGCAAACCGAGAATCGACATGACAGCGTTGTTTGTGACGCTATTCGGGTAGTTCTTCGGAGGCACCGGATTGCGCCGCTGCCTGCGGCCATCGCCCGAGAAGCTGGCGAACATTTCACCCGGGCCGAGGTTGTTGAAGTAGTCGAGCACCGGCTTCGCCAAATCGGCTAGCGAGTCCGACCACGGCATCGCGCGCGCGCCGACGGCCGGCGCGTATGTCGTATCGCTCCCGGTCAGCCCAACCGGATCCGCAGTGATCTCGTACGGGCCGGCACCGGTGACTCCGATGATCAGTTTCTTGCGAAACTTCAGCGCGACAGAGTCCCAAAACCCGATCGATTGCCCAATTTGCGGCGCGGAAATGCCGGTGTAGTCGCCGTTTTCTGTGCTGAGCTCGAATGCTATCGCGGCCGGGGAACCCGTCACTAGCATCGCGCCGGCTGTGCCGGCGGGTAGCCCGCGCGCCCTGTACGGAGGCCATGGCGAAGCGTCGAGCCATCCGGAAGAGCCTGGATCCCAGGCTAGTTGTAGGGTGAACGTCACCGGCAGTTTCACAACCTGCGCGCAGAAATAGGAATCATCTCCCGGCATTTGCCCGGTCAGCCATGCGAGCGCCGCGAGACGCTGCGACGTATTTGGCACGCGCAAATCCGGGCTAGCGTCGGCAGGTGTCGCGAGCAGGAACGCAAAGGCATACGTCCCTGGCCCGAACACACAGGGGTAGGAAAAGACCGACGCGATCGCAAGGCCAGGTGTAGACCTGACCGCCGCCTGAATCGCGGCATCATTGTCCGCGTTGGGCGGGTTGCGGCGCGCCTCGCGTATGAGCGCGAGATAGGTCGCGTCGTCGGCAACGTCAGCGCCGCCAGTGAGACCGCCAGGGGCGACAGTAGCGGTCTGTCCGATGCCCTGACGCGGCGAGCTCCACTGCAGAGTAGTCC
>Ga0302322_100000586_pt1 | contig 28072 bp, 28 predicted proteins | sample Fen_T0_2_FD_203757 | JGI IMG/M metagenome (GOLD analysis project Ga0302322, IMG submission 203757) | Peat permafrost microbial communities from Stordalen Mire near Abisko, Sweden - Fen_T0_2 | ecosystem: Environmental > Terrestrial > Soil > Wetlands > Permafrost | place: Sweden: Abisko...
AGTACCTACCTCGCGCCGATCGAGAACGCGATGAAAGCCTGCACCGAGAAGTAGCACCCAGGAACACCGGGGCGCCGCATCGGGCAGCCGTCTCTCCCGCGACAAGCTATCGAACCCGCCTTCGCTCGTCCCTTCGGTTGCTGCTTCTTCGGCGCCCGGACCGAACCGAGGCGATGATGTTGGAGTGGTCGTCGTCTATGTCTTCGCCGGCGTCGTGAGCCTGATCGGCGCGGCTGTCTGGATTGGCCTTCTTATCTGGGCTGCGAAGGGCGACGGCCGGGAACAGCAACAACACGAGGAGGACATGAAGCGTGGCGACTCGGACCGTTAGGCGCAGAGTCGCAAGCGTCGTGTTCGCCGTCTTTGCGGGCATCCTCGCCCTCGGTCCAACGACGGGCGCGGCGTCGCCGATCTACCGGATCGATCACGTCGCTGACGGCGACACGGTCACGCTCACCAACGGGCAACGGGTGCGCTTGGTGCAGATCGATACACCCGAGGTCTACTTCGGGGTCGAGTGTTACGGCAAGCGTGCGTCGGCGATCACCAAGCGGTTGCTGCCGAACGGCACCCGCGTACGATTGCTGCCCGAGCCTGCGAGCGACCCCGTCGACAAGTACGGTCGGCTCCTTCGCTACGTCGTTCGGGTCAATGGCAACGTGAACATCAACCTGCGGCTGGTCGCTGTTGGTGCCGCGGCACCCTGGTTCTACGACGGCGAGCGCGGGCGCTATGCGACGAAGCTGCAGACACTCGCTCTGCGCGCGAAAGCGAACCGGCTCGGCTTGTGGGGTGCTTGCCCGCGAACCCGCTATGACCCCTCAAGAGGCGTGAATACCGTTCGCTAGCCGGCCAGGGGGATTGGAGTTCACGCAGGCTTCTCTCTTCGGAGGTGGAGAATGGCCGATCGACTACTCGACGCCCCCGAAGTGTCCGAACGCCTCGGCGTTCCCCTGTCCTGGGTGCGCGACGCCGCCAGACGTAACGCGATCCCGCACGTGCGGCTCGGCCGTTACGTCCGCTTCGACCCCTCCGACATCGAGAGGTGGATCGAGGAACAGAAACAGCCGGCGATCCGACTGAGACCCGCCGCCTGTGATGCCAAAACACCGGGGCTCCCTGCTGCGGCTTACGCACCTAGCCGCCAGCCGTGTGGAATTCGCGGTCCGCGCACACAGGACAGAAGAAGACAACCTCATCGTGGCCGTCGTCGTCGAGGTCGACGGGTAGGGTCTCCCGGCCTTCGGCACGATCGCCCACCAGCCCGTGCAGCGTCAGACGCCCGAGAGGGACTGGCCTTCGTTCCCTATCCCGGCTGGGCAGCGTCGGATCGGGCACCGTCAGTCGTGCGGCCAAGAGGTGCCAAGATTCCTGGCCGCATCTTTGGCTTCGGCCAGAGGAACCTCCTCGAGGACCTGCTTGTTGTGCAGCGTCAGGGCGAACTTGACCGCTTCGTCGAATCTCGCTCCCAGGGTGAGCGGATGTGTCTCGGCCTTCACGGTCATCTCAACCTAACGGCGTTATCGTCCCACTGAATCGGCATCGGCCCTTAGCGGCCAGCGAGCGGGAACTCGATGTCGGGGCTCTCGTCAGCGCGACCACGCCACGCGACGGGTGGATAATGAGTTGCTCGGAAGTGGAGCGGCATGGCAGAGCCGAGACGTGGGCTGTTTGTGGGAGGTGAAGAGGGATACCTGATCGGTTCTTCAACCTCGACCAGTCAGCGGAGGTGGTCGAGCAGGCGCGAGGCCAATTGACGAGGGTGCTGCTTGTCGCAGAGGTGGTTGGCTCTGCTGCGTATCTCATTGCGCTCGGGGACGATCCCGATGTCGAGTTACGCCCGGCCCGCGTCTACGACCGTGAGCATGACGTGCTCCACCCGCAGCGGGACGCTGAGCGTCCGCTTCTGGTCGGTTCGTTCAGGGCGCACATGGGTGATGACCTCGGGCCGGTGACGCTCACGGCGAAGGAGGTCGCCGCCATCGAGGCCCACGTCGCATCGCTACTCGGTGACGGGGGCTAGAGGCGGGAAGGGCGGCGCTACTCGACCTCGTGGAACTCACGCTCCGCGCAGACGGGGCAGTAGAAGACGACCTCGTCCTGGCCGTCGTCGTCGAGGTCGGCCAGCAGTGCCTCCCAGCCCTCGGCGCGTCCTGATGCTTCCTGGCCGCACTCCTCGCAAGTCATGGGGTGATGGTGACGGATGGGCGGAGCTGGCGTAAGTGTCCGAAAGGGACATGTCCCGGAAAGGGGTTGTGAGCGGAGGCCAGCCGTCGTACCGTTGGGCGCACGGATCATCCACCGCCTTCCCGTGTTCCTTTCTGGCGTCCGCTTCTCGGCTGGATCTGGGCGCACCTGCCCCAGCGTGTCCGCGACGCTCTAAGGAGACGGTTCGGGGACATCACAAGGAGCGAGGGATGGGGCTATGCCGTCTGGGGCGCGATGGGCGTCGTGATCGCCGTACCTGAACTCTGGGCGGTAGGGAAAGGCGACAGCTTTCCGTGGCCGACGATCTCGACGACCGTCGGACACCTGGAGCACAGATGGCCCGTCGTTGCGCTCGTCCCGGTAGCCCTGATCGTGATGGCCGGCTACTCCGCATTGACCGTGAAGCCTGCGAGCATGACGTTGCAGGCCGACCTCCAGGCGATCGGACGGACGCCGCAGGGACGCCTCACCAAACAGAACGTCACGTTCGAACAGCTAGCGGGCAGCGGTGGGGCATTGCCGCCGGTCGAGGCGTCGCGCCCACCCTGGCCGATCGTCCCCTACTTCGTTGTCGCGACGATCGCCGTCGTGGTCGTGAGCGTCGTCGCGGCGCAGAGCCACGACAGGTTCCTGGTCGGCTACGTGCTGTACGCGCTGATCGCGGTCTTCTGGGTTGTCGTGCCGAACGCGGGTGCCTACTGGTTCAAGAAGGACGTCCGGTTCACGACACTGGTCTTCACCGTCGCCTGCCTCGGACGCCGGCTCCGATTCGTCGCCTCGGTCGTCGCCGCACTCCCCGTGATCCTCCTGCTCCATCTCGTGCGCTACCCCTGGCCGAGCTAGCCCGGGGGCTCGCTGGTCCGATAGGCAACAAAAAGTCGAGGATTGGGTGAAGCTCGATCGTGTTCGGCGCGACTCCCACCGCGTCGACGACCACCGCTCGGCAACGTCGGATCACCCGCCTCACGCCTGTCACCGGCCTGCGGCGCAACAGGGCGGCTCGCGGGGCGAAGCGCCGGGTGGGTACCGCCCGCCAATCGTATGGCGGCCCCACCCGGCTTCGCGATTACATACCGAGCACTTGGCCGCGAATCTCGCCGTTCGGGTTCTTCGCGGTATGCACATTCACGTAGAGAAGGTGCTTCTTGAAGGCCGACTTCATCGCCGAGGTGAGCGTGATCGTGCCGCTCAGCCCGCTCTTGCACGCCGGTGTCCCTCCGCACAATGGGACGACGACGTTGCCCGCCGTGCCCTTGGCTCCCATATGGATGTGCGCCGCAGTCGCCGACCCAGACAGCTTCGAGTAGGTCAGCTTCCAACTGAGCTTGCTGCCATTGAGCGTCCCCTTGAAGAGGCCGTGGGCCAGCGGGACTTTGACGACCTGCTTGGGCACCTCCTGGCGGGAGGTCAGCACGGCAGTCCATGTCGTGCTCTTGTTCGCTGCGCCAGCAAGAGCGGCGACAGCCAGTGCGCAAACGGCACCCACCACAAACCACGCAATCAACTTCCTCATGCTTCTCCTCTATCTAGACGGTCCGTTGCAGACTCTTCGTTGGAACCGCGTCAACGGTTTGATTCGACCGCGCGTCCTGCTTCACGCTCTGCCCCGACGCCCCTGGCTACGGCGGCAACGATCGCCGCCCGCTGCGAGACACCCGCCCCGACGAAAAGGATCGTAGGCGCCGGCGCGCGGTCGACGTCCACGCACGCACCCTACGCTCAGCCTCCTGAGCATCGTGTTCGAGGAAGCGACCTACCTCGCGATCTTGCGCGGGGCGCGGCTGCCAGAGTGGCTCGGCTGGACGGCGATCCTCATCGGGATCGCCACGGCGACCCCTGTCGGCCTCATCTGGCGGGGCGGCACCGGAACCTTCGCCGCACGGCCAAAGCCGAACCTGGCGGGGGCACCGAGAGGCGCACGAACGTCGCGCGAGTCGGCCCGTGTTGGCGTTGCGGAGCGGCGTGGATATCCATGCCGCTCCGCATACGCCTGGTTACTGCTGCGTGACGGTACCCACCTTGATCGCGGTGAAGAATGTCTCGTCGGCCTTGGCTGGATCGCCGGCCGTGATCTGACAGTTGAAGTTCATCGTGGCCACACCCGCCAGCGTTACTGCGTAGTTGAGCGAGACGATCTTGCGGTCGTTGGTTGCTCCGAGGTTGACGTTCACGAAGTTGGAGTTCGCTCCCCCGCCGTTCGGCTGGAGGTAGCACTCAGCGTTCGTGCCGGTGCCTTGCGAGAGGAGCCGCGTGCTCGCGATGAAGACGTAGGAGCCGGGTTGCAGGGTCAAGGCAGCAACCGCAGTCGGAGTGGTCGAGAGGGTCGAGTTGCCTACGAACGTGTTGATGGTGAATGCATCAGACGGTCCCTCGGGACCTGTCGCTCCCGCTGAGCCTGTTGCTCCCATCGCTCCACTCGGGCCAGTAGCGCCGTCGGCTCCCGGCTGTCCGGGAGATCCGGCGGGCCCTGGCGGGCCGGTTGCTCCGTCAGTTCCTGGAGTGCCGGGCGTTCCCGGAGTGCCGGGCGTTCCCGGGGCGCCAGGCGCTCCTGGCGTACCCTGGGTTCCGGGCGTTCCCGGGGCACCAGGTGCTCCAGCCGCGCCCGGGGACCCGGCTGCGCCTGGGCTCCCGTTGTTCCCGTTGGACCCATTCTGACCGTTTTGGCCATTCTGACCGTTAGGCCCCTGCGGCCCCGGTGGGCCTGTAGGGCCGATAAGACCCTGTGGACCCGTTGCGCCTCGCAGGCCTGACGGGCCTGTCGCGCCTGGTAGTCCCATGGGGCCTTGAGGGCCTGTCGGCCCCTGTGTGTTCCAACTGATGGCGGTCTCGCCATACCTGCAGATGGAATCGATGCGAAGGACGCCAGTGGCTCCCACGCAACCGCGGATCGTTGCGCCGGAACTGCTGGTCGATGCCTGTGCGACGGCCGCGACGGCGAACGTCACAGCAATGGCGAGCCCCCAGAAGGGCACTCGCCTGGACCAAGGTTTCATAGACCCCCCTTTTCTGGAGGCGCCAGAATACTGCCCTCTCTCTCGACCGACAATCACGCGGTCGGGGGATCTGGAGAACCCATCGTCATGACCTTCGCTAGTCCTACTTCCTGAAGTCAACGTCGAGCTCGGCCCGAGTTCAGGATCAGCGCGGAGCCCGTGACTACGAGCCGCGGGCATCAGTACGTGGGGATCTTTCAAGTGCGCTGATCTACGCCTCCCGGAAGCCGTTCAGCGCCAACCGTCCCGTCTATTGTTATTTGACAGCGATAATCGCCCGGTGGAGCCGCCGAGCCGCCGGGGACATCCCACCGCCCAAAGACGTACCAAAGCGAAGACGTGATCATCTCGGGGTTAGTGCGACGAATCGAACCGTCTGGAAACACGAACCCAACGGTGAACGCCCACCCGACGCGTTAAGGATCGTCGCGGAGCACGTTATGCTTGTCGGCCCTGTGAGACCTGCCGTGCTTGCGTCAGAGTTGCAGAGAGTTACCGGGACACCTGTCGTCGGATCTACTCCTTGCTGGTGGGTATCCGTTGAAAGGCAAACCGCGAGTGAAGTGACCGACGAACCAGTCGCTGGCGGAGGCGGTGTCGACGGCGGAGGCGCGGCTCGTTCAAGGCATCGTTGAACGAACATGCGACTCTCGGCGTGACGGCGTCTGCAGGGCCGAACTGCACCTTCAGCCGTGTACCCGACCAAGGTCGCGCCCACGGAGGTGGTCAGACTGCCTTTCCTGCGGGGTCGGCTCATTGAATTTCCATGGAAACGTTTGGCTCAGTGCTGTTCCGACGCACGCCCTGGTTCCCAAGGCTGTTGACCTTCCACACTCCCGACGGCTGGAGCGTCGCCTGCAAACTCAACGCGCCGGAGGGGATCACTTCGGTCAGCGTCGCCGCCCGCGTGGAGAGCACAGCCCCGTTGGCCAACTTCGTCACACCCGTTACCTTTCCGGCATAGCCGCCCTCTGCGCCCTCGGCCGGACCCACCACAACAACGTCACCAACGACAACCCTGCCGAGCTTCGAATCGGAACCTACCGTCACCCTCGCTCCGCCAGGCGCCACGACGATGCTTCGCACGTCCCCGGGCGCCGCGACCTTCGTCGCGTCCGGAGCCCTCGTCAGACAGCTAACGGTTGAAATGGCCCGCTTCCCCGCACCAACAGCAAGCAGGTTCTTCGACACCGACGGAAACAGCGAAAACGACGCCCCCCGAACCCGCACTGCCGACACCCGATACCGCCCAGAGGCAACGTGAAGAACCGTAGACCGCGCCAGAATCCGGCGGAAGCCACGCGGTCCGGACACGACAACACGACCTGACACCCCCAAGGGCAAATCACGCACGACCAAGCGCAACGCACCCGTGGCGCCAGTCGCGGCACCGGCACGCGATGAACCTCCCGCTCCGGCCACCGCCAAAGCAAGCGCCAAGGATATTCGGAGTCGACGCCGGAGGCTCCCGCATGGCGGGCAAGTGCTCTCAACTCCAAAGACGTGTCATGCTGACCATGACCCATGCAGTACCCCGGGTTCCGTGAAGTCGCGTTACTAGGACGCGAGCGTGTGCCCAATCAAACCGACCCGAGCTTCGTCGCTCGGGTTCGCGATTTGCCGGGCTGTCTCAGTCACCACGTAACCGTGCCCTTGACTCTTGTGGGGTATCGACTCAGGATGCCGTGTGCGGGACATGACCAATCGGTCTACGGGGTGGTGGCTCAACTCTTGCGGTGTAAGTGGGGAGGGACGACTAAGAGGTGTTGGGGGGCCGCCATCAGTCGGACGAATGCGTGCGCGTCCGTGGCGACCTTCGATGATGATCGGATCAGCCTCACCGGCGGGGTGAACCCAACTTGAGGTCCCGATGGCTTCGCCGGCTCGGTATAGGGCTCGTCCTCGCGGTCGCAGTGGCGGGTTTCTCGCTTTCGGGAACGCCGGCCCTGGCTGACGGTGCTAGCGAGTTTTCGGGTGTGGTTGTTGGGGTGGGTGGGTTGCCGGAGGCTGGGGTGTCTGTCTTTTTGCAGGGAGGGCCGCAGGGGGTTCAGACGTACTTGGCGACGACGGGGTCGGATGGGTCGTTTGATCTGTTGGTCTTGAGCGGTTCGTACGACGTTTCGTTCCATGACGTGGGCTCTTCTTGGGGGCTCAATGGGTCGGTTGATCTGTCGTCGAGTGTGACGGGGCAGACGTTGTCGTTGTTCCCGTCCTCGCCGGTGTCGTTTGCGGTGTCAGACATATCGGGTGTGCCGATAGCTGGTGCGACGGTGTCCGCGACGACGGCGTGTGGCGGGGCGGCGACGGGGATCCAGTTGCTGCCGGCGGGTGTGTCCTTGAGCGGGAGCGCTGCGGCGTTCGGGGTGCCGCCGCCGGCGACGGCGACGACGGACGGGTCGGGTGCGGCGACGGTGCAGGTTCCCGGTGGGTTCTGTCACTCGACCGGGTTTACGGTTTCCGCGCCCGGCTATGTCGATGTGTCTGTGGCGGCTGCGTCGTCGGGGACGTTCCCGGTGACGCTGCACTCAGTGAACGAGACGCCGTCGACGTTCTCGGGCACAGTGGTGGATCAGGATGGGCATCCGCTTGCCGGCCTGACGCTCGGCCTGGCGGGGCTAACGGCTGTGACGGCGGCCGACGGGAGCTTCTCTCTGTCGGTGAGAGCGGGGAGCTACTCGCTGAACGTGAGCGGGACTACACCCGACGGCAGCGGCCGGATAGCGCTGAATACGGGGCTGATCGATCTGACCCATAGCCTGACCGGTCAGACGTTGACGGTTCCGATCTATCCGGTCAACGTTGTTGTCAGCGGCCCTTCAGGGGCACCGGTCGCAGGTATCTCCGTCTCGCTTATTGGCGGCGAAGGTCCTGTCAGGACATGCACTACCTCGTTCGAGCTCTCGCCCGGCATCCAAGCATCTGGCCCGGTCTTCTTCGATTCGCCTTATCACCGTGTGACCGACGCGGCGGGTGTTGCCACGGTGTTCGAGACGCTTCCCTGCCCGCTGCTCGTGCCCAACGGGCCGTTTGTGATCCAACCCCCGGCTGGGATGGGCTACCCCGACGAGCGAGTCGCCTTCAACAACACCCCCGTCACCGGGCCACTCACCTACCCCATCACGCTCGCGTCGTTGGCGGGGACGTTGTCGGGCAGTGACGGTTCGGTTCTGGCAGGTCAGACGGTGGCGTTGCAGTCGGGTGGTAGCACGGTTACTCAGGGCACGACTGGCTCGGATGGTGCATTTGTCGTGGCGGCATCTGCGGGAACGTACGACGTCAACGTCTCAGGTCAGCTCGGCGATCCGACCACTTATAGCGTGACAGTGCCGGGGGTTGACCTGACGGTCGGGCAGCGGGCGGATCTTGCCCTGCCTACCGAGACGGTCGCGGTGCATGTGCTCGATTCGTCCGGCAACCCTGTCGGGAATGCGACGGTGAGCGCTCCGTGTGTGCCGACGTCGTTCCCACTCTTAGGCGGTACGGCCAGCGGCACGGAGTGTCCCAACGAGGCCACGGATACCTCGGGTACGGCGACCGTCGTGCTGCTTCCGACGGGGCCGTTGACGTTCACGGTGACGCCGCCGGCTGGATCCGCGTTCGCTCCTGGAGCCGTGACGGTGACGCCAACCGCCGGTTCGCAGTCGGTGAATGTACAACTTGCGCCTTCGTTGAGCATCACGAGTGGGAGCGCAGCGTCGTTCACGGTTGGAAAGGCGGGTTCGTTCAAGGTGACGACGAAGGGGACACCGACCCCGTCGTTGTCGGTCGCCGGGTTGTTGCCGGCGGGTGTGGCGTTCACGGATAACCACGACGGGACGGGCACGCTCCGGGGGACACCGGCGGCAGGTTCGAGCGGGGTGTACGCGTCGACGGTGAGAGCAAGCAACGGTGCAACGGTCAGTCAGGCGTTCACGCTGACCGTCAATGGCCCGCCGGCGTTCACGTCGGCGAACGCAACCACGTTCGCGATTGGCGTCGCGAGATCGTTCACGGTTCGTGCGTCGGGCTATCCATTCCCGTCGTTGAAAGTGACGGGTGCGTTGCCGGCGGGAGTGACGTTCAAGGACAACCACGACGGCACGGGCACACTGGCCGGCACCCCCACGGTGAAGGGCACGTTCAAGGTCACCTTCGGTGGCTCGAACAGTCTCGGTAGTGCGAGCCAAGCGTTCGCGTTGACGGTCGGGACAGGGCCAACGATCAAGTCGTCCGCGAGCGTCACCTTCACGGCAGGCAAGGCGGCGTCGTTCGAGGTCGACACGGCCGGAATCCCAGCCCCCGCGATCACGCTTGCTGGAGCACTGCCGCCTGGCCTGACGTTCATGGACAGGGGTGATGGCAGCGGCATCCTCTCGGGAATCCCGACCAAGGGTGGCAGCTACCCCCTGACCGTGACAGCCGCGAGTGCCGCCGGAACGGCCACCCAGACCTTGACGGTGACCGTGAACCAGGCGCCCGCGTTCGGGAGCGCACCCATAACAACGTTCGCGACCGGCCAGGTCGGATCGTTCACGGTCACGACAGCGGCTGGCTGGCCGACGACGGTGAAACTGACCGAGAGCGGGAAGCTTCCGGCCGGAGTCACGTTCGTCGACAAGGGCAACGGCACTGCTGCCCTCGCCGGGACTCCGGCCGCGAACACGGTGGGGAAATACACCCTCACGTTCACCGCAAGCAACGGGCAGACCACCACCCAGTCATTCACGCTAACCGTCAACCAGGCACCAGCCTTCACTTCCGCCAACACCGTCACATTCCCAGCCGGTAAGGGCGGCACATTCGCGGTGACCACTACTGGATCCCCGACCGCAACCCTGATAGCGGCCGGCCCGCTCCCAACAGGGATCACATTCACCGACAACCACAACGGGACAGGCACGCTAACGGTCAGCTCGAAGGTCGCGAAGGGCAGCTACTCGAGCACCGTGAAGGCAACCAACGTCGCCGCCACCGTCAGTCAGGTCATCCTCATCACGGTCAAGTAGTGCGGCCGGGCGTCGCGCGCGTCGGAACCCGGCTCCGCAGCCTCGATGAGTGGGCGGTACAGGACTCGAACCTGTTCTTAATCCTCCGCTTTGACAGGCCCTTGTCATGCCATCTCGACAGCGATCAGCCCGTAACGCTCGGTGGGCGATAGCCCCTCGAGCATTGCTGCCGCGCCCAGTCTGTGTCGGCAAGGCGGGGCGCGGCTGCCAGAGTGGCTCGGCTGGACGGCGATCCTCATCGGGATCGTCACGGCGACCCCTGCCGGGCTCATCTGGCGGGGCGGCACCGGAACCTTCGCAGCACGGCCAAAGCCGAACCTGGCAGCAGCGCCGATAGGCCCATGAACGCCATCAAGGGCGTGGTCCCTTGTGTGCGCCAGTTCGGGGTTGGTCTCCCGAGCGAGGGGGTGCCTGGCCGGGCGTGTAGAGTCGCGGCGGATGCCTTGGCGCGACGATGATCAGGGGTTGTGGAAGGCATTTGCAGGAGCGAGCTCGCTGCGGAGGGAACGGCGCTCGTGGGTGCTCACGGCAGCAGTGCTGGTGCTGCTTGTCGCTGCCAGCCTGATCGTCGTTCTTCGACCGGAACGGGCGGCCGGAGCGACGACGCCCTGCGTGATCCAAGGCCCGCAGTGGACGCAGCACGTGCCCGCGCTGGGTGCTGGGCATCCTGCATCGGTCTTGACAGGCCGCCTGTACGTCGTGATGCCTCCACAGTACGGGTGCGCGAAAGCGAGGAGAACGCTGGCCCGGATCTTCCCGCTCATGCCGCCCCACGCGAAAGCCCACACTCTCTTGCGAGGTGGGCCTCCGGGTTGGGTGTGCTACTCGAGTGGCTCCAGTCGCCCAACGGATATCTCCTTCGCCGGACTGTGCCAGAACCCACAGCACGCCTTCCTCGAGTGGGGCCCCTACCGATCACCTTCTCGATAGCGATCCCACGTAATGTCAGGCACGGCCCCACGTCAACGGGCAACCCCCGGCCACCGAAGCAAGCAACCTCCCCTGCGCGAGTGCGCGGGAATCTTCCTGATTTGTCCCTGGTCAGGAACTATGGGATTCGTTCGTTCGGATTTCAGCCTGTCGCGGCGTAGAGGTGCCAGCGGTGGGGAATGCCTCTGAGTTGGTGTTCTCCACGGTCTTCGAAAATGAGGTCTGAGCCGGCGACGAGGTCGCACACGGTTTGGGTTACGAGTACTTCGCCGGCTGTTGCTGCTGCCGCGACGCGTGCGCCGACGTGGACGGCGAGGCCGGCCACCTTGTCGCCGCGAAGTTCGCACTCCCCCGTGTGGACGCCCGCTCGTATCTGGAGTCCGGCCTGCCGTGCGTCCTCGACGATCACGCGGGCGCAGGCGATCGCGCGGGCAGGTCCGTCGAAGCGGCAGAAGAACCCGTCGCCTGCGGTGTCCACTTCGAGGCCGCGGAAGGTTGCGAGCGTGCGACGCACGGCGCGGTGGTGCTCGTCAAGCGTCTCGGCCCAGCGGCGGTCTCCGAGTTCGACGGCAATGTCCGTGGAGCCGACGATGTCGGTGAACAGCACAGTCGTGAGGATGGTGTCCGGGACCGCGAGCGCTGCATTGCCATGCACGAACGCGAGCAGCGCGTCAGCTGCCGCATCGTCGTAAGGGCCGATGCCGACCCCACCGAGTTGCCGAACCGTGACTCGCGGGATGCGCTCGGCAACAAAGAGGGCGTCCTCAGAGGCATCCTCACGATGCAAGACCAGGGTAGGCACCCGGATCGAGCCGAGGACGTCTGTGATGTCGGTCTCAATCGCCATCCGTACCCAGTCTGCCGCCGCGGCTGGGCTCGCACTGAGCCGGTGCATCCACACGAACCAGTCGAAATCCTCCTCGTTCTCGAGCAGGCGAGGATCGACAGCCGCAGCGATCGCCCGTAAGAACGGCCGCTCGCCCCACTGCTCGCGGGTGGCTCGCATCCGGGCCAGCGCTTCGTCCTCCGAGATCCCAGCCGGGTAGGTTTCGGACCGGGTGAGGCGCGCGTACGGCGAGAACAGCACCAGCCGTTCGCACCGCTCGGGGAACGTGGCAGCGTACAATGCGCACACGTTCGCGCTCTCCCCGACACCAAACAACGTCGCACGTCCGAGCCCCTCAGCGTCAAGCACCGCCGTGACGTCGTCCATGCGGGCCTCCAACGTCACGTTACGCGGCCGATCCGACAGCCCCGTGCCCCGCGGATTGAAGACGATCAGCCGGGCACCCTCAGTCAACCGCTGCAGGAACCGCGCCGTGTACTTCCCCTGCCAGAGCAGGTAGATGTTCGTCAGATGTGGCGCGTAGACAATCGTCTCGTCAGCGTCTCCGATCACCTGGTAAGCGATCGCGACGCCGCCGGCTCGGGCGTACCTGACATCGGGGAACGCCATAGCAAGCATCATCGCAGGCCACCACCCCTCGCAGCATGAACCGCTCCGGTGATGCTCTGTGTCGACGTCTGCATCGTCGTCTGCGACGGCCTCAAAGGGCTGCCGGACTCGATCAACAGTGTGCGGCAGCAAGCGATCGTGCAGACCTGCGTCCTGCACCTGATCCGCAACACCTTCGTTACGACTCGAAGGCCGTCTGGGACGAGATGGCCCGCGAGCTACGCCCGGTTTACACCGCCGCCACCGAACAGGCCGCCAGGATCGCCCTGGACGAGTTCGCCGGCGAGTGGGGCGATGCCTACCTGGCGATCGTCAGGCTGTGGGAGAGCGCCTGGGCCGAGTTCGTGCCCTTCCTCGCCTACAGCCCCGAGATCCGCATGGTCATTTGCTCCACGAACGCGATCGAGAGCGTCCACGCCCGCTTCCGCCGCTCGGTGCGAGCCAGAGGACACTTTCCCAACGAGCAGGCCGCCATGAAATGCTTGTACCTCACGATCAGAAGCCTCGACCCCACCGGCCGCGGCAGAGCCCGCTGGACGAACCGCTGGAAGCCCGCCCTGAATGCGTTCGCTGTCACCTTCGAAGGCAGAATCGACCTCAACAACAACTGACATGAGACAAGGCAGTTACACCGAAAATCTGATACTCCCGGTGCGGGGATGGCCCTGAGTGGTTATCGGCGATCCCTCGTTTGAGGAATTGCGCTCACCCTTTCAGCGTCCTATGTTTCGTGAGTCGACTCGGGGGAGTATCGGCACTCGGAGTGACTGGTGGTGCTTGGCGATGCGGCGGCCAAGCACCCCGGCTCCAACTGCAGCGGCCGAGTGTGTGCGCGGACGGCCTTGAGCGGTCATGTTCGCATGTTCGCAGGTTCGTGGTCTCGGAGAAGCTCGGAGAGAAGGAGTGTGGGACGATGCTGAAGCTCATCTTTGGCTCGGCTGTCGCGGCCCTGGCTGCCGGGGGACTGGCTATCTGGGCCCATGGGCCGAGCGGTCGTCGTTCGGGCCACGATCGATGATCGGCGTAGTCCTCGCCGTGGCTTTGGCAGCGGTACTGGCCTGCCCGCTGCTCGTCACGTCTGCGGTGTCTCGACTCTGACACGTCCCGAGGGAGAGCATCACGTCAGCCGACCGACGACCTCGTCCTGGCTCGGGTGTTCGCGGGGGCACGCTTGTGGCGCTCGCGGTCGTCATGGTGGGGGCGGCTCGTCGTCTGCGTCGGTTTTGGGTTCGGGGCTGAACCTGACGGGGATGTGGAAGGGCGTCTATCACTGCAGGACGGCACCATCCTCTGGGGCCAAGACCAACCCCCCGGAGGCTGATCGAGCTGCAACGTGCGACGCACCGGGTCAGCCTGGCACGCAGGCCACCAGCGGCGCCGAGTCGCGCCACCCGCACGGGGGCAGTCCATGCAGTCAGGATCCTGGCTTCTCCCTGACAGGTGCGCCAGCGTGCTCTCGCGTGAACGTCGCAATCCTCACGGCCGGCGCGAAGGAACTATCGCAAACGCTATCGCACACCGACTCTCTCGACATCTGAATCGACTGTTCCAAGCCACTGTCGGCTCAACCACAGCAGGTCTTCAAAACCTGCGGTGTGGCAACCCCACGCTCGGTCGGTTCGACTCCGGCGCCGCTCCGTTGGGCCGTTTCTAGCGTGTTGGCTCGAGGAGGGCCGGCTTGTCGGGCCCTCCTCGTGTTCGTTCCGGCGGCTTGCCCCGCGAAGCCTGGGCCGCCGCCCGCCCTGCGCGTCGGCCGACCGGCAGCCGAGGTCGGCTACCGGTCGGCCGCAATATCCTGCTCGGCGCGCGTGAAAGAGGGGTGACTACTTGACGGTCAACGTGCCGGACATGCCGGCCGTCTCGTCCTTCCCGACCGACGAGTAGTAGTTGTAGACGCCCTTCTTGAGGGTGAAGATCGTGGCCGTCGTGCCCTTCCCGATCGTCAGCGTCGCGCCGTACTCGAGCTCGCCCAGTTCGAGACTGACGTTGTGCTTCTTGGTCGTCTGGTTCTTGAAGACGAGCAGGAACTCCGTGCCCGCCGGCGCGGTGAGCTTCTTCTGGCTGTAGCTCGTTCCGCTGGTAGCGGTCAGAGTGACGGTCGGCGGACCGGTTGTCACGCGGGCGGGTGCCGCCGCGACCGCCGAGACGAAGACGGCCGCCAGGGCGACTGCAGCTGGAAGAACGAGTAGACCGAATGCTTTTCTCATCGTGCTCCTTCGTAGGGGGCTGAGATCTGAGCTCCTCAGGCAGACCGACGGTAGGCCCGCCAAGGCAAGGAGCGGGGAAAGTCCACGCAGTCGTAGCGTTAAGGCTCCAGGAGATGGATGACCGTCGCGAAGCGGTCCCTCGGCTCTCGAAACGCTCTGGCCCGCACCGGATCGGGTTCGGCGACGAATGCCCCGGGCACAGCGCAGAACGCCAGCGCGAGCCGGGGTAGCCGTGGCTCGTGTGGCAACCCCACGCTCGGTTCGATTCGAGTCCGGCGCTGCTCCGTGGCGCCGTTTACGGCGTTGCGGATCTTGACGGTTCCTTCACGCCCGGGCGGCGAACCTTGATAGCGGCTTGGCGGCGGCTCGGCGTACGTTGCGAGCACATGGAACGGCAGCGACGGTCTGGTTCGAGTGGTGCAGGTGAGCTCCGTTCGCCCCAATCGCTCACGGCCGGCCGACCCTACTTCATCGCCAGCGTGCTCCCGTTGGCCCTGGGGCTCGTCGGGCTCACGCCTCCGCTGACGGGCTTGATCGTCGGTGCCGCCATCGCAGGCTTCGGCGCGATCCGGTCGCTTCAGGTGACCAGAAGGCGCACCAGGGCCCGCCGGCTCGCCGACGAGCAGATCCTCTCCGGGGCCCTCGCCGGTTCCTCCCCGCTGCTTGGCTGGCGCGAGACAGAGCTGGTCTCGCGCTCGAACCGTCGGGTGCTCGCGCGCTCGTTGGGCGCGATCCCGGCAGAGTCCGAGGCGCTCGTGCTGGCGTCGCCGCTCAACCGTCGCGCCGTTCGCCTGCACCTCGAGCTCGTGAGGGCGCTCGCGCGGCGTGTCGGCACGCTGGATGAGCCCGTCGACCCGCGCGGCATGGTGCTCGTCGAGCAGCTCATCTGCGATGGCTTCGGGCCGCTGTACGCACGCGACATGGCCGACGAGCTGCCCCGGGCGCTCGACCGCTGCCTGAGCGCACTCGAGCCCCGCGAGAGCTCCAATGCGTGGTCGGAGAGAGCCCGTCTCACGGGACGGCCGACGAACACGACCGCCAGGAGCGCACGCCTCCGTCGCACCACGCCACACCATGAGATCACGAGGAAGGAGAGGCAGTGATGAAACGCATCATTCTCGGATACGACGCCACACCGGCCGCCGACCATGCGCTCGAGCGCACAGCAGAGTTCGCGCGGGCGTTCGGTGCCACTGTCACGGTGGCGAGCGTCGCGCGGGCGCTGACGACGTCGGCCGGCAGGGGGATCGGGCCGGTCGATCCGGTCGACCCGCCGTCGCTGCACCGGCAGGAAGCGGACGAGGCGAAGGACCGCCTCGGAGCTCGCGGGATAGAAGCAGAGGCCGTAGTTGGGCTCGGTGACCCCGGCGATCTGATTGCGCGCCTTGCGAACGAGCGCCACGCCGACCTCGTGATCCTCGGCGGCCGCCCCGGCGGCCAGCTACGCGATCTCCTCGGCGGCAGCGTCAGCGAGCGCGTCGCCCGCAAGGCCACCTGCGACGTGCTCGTCGTTCGCTAGCTCACGGCGTGCCCCGCGCACCGGTTGTGAGCGGGGGCGCGTCTCCCGGGCTCAGACGAGCTTCGCGCGGACCGCGCGTGCGAGAGCGACGATCTGTGCGTTCTTCGTGCTGCTGCCGGTGATCACGATGAAGTGCGACCCGGCGGTGAAGTAGACGAGAACGGAGGAGGTGTCCCCGGGGACGTACTCGATCGTGGCCCCGCTGCCGAGCCCGATCAGGCTTTGCTTCCTCGGCGCGCGGCCCGGGAAGGCTGCCCCCAGTTGCGCCTTGATCTTCGCGGCAGCACCTTTCGGGTAGAGATAGATGCGCGCGGAGGTCGCGCCTGCTCCGGCCACGCCGCAGTAGGGCGGTGGGCCGGGGTTCGAGATGGGCGCGAAGCTGCCTGCGCCGAGCGCCTTCTTCAGGGCAACGGCGCCCGGCGCGACCGTGCGGCACACGTCAGCCGACTGCGCGGCGGCAACACCCACCGCGCTCACGCAGCCGACGAGCGCCGCGAGCACGACCACGCTCCACCTGATCGACCGGGACATCGTCGTCACCGGAAGCACCATACCGTGACCGCGTATAGGAGGTGGTGCTCGTCCATCCGGCAGGGTCTTCGAAGCTCCGTGACGATCGACGCCCGGCCCCGGGGCGCGACAACGATCCGTCGCTTGCGGGAAGATGACGCCCGATGAGCTTCGGCATCCTCGCCCTGATCGTGCTCGCCGGGCTGGCCGGGCCGCTGCTCGCCTCGGGGCGTCGCGCGCTCGTGCCGGTCGTGGTCGGGGAGCTCGCCGCGGGGGTGATCATCGGGCGGAGCGGCTTCGGCTGGCTCGACCCGACGGAGCCGACGGTCGCCTTCATGGCCGAGGTCGGGTTCGCGATGCTGATGTTCGTTGCCGGGATGCACGTGCCGCTCCGGCAGCCGGGGCTCGTCTCGGGCATCCGCCGCGGCGGCCTCGCCGCGGTGATCGCGGCTCTCGTTGCGATTCCGGCCGGATACGCGGCGGCCCAGGCGAGCGGGGCGCATCACACCGCGATCTACGCGCTCCTGCTCGCGAGCGGCTCGGCCGCGATCCTGCTGCCCGCGCTCCAGGAGCAGGGGCTGCTGGACGATCCCCGCGCCCTGACGGTGATGGCGCAGGTGGCGCTGGCGGACATCGCCGCGATCGTGCTGCTCCCACTCGTGCTCGAGCCCGGCAGGGCTACGCGCGCGGCGGTCGGGGGCCTGCTGGTCGCGCTCTGCATCGTCGCGCTCTACGGCATCGTGCGGGTCGTCCACCGGCGGCCCTGGGTCAGGCAGGTGAGGCGCCTCTCGAAGAAGCGTGCGTGGGCGCTCGATCTCCGTCTCTCGCTGCTGATCCTGTTCGGGCTCGTGTGGTTCGCGCAGCGCGCCGGCACCGGCGTCCTCGCGGCCAGCTTCGGCGTCGGGCTGATGGTCGCCGCGGTCGGGGGCCCGAAGCGGCTCTCGCGCCAGGTGACCGGCGTCGCCCAGGGACTGATGGTGCCACTCTTCTTCGTCGTCCTCGGCGCGCGCCTCGACCTGCGGGCCCTCGGGCAGAAGCCGTCGCTGATCGCCCTCGCGGCGGAGCTTCTCGCGCTCAACCTCGTCGTGCACGGCGTCGCGGCACTCGTCACCCGGCAGACGCTCGGAGCCGGCCTCGCCGCGACCGCCCAGCTCGGGGTCCCCGCAGCCGTCGTCACGCTCGGCCTGCAACAGCACGTCCTCACGAGCGGCGAGGGCGCCGCGATCGTCACGGCCGCGCTCGGGTCGCTCGCGTTGACCGCGGTCGGGGTGACGCTGCTCGCGCGCGGGGCACCCGTCGCAACCGGCGGTGAGCCACGTTCGAGCCCCGGCCGAGAGGGGCCGCCGGGCAGCGGCGAGTGACAAGAAGCCCCGCGCCTGTCATCCTATGAGGCTCGGCACCCTCCGAAGGAGGCACGGATGAGTCGCATCGTGGGGCAGGAGATCACACCGACGCTGGAGGAGGTCGTCCGGCGCCGCACCGACCTGTACCAGGCGATCCTGGCGCTCGAGCGCGCCGCCGCCCGCCCGGCCGTGGCGCGTGAGGAGGAGTGGGCCGCAGACGTGGTCGAGGCGCTCGACGAGGTCGAGCACGAGATCGTCGACCACATCGAGATCACCGAGCGCCACGACGGCCTCTACGACGAGATCGTTTACGCCGCTCCGCGGCTGAGCCGGAACGTCCAGCTGCTGCGCGACGAGCATCCGCAGATGCAGGAGGCAACCTCCGCCCTGAGAGCACGCCTCGCGACGACGCCGGTCGAGGACGCCGAGCAGGTCGCGGAGACGCGCGACGCGATCCAGCACGTCCTCGGGTTGCTCGTCAAGCACCGCCAGCGCGGGGCGGACCTCCTCTGGGAGGCGTACAGCCTCGACACCGGCGGGGCCGAGTGACGGGCTGACGCGTCAGCGACGGGTGGCCCCGCGGCCGCTCAGCCGTCGAACTGCTCGGCGACCCGGGACTCGCACGTGTGGACCTGATAGTCGCCGACGAAATACGGGCGCATCTCCGCCTGGATGCTGGCGAAGGTGCTGCTCTGCAGCCACTCGGTGAGGGACTCGACGTCGTCCCACGTCGTGATCGTGTAGCCACCGTGCTCGTCCTCGACGTCCCGCACGAGCAGGCGCGTCCGGAGGCCGCGCGGTCGCTCGCCTTCGACCAGCAGGCGCTGGTACACCTGCTCGTACTCGTCCCAGGTGCCGGGCCTGATGTGGCCGCGGCCGATGCGAACGATCATGCAGCTCTCTCCTTTCGCGGTCGTCCGATCCGGGAGGGTGGACGCCGGTGCAGTATCGGCGCGACCCCCGATCCTGTCAACGGCGCTGCCGGGCTTGCGGAACGACGGCGTCCCGTTGCCGTGTCGGGGCCCGACCCGATACGGTGAGTCGGCATGTGCTTCGAGCTCGACTCCCTGCCACCGATCCCCGTGCTCTCGGGTGGAGCTCCCGTCCGCTCCGAGGACGTGACCCTGGAGGCGGCCGACGGCACGCCGTTCGCCGCATTCGTGGCCCTGCCGGACGAGCCGGGGCCCACCGGCGTCGTCGTGCTCCCCGACGTGCGGGGGCTCTACCGCTTCTACGAGGAGCTCGCACTGCGCTTCGCCGAGCGGGGCTACCCCTCGGTCGCGCTCGACTACTTCGGTCGGACAGCCGGTGTCGGCAAGCGTGACGACGAGTTCCCGTACATGGAGCACGTCGCGCAGACCACCCCCGACGGAATCCAGCAGGACACGCGGGCTGCGGTCGAATACCTGCGCTCTCCGGCAGGCGGTGCCTGCACGACCGTGTTCACGGTCGGCTTCTGCTTCGGCGGCAGGAGCTCCTGGCTCGCGGCGGCGGGCGGCCACGGCCTCGCCGGCGCGATCGGCTTCTACGGCTCGACAGAGGAGAGGGGGAACGGTGCGCCCGGGCCGACCCAGCGCGCCACCGAGTTCGCGGCACCGATCCTCGCTCTGCAGGCGGGGGACGACCAGCACATCCTGCCCGAGCACAACGCCGCCTTCGAGGCGGCGCTCTCGGCCGCCGGGGTCGAGCACGAGCTCGTCGTCTACGACGGTGCGCCCCATAGCTTCTTCGACCGGCGCTACGAGGAGTACGCGGACGCGTCGGCGGACGCTTGGGAGCGTGTGCTCGCATTCATCGCGCGGTACGCGCCGGCAGGCGGCTAGCCCTTGCCACGATGCAGACGGTCTTGTCCGACAGGACCCGGTTGCCCTTCGTCCGCAGGATCTTGATGCTCCAGCCCATCTCCTGCTGGGGGGCGAGACGCCGGCTCGCAACGACGTAGCACGACGTCCCGGTGAGGCAGCGGCGCCTGTCGGCGGAACCGATGTCGGCGACGATCACGTAGTAGCCCGACCCTCGCAGGTCGTTCGTCCAGCGGACACCGACCTTGAGGCGGCCGGGTGCGAACGGGATGTACTCGTCCGAGATCGGCGCCATCTTGGACGTCGGGATGAACTTGCCGTTGACGATGACCTGGAAGTTCGCCGGAATGGTGGCGGTGGCGCCCGTCGCTCCCGGGCTCGGCCCGGCCGCCACGGCGACGATCGCTCCCGTCACGAGCGTGAGAAGCACGGCGATCTTCCCGCCCGTGAGCGTGGGGCGGGACTGTAGCAACGCGCCCAGACGGAAAGGGCCTCGGCTCACCTGCCTGCCGGGGCGCTGGACGGCTGCGGTCCGACCACTCTGCTATGTTGTCATATATGGAAACAACGGAGATCTACGCAGAAGCGCAGCAAGCCGGTGAGGTGCTCGCCGCCCGGTTCGGCTTCACCGCCTTCCGGCCGGGCCAGGAACGTGTCGTCGAGGCGCTGCTCGCCGGCCGCTCGGCGCTCGCCGTGTTTCCCACGGGTGGCGGCAAGAGCCTCTGCTATCAGCTCCCGGCGCTGCTGTTGCGTGGCGTCACCGTCGTCGTCTCCCCGCTGATCGCGCTGATGAAGGACCAGATCGACGCGCTCGTCGCGCAGGGCATCGAGGCGGCACGGCTCGACTCGAGCCTCGGGCCCGACGAGGCGCGCGCCGTCACCGACCGCCTCCGGGCCGGCAGCCTGAAGCTCCTCTACGTCGCCCCGGAGCGGTTCAACAACGAGCGCTTCCTGGCCCAGCTCGGGCAGGTACCGATCGCCCTCTTCGCGGTGGACGAGGCGCACTGCATCTCGGAGTGGGGCCACAACTTCCGGCCGGACTACCTCAAGCTGGCGGCCCGGGCGCGCGAGCTCGGCGCCGAGCGCGTGCTGGCGCTGACGGCGACCGCGACGCCCGCCGTCGTCGGCGACATCTGCGCCGGGTTCGGCATCGCCCAAGCGGACGCGGTGGTGACGGGCTTCTACCGGCCCAACCTGACGCTGCTGACGACCCCCGTTCCCGCGACCGAGCGTGATCAGCTGCTGATCGACCGGCTCCGCGAGCGACAGTCCGGCCCGACGATCGTCTACGTGACGCTGCAGCGCACGGCGCTCCGCGTTGCGGCGCTCCTCGCCGGTGCAGGGCTTCCCGCTCGCGCCTACCACGCCGGCATGAGCACGGAGGACCGCACCGCGGTGCAGGAATGGTGGACCGGATCCGACCGCAACATCGTCGTCGCGACGATCGCTTTCGGGATGGGCATCGACAAGGCCGACGTCCGTTACGTCTACCACCTGAACCTGCCGAAGGGGCTCGAGTCGTACTCCCAGGAGATCGGGCGCGCGGGTCGCGACGGTGCCCCCGGCGTCTGCGAGCTCTTCGCGTGCACGGAGGACGTCCCCGCGCTCGAGAACTTCGCTTTCGGCGACACGCCGACCCGGGAGGCCGTCGCAGGGCTGCTCGACGAGGCCTTCGCCCCCGGGGCCGGCGGGCAGCTCGTCGTCTCCGAGCACGAGCTCTCCGGCCGGCTCGATGTGCGGCCCCTCGTGCTGAGAACGATCCTGACCTACCTCGAGCTCGAGGGGCTCCTGCGCCAGGGGACGCCCTTCTACGCGGGCTACAGCTTCCGGCCCGTTTCCGGCTCGTTCGAGGACGTGTTCGACGGGTTCGACGGGCCTCGAGCGGGGTTCCTTCGCCGGCTCGCGGCGAGCGGCAAGACTAGGCGCACCTGGACGAGCCTCGATCCCGACGAGGTGGCGATCGCCCTGGGGGAGGAGCGAAGCAGGATCGTCGCCGCGCTCGGGCACCTCGACGAGCAGCGGCTGATCGAGCTCAAGGTCAGCGACGTGCGCCAGCGCTACGCGGTTCTCGCCCAGCCGGAGTCGAGGGAGGCGCTGCTCGCCCGGCTGGTCGAGCGGTTCGAGCAGCGCGAGCGTGCCGAGGTCGAGCGGATCGCCCGCGTCCTCTCGCTCGTCACGCACGACGGGTGTCAAGTCAACGCGCTCGTGGGCTACTTCGGCGAGGCGCGCGCCGAGCCGTGCGGCCACTGCACCTTCTGCCTCACGGGGATGGTCCAGCAGCTGCCGGAGGCCGGGGTGCCGGCGCCGCTCGAGACGGAGGTGGCGAGCGGCGCGCTCGCGGTGCTCGCGGCGGCGCACCCGGAAGCGCTCGGAGCGGCCCGCCAGCGGGCGCGGTTCCTCTGCGGGATCACGAGCCCGGCGACGTCGCGCGCGAAGCTGACGCGCGACCCGCTGTTCGGGGCCGTCGCCGGACGGCGCTTCGCCGAGGTGCTGGCGTGGTGCAGCGCCGGCGCTGCCTGAACGCCCTTTCGCCGGGAGTCGGCTCGCCCGACGCGACCACCAGGTGTAAGTCCGAGCCTCTACGCAGCTATGCGCTTGCCCGATGCGGCGACGCGGCCGAGGCCGACGGCCGCGAACTTCGTCGACGGCTGAGGGCTCGAGGCCACGAGCCGTACCTGCTGCCCGCTCGGGCCTGTGACGCAGCGCCAGGCCTGCTGCTCGGCGCCCGTGTGCGACCAGTAGACCTTGTTGCCGTCGAGCTGGAAGCTCCTCTCCATGCCCGTCGCACAGGCGCCTGCTTGCCTGAGCGCGATGAAGCGAATCTCCCAGCCGGCCTTGCTGTCGAACGTCTCGATCACGTTGGCCGGTGTCTTCTGCCAGCTCACGTAGTGAAAGCCGAGCGCCATGCGTGTGGGCACGTACGCGAGGGCAGGAGCCTTGTGCAGGATCTGCGCCTGCACCGACGACGGCACGACCCGGCCGGAAGCGGCACCGGCAGCGCTCGCCAGCGCGAGTGCGAGCGAGAGGAGGCCGATCGTCGCGAACCTGGTCATCACGCCCACCATACGCCCGTTCTGTAGGGGGCGTATCGCGAATTCGTTAGGAAACGGCGGCGGCGAGGCGCTGCACCGTCCGCCAGTTGCGGGCGGTGCCCTGAACGCCGAGCACGCGCTCCAGGTAGTCGAGCGTGAGCCGCGAGCGACCGGAGCCGTTCGGGTAGCTGAGGTACACGTCGCGGCCGCGGACGGCGAACGCATCCGGCGGCGAGCGACGGGAGTCGAGCGCTGCCACGGCTGCTGCCGCGGGCCGCTTCTCGAGGAACGCGACGTGCAGGCTCCTGGGATCGAGATCGCGGCCGTTCGCGAGGAACGGGTTGCCGCCGACGACGTCCGCGAGCTCTGCCGTCGAGCGAACGACAACCCCGATCTGCAGCCCGAAGGCGTCCTCGATCGCCTCGGCGACGACCTTCGCCACGGCGCTCTGGCGCTGACCGGAGCGGCAGAGAACGTTGCCGCTCTGCAGGATCGTGGTCACGTCCTCGAGGCCCCGTGCTGCCAGGGCCTCCCTCAGCGGAGCCATCGGAACGCGGTTCTTGCCACCGACGTTGACGGCGCGGAGCAGCGCGACGTAGGCCGTCACGCGGACGTGTGCTTGCGCCAGCTCGTCAGGTCGAACTGCTCGTTCAGCTGCTTCAGCACCTGGCGGGCGATCAGGTCGCCGCCCGCAGGCTCGAAATGGACGCCGTCGCCGGCGCGCACCTTGATCGAGTCGCCCTTGTCGTTCTGGAGGTACTCGGAGTAGCCGCCGTTGTCGCCCGCGAACATCGTGTACGTGTCGATGAAGATGACCTTGCCGGGACGCGCCTTCGCCTCCCCGAGGACGATCGCGTTGATCCTGTCGAACTCCTGCGTCTCGGCCGGGCTGCGGGTGACCGGCAGGCCGATCCAGACGACGACACCACCCGCGTGGTTCACGATGTCCATCACGGCGCCGACCCGGCGCCGGTACTCCTTGATCCAGGAAGTGCTCAGGAACGGCCCGATCGAGGTTCCCGGTGGGAGCCCGGTCATGTAGTCGTGGTCGTCGTTGGCGCCGAAGTTCATGACGACGACGTTCGGGTGCAGGCGATTGACCTGCGTCGAGAGCTCCTCGAACCAGTTGAAGACGTCGGGGCGCGTCAGGCCGGTGGCGACGTGCCCGTCGACACCTCCGACCGACTGGATGACGGGGCTCCCGCCGGCCGCCCGGACGATCGAGTAGCCGGGCACGATCACGAGCGAGTCTCCCGCGATCCAGAGCCGCAGCTTCTTCTTCGGCGTAAAGGCCTGCTTGGCGGCCGGCTTCGGGACTACGGGCTTCGCGGGCTTCCCGCTCGGCGTCGGGCCCGGCTTCGGAGTGACGGTGCTCGGTGGCACGACGATCGCGACGTCGATCCGGTCCGCGTGCTGCCTGCCCATCGCGTCCTGGACGAGCGCGCGCGGGCGGTCGAGCAGGAGGGCATGGCTGACGTGGGTGAGCCCCCCGGTGAGCGCCAGCGAGACGTCGCGCTTCGTGCTGGGCTGGCCGTTGAAGGCCGACTTGTGCATCCCGGGCGCGAGCAGCAAGGAGCTGAAGACCAGGGCGAGCACCGCCACGATCAGCCCGTGCCCGGCCGTCGAGAGGCGCCGCCCGTCCTCGGTCGACGATGATCGCTGATCCGACGTGCCGATGCCCGGTGTGCTCGCCAGGCGCCGCTCCGAGGGACGGTGACCCGTCGTCCGCCGGCGCGCCTCGGCCCGAGCGGCCGCGCTGCCGGGCTCCGGCTCGGGCTCCGGCGCAACGCCCGGCTCCTCCGGTGCCGGGTCGTCCGGCAGCGGAGGAAGAACCTGCTCCGCGGACTCGCGGACGGGCGGCAGCTTCGGCAGGTCAGGTGGGTTCTGCGACGACATCAGAAGCGGAAGTAGATGAAGGGTGCCACGCCCTCGGGCCCCATGGTATTCGTGAGCATGAGGGCGAACGCGAGCACGATTGCCTGGCCGACGACGGGCAGGCGGCCGAAGCGTTCCATCAGCCTCGTCGGGAATCGCGCCGGCAGGTACTGCGAGCCGATCCCGACGGCGATGGCGAGGAGCACGCTGCCGGTGACGAGCGGCGACGCCTGGCCCCAGCCGGTGAAGAGGCCGGTCAGCATCTCCCAGGCTCGCGGGAAGCTGTCGGCGCGGAAGAAGACCCACGCGACGCAGACGACGTTGAACGTGATCAGGCGCGACGTGATCCGCCGCCGGCGGGTGTCCGGCGGCTCGACGTACCCCGGCCGGTCCCTGCGCCAGTGCTCGAAGGCGAGCCCGGTGCCGTGGATGCCTCCCCAGACGACGAACGTCCACCCCGCCCCGTGCCAGAGCCCTCCGATCAGCATCGTCAGCATCAGGTTGCGGTAGGTGATGATCGTCCCCTTGCGGTTGCCGCCGAGCGGGATGTAGACGTAGTCACGGAGCCAGCGCGAGAGCGTCATGTGCCAGCGGCGCCAGAAGTCCTGGAGCGACAGCGCGGCGTAGGGTGAGTCGAAGTTCCGCGGGAAGGTGAACCCGAGCAGGAGCGCGAGGCCGATTGCGATGTCGGTGTAGCCGGAGAAGTCCGCGTAGATCTGGACCGCGTACGCGTAGATCCCGATCAGGATCTCGAGTGACGAGTGCTGCGTCGGTGCGCCGAAGACCTGGTCGACGATGTGCGAGGCGAGGTAGTTGGCGATCACCACCTTCTTGAAGAGGCCGGTGGCGATCAGGTAGAAGGCGCGGCTCGTGTCGACCCGGCGCGGGTTGCGCGGAACGGAGAGCTGCGGGATCAGCTCGCCCGGCCGCACTATCGGCCCGGCCACGAGGTGCGGGAAGAACGAGAGGTAGACGGCGAACTTCTCGAGCGTCGTCGGCACGAAGTCGCCGCGATAGGTGTCCACGACGTAGCTGATCGCCATGAACGTGTAGAAGGAGATGCCGACCGGGAGGATGATCGTGCGCAGCGAGAACGGCAGCTGCAGGCCGACGATCGTCGCCATGTTCTGCGACGAGCTGATGAAGAAGTCGTAGTACTTGAAGTAGCCGAGCACCCCGAGGTCGCCGATCAGGGCCACCGTGAGCAGGAGCTTGCGCTGCGCCTGCGTCGTCGCGCGGTGGATCCGCACTGCGAGCAGCTGGTTCCAGAGCGTGCACCCGGCAAGGAGGAAGATGAACCGCCAGTCCCACCAGCTGTAGAAGACGTAGCTGGCGACGAGGATGAACGGCCGCCAGCGGTGCACCTTGGGCATAGTCAGCCACGAGAGCGGGAGCACGATCAGGAAGAAGATCGCGAACGTGGAGGTCGGGAACAGCATCGGCGGAGCCTAGAGGAGGTGACCTGCCGCCGGTCAGCCGAGCCGGTTGAACGCCACGTCGAGGAGTGCGTTCATGTCGGACCAGATGTTCGGCGAGTCGAGGACGACTCCGATCACCGAGCCGCTGCCCCGGTGGACGGCCACGATCAGGCAGCCGCCGGCACGGCTCGTCCAGCCGGTCTTGACGCCGTAGGTCCCGGGCGTCGTCGCGAGCATCTTGTTGTGGTTCACCCAGAGCTTGGCGCGTGTCGGAGCGGCCCATCTTGTCCAGTGCTCCCGGGTCGCGACAATCCGCGCGAAGGTCGGGTTCTGCAGGGCGGCCCGGGCCAGCACCGCCTGGTCGAGAGCGGTCGACAGGTTCCTCACGTCGTCGAGCCCCGACGGGCTCGCGTAGGTCGTCGACGTCATCCCGAGCGAGCGCGCCTTCTCGTTCGCGAGTGCGTAGAAGGCGGCGAGGGAGCCTCCGCCCGCGTCGATCGCGAGCGCGGTCGCCGAGTCGTTGCTCGAGGCGAGAAGCGCCGACCAGAGCAGCGTCTCCCGCGTGTACGAGCGACCGGCGACGAGGCCCTCCTTGAAGGGCTCGACGTTCGTGGCGGCCGGGGTCACGAGCACCCGGCTCTCGAGCGAGCCGCGCTCGATCACGGTGAGGGCGGTCATCACCTTCGTCAACGAGGCAATCGGCCGACGGATGTTCTCTCCGCGCGCGGCCAGCACGCGGCCGGAGTCCGCGTCGATCGCGACGAACGACGGCGCCAGCACCGTCGCCGTTGCCGTCGTCGTTCGTGGCGCCGGGACCGCGGGCCCGGGCACGACGACGACGAGGAGGGCCACCACGAGGAGCACACCCCGGAGACGGATCATCGGGCGATTGTGCCAGGCGCCCAGGAGCGCACGGTCTCCGTGGGAGTCCTCTGCCGATCAGAGCGAGCGCGACTGCGAGATGCTCGCGCAGGCGGTTCGCACCGGCCGGATCGAGGCCCGGACGGGTATCTGAGGCTTCGGCCGCTTACGCAGCGGCGGCGCGAAGGACGTAGGGCCGCAGGAACTGTGCGAGCCCTTCGGCGCCGCTCGGGCCCAGGTGCAGCCCGTCCGCGCCGAACCACGGCTTGCCGCGGCTATAGGCGTTCCAGTCGGCCACCTGCAGCTGCGGCCACCGCTTCGCGGCGGCACGGATCGCGAGGTTCGTGGAGCGATAGATGTCTCGTTGCTCGCGAAGCGTCACCCAGACGACGCCGGTCGCCCCCTGTGCGAGAGCGGCCCGCATGACCCTGTCGATGCCCTTCTGGTAGCCAGAGGAGGATTCGTTGTAGCCGACGTCCACGATCAGCACGTCGCCGACCGAGCGCCCGAGCGACTGCACGGCCTCGAGGGCGGTTGGAGGGGTCGAGCCCTGGTACGGGCAACTGGCGGTCACGAGCCTCCGACACACGCGGAGGTCGAGCCGCACGTCGAGCCCGCGCGAGAGAATCGCACGCGCCTGCGGCGTGTAGCTGATGGAGGCGGGCACCGAGTCGCCGACGAAGGTGACGTGAACGGGCCGGGCCGTGGCGGCTGCGCCTGCGCTCGAGAGGAAGGAGAGGGCAAGCGCGGCGGCGGCCAGGCCGGCGCCGAGAAGCACGCGTGTGGAGATCGTCTGGGTCATCGCGGGAGAGGCTCGCCCGGGCGTCGGCCCTGACCGCCGGGGATCGGGGATGTGCCGGGTCGGTATCGGCGGGCGAGACCGCGCAGTGTGCCAAAAACGGTGTAAATGCGGGGTAAAGGCTCTCGCGGGCC
>Ga0302322_100000587_pt1 | contig 27994 bp, 29 predicted proteins | sample Fen_T0_2_FD_203757 | JGI IMG/M metagenome (GOLD analysis project Ga0302322, IMG submission 203757) | Peat permafrost microbial communities from Stordalen Mire near Abisko, Sweden - Fen_T0_2 | ecosystem: Environmental > Terrestrial > Soil > Wetlands > Permafrost | place: Sweden: Abisko...
AGGGGACGAGAGCGCCCCGACTGCTGATCCCTCGCGACGAGCACGGCCTCAGCCTCGGCCGACACGTCGCCGGCCAACGTGCGGATCTCTTCCCGCAGTGTGATGCTCGAGGTGCCGATCCGCTCGACGGCACAACGGACGACGATCGCGTCGTCGTCCTGCGTGAGCTCTCGCCTGTAGTCGATCGCGACGCGCGCGAGCACGTAGTCCCAGGCGTCGCCGATCTCTTCGAGCAGACCGTCCACGAGCTCGTCCCGGCACTCCTCGAGGTACGTCGCGTACACCGCGTTGTTGACGTGCCGGTACGCGTCGAGGTCGCGCCAGCGGATCTCGATCCGTTTCTCGTGCATCGCCGCGATCGTACCTCGCTTGACTTCGCGGTCAGGACCCAGCTTGAATCAAGCACTCGATGGCGCATCCCAAGGACCACAAGGGCATCAGCCGGCGCGGCCTGCTGAAGGGAGCTGCCGGTGGCGCGCTCGGTGTGGGTGCGCTCGGCCTCCTCGCCGGGTGCGAGAACACGACGACGCCGATCGGCGACTGCGCGGGCGGAGACGGCTCGTCGAACCTCGTTGTACCGAAGCCTGTCGGCCCCGGCGGCCTGCCGCTGCCACGTCCCGACAACGCCGTCACCTGGGCGATCACGTCCGACAACGAGCCGATCCCCGACGGCGTCCCGGACGAGAACGGCCCACTGGGGATCTACAACTACGCCGACTACCTCGACCCCAGCCTCATCAAGAAGTTCGAGAAGCTCACCGGCCGCCAGGTCAAGCTCGCGACCTACAACTCGTCCGATGAGGCAATCGCCAAGCTGGCCTCGGGCGCGGTCGCCTTCGATGTGATCATCGGGCTCTCGGGCTCGAACATCGTCAACCTGATCGCGCAGCAACTCCTCCAGCCGCTCAATCACTCGTATCTCGGGAACCTCGAGAAGAACGTCTGGCCGGAGTTGCAGGACCCGTTCTACGATCGTGCGAGCAGGTACACGGTGCCGTACGTCGTCTGGTCGGACGGGATCGGCTGGCGGAACGACAAGATCGCCGCCGACATCGCGGGGATGAAGGTGCCGTGGGACATCTTCTGGGAGTCCCATGCCTACACGGGCAAGGTCGCGATCCTCGACGACAAGCGCGATGCCCTTTCGATGCCGATGCAGCGGGACGCGATGCGCACGGGGCGGCGACCCGACCTCAACACCGAGGACCAGAAGATCGTCGCGCAGGCGGGCAAGGATCTCGGCCAGCTGACCGACATCTGCAACGTCAAGGTCGCGATCACCGACTACCAGACACTGCCCGAGGCGAAGACGTGGCTCCATCAGTCGTGGTCGGGCGATCTCCTCAGCGCCGCGTTCTACTACATGCCGAAGGGCGTGCCCCCGAGCGTGCTCTCGTACTGGGCCCCGGACGTGAACGGGGTCGTGCAGAACGACTTCTTCTGCATCGGCAAGGCGGCGAAGAACCCGGCGCTCGCGCACCGGTTCGTGAACTTCATGCTGGACGAGGCGGTCGCCTACGCGAACTTCGTCGACTTCGTCGGCTACACGCCGCCGCAAACGAACATCGACGCCGAGCTCCTGATCAAGAAGGGGCTGATCCCCAAGAGCCTCACCGACGCGGTCGTCCGTCCCGAGCAATTCCCGTTCAACCAGGAGCTGCTGCAGCTGAGCGTCGCGGGCGAGCAGTACTGGGACGAGGCCTGGTCGAAGTTCAAGGCCGGCTGACCGGTGGGCTCGCGCTGGACCTGGCGGCTGCTCGCGCTCCCCGGCGTCATCTGGCTCACGGTCTTCTTCCTGCTCGCGTTCTACGCCGTCATCGCCGTCGCGTTCGGCAACCAGAACACGCTCTCCGAGCCCGTCCCGTTCTGGAACCCGCTCGACTGGAACGTCGGCTACATGTTCGACACCCTGCAGAACATCTGGCAGGGCGACCAGTTCCTGACCGTCTTCGTGCGCACGTTCGTGTTCGTCACGTTGGCGCTCGTCCTCGCGCTCGGGATCGGCTACCCGGTGGCGTACTTTGCGGCGCGGCACGCGGGCCGGTGGCGCGGGCTCGTTCTGCTCCTCCTGATCCTCCCCTTCTGGATCAACTACCTGATGCGGATGCTCGCCTGGATCAACCTGCTCTCGCCGGACGGGATGGGCACCCGGTTCTTCAGCTCGATCGGGATCGAACGGCTCTTCCTCTCGCTGAACCTGCTCTCCGAGCGCGGTGGCTGGCTCGAGGGGCAGCCGTTCACGGTGATCATGGCGCTCACCTACGGCTACCTCCCGTTCCTGATCCTGCCCCTCTACGCGGCGCTCGACAGGATCGACCAGCGTCAGATCGAGGCGGCCCGTGACCTCGGCGCGAGCCCGGCCGGCGCCTTCAGGCGCGTGACCCTGCCGCTCTCGCGGCCCGGGATCCTGGCCGGCCTCGTGCTGATCGCGCTGCCGATGTTCGGCGACTACTACACGCCCGATCTCGTCTCGTCGTCGACGAAGACGACGATGATCGGAAACCAGATCGACCAGCTCACCCGGCAGGGCTCCGAGAAGGTCGTCGGCGCGTCCCTGACCCTGATCCTCGCCGTCGTCCTGCTCGGCCTTATGTTCTACTACCTGCGCGCCACCCGGAGCGCCGACGATCGGGCCGAGGCATGAGCCGGCTTCGCAACCCCTGGGGGAAGCCGCGCTTCCTCGTGCTCGTCACCGTCGTCTACATCTTCTGGTCGCTGATCCCGGTTGCGATCGCGGTCCTGTTCGCGTTCAACAACGGCCGCTCGCGCACCACCTGGCAGGGGTTCTCGACTCGCTGGTTCACGGGCGCGAGCGGGAGCGTGCTCCACGACCCCGCCCTCCAGGGCGCCCTCCGTCACACCCTCTTCCTCGGGGTCGTCTGCGTCCTCGTGGCGACGCCGCTCGGGGTGGCGCTCGCTCTCGGCCTGCAGCGCTGGCGCGGCCCGGGCGGAGGCACGATCAACACGGTGATGCTGCTGCCACTCGTGACGCCCGAGATCGTGATGGGCGTGGCGCTCCTTTTGCTCTTCCTCCAGGTGCTGCCCGGGATCGGGCTCGGCTCGACCGCCCAGGCGATCGGGCAGGTCACGTTCACACTCTCCTACGTGGTCGTCATCGTGCGCGGTCGACTCGTCTCGATCGGCAAGGACTACGAGGAGGCGGCGGCCGACCTGGGGGCGCCGCCGCACGACCAGCTGTTCCGCGTCCTGCTGCCGCTGCTCGCCCCTGCGATCATCGCGAGCGCCGCCGTCGTGTTCGCGATCTCGCTCGACGACTTCGTCGTCACCCAGTACCTCTCCGGCGACGCGAGCACGACGACGGTGTCGATGCTGCTGTACGCCTCGGCCCGCGCCGCTCCCACGCCGGCCCTGAACGCCCTCGCCACGATCGCGCTCCTGATCACGCTCGCGACCCTGGCGCTCGCCTATGTCGTCTACCGTCGCTTTGCAGGGAACGACGACGCCACCGCAATGGTGGGCGTGGAGGTCTGATGCAGGGAGAGGTCCATCTCGAGGAGCTCACGAAGCTCTTCGGCGACGTGACGGCGGTCGACGGGATCGACCTGCGCATGCCGGCGGGCGAGTTCTTCACCATGGTCGGCCCGTCCGGGTGCGGCAAGACGACGACCCTGCGGATGATCGCCGGGTTCGAGCGGCCGACGAGCGGCAAGATCGTGCTCGACGGCGTCGACGTGGCACAGGTGCCGCCGCACAGGCGCAACGTGAACACCGTCTTCCAGAGCTACGCCCTCTTCCCGCACCTCGACGTCGCCGGCAACGTCGCCTTCGGCCTCAAGTACAAGCGGCTGACGAAGGAGGAACAGCGCAGGCGCGTCTCCGAGGCGCTCGCCCTCGTCCAGCTCGGCGACTACGCGAGCCGCAAGCCGGGCCAGCTCTCCGGCGGCCAGCAGCAGCGGGTCGCACTCGCGCGCGCACTCGTGCTCACGCCGCAGGTGCTTCTCCTCGACGAGCCGCTCGGCGCGCTCGACGCGAGGCTGCGTAAGGACCTCCAGGTCGAGCTCAAGACCCTGCAGGCCGAGCTCGGGATCACGTTCGTCTTCGTCACCCACGACCAGGAGGAGGCGCTGACGATGAGCGACCGCGTGGCCGTGATGAGCGGGGGGCACGTGGAGCAGGCGGGAACCCCGCGCGAGATCTACGAGTCGCCGGCGACGGTGTTCGTGGCCGACTTCCTGGGGGTGTCGAATCTCCTCACCGCAGAGGCGACGGCCGACGGTGACGGCTGCGCGCTTCGCGTCGGCGAGCGGACGCTGAGGGCGACGGCCGGGGCGACCGATGCGCGCGGCGAGGTGAAGGCGATGATCCGGCCGGAGCGCGTCGCGGTCGAGCCGCAGGGAGCACCGGGTGACAACCGCCTGCCCGGCCTCGTCGAGCGGGCGGTGTACGTGGGCTCGGCGTACGAGTTGCACGTGCGCCTCGTCGGCGGCTCGCTGCTGAAGGCGACGATCCGCAACGACGGCTCGGCGTTCGCCTACGAGGAGGGCACCGCCGTGACGCTGCACCTGCCGCCCGAGGCGGTTCGGGTGCTGACCCCCTGAGCCTCTAGCCGGCTCGCAGCTCGTGGGCGATCGCGCCGCGCATCAGGCGGCCGGCCTCCTCGCGGTCGGCGAGCCCGAGGTAGAGCAGCGAGTCGAGCCCGTCGGCAGCGGCCGCGAGCCGCCAGCCCGCAGCCGTGGCGTCGACGCCGGCGGCAACGGAGCCGTCGGCTCTGCCCTCCTCGATCAGGCCGACGACGCGATCGAGCCACGCGCGGTAGGAGCGCTCCACGACCGGTCGCAGCTCCTCGTCGGAGCGGAGGCTGCTCCAGACCTCGTTCCCGAGCGCCCGCTGCTCGCTGAAGGGGAGTGCCGGCTCGATGCTGACGAGGAGGATCCGCTCGACCCTTGCCGCCCCCGTCGCGACGCCCGCGAGCTCCGCGTCGATCGCCGCCTGCCAGCGCTGCTCGGAGAACGCGAAGGCGTGCCGGAGCAGCTCCTGCCGCGTCGCGAAGTAGTAGTGGACGAGCGCCTTCGAAACGTGCGCCTCGGCGGCGACGCTCGCCATCCGGAGGCCGTGAGCGCCCTCGCGCACGATCACCCGGCAGGCCGCCTCGAGGATCCGGATGCTCCGCTCGGTCGGCGGCTGGGCGGTCGCTGAGGCGCTCATCGTGCTTCTATCTTGACCGATATCTTGACCGATCGGTCGGCTCTCCGATACCCTGACTGACCGGACAGTCAGGACCATGGCCTCGCTCACCCACCCAACCCCGGCGATTCCCCCGCTCGAGCACCCGCTCGCCGAGGGCTGGACGCTCCCCGCCTCCTGGTACTCCGACCCCGGGGTGGCGGCGCTCGAGCGCGAGCGGATCTTCGCCCGGACGTGGCAGTACGCCGGTCCGGCCGAGCAGGTGGAGGCGCCCGGCTCGTACCTCGCGACGCAGGCAGGGCACGTCCCGGTCGTCGTCACCCGCGGCCGCGACGGCGTGCTGCGGGGCTTCGTCAACGTCTGCCGCCATCGCGCCTACGTGATCGCGCGGGGCAGCGGTTGCCGCGAGACGCTCCAGTGCCCCTACCACGCCTGGACGTACGAGCTCGACGGCACGCTGCGCAAGGCGCCGCGCTCCGAGCGTGAGGCGGGCTTCGACGCGGCGGACTTCTCGTTGCTGCCCGTCTCGGTCGACAGCTGGGGGCCGTTCCTGTTCGTCAATCCCGACCCGGCCGCGACGCCGCTCGCAGAGGCGCTCGGCGCCCTGCCCGAGATCGCCGCGCGCAGCGGCCTCGACCTCTCGACGCTCCGCTACCACTCGCACCACGAGTGGGTGATCGAGGCGAACTGGAAGGTCGCGCTCGAGAACTACCTCGAGTGCTACCACTGCCCCGTCGCGCACCCGGGGTTCAGCAAGCTGATCGACGTCGATCCCGACTCCTACGCGCTCACCGTGTCGCCGACCTTCTCGAGCCAGATCGGGCCAATCCGGGCCTCGGCGCTCAACGGCAACGGCTCCGCTCCGTACACGCCGGTCGGCGACGTCCTGCAGTCGCAGTACCACTTCCTCTGGCCGAACACGACGATCAACATCGCGCCCGGCCCCGCGAACATCGCGCTCGAGCGCTGGGTGCCGGACGGCGTGGGTCGAACGGTCGAGGTGACGGACTACTGGTTCGGCGCGGACGTGCCGCCCGAGATCGTGCAGGAGGTGCTCGATTTCGACGACCAGGTCGGCCGCGAGGACACGGATCTGGTCGTCTCGGTCCAGGCCGGGCTGAACTCCGGCACCGTCCCGCAAGGGCGCCTGATGCGGGAGAGCGAGCAGCTGATCGCCGACTTCCAGCATCGCTTGCACGACGCCGTCACCTGAAGTACTACGCTGCGCTCATGCGCTCTTCCCGGGTCTTCGCCATCGTCCTCGCGGGAGGTGAGGGGAAGCGCCTCGCGCCCCTGACGGCCGACCGTGCGAAGCCGGCCGTCCCGTTCGGCGGCAACTACCGGCTGATCGATTTCTCGCTCTCGAACCTCGTCAACGCGGGGCAGCTCAAGATCGCCGTGCTGACCCAGTACAAGAGCCAGAGCCTCGGCCGGCACATCACGACGACGTGGCGCCTGTCACCGCTGCTCGGCAACTACGTCACACCCGTGCCCGCGCAGATGCGCCGCGGCCCCCGCTGGTTCGCCGGCTCGGCCGATGCGATCTACCAGAACCTGAACCTGATCTACGACGAGCGGCCGAGCTACATCTGCGTGTTCGGGGCCGACCACGTGTTCCGGATGGACCCGCGTCAGATGATGGAGCAGCACGTCGCTCTCGGCGCGGGCATCACGATCGCGGGCATCCGCGTCCCGATCGAGAGCGCGCGCGAGTTCGGTGTGATCGAGACCGACGGCGACTCGCGCATGATCCGCGCGTTCCGGGAGAAGCCGAAGGACCCGGTCGGGATGGCTGAGTCGCCGGGCGAGGTGCTCGCGTCGATGGGGAACTACATCTTCTCCGCGGACGTGCTGATCGACGCGGTCACGCGTGACGCCGCCGACGAGAGCTCCGCCCACGACCTCGGCGGCAACATCATCCCGGAGCTCGTCGAGCGCGGGCAGGCGTGCGTGTGGGACTTCGCCAACAGCAAGATCGCCGGGGCGAGCGACCGCGACCTCGCCTACTGGCGCGACGTCGGGACGCTCGACGCCTACTACGACGCGCACATGGACCTGATCTCGGTCGATCCTATGTTCAACCTCTACAACGAGGACTGGCCGATCCTGACGTGGCCCGAGCAGCTGCCGCCTGCGAAGTTCGTCTTCGAGGAGGAGGGGCGGGTCGGGGCGGCGATGAACTCGATGGTCTGCGCCGGCGTCGTCGTCTCGGGCGGCACCGTGCGGCGGTCGATCCTCTCGCCCGGCGTGCACGTCCACTCGCATGCCCTCGTCGAGGGCTCGGTGGTCATGCACGACGTCGACGTCGGCCGCGGCGCGATCGTGCGCAACGCGATCGTGGACAAGAGCGTCCGGATCGCCCCCGGAGCGCGTATCGGCGTCGACCCCGAGGCCGACCGCGCGCGCTTTCCGATGTCGGCGAACGGGATCGTCGTGATCAAGAAGGGCGTCACCGTCGAGGTATGAGGGTCGCGCTCCTCACGCGCGAGTACCCACCGGACGTCTACGGCGGGGCGGGTGTCCACGTTGAGTACCTGGCCCGCGAGCTCGCGCGCGCAGCCGATGTCACGGTCCACTGCTGGGGGAGCGAGCGGCCGCAGGTCCCGGGCGGCCCGGCAGTCGTCGCGCACCGGCCGTGGGACGCGCTCGCCGGGCCCGAGCCGTACGCGGCGGCGCTGCAGGCGTTCTCGATCGACCTAACGATGGCGGCGGGCGCCGCCGGTGCCGACCTCGTCCACAGTCACACCTGGTACGCGAACCTCGGCGGGCACCTGGCCAAGCTCGTCCACGGGATCTCCCACGTCGCGACGGTGCACAGCCTCGAGCCGATGCGACCCTGGAAGCGGGAGCAGCTCGGCGGTGGGTACGCCCTCTCCGGGTTTGCCGAGCGGACGGCGCTCGAGGCCGCGGATGCCGTCATCGCGGTCTCGGCTGCGCATCTCGGGGAGATCCTCACCTGCTACCCGGCGGTCGACCCTGCCCGCACGAGCGTGATCTACAACGGTATCGACGCCGACGAGTACAGGCCCGATCGCGGCACCGACGTTCTCGCGCGGCACGGGATCGATCCCGCCCGCCCGTCCGTCGTCTTCGTCGGTCGCATCACGCGGCAGAAGGGGCTCGCGCACCTGCTCGATGCCGCGCCGATGATCGATCCCGCGGCCCAGCTCGTCCTCTGCGCGGGCGCGCCGGACACGCCGGAGCTCGCGGCCGAGATCGCCACGAAGCTGGAGTCCGTCCGCAGCGCGCGTGGAAGCGTGATCTGGATCGAGGAGATGCTGCCGAAGCCCGACCTGATCCAGATCCTCAGCCACGCGACGGTGTTCGTCTGCCCCTCGGTCTACGAGCCGATGGGGATCGTCAACCTCGAGGCGATGGCCTGCGAGGCGGCGGTCGTCGCGACCGCGGTGGGCGGGATCCCGGAGGTGGTCGAGGACGGCGTTACCGGGCTGCTCGTTCCCTACGACGCCGAGCCGGACGGCACGGGCACGCCGGTCGACCCGGCCGGGATGGCGGCCGCACTCGCGGCCCGCGTCGACGAGCTGCTTGCCGACCCGGCCCGTGCCGAGGCGATGGGCCGCGCGGGCCGTGCGCGAGCGATCGCGCGCTTCGGCTGGGACGTCGCCGCGGCCGAGACGCTGGCGCTCTACGAGCGCCTTCTCGGGTGACAGGTGACCGGCTTTAGCCGGTCGCGAGGATTCCCGCCTGTCCCCGACCCGCGCGACCGGCTGAATCCGGTCACGACGCTCGCGCGATAGTCTCGCGCCATGAAGATCCGCGCAGCAGTTCTCGAACAGTTCGGCAGCCCGCTCGTCATCCAGGAGGTCGATCTCGCCGAGCCGAAGACGGGTGAGGTGCTCGTGCGGCTTGCCGCCTGTGGCGTCTGCCACACCGACCTCTACACCGCCTCCGGCGCCGACCCGACCGGCTACGCGCCGTGCGTGCTCGGCCACGAGGGAGCCGGCGTCGTCGAGCGCGTGGGCGACGGCGTGACGCTCGTCGCTCCCGGCGACCACGTGATCACCCTGTTCGCGCCCGAGTGCGGGAAGTGCGTCCACTGCCTCAGCGACCGCACGAACCGCTGCATCGCGATCCGCGACCAGCAGGGGCTCGGCTATCTCCCCGACGGGACGGCGCGGCTCTCCCGCGGCGGCGAGCCGCTGCGGCACTTCATGGGAACGTCGACGTTTGCCGAATACACGGTGATGCCCGAGATCGCGCTCGCGAAGGTGAGCCGGGACGCGCCGCTCGACGGCTGCGCGCCGTTCGCCTGCGGCCTCTCGACGGGGATCGGCGCCGCCCTCTACACCGCGCGCGTGGATCCCGGCACGACGTGCGTCGTCTTCGGCTGCGGCCTCGTCGGCCTCGGGGCCGTGATCGGCTGTCGCCTCGCGGGAGCGGAGCGGATCATCGCGGTCGACCTCTCCGAGGGACGGCTCGCACAGGCCCGCCACCACGGCGCCACCGAGACGCGCGTCGCCGGAGACGACACGGTCGACTGGTTGAGGTCCGAGACGGGCGGCTACGGCGCCGACTACACGTTCGAGGCGACCGGGCTCGTCTCGGTGATGCGACAGGCGGTCGAGTCGGCGCGCGAGGCGTGGGGGCTCGCGACGATGTGTGGCGTGGCGGGCAAGGGCGAGACGCTCGAGGTCGTGCCGCGCTTCCTGATCACCGGCCGGCGCGTGACGGGCTCGTCGTTCGGCGGCGTCAAGGGCCGGACCCAGGTTCCGGCACTCGTCGACCGCTGGCTCGCGGGAGAGATCGACGTCGAGTCCTTGCTCTCGCACCGGATCACCCTGGACGAGGTCAACCACGGCTTCGAGCTGATGGAGGCGCAGGACGGGATCCGCAGCGTGATCACGCTCGGTTGAGCCGGGCTACAGCGCGAGGCCGTTCGCGCGCATCGCCCGCCGGTAGGCGACGGCGACCGCGTCGAACGTGAGGTGGAGCTCGTCGGCGAGGTCGAACGGCACGCGCTCGGGCCTCTGCGACTCGACGATGCGCCGGTCCTGCTCGAAGATCACGTCCTCGAACTCCTGCAGCACGCTGTCCGGCTGCTCGAGGTTGTAATTCCGCCCGATCGCGAGGAAGCCGGTCGTCCGGTCCTGGCCCTCGGGCCGGCACGCGAAGAAGTAGACCATGCCGGCCTCGCCACCCCAGCCGAGCCGGAGCACGATCGTGTACGGGAGGTGCAGCTCGTAGCGGCTGCGGCGCTCGGGCGCGACGACGACCTCGTTGCCGAAGACGGGGAAGTCCTCGTTCGCGGGCGCCTCGGGCCGGACGATCTCGTAGCGGAGGACGTGGCCGGCGGTGGCGACCTCGTGGCCCGGGACGACCGGCCGCTCGGGGTCGCCGAGTAGGCCCGGGTGGACGAATGGAAAGTGGCCGAAGTCGGTGAAGTTCTCGACCTGGCGGGATGCGTCGCACGCCCACCAGTACGGCCCGCAGTGCACCGTCGCCCAGGCGGGATCCTCGAGCTCGGGGATCTCCGGCAGCGCCCAGCGCGGCTCCTCGAGCGCGACCCAGATCATCCCGTAGCGCTCCGCGCAGGTGAACCTTGTCGCACGCGCCTTGGCCGGCACGCGGGTGGCATCGGCGAGCTGGGGAATGCGCGTGCACGCGCCGTCGGAGCGGTAACGCCAGCCGTGGTAGGGGCACACGATCTCGTCGCCCTCGACGGTACCGAGCGAGAGCGCGGTGCCGCGGTGGATGCAGAGGTCGGAGAACGCGTGCGCTGCCCCCACGCTGTCCCGCCAGAGGACGAGCGCCTCGCCGAGCAGGTCGACCGCGAGCGGCTCTTCCGGCGCGAGGTCGGCCGAATACGCGACCGGATGCCAGCAGGCGCGGAGCGCGGGCGCATGACCGGCAACGGACGGAGAGGTCATGGGCAGAGCCTACGCGGCCGGTTCGACCGAGGCTCCGCCGCCGACCGTCATGCGCAGCGAGCGAACCGACGGAATCAGCACCACGCCGAGGCAGACGGCGATGTTCAGGCAGCCGGCGACGAGGAGCATCTCGGACGTCCCGAACGCGACCGCGAGCGGGCCGATCAGCGCGTAGCCGATCGGGTTGAGCGCCACCGAGCCGAGCCAGTCGAACGAGCTGATCCGCGAGAGCGCGTGCTCCGGCACGCAGCGCTGGAGCGTCGACATCCAGATCGCGTCGCCGAACGCAAACCCCACGCCGGTGACGAAGCCCGTCACCGCGATCACGGGCAGCGGCAGCGGCACGGCGAGCGTCGCGAGGAGCACTCCTGCCGGCACAACGAGGAGCTGGCAGGCGACGAGGGGGCGGTCGAACTTCACGCGCAGCGCGAAGAGCGCGCCCACGACGGCGCCGGCCGACTCGATCGCGAGCACCGCGCCCCACGCGCCGGCGCCTCCGAGCTCGTCCTTGGCGACCAGCGGCCCGAGCACGAGCAGGGCGGGGAAGTAGGTGAGCTGGAAGAGGCCGAACGAGATCACCATCGCCACCACCCACGACCGCTCGACGAACTCGCGCCAGCCGTCCCGGAGATCGCCGACGATCGACTTCGAGACCATCCGCACCGTCGGAGCGAGGTGCATCGACGCGATCAGCACGGCCGACGCGAAGAACGTGGCGGCGTCGATCGCGATCGCCCAGGCGGGGGTGCCGAGGGCGACGATCAGCGCTCCGATCGCCGGCGCGGCGATCGAGAGGATGCTGCGCGACAGGCCGAGCAGCGCGTTCCCCTCCTGCAGCCGCTCCTCGCTGACCGCCTCCCGCACGATGCCGGCGGTGGCGGGACGTGAGAAGGCGCCGGCGATCCCGAACGCCACCTGCAGCAGTGCGACGTTCCAGACGTTCGCCGTGCCGGCGAAGAGCAGTACCGCCGTCGCGGCCTGCGTCGTACCCTTGAGCAGGTCGCAGCCGACGAGGATCGAGCGTCGCGACAGCCGGTCGGCGAAGACGCCGCCGAGCAGGAGGAAGATCACCATCGGGATCTCCCGCGCGAGCAGCACGATCCCGAGATCGGTGGCGCCGCCGAACTCGAGCACCGCGAAGGCGAGCGCGACCGTCGCCATGCCTGAGCCCAGGGTCGAGACCGTGACCGAGGCGAGGTAGCGGGCGAAGCTCCGCTCGTGGAGGACCTCGAGTGACCGGGGCAGCCTCACGCCGCGAGTCTAGAGAACCAATCTTCCCCCGAGCTCAGTCCGCCGGCGTGCCCGCGCGCGGCAATCCCGGCAACCTACGCCTGCACGCGGCTCCCGCCACCACCGCCTCCCCGGCGCCCCTCCCGGGGGCGCGGGCGACCGTTCAGCCGACCGCGAGCAGGAAGAACGACGAGAGCACGACGACCACGTTGCGCAGCGATGTGACCAGTCGTGTCTGCATCGAGGCGACGTTAGCATTGACCTCGAGGTGCCGGAGACCCCCGAGGAGCTGTATGCGCGCGCGGCCGGCGCCCTGCGGATGCCGCCCGTCGAGACGTGGGAGACGTTCCCCTTCGACGGCGAGCTCACTCCACGTGCGCTCGAGCCGCCGGTCGACCGCGAGGACCCGAGGCGCGGGGAGGGCGGGACCGATTGCTGGCGCTGCGTTGCGCCCGACAGCGAGTTCGCCTGGGTGACGGAGCGCTGGCGGCTCCACGCGCTCCACGAGCCGACCGGCCTCCCGGTGGTGATGCTGCTCGAGCCGAGGATCCACTCCGGCGAGCTGCCCGACGAGCTCGCCTCCGAGCTCGGCCTCCTGATCGCGCGCATCGAGCGGGCGATCCGCACGATCGGGGAGATCGGTCGTGTTCACGTCTGCCGCTGGGGTGACGGCGGCGAGCACCTGCACTGGTGGTTCATGGCCCGGCCGGCGCGCCTGCCGCAGCTGATCGGGAGCTTCGCCGCGATCTGGGACGACATCCTGCCGCCGACGCCCGAGGACGTGTGGCGGGCGAACGTCGCCGCCGTGGTCAGCGCGCTCGAGAGCGACGGGACGGGGTGACGGGGCTCAGCCTGTCTCCGGGGTCGCGGTCCAGCACCCCCTGCATCGCCTCGTTGAGCTCGTCGAGCATCAGCTCGTAGTCGCGCAGCGGTCGCGGCAGCCGCTCCTCGAGGGCCACGTACGCCTCGAGCAGCGCAGGATCGGCGGCGCGGACAGCGATCTCCCCACGTCGGGTCAACACGAGGAGATACGACCGGCCGTCGTGCGGATTCGGCACGCGGCGGACGAGCCGGCGATCGACGAGACGCTGGATGTTGTCGCGCAGCGTGGTCGGCGGCGCGCCCGAGGCGAGGGAGATGCCGGTCGGGCTCATCGGCTCGAGCTCGCGGACGTGCGTCAGGAGCGCGAGGAGGAACGCCGGGATCCCCACCTGCTCGAGCTGCGCCTCGACGATGCGGCCGACGAGCTGTGAGGTCGTCGACGCTTTGAGGAAGAGCTGCCGGTTCACCATCTCCGCCACGTTCGTCGCCCCCGTTGCGACCCGTCGGTGCACGCGCTACATTTACTGCGTCAACGCACTAGTTGTACCAGGAGGCCCGGATGAGACGGTTGCCGGCAGGTGTGGCGGGGCTCGCGATTCTCGCCGCGATGGTCGGCGTCGGTGCGGCGAGCCCCGCGGCGACCGGGTCGTGGGTCGGCCGCTACACACTCGGCGGGGGCGACGACTTCGCTGTGACCCTGAGCGACAAGCAGGCGCTCGTCACGCTCGGCGTCGGCCATGCCGATCTGCAGGCCGTAGCACTCTCGACGGTGGGCGGACGCGTTCGGTTCCAGCTGCCGGGCCGACCGGCCCCGCTCGCCTTCGACGGTGTGATCGCGAGCGGAAAGCTGGCCGGGACGGTCCGCCAGGGCGCTCTCAGGGGCACGTTCTCGGCTCGACCGGGCTCCGGCTCGGGCTTCGTTGCCCGCGGCCTCTACCGCGCCGGCAGCTCGTTCGACGCCGTCGTCGACGACGCCTACGGCCCGGCGCGGCTCGTCGATCTCGACTCGGGCAAGGTGCGGGCGCTGTACCCCTCGGGTACCGGCTTCGCAATCGGCTCCGGGTTCGCCACCCGTACGCCGTCGACGGGAACGGCCGCGTTCACTCCCACCTCCGCCAGCATCGGCGGCACCCTGGCGAAGCGCGTCCGGGTGCGTCAGCTCGAGGTGCGCTTCCGAAGCGGTACCGTCACGCTCGCCGGAACGCTGTCGATCCCGCCGGGCGCGGGTAAGCACGCTGCCGTGGCATTCGTGCACGGCTCCGGGCCGACGGGGCGGGCATACCTGCCGGACCTGTCGGCGATGCTACTGCGGCACGGCGTCGCCGTGCTCGTCTACGACAAGCGCGGCATCGGGCAGTCCGGCGGCATCTACCCGGGCGATTCGCCGACCGCCGGCACGATCGACAACCTGGCGCGCGACGCGGCCGCCGCAGCCCGATTCCTCGCCGCTCAACCAGAGATCGACCGCAGCCGCGTCGGCCTCACGGGTCATAGCCAGGCGGGCTGGATAGCGCCCCTGGCCGCGGCGCGCGAGCCTGCGATCCGGTTCCTCGCCCTCTTCTCCGGCCCGGCGGTGACTGCCGACGAGAGCGACGTCTACCAGGACCTCGCCGGCGAGGGAGCGCACCCGGCACAGCTCTCGGACGCGGCGATCGACGCGGAGGTGCTGAAGCGCGGCCCGGGCGGATTCGACCCGATCCCCTCGATCCGGAAGCTGAAGATCCCCGCGCTCTGGGTCTACGGCGGCAAGGACAGCTTCATCCCGACGCGCCTGTCGGCGCGCCGCCTCGCTCCGATCGCCGCCGAGATGGGCCGCGACTTCACGGTCGCCGACTTCCCGAACGCGAACCACGCGCTCGTCGAGACGACGACGGGGCTGACCTCGGAGATGCTCCGCTCCGACACCTTCGCCCGGGGACTGTTCACGCGGGTCGGCGACTGGCTCCGGGCCCGCGCGCTCGCCTCCCCTCTGCGGTGAGGCGGGGTGCGGGCCGCAAGCGCGGCCGGCTCTTCCTCGACGGCGACCGGCTTCAGTCGGTCGCCCGGGTCTCCGCCGACGGATGGACGAGCGGCACGGCCCCGCGCCACCCGCCGGCGAGCACCGTGACGAGCGAGGGCGGCGTGAGGACGACGGCGAGGCCCGTAAGGCGCGGCCGTGAGCGCTCGTAGCCGGCTGGCGTCCACTGCAGCAGCCGGTCGCCGAGGACGAGGAACGCCGTGTCGTCCAGCACCACGAACGCGCCGTCCGGCAGCGTCTCGAACGGCGCCTCGTACCGTCGTTGACAGTGTGCCTCCCCGTCCACCCGCTCGGCGTGCAGCCGCGCGTCGATCGCGTCCGCCCCTCCCTCATCGCCCGGATGAATCTTGTGCCAAATTGTCACAAAGTTTCGGTAGTCCTCGTGGCGGCAGAGCGCGCACGGGCGGTGGCCGGCGGCGAACGCAGTCGCCTCGTCGAGGAAGAACAGCTCGGTGAACCGGCCCGGCTGGAGCAGGCGCGTCCGTTTCCAGCCACGGAACTCGAGCCGGCACGCGATCCAGCGCCTGCCCGTGAACCGGCGCCTGATCTGCCCCGTCTCGTCGTGCAGGCAGCCCCGGTTGCCGTACACGAGCCCCTGCGCCGGGTCGGCGACGAGCTCGCCGAACGGCGTCACCCGGTTGCGGAGCGGCATCACGGGCCACCGTAGCCGCCGCGGCCGGTTGCTACCCCACGGCCGGCTTCTCGAAGATGAGCTCGAGCCCGTCGATCTCGTCGATCTGCTCGCCGACCTCGACGAACCCGGCGCGGCGGACGAGCGCGAGCGACGGCTCGTTGTCCGGACGGACCGAGGCCCGCAGGATGCGGGCGCCGTGACGGGCCGCCCATTCCCACATCCCGTGTGCGGCCTCGGTCGCGTAGCCATGGCCCCGGTGCCCGGGAAGGATCGTGTAGCCGATCTCGACCATCCCACGGTCGTCCGGCGGGGCGTGGAAGTTGGCGTATCCGACCGCAGCCGCGCTCTCACGCAGGACGACCGCGCGCAGCAGCCACGGCTCCTCGGCGGGATCCGCCGCCAGCTGCTCGAGCCGCCACCGGACGAGGCCCGCGCTGTCCGCCAGAAAGCCGTCGGGATCCCTGAACCCGAGGTCGGGCAGCGGCCGTTCGTCGGCGTAGGCCTGGAGCCAGGCATGGGTCAGCGACACGAGCTCGAGCCGCTCCGTTGCTATCGGTGCTTCGGGTGTCGCAGCCGGCGCCGTCACGCGCGCATCGTAAACCGCCCCTATGCTGTCGGTATGCCGTACCTCTATGGAGACCGGATTACCGAGACCGAGAGTGCGGAGCTGTTGACGAGGCTGCGGGCGCGGGGAACGGCCGAGGCGACGATGGCGGCCGACATGGTCCGGCCCGGGGCGCGCCGCGACGCAACCCACGGCACCTCGGCCCAGACCCAGGCCGCGATCCTCGTCGAGCTTCGCGACTGGGACGAGCTCGACGAGAACGCGCCCGGCCTCGCAGTCCTGCGCGATCGGCTCTCGGGCCCGCAGCGCGGCCTCCGCATCATCTAGCCGCGAGCGCTCCGACCCGCGTCAGCCGTCGACGAGCTCTTCCTGATGCGTCGCTCGAAGGTGTGCTCGTCGAGCGGTGGCGCGCCGCGCATCCGCGCCCCTTCCGCCCACTACGACCGGCGGGTCATCACGGTAGGTGTCCCCGTTGGTGCCTTTACGAGTCCCGGGATTCGCGACCCCGGGGATTCACCGTCGGTCCCGACGGCGCTCTGGTTCACCCCACACCGCGGCTGCATCGATCGGACGGATCACGCGGGCCGCGACTCTGCCTCGGGCGAGTGGAAGTCGGACGGGCCAGGGGAGCGGCGAGGGAGGGGGGTCCGGTTGGGGGCTCCGGTCACCGTCGCCGCCCGTAGTGCCTTCCTGGCCTCTGGTGCGCCCTCGAGTCGGGCGCATGGCGGGTGGAGTCCTACCCGCACCACGGATTGTACGCCCCGGCGCGCCGGCGAACATCCGCATGCAGACAATCGGAGCGGGAGCGACGGGACTCGAACCCGCGACCTCCGGCGTGACAGGCCGGCGTTCTAACCAACTGAACTACGCCCCCGTGGGCCGAGGGATTGTAGCGGCGGCATCCGGATCGGGCAGGACAACGACGCATGGGAGCGTTCGGGCCGTCGCGGCGCAGGGGAGCACCTCCCGCGTGCGAACCTGGGGGAGTGTCGACCGTCGACCTGATCGCGCTCGCGGTCATCGTGCTGACCTCGCTCGCCGGCTTTCGGCGGGGGCTCGTCGTCGGCGTATTCTCGCTGGCCGGGCTCGCGCTCGGCTTCTACCTCGGCGCGCGCGTCGGTCCGTCGCTCATCGGTGGCAACCTGGCGCGCTGGCTTCCGCTCGTCGCCCTCGGGGTCGCGATGGTGTGCGCGACGATTGGTCAGGCACTGGGCTCGATGGCCGGCAGGCACCTCCGCCGGGCGCTCCTCGTGCTCGGCCCGTTGCGCATGTTCGACAACGTCGGCGGCGGGGTGCTGGGAGCCGTCACGGGCATCGCCCTCTGCTGGGCCGTCGGCGCGGTGCTCCTCTACCTCCCCCGCGAGACGGAGCTCCGTCACTACGCCCAGGACTCCACGATCCTCTCGAAGCTCAACCAGGAGCTGCCGCCGCACCGGCTGATCGACACGCTCGCGCAGATCGACCCGTTCGCGACGCTCGCCGGTCCTGCGGCCGGTGTCGACCCGCCCGATCCCGCGGTGCTGGGATCGGCCGGGGTCACGGGCGCCGCGCTCAGCGTCGTCCGCGTCGTCGGCACCGCCTGCGGCCTCGGCATCGAGGGCTCGGGCTGGGTCGCCGGGCCGGGTCTCGTCGTCACGAACGCACACGTCGTCGCGGGGATGGGGACGCCGCGGGTCGACCGGAACGACGGCGATCTCCTGGACGCCCGCGTCGTCTCGTTCGACAAGGTCAACGACATCGCCGTCCTGCGCGTGCCCGGGCTGAGGGCGCCCGCGTTGCGCCTCGCCGATGCCGTCCCGGGCACCCCGGGAGGGCTGCTCGGCTATCCGGGCAACGGCCCCTACACCGAGACCGCCGTCCGCCTCGGGCGCGTCGTGCAGATCGTCGGCCGCGACGCCTACGGCAACTTCCCGATCAGCAGGCGCGTGACGACGATCCGCGGCTCGATTCGCAGCGGCAACTCGGGCGGGCCGGTGGTCGACGCGCAGGGTCGCGTGATCACGACCGTGTTCGCCCAACGCGTGGGAACCAACGGCGGCTACGGCGTCCCCACGAGCGTGGTGCGCGACGCGATCGCCGGTGCCGGGGTCAAGGCGCTCGAGACACCCTGCACCGATCGGTGAAGCCGGGTCGTCAACGCCGTCCGAGTGATTGGTGAAGCGACCCCGGATGCTGATACTGAGGTCATCTCATCGAGCGCGGCGGTGCGGGTTGCGCGCAGGTGGGCGATACGGTTCCTCTCCTTGGGGACCTGCGAGGGAGAAGGGGCTGGCGGCGGCCCCTTCTTCACGTGCGCTCAAGGTTCCGGTTGCCGTGCCGATAGGGGGAGCAGGCTCCGGGTCGGGGACTGACGGCAATCATCTCTTGGCCATAGGGAGTAGAGAAGGGGCGACGAGCGATTCGTCGCCCTTCTCGTTTCCGGGGACGTAGGATCGCCCGATGGGGCACACGCCGGCGGACGACGGACGCGAGGTCTTCGCGGCCGTTCTCTCGGAGCCGCTGGACGGCGGCGACTTCGTGCTGCGATACGCGCGCGAGGACGACCTCCCCTCGATCGTCGACCTGGTCGACGACGAGATGAAGACACGGCTGATGCTTCCCGAAGTGGACGAGGCATTGAGCCGCCTGATGGTGCTTCACGGCGGCGCCCTGCTCATCGTCGATGCCGTGACCGACCGGCCGCTCGGCGGGCTGAGGCTGTTCCTGCACGGCGACGCGGTCGAGTTCGGCTACTGGCTCGGCGCGGAGGCCCGCGGCCGGGGGCTCGCGACCCGGGCGCTGCAACTCGTCGCGGCGGAGGTGATCTCGCGCCTGCGGCCGTCCCGGCTCGAGCTGCGGACGACGCTCGGCAACGACCCGAGCGAGCGCGTCGCCGCGCGCGCCGGCTTCACGCGAGTCGGGCTGGAGCCGCCGATCGAGTATCCGGGCGGCCGGGTCGCCGAGACGACGCTCTGGGTCCTCGAGCCTGCACCCGAGGCCGCGTAGCGGCGATCAGGCGTCGTCGTGGACGACGCGGCCTTCCATCCCGCCGGCGACGGTGACGACCTGGCCGCTGATATGGCCGGAGAGGATGTCGGACGCGAGCACGACCACCTGGGCCGCGACGTCTTCGGGCCGCGCGACCTTGCGGAGCGCCATCGTCCTCGAGATACGGCGCACCGCCTCCGGATCGACATGGCCACGCGTCATCGGCGACTCGGTCCAGCCCGGAGCGACGGCGTTGACCCGGGCCTGCGGGGCGACGCGCGTCACCTCGTTCTTCAGCGACAGCAGCAGCCCGCCCTGGAGCGCCGACTTCGCCGCCGCGTAGTCGGCATGACCTGCCTCACCGAAGTGCCCTGCGGTCGAGCCGACGAGGACGAGTGACCCGTGCCCGGTGCGGGCGACCTCGCGCAGGAACCCGCGCACGGTGAGGAAGGTGGCGGTGAGGTTCTGGCGGACGGTCTCCTCCCAGCGCGCGAGCGGCAGCTCCCACACGGGGAGATCCTCTGCGGGCCAGACGCCTGCGACCGCGGCGCAGACGTCGACCGAGCCCAGCGTGTCGCGCGCCGTCGCGAACAGGCGGTCGACGTCGGCCTCGACCGTGAGGTCGGCCTGGACGATCGGGGCGCCGCCGATCTCGGCCGCAACCGCGGCGGCCCGCTCCTCGCCGCGGTGGTAGTGGACGAGCACGTGCGCACCCTCCGCCGCGAACAGGCGCGCGCACGCAGCGCCGATCCCCCCGGAGGCACCGGTCACGACCACGCCCTTGCCCGCCAGCCCCGTTTCCACGAGGGCGTAGGCTATCCGCTGTGAGGGTCTTCATCGTCAGCGACCTCGAGGGCGTGTCGGGCGTCACGAAGCCCGGGCAGACGGTCGGCGGGTCGCCCATGTACGAGGAGAGCCGTCGCCTCTACACCGAGGAGATCAACGCGGCCGTACGCGGCGCGAAGGCTGCCGGAGCCACCGAGATCGTCGCCATGGACTGCCACGGCGCCGGCGAGGAGTGGACGTTCAACTCCCTGATCCCCGAGCTGCTCGACGAGGACTGCGACTTCGTCGTCCAGGACGAGTGGACCGAGTACACGTCGTTCCTCGAGAGCGGGGTCGACGCGGCGCTGTTCGTCGGCATGCACGCGATGGCCGGCACCCGCCGCGGCGTGATGAACCACACCGTCTCGGGCCAGGTGTGGCAGAACCTCTGGTTCAACGGCGTCCTCGTGGGCGAGACGGGGATCAACGCCGCGCTCTGCGGTACGTGGGGGTGTCCTGTCCTGCTCGTCACCGGCGACGCCGCCGCCTGCGACGAAGCGCGTGACCTGCTCGGGAGCTCGCTCACGACGGTCGCGGTCAAGCAGGGGATCGGAGCGCAGTCGGCGCGGAACGTCGCACCCGTGCGCGCCCGGGCGCTGATCGAGGACGGCGCCCGTCGGGCGCTCGCCGATCTCGGCGCCGTCGAGCCCTACCTTCCGAGCAGCCCGTGCGAGATCCAGGTCGAGTACAAGAACACGCGCGCCCCGGATGCGCTGCGCCATCGGCAGGGCGTCGAGCGGGTGAGCGACCGCATGATCGTCTCCCGGGCCGACACCTGGTGGGACGCCTGGCGGCAGTTCTTCTTCTAGCAAACGGAGTGTGACGATGACCGACCCGACCTTCGCCCTCCGCACGTCGCCGGCGTGGCAGGCCCTCGAGGCGCACGCCGCCGAGATGGGCGGGGCGCACCTTCGTGAGCTCTTCGCCGCCGACCCCGGCCGCGCCGAGAGGCTGACGGGTGAGGCCGCAGGCCTCTTCCTCGACTACTCGAAGAACCGCGTCACGGACGAGACGCTCCGGCTGCTCGTGGCGCTCGCCGAGCAGGCCGGTGTCGAGGAGCGGCGCGATGCGATGTTCGCGGGCGAGCGGATCAACGTCACCGAGGACCGCTGCGTCCTCCACGTCGGTCTCCGGATGCCCCGCACCCGCTCGCTCGTCGTCGACGGCGTCGACGTCGTCGCCGAGGTTCACGCCGTGCTCGACCAGATGGCCCGGTTCGCCGACGCAGTGCGGTCGGGCGCATGGAAGGGCGCCACGGGGCTGCCGATCCGCAACATCGTCAACATCGGCATTGGCGGCTCGGATCTCGGCCCCGTCATGGCCTACCGGGCATTGCGCCACTACAGCCGCCGGGAGATGACGTTCCGCTTCGTGTCGAACGTCGACGGCACCGACTTCACCGAGGCGACGCGGGACCTCGACTCGGCCGAGACGCTGTTCATCATCTGCTCGAAGACGTTCACGACGCTCGAGACGATGACCAACGCGGCCACGGCGAGGCAGTGGCTGCTGGACGGGCTCGGCGGTGACGAGACCGCGGTCGCGCACCATTTCGTCGCCGTCTCGACGAACCTCGAGGGCGTGGCGTCGTTCGGGATCGACCCGGCCAACGCCTTCGGGTTCTGGGACTGGGTCGGGGGCCGGTACTCGATGGACTCTGCAATCGGCCTCTCGACGATGGTCGCGATCGGCCGGGAGGGGTTCGAGCGGCTGCTCGCCGGCTTCCACACCATGGACGAGCACTTCCGGACGGCCCCGCTCGCGGCGAACCTGCCCGTGCTGATGGGCCTGCTCGGGGTCTGGTACACGGACTTCTTCGACGCGCAGACCGTCGCGGTGCTGCCGTACGACCAGTACCTCGAGCGGTTTCCCGCCTATCTGCAGCAGCTGACCATGGAGTCGAACGGGAAGAGCGTCCGGATCGACTCGACTCCGGTCGACGTCGACACCGGGCCTGTGTTCTGGGGCGAGCCCGGAACGAACGGGCAGCACAGCTTCTATCAGCTGATCCACCAGGGCACGCGGCTGATTCCCTGCGACCTGATCTGCTTCGCGTCGAGCCTCAACCCGGTCGGGCGGCACCACGACCTGCTCGTCGCGAACGTGTTCGCGCAAGCCGAGGCGCTCGCGTTCGGCAAGACGGCCGAGCAGGTGGCGGCCGAGGGGACGCCCCCGTCACTCGTCCCGCACCGGACGTTCGCGGGCAACCGACCGTCGAACGTGCTGATGGCGGAGCGGCTCACGCCCGAGGTGCTCGGCGCCCTCGTCGCGCTCTACGAGCACAGCGTGTTCACGCAGGGCGTCGTGTGGTCGATCAACTCCTTCGACCAGTGGGGCGTCGAGCTCGGCAAGGTGCTGGCCCAGCGGATCGTCACGGAGCTCGAGGCGACCGAAGACCCGGATCTCGCCCACGACCCCTCGACGAATGCGCTGATCCGCCGCTACCGGCGGCTGCGAGGGAATACCGCGGGGTGACCTTCAGCCGGCCGCCGGGGCTCCGTCGCCATCCCGCCGCCATTCGAACACCGCCAGCAGGCAGCCGCCCACGGTGTGCGAGTTGTGGTACGTGCCCGCCTCGTAGCTGACGAAGTCCCCCGGGCCGAAGACCGTGCCGTCGGAGTCGACGAGGTCGCCCTCCAGGATCAGGAACTCCTCCATCCCCTCGTGGTCGTGCGCCAGCGTGACCGCTCCGGGTTGCATGCGCATCGCGTAACAGCCCTCTCCGGTCGCAGGATCGTACGAGATCGGCAGCCAGCTCATCTCGGGCTGCACCGGGCCCTCCATGTCGTACTCCCGAAACGGGGTCGTGTGGAGGTTGAAGCTGCGGCGCCCGGGCACGTCGGTCACGAGGCAATGCTAGTCGCGTGCGGCTCCACGTCCTAGCGCCCGGGGAGCCAGCGGCGCACGAGCCCGATCCTGCGCGCGGGCCGCCCCGTCCGGTCCTCGACCCCGTCCGCGCTCGCCGCGACGGCCGCGATCGTGCGGGCGGCGAGGAACCGGAGCGGCTCCGGCTCCCAGCGCCGGCTCGCATGCCCGACCCAGGGCAGGCCGATGAGATCGCTCTCGGCCCCGGTGATCAGGTCGGCCAGGGTTCGGCCGGCGAGGCTCGAGGCGACGACGCCGTGGCCGGAGTAGCCGCCCGCCTGCGCGAGCCCCGTCGCCCGGTCGAAGACGACACCCATGCTCCAGTCACGGGGAGCTGCGAAGAAGCAGCCCCAGCGGTGGCTCACGGGCGTGGCGGCCGCCGCGGGGAAGAGCCGCCGCAACGTGTGCTCGAGCTCGTCGTGAATCGCCGGCTGCACCTCGTCGGACTCGCGGATCGCGCCGCCGAGCCTGTAGGTGAGCCCACGGCCGCCGAGCGCGATCCTCCCGTCGGGCGTCCGCTGGGCGTAGACGAACTGGTAGCGCTGATCGGCCACCGGCGCGCAGCTCGCCCAGCCGATCTCGTCCCACGCCTCGGCCGGCACCGGCTCGGTCGCGAGCATGTGCGATGCGAGTGGGAGGTACCTCCGGCTCTCGCCCGGCAGGCGGGTGGTGAACGCCTCGGTCGCCCGCACGACGACGTCCGCCCGCAGAGAACCCTGTGGGCACGTGACCCGTCCGCGCGCGATCTCCGTCGCGGGGGAACGCTCGTAGACGACGACGCCGCGCCGCTCGCAGGTGGTGGCGAGGCCGCGGGCGAGCCGTGCGGGATCGACGCGCGCGCAGTGAGGCGTGTACGTGCCGCCGAGCACACCTGGGATGCGCACCTCGGTCTCGATCTCCGCCCGGCCCACGAACCGCACGTCGTCCTCGCCGTAGCCGCGGCGCCGCTTTCCCTCGAGCCCCGCCTTCGCGCGCTCGAGCTGGGGCGCGCTCGTCGCCACCCGGTACGACCCCGATTTCACCCAGCCACAGTCGATCCCCTCGCCGGCGACGACGCCGCCGATCCAGTCGACCCCGTCGATCATCGCGCGCTCGGCCCGCACGACTCCCTCCGCGCCGGAGTTGCGGCCGTAGACGCGAGCCTCGCCGGAGATCCCGGCCGAGACGAACCCGCCGTTACGGCCGGACGAGCCGTAGCCGACGGTCTCGGCCTCGACGATCGCGATCCGCAGTGCGGGATCTCGGAGCGCGAGCGCGTAGGCGGTCCAGAGCCCGGTGTACCCCGCGCCCACGATTGCGACGTCGGCCTCGACCTCGCCTTCCAGGCCGGGACGCGACGTGAACTGCGCGAGCGCGCCGTCGAGCCAGAGGCTTCGCTGCCGGTAGCGCTCCTGGTCTCCCACGAGGCGCGAGCCTACAACGCGCGTATCGAAGCCGTCCTGTGGACGAAGAGTTGCACTTCCGGCGCGAAGGGTGTCTCCCTCCGGGAGACACCCCGGATTCGCGCGCGATCGGTGAGGGCCTCCGCTCGAGCCCGCCTCAGCCCGTCACGGCAGCAAAGCAGCGGCGGCTGCGTCGAGGATCACGGTCGTCGTGCCGGCGCGCGAGCGGACGAGGCTCGCCGGGGTCCCCCGCGACGGCTCCTCGGCGAAAGCGCGGCGGACCGCCTCGGCCTTTCCCGCGCCGACCGCCAGGAAGACGACGTGCGCGCCCGACTCGAGCGCGGGGATCGTCAACGTCACCCGCTCGACGAACGGCTCGAGCCCCGGCGCGGCAGCGACGGCGAGCCGCTCGCGCTCGTCGAGCGAGGAGGCTCCGGGAAAGAGCGAGGCCGTGTGGCCGTCCGGGCCGAGACCGAGCAGGACGAGATCGAGCGGCTCGCCCCTGAGAGCTGCGTCGTACGCAGCGGCCGCCTCGGCGCCAGACAGCTCGGTCGCGATCGGGTGCACCGTCGGCGGGACGACGAGCCGCTCGAGCAGCGCCTCGCGAACGAGCAGCTGATTCGACAAGGGATCGTCCGCGGGCACGCAGCGGTCGTCGCCGAACCAGACATCGACGCCGCCCCAGTCGCCGTGCGTCGCCGCGGCGAGCTCGTAGGCGTGACGGGGGGTCGAGCCCCCGGCCAGCACCACCGACCCGCCCGCCTCTGCGGCCTCCCCGATCAGGGCGGCGGCCGCCACCGCTGCCTCGACGGCGTCCGCGACGACGATCAGCTCGACATCCATGACGCCATCTTCGCGCATCCCGGGCACCTTCAGTCCCAGGCCCAGCCGCGGAATGCGGCGAGAAGCTCGGCTTTGCTCTCGGCAGAGAGGTCGTCGACCTCGAGCCGCCCCATGACGGCGATCGTCGTCCGCATCTGGTCGAGGTAGTTGGCGCACCCTTGGCAGGCACCGATGTGCTCCTCGAACCGTGTGCGCTCGTCAGCGTCGAGACCGCCTTCGAGGTAGTCCGTGACGAGCTCGACGAGCTCGATGCACGTCAGCTCCGGCTCGGGTCGGCCACGGATGCGCTGCCAGATGCTCGTCATGAACGATCGCTTTCCAGATACGACTCGAGAGCCTGCCGCACCTTCGCGCGGGCGCGATGGAGGAGGACTCTCTGATTGGACTCGCTCAGGTCGAGAACGTTACGAACCTCCTCCGAGCTCCAGCCCTCCACGTCGCGCATCGTGATCACCGCGCGCTGGGTCTCCGGCAGCGCCGCGATCGCGGCCTGCGCCAGGGCCATCGTCTCGCCCCCGATGAGCCGGCTCTCCGGCAGGTCCGACCAGCGGGACGGGGCGGAGGACCAGTGACCGGCGTAGCGGCCGCTCGCGTCGAAGCGGTCGGCTGCGACGGTCGCCGCGTTGTCGTCGTCGTCCTCGCCGCCAAGCGCCGAGAACGGCACGGTTCGCGCCTCTCGCTCGCCGCGCGTCTTCGCCCGGTTCGTGAGGATCCGGAAGATCCACGTCTTCAGCGACGACCGGCCCTCGAAGCGCCCGATCCCGGACAGCACGCCTAGCCAGGCCTCCTGGACGACCTCCTCCGCCACCGCCCGCGACGACACGTACATACGGGCGACCCGGAGCATCGAGGGCCCGAGCTCCTCGACGAGAGAGGCGAACGCACGCTCGTCTCCCGCCTGCAGGGCGGCGACGAGCTCCGCCTGCCCGGCCGGTGGTTCGTAGGTGGCTTCGGGCTCGGCCATCTGGCGGGACGGTAGTCGGCTCCCGGCTCGCCGTCCACGCCCGACCCACCTCGAACCACTAGGATCCGCGGCCATGAACCTCGCGATCGTCCAGCGCTCGTACGAGGCGTTCGCCCGGGGCGACATGGACGCCGTCCTCGCCGACATGGACGATGCCATCGAGTGGCAGCAGGCACAGGGTCTCCCGCACGGGGGCGTCTACCGCGGGATCGGCGATGTCCGCGCGAACGTGTTCGATCCTCTCGATCGTGACTGGTGGTCGGCGTTCTCCGCCGTCCCGGACGAGTTTCTCGACGCCGGGGACGAAGTGGTCGTGCTCGGGCGCTATCGGGGGACCGCGAAGGAGACCGGAAAGGCGCTCGACGTCCCGTTCGTCCACGTCTGGTCGCTGCGTGACGGCAAGGCGTGGCGATTTCGGCAGTTTCTCGACACCGCCGGGTGGATCGAGGCGCTCTCGGTCGGTTCGTGAGATTTCCCCGACGGGTTGACATGTCACCAAACCGATGGTTCACTCCCCCGACGCATTTCGTTGCGCGGCCGGGGCTGCGGTAACAACAAACCCCTGTGGCACGACGTCACACTCCGTGCACACCATCAAGGAGGAATATCGGAATGAAACGACGTGGAGGGATTCTGCTGGCGTTTGCGGTCACTGTGGCCGCCGCGCTCGCATCCACTGCCGGCGCCGGCTCGACGACCGTCGCCCAGTCCCAGGCCCTGAGCTGCAGCGGCAAGCTGAAGATCGCCATGGTGGCTCCGTTCACCGGCGGCGCAGGCTTCCTCGGGAACGAGCAGCTCAGCTGGGCGAAGTACGCGGTCAAGACGCTCGCACCGAAGTACGGCCTCAAGATCAGCCTCGTCACGGGTGACACCCCGGTCGAGCAAGGCCCGGCTCCGGCGCAGACGCTGGCGCAGAAGTACGTCGCCGACAAGTCCGTCGTCGCCGTCATCGGCCCGTCGACCTCCGGCGCGGTTGCCGCGTCGAGCAACACGTACCAGGCCGCGGGCATCGCCCACATCTCCGAGTCGGCGACGCGCACGTCGCTGACGAAGGGTGCGACCAGGGAGGCCACTCCGTCGTTCTTCCGGGTCGTCCCGGGCGACTACATCCAGGGCCCCACGGATGCTGCGTTCATGATCAGCAAGGGTGCCAAGAACGTCGTTCTGTTCGACTTCCAGGAGCCGTACTCCCAGGGTCTCGCCGACGCGGCCGAGGCCGTGCTGAAGGCCAAGGGCGTCACCACGACGCGCCTGTCGGTCAGCAACACGACGACGGACTTCTCGTCCTTCGTGACGAAGGTCCCGGGCAGCGCGGACTTCGTCTTCTTCCCCACGCAGAAGCCCGGTGACGCGCAGAACTTCGCGCAGCAGCTCATCGAGCAGGGCAAGAAGGCCAAGGTGTTCGGCGGCGACGGCTCGAACGACTCCTCGCAGTTCAAGGTCCCGGGGTCGTACGTGTCCAACTTCGCTCCGGACATCAGTGGTATCGCGGCCGACAAGGCCCTGATCGCCGGCTGGCAGAAGGCAAACCCGAGCGCGAAGCTCGGCTCGTTCGGCCCGCCGTCCTACCTTGCAACGCAGGTCGCGCTGGGCGCCATCAAGAAGGCGTGCGTCGCGGGCAAGGGCCAGATCAAGGACCGCCGGTCCGTCGTTCGCAACGTCAAGAAGGTCGTCATCCCGAACTCGATCCTCGGTGGCACGTTCCGCTTCTCGACGAAGTCGAACGATCCGCTGAACGCGAAGTTCTACATCTTCCAGATCCAGTCGAACGGCTCGTACAAGCTCGTCGGCTGACGCACGACGCAGGGAAGGGCGGCCCGGCCGTGAGGCCGGGCCGCCCTTCGGCT
>Ga0302322_100000589_pt1 | contig 27957 bp, 30 predicted proteins | sample Fen_T0_2_FD_203757 | JGI IMG/M metagenome (GOLD analysis project Ga0302322, IMG submission 203757) | Peat permafrost microbial communities from Stordalen Mire near Abisko, Sweden - Fen_T0_2 | ecosystem: Environmental > Terrestrial > Soil > Wetlands > Permafrost | place: Sweden: Abisko...
TCGGCCGACACGACATCAGCGGCGCCCAAGCCCACGTTGGGGGCGAGGCGGCGACCGCGAGCCGCGCGATCGGCGCCGAGGCCTACGCGACCGGCGACCACGTGGCGTTCGCCGCTGCACCCAGCCTCCACACCACCGGGCACGAGGCCGCGCACGTCGTTCAGCAGCGCGGCGGCGTACAGCTCAAGGGCGGCGTCGGCGAGTCCGGGGACGCGTACGAGCAGCACGCGAACCAGGTGGCGGATGCCGTGGTGCAGGGCAAGAGCGCCGAGGCCTTGCTCGACCGGTATAGCGGTGGCGTGAGCGGCCGCGAGGTGGTTTCATCGGGCGTTCAGCGCTTCGAGTCGCATGAGCACGCGGAGCTCGGAGATCAGGTCCACTCCGCGGTCGGGGTCACGTCTGCAGCGACCGATCCCGAGAAGCAGCGGCTCTCGAACGACAAGTTCACCGATGGCGACCGCAGCCTCTCCTTGGATCTGCGCGCGCGCAATCCAGCCACGGGGTTGCCAACCGCGGATGGCCCGAAGAATCTCAGCGTCAGCTACGGCGAGATGATCGCCTTGTCGGGCGACTTTTATTACAGCGTCGACAATCTGCGTCAGGCCCCGTTCCAAGAGGTCTCCGCAATTCGCGATCTCATCGCGGCGGAACGGCGCAATCCGAAGGGGCAAAACTTCGACGCCGACTACGAGGCCGCGACCGCCTGGCGACGAGACGGCGTGTATCAGCCTGGCGGCGGCAAAGAGGGCACGAAGGGCCAGTATTGGGGCGTCCAGCCCGGCGATGCTGCGCACGACGACGCGGCTACATACGTGGATCTGGCCACCGAGAACAACGCCCATTTCTCGGCCGCCACGGGCGCCGTTGCCGTTCCTGACGGGCCGGAAGGCAACGCGGCGCGCGACAACCACCAAGGGTTCCTCAGCGACCACAGCCGCGCGATCGCGATCGCGAAGCGGGTCCGTGAGCTGAAGAAGCAGACCGGGTTGATCGCAGGCGGCCCGCCCGCTCCCGCATCGGCCCCTGCAGCAGGCACGGACGCGGTTTCGGGTACACCGGCGGCGACCGCCGGACGTGCACCAACAACTGGACCGGTCAGCAGCGGAACCCCCACCAGCGCCGCCCGAGACGGCGCCGGCGCGACAAAGTTGCCAGCTGGCGCCGACAGCGATGACCTCGCGGCGCTTGAGAACCTAGCCTACGTTTACAACGCCGGCGGAGACCACTACCTGACCGACGCGTTCTCGGCAGGCCACCTCATCAACAAGGCGCTCTTGGCGCCGATTACCGATCGCGTTTTGAATTCCGGCATGTTCGACTCCATGGTCGAATCGTTGATGCCGTACGCCATGCGTGAACCGGCCGTTCTCGGGCTGAGCCCCAACCAGCTCGGTATCGGCGGTGGCATTCTTGCGGGCGGCGGGGTGGGCCTTCTCGTCGGTGGCCCCGTGGGTGCCGTAGTCGGTGCAGGGCTTGGCGGTGCCGGCGGCTACAAAGGCATTCAGAAGATGGTGCGCGGCCGCCTGCGCGAGGGACTGTCGGTGTTCAAGACCGACGCCAACCTCAAGCACAACGTCGGCGCCAAGCTCGTGCACGACTACCTCAACACACACGGTGCGACCGTGGTGAGCAAGAACGGGCGCTTCCGGTACACGACAAAGGGTGACGGCACGATGGATGCGACGACGAAGGACATCGTTTCACGCGCCGTACTCGCCTCGCGGAACTACATCCGCGCGTTGATGAACGATTCCGACGCGGAGCTGGGGCAACCGCAGAACGCCGACGACGCGTGGGAGTACACGCCCAACGTCGATGTCACGCTGCTCACGTCGCGGGCCGAGCCGATGATGCGATTGAAGCTCTCGGACACCGCTCAGCTTTGGGAGCTGATGAAGATCGCGGTCAAGGTCAAGGAAACCCGGAAAGAGCAGGACAAGACCGAAGCTGCAACCGCAAAGGTGGCGCAGACTGACAAGGGCGGCGATTGGGGACGTCAGCCCAACCCGCGCTTCACAAGGCGCATGATCGTCACGAACAACTCCAGTCACCAATAGCTAGCCAGCTTATGAGCCTTCGATTTCCATCCCTGCTCGGCCTCGCTGTGGCGGCTGTGCTGCTCCCGCAGTGTCACAGCGCCGCAGACGATCGGACCCACGGTGTGACCATGCGCGAAGTCGACGATCTGGATACCGATGACGTGGGCGCGGTTCGCGAGCGCTACGGCAAGCTCGAAAACGCGACCACGTCCACGATGGCGTCCCTCAGGAAGGCGCTGGAGCACGACCCTCGCGTCAGGGTGCGGGCGAATGCGGCCACTGCTCTCGACGCGATGCCGCTGATCGACGTCTTTGGAAAAAGCGTGTTCGATCAGAACCGGCGAGATATCCGGCGGTATCTCATTCGCGCGCTCGACGACACTGCGCCCGCTGTTCTGGCGCGTGCCGCGAACGCCTTGGCGCAGAAGGACCGCAACGATGCCGATGCGCGGGAGGCGCTCCAGAAACATCTACCCCAGCTTCGGGCGGCAGTTGCCAGCCCCGACGAACGTGCGGCGGACGATGCGCTGTGGACATTACGCACGATGCAGGTGCCGCTGCCGTTAGACGTGCTTCTGCGATCCACGTCAGCTCGGTTTCGAGAGATGGGCGTAGAGCAGGCCGACATCGAACCGAATCCTGCGGTGGTCCCCCTGATCGTCGAGTTGGCGCTCAAAGACCCGGTGCCGGCTATTCGCCGGCGTACGCTGCCGGTTCTCGTTCAGCAGGTCCCCGCCGATGAGCGCGACAAGCTCCTCGTCCAGCTACTCGACGACGCCGACGAGCAGGTTGCGGTCGAGGCCGCCCGTGCCGTCGGCCGCGGTGGCGTTTCGACGGTCGCGCCACATCTTCGGCAGATCGTGGCAAAGACGGGGGGCGATGCGCGGCTCCCCGCCGCGATTGGCGCGCTGGCGAAGCTCAACGACACAGCCGCTGTCCCGGCGATCGCCGCGCACATGAACGACGAGCCGGTGGCGCGCGCCGCAGCGTCCCTCGCGCTCGATGCGTTGGTGGGACCACGGCGCGTCTACACCGAGTGGCAGACATGGGCGAAGCAGCAGGGGTACTTGCGCTGACGGTCACAAGCCGGCGAGCGGTTGCCATGAAGTGGTGCGCGCGGCTCGTCCCCTTGCTGATCGCGGCGGGCTGCCCTCGGGACGCGCCCGCGCACACGCGCGAGGCCTCCGCCGGCACGAGCGCGACCCGCAGATTCGGAGCCAAGATGCACGAAGCCGACGACCTCGAGACCAACGACATCCAGGGCATCGCTCGGAAGTACCGCGGGATCGGCCTCGATATCCTCGACAGGTTTGTCGCGGCCGTGCGTACCGACCCCCGGCCGCGGGTACGTGCGAACGCGGTCACCGTCATCCTCGATACCTGCTACTTCGGTCGCCAGCTCGAGCGGGCTCGCCCGTACTTGCTCGAGGCGCTCGATGATCCCGATCCCGACGTTCTCGCGCGAGCCGGTGACGCGCTTGCCGGCTTCTTCCTCGGCGATTCGAAGGTCAAGGAGGCGCTGTCGCAGCATGCCGAGGCGCCGCGCGCCGCGACGTCATCGTCGGACTCGATCATTCAGGCGCATGCGGTGAGCGCGCTCGAGAAGATGGGGGACCGCCCGCCGGCAGCGAGCATGCTGAGCGCGTCGAGCTCCGGGCTGCGCCGGCGGGGCATCGAGCAGGCGTCCAAGGCGCACGACCTGAGCGCCGCGCCGATGCTCGCCACCCTGGCCCGCACCGATCCCGAAGTGGTCGTGCGGATGGAGGCGATCCCGGTCGCGGCCGAGCTCGCCGTCTCGGACGTACGCGACCAGTTCCTGTGCGAGCTGGTCGCCGAGCCCGATGACCACGTCGCTGCGGCGGCGATCCATGCGGCGGGGGCCGTGAAGGCGACCGGGCTGGCCAAGAAGATCGAGGCCGTCCTCGCCGCGCGCGAGGGGAACCGCACCGAGGCCGCGATCACCGCGCTCGCAGCGCTCGGCGCCGCCGCTGCGGCCCCAGCGATCGCGGCTCACCTCAACGACCGGGGGACCGACACGAAGTGGGCCGCCAAGCTGGCGCTCGATGCACTGGTAGGGCCGCCGCGCGAGCTGCCGGCCTGGCAGGCGTGGGCACGTGAGAAGCGGTACCTGCCGTAACGAGACCTGACCGTGAACGAGCAACCCGTAACCACGAGCAAGCGCGCCGCGTTGGGGCGCAGACTCGCTGGCGTCGCGGCGATCGCCGTGGCCACGATCATCTGCGCGGGAGGATGTCACGTGACAGCAAAGACAGCGCCGAGCGGGCTCATGGGCTGGAAGTGGGGCGACGACGCCGCTGAATGCGCGCGCCAAGCCGCGCTGACGTGCGAACGTTGGTATCCGTGGACCAATCCAGCATTCGAAACCAGCATGGACTTCGATCATCCGCGGACCGTCCTGGGGGCTACCGGGTTGGTAAACCTCGTGCGCTCCGACGGAAAGCAACTGGAAGGCGTGCAGGTGATCTATCGCGGCTGCACCTCCGACGAGGTGCACCAACGAGAACTGCGCGCGGCGCTGCGCCAGGAGCTCCACGTTAGCTCGCCGGACGTCGAGGTCCCATATCAGGTGTGGGAGGATGATTCCTTGGTGCACTTCGAGACCAGTAAGCGCGACGACACGTGCACGCTCACGGTGGCCGGCCCGCGCTTCGGCAAGGCGTTCGCCGCTGCGCTACTCGCCCGTGGGCTCAGCGACGTGGGCGCTGCGATGACGCCGCATTGACGCCGCCGACGTGGCACCAGAGCGAGCGGCCCACGCGTGATCCGAGGGCGTCCGATCCTGGACGGCACGGCTCGGTCCCAGCGCGAGCTGATCTGGGACGAGGCTCGGCGCGGCGCTGCGGGCTCGGCGCCCGGGCCCGGCCGCGGCCACGGCCGGAACCACCGGAAGTACGCGAGGGCGAGCTGGTCGAGCTCGGCCGGGAAACGGGTCGATCGTGGCGCCCGATGCGAGCAGGAGGGCGCCGAGCCAGAGCGCGGCGTAGATGTCGGGAGCGGCGGCGGGTGCAGGGAGCGGCGTGGTCATGTCGGCGGTATCGGCCGGGGTGGGTGCCGGTTGCCTGGACAGGGAGATCTTCAGGCGCCAGGACAGCCCGGATGTGCGCGCCTACTTCTTCTTGGGTTTCTTTGTGTCCTGTGCTTGCGCCTGAAGCCTTTTGTTTGTTTCCTCCGCCACCTTCACCTTGCGCTCTTCGAGTTGGCGCTCCTTGCGGTCTTCGACCTTGTTCCAAATCGCTCCGACGAGCATGGTGCCGCCCGCACCGAGAACGATTGAAACGCCAGCGGCAGGAACCCCCGCCAACAGAAGCCCTCCGCCTATCAGGCCGAAAACAATCACGACGGAAAAACCGAAAATCTGACCGCGGTTCTGGGCGGTGATCGCGCCCCCGGCTAGCCGAGCTTCTTGCGCGCGCCGGTGCTCACCTTCGAGCTCCGCCATCCGAAGGATTCGATCGGCCGCACCCGGGCAGATGTCCTCGTATTGACGAAAAACTTCGGGTTTTGGAAGAGGCCCCTCGAAATAACTCGCCTGCAGCGAAACGCGGCGCTGTGCCAATGCTATTGGCTTACCATCTGCGTTCGTTGCCGTCACCTCGCGGTGGTCCGCCACTGCGCCAACCTCCGCAGCCCGGAATTCGTCGGACCGGCGCGCGACGCGCCGATCACCTGAATTTTGTTCGTCGTCGTCGCTCACGCCCGCGTCGCAGCCCGCTCACGCTCGCCCACAACATCAAACTCCTTGATAGCTTTACGCATGTCGCCTCCCACGGTACGCCAATCCTCAATAAGCGATTCGTGTTCGCCGGCATAGACCACGACCACGCCCGACCGACGAAGCGCCATCGATGGATCGACGCCCATGCGAAACCCTCGCATGATCGATCTGATTCGAGCCTTCATGGTCAGATTTTGACCGGAGAATGCGACGTCGTCAAGACGATTTGTGATGCAAGCATACGAGATCCTTGGTGAAACATTTTTCTCCAAGGATCTCGGCCGATAACGTCAGACCCGTCCGGTAAAACGAGCCCCGGAGCCTCGGACTCCGGATTGGGCTCTGTTGGTTTCCTGCTGCTCGATCCTGGCCTCGCGCGGTTCCCGCCGCCCCACGTCGTAGCTCGCACGGGCGCGCCAGTACGTCGCGATCAGCCGGCTCTGCGTTGGCTCGTCGAGCTCGTCGGGATCCTCGTCTGGCTGCGGCCACGGCGCACATCGCGGTCGCGGTGGAGCTCGTAGACCCGTCGGGCCAGCGCCTCGATCTCGCCGGGTGCCCACCCGGCGGCCCGTCACGCCGCCGGCCGCTCCGCCCACAGCCCGGCCCGCAGCACCGCCAAACCGCCCGGCAGCACCAGCGCGCTGACATCGACCGCGGTGCCACATCCCGGCGCGACCAGCGGATAACCGGCCGGTCCCACGGTCTGCGGATCGGTGCCGCGGTACTGCCACAGGAGCAGGTGCTCGTGGTCGGTGCCGGTGCGCCGCACCACGTCCGCCGGCAGCGTCGCGCCGTACAGCGCGATCGCCGAGCGGCCGCAGCCGAGCCTGTCGGTCACGCCGACGGCTCGCAGCAGCTCGCCTCCGTACAGCGTCGCGGTGCGGCCGGTGAGCTCGTGGTAGCGCGCGGCGAACTCCCGGGTGCGGTCCTCGACCAGCGCCCGCGACGGATCGCGCACGCTCTGCCCGCCGCGCTCGACGTCGACCATCCCCCACAGCGTGCCGCGCCGCTCGCCGCCGCTGGCCTCGACGACGCGCACGAACAGCTCGGCTTGCGCGACGCCGTCGTAGGCCAGGTCGAGGAAGTGGTAGCAGCCGTCGAACAGGTCAACGCCGTGGCGCTCGCCAGCGGCCTCGGCGAATGTGGCGCGTTCGGCGTGGAGCCAGGCGTCGTAGCGGTAGCGCGTGCCCTGCGACGCCTTGAAGATCGCGCCGCACCACGGCGCGCCGGCCGCGGCGAACGTGTGCCAGTCCTTGCGGCCGTCGCCGGGGTACACGTCGACGAGGAGCGGGTCGACGGTCACGGCTTGGCGCCCGTCGGTGACACGAACCGCGCCACACCGCGGCGCATCTCGTCGGCGAGTCCCTCGATCCCGATGCCCGAGTACCGCCGCCACACGGCGATAGCCGCGGCGCGATCGCGGAGGTGAGCGGTGACGGACTCGCTCGGTTCGACCTCAGCCTCATCGCCTACGTGGAGGGCGACGTCGAGGCCGACCGCGAGCTGGGTCACGCGCAGCGCCACGGTGTACCAGTGGATCCGCACCGATTCGGGGAGCTCATCCCATGCGGGGCACGGCAGCCCCTGATGGTTGATCCCGCCGCTGCTGGCGCAGTAGGTGGCGTAGAGGTCGCGCGCGCGGCGTAGCTCCGCGGCGTTTTCCGTCGAAATGAGCACGGTCACAGCGCCCCGTGCGCCGTCTTGATGGTCACGCCGGGGAACTGCGCGGCGCGCAACTCGGCGAACGCTGCCACGGCGGTATTCGGCGCGATCGGGGCTGCGACCGCGGGCGTGCGCGCGACGGTCACCGGTGGCGAGCTCGCATCGAGCTTGAGCGCCGCGCTGCCGGCCGCGCAGGTGAGCCACGAGCCGAGGTCGCTCTTGAGGTTCGCCGCGCTCAGCGCCGCCTTGAGCTTGGTGGTGTCGTAGGTGCCAGGGGCGTCGGGGTTCTCGGCCTGGGCGAAAGCGGCGGCGGCGAGCGGCTCGAGCGCGGCGGCACCCTGGGCGACGTCGGGCTTGGTGCAGTCCCACGCGGCATCCAAGACCGCCAGCGCCTGCTGCTTGTTGCAGCCCGTCAGCGCGGCACCGCCGGCGCCGACCAGGCCGAGCACCAGGAGGAGCGCAGCGGCGGGGCCGATCGTGGTGAGCGCGAGCGAGCTCGGGTTCACCATGTCCCGTAGTTCGACCGGCTGTGAGTTGATCTTCGCGGCGCTCTTACCGATGTCGGCCGCGCCCTGCGCTCCGACGTAGACGAGGAACGCGGCGAAGATGCGATCGAGCACGGCGGTGTCGACGTCGAAGCCGAATCGGCCTCCGACCCACACCACAACGGCCGTGATCGCAACGAGGAACTTCTTCGAGGTGAACAGGTCGATCAGAGTCTTCTTCATAGGTGCCTCTTTCAGGTGTTGTCGTCGTCGTGATTCGTGCCGGGGCGCGGCATCCGCACTCCGTTGGGAGCCGTGCGTGCGCGGCGGCGGCGGAGTTCGTCCTCGTCAAGCGGCGGCTGCCGATCGCGCCAGTCGACGAGTGTGTCGAGCTTGGTGGCCAGCTGGTCGAGCTTGCCCACGACTGCGCCAGCCAACGCGGTGTTGCTCCGCGCCTGCTCGAGCAGCGCCTCGACCATCCGCTCGTTGTCAGCGCGCTGCGCGGCCGCAACTCCGGCCTCGAAGGCCTCTCGCCGCGCCGCGGCGGCCTTGGCCGCGTCGATCGCCTCGCGGCGAACCGTGGCCCAGAGCCGCACCGCCCAGCGGCAGAATGCGACCAGCGCGCCGCCTGCGGCGGTGGCCAGCGTGGCGAGCTCGGTGTCCGTCATGCCCGAGCAGCGTCGCCGCCGCGCACCCCCGCGAACATCCCCCGCCACGGCCACCCGGGTGCGCCGACGTCACGCGCTCGATCGGGCGACCGCGGTGCAGCCTCTGCGCATGTGGAACCCGTTTCGCCGCCGGCGTCGCCGGGCCACCGATCTCATCCTCGAAAGGCTCGAACACATGTCCCAGACCGCAGACGACACCAAGGCTGCCGAGACCGCTCTCCTCGGCAAGGTCGACCAGCTGCTCACCGCGTTCGGCGACGCCAAGACGCAGAACGCCGCGCTGGCCGCGCAGATCACCGCGTTGCAGGCGCAGGTTGCCAGCTTGCCCCTCTCGCCGACGGACCAGGCCGAGCTGCAGACCGCGATCGCGGAGATGCAGGCCAAGGCGTCGGCGATCGACTCGGCGCTGACGCCGGCGGCGCCAACAGCGCCGGCATCCGAGCCGACGGCGTAGCGGCTACCAGGTCTCCTCGCGGCGCGCTTCGATCCAGTGCGCCTCCTTGACGGTGAGCTGCCACGTGCCGCCGGCGTCCATCGCGATTGGGTTGCCCACGACCAGGAGCTCGCCGGGCCCGACCGCGATCGGGGCGTTGAGCGGCGCGGCGAGCTCGAACACGAAATCTTGCCTCGCGCCCGCCGCGCCGACGTGCACGAGGTCGAGCGTCCCGATGGGCGCCGGCTCCCGCGTGATGCCGGTGGCGGTGAGCGCTGCGGCGGTGGCGATCTGCGCGCTCGTGCAGACCGACGGCGGCGCGTTGTCGGCGTCCTTGCGCGCGATGGCGAGCGGCGTGCCGCCGGATGCCGCTGGCCCCGTCGCCCGGTAGATCGCGAGCCGGCGCCCGGGCGAGATCGACGCGGTGAACGCGGCGATCGCCGTAAACGCCAGGTGGATCCGATCCACGTACATGCTGAGGCGCTGGCTCGGCTTCGCAATCGCGGGCTGCGGGTCGCACAACAGCGCCAGCACGAGCGAGTCCTGCGGGAGCGCTGCGGCGATCACGCCGGACATTCCGGAGACCGCGTAGCCGTAGCCGCGGTTGAAGTTGAGCACGCGCGTCGGCGAGGTCTGGGGTGGGAACATGTCGCCAGGGTTGCCGGGTCGAATGCGCGAGGCCACTCTGGGCCGGAGCACCGGGGTGTCCTGCCCCTCTGTCCTCTATAAGCGATCACGCGACATGCTCACGTTTTTGATCTGCAACGTCTGCGCTCCACCAGCGCCTACACCGCCTAGTCCAAACTGGATGAAGATTGCATCGCCCGATAGCGCGAGAATCGGACTGGGAAGCATGAATACACGAGTTGACCAAGCCCCGGTCAGGGGCGTGGATGTGTCCAGCTGCGATGATATGCCGCCGGCCGCTCGGGATTGTCTAAGTACCGCGCACACCACCTGGGGACTGCTGCCCGTCACGAAGAAGTCGAACGTCACCTTGGTATAACGAGTGCCCGCAACCGCGCCGACATCGTACACGCATGCGTCGGCTACAGCTGTCGCCTGCCAGTGGCCGGGCACAGCCGTGATCGCATTCCCTGGCACATATAGTCCGGTAAAGTATGAGGGCACAGTGAACGTCGGTTCCAGCGAGTCGTGCTTGTGCCCGATGATGCTGTCTTCGATCGCTGCGATACTCGTGCTCGTGACCGGCGCGTGCGGGCCAATGGCGCCGCCTTCTCTTGACGTTGGTAGACCCATGGTCAGAATCCTCCGCAGGGCTCGCTGTCGAACCCGGTGTTGACGTCGTCGAACAGCACCGACTTCGAGGTGATGACGCCGACGACGGTGAACGCTTGTCCGAGGCGACCCAGCGCCGCTCGAGCGCCCACGAGATCGGGCGTGCCGGGCAGCGCTGGGTCGCGGTAGACGTACCAGTGGAACGGTCGGGTGCCGCGAGGCGACCGCACGGCCACAGCCCCGAAGCTCGCATCGAGCGCGGTCCCGATCGCCGTCACGTTCGCGCGCGCGTACATCCCGATCCAGTTCACGCAGTACGAGAACGGGATTGCGCCCGCAGACGAGAACCCCGTCGTCGGCCCTGTCGTCGACCACCGCACGGTATGCGGTTGGAGCGACTCGCCGGTTGGGTCCTGGATCAGATCGCTGGTGTTCTGCGTCAGCTGCAGCCAATGCGAGGTAAGCGACGTCGTGGCGTGCACGGTGACACCTTGCGAAACCGCGCGCAGGAAACGCTCGCTCGCGACCTGGAGCGCGCCGCCGCTGTTGCGCACGCCGACGAAGAACCCGTTCACGCGCCCCCAGTCCCAGAACACGAGGCCGACCTCGGCGCCCGGCGGCAGCGTCGCCGGCGTCACCTGCAGCACCGCATCGCAGCTCGGCGCTCCCGGCAACCACGAGGGCGTGGCGTCGACCGAGAGCAGGCACGAGTACCAGTTGCGCGTGGTGCCGTTGAACAGGAGGTTCGCGCCGCTCGCAGCCTGCACGCGGAGCGCGCCGTTCGCGATGGTCCACTGCGCCGGTGGGTCGGCGCGCCAGCGCTCGATGCGCAGGCCGGCCGACCAATCCTCTCGCTGCGTGTTGTCGAACCCGAGGAACTGCAGCTGCGACGGCGCGATTGCGAGCAGCTCGGCGAGCGCAGCCTGCACACCCAGCATCGAACTGCCGGCGCGCTGGCTGAAATGCGACGTCACGCGCTTGCGCCGCTTGGGCGCGGTGTCCGCGGGGCCAGGGGACTCGCCGACGATGCTGCCCTCCCACCGCTCGAGCGCGGGGCCGTAGGCGCGGTCTGGCAGGAGATTCCGCCGGACGTTCTCGGCCTGCGCCGCCGCGTAGCCGACGGCGTGGCCGGCGATCCGCAGGAGCTTCTGGAAGCGAGAGCCCGGATCATCGGAGATGGGCGCGCGCGGCGGCAAGAGGTCGCGGATGGCGCGGTACCCGCGGGGCTGCAAGCGCGCCATCCGATCCCACGTGGCGGCTGTCTCCTCGGCGGTGATCTCGTAGTTGAGCACCTGGAGCTCGTCGATCACGCCGACCAGGAAGCGGCTCGGGGCGCCGCCCGCGTAGCGCGTCCCGACACAGAACGTCCCCGTGGTTCCACCGCCGATGTCGCCGTCGGACGAGACGAGGTCCGCGAGCAGCTGATCACCGGCGTAGTAGCGCAGCTCGACTTGCGAGCTCGAGACCCAGTGCCGGACGGCGGTGAGCATCATGTACGCGTCCGGTCCCGGGGCGATGAACTGGCCGCCGAGCTGCGTCCGCACGTTGCCGGCGGTGTCCTGCCACCACATACGGAGCTCACCGACCCCGAGCGGCAGATTGACGACGCGCAGCTCGAGGCCGTACGAGACGAATTCGCCGGGTGCGTTGCCCTTGCCGCGCGCGACGATCGTGCCTGGCTGCCCATACACGCTCTGGCCGTTGACGTCCCACGCGATGAGCGTTCGGATCGTGAGGTCGCGCGTGGCGAGCGTCGAGCCCGGAACAACGTCGGTCGCGTCGACCGCGAAGCCAGGAGAGAACGCGCGCCCGAACCCGGTGAACGCCGCCGCGACCGGCGGCATCGTGAGCCCCGCATCGACGTCGAGATCGTGGAGCGCGCCGACGTCATCGGTGGGCAGGAGGGTCGCGTCGGTCTCTCGGAAATGGAGGAGCGCGAGGGTGCGAGCCGGCGACATCGTCAGACCCCCACCGTGACGAAGCCAAGCGCGCCGGGGATGTCCGGGGTGATCGACGGCGCGACGTGTGGCGGGGTGGACTTCAGCAAGACCGATGCGGCGAGCCCGATGACCGAGAAGGCGGCGACAGCCGTCTGCGTGCCGGTCGCGCCCGTGGCTTCGCGCAGCAGCTCGAAGATCTCGAAGCGGAGCGGGATGTCGAGCGGGAACTGCGCGGCCTGGAAGCGCTCCACGGTCCCAGCCGGCGACGTAACCTGCACGGAGGTCGACGCCACAAACGCGAACCCCAGGTACAGGTCGGAGTACGACGTCAGGACAAGGCTCGGACAGTCGAAGTTCGCCGAACTGCTAACGTCCACAATCCCTCCGCCGAGTGGTGCGGCGGCGCCGACGTCGAGCCCGCGATAGACAAGGAGCGCGCCGCCGGCGGTGACTGCGCTTTTGAGCTGCATCGTGTGCGCCGGTGGCTCCAAGTCCGTGGCGGTCCTGCGAGCGATGTTGATGATCGCGGAGCCGGGCGACACGAAGCGCGCGACGATGACCCATCCCGGCGGGAGATGGGTTACGTCGAGATCGCCGTTCTTCGATGAGATCGATGGCACGGCGAATAGCAGCGTGTCTCCCTCCTGCGTTGCCGTCGGGACGAGCGCGGTAAGGAGGGTCGCCCCGCTCGTCGGATCGCTCGAGTAGGTCACGGCCGCGGAGGCGATGAATGCCGCCGGCATCAGCTGCCCCTCCGCACCAGCACGTAGCCCGGCGTGAGCAAACCGATCTGCGTATCGAGCGGGAACTTGTAGTTGACCGCCTCTTGGTCGACGGCTGGCGTGACCACGGCGTGGTTGCGGACGCCTCGGGTGTACATGGCGATCTGGCCGAGCGTGGCCCGAAGGAGCGAGCCGACCCAAGCACCGTAGATCCCGCCCGGGTTTGCGGTGCCCATCCCGGTGGTGAGCACCTGCAGCTGTGCGGTGCTGGTCGATGTGCTCGCTGCCACCGCGCCCGGAAGTGGGCCGCTCGGTGCGGCGTAGAGGACATCGCCATTCAGGTGCGCGACGATCGCCGTGCGAACAACATCCGTCAGCGGACCACCCGCGTAGACGATGTCCCCTGGCGCGGGGTTGTTCGTCGGTGCGGCCTGCAGGATCACTGAGTCGATGCCGGTGAGCGCCTCGATCACCAGCGGGGCGCCGTCCTGCGCGCTCGCGACGCCTTTGATGCACAGCCGATCGCCGGCCTGCATCGTCACCGGCCGCAAGGCCGTGAACTGCATCGTACGCGTCGCCGCGGTCCACAAGGCAACGACTGGCGGTGTCGAGTCGTCCCAGTCGAATGCGAACTGCGGCGTTCCATCCGGGGTCAACGCGATCTCGACGTTCGCGAGGTTCAACGGGTCGACGTCGCCGCCGATGACGCTGAGCACGCGCAGCGCGCCGCCGTTCGCGCCGAGCTGCGCTGGCACCTTGGCCTGCAGCAGCGCGAGCAAGGCTGCGCTCTCGCCGGCGTTCAGGATGCGCGTCGTACCGACACCGATATGCAGCGCAGCGACGTCGATGGTTCCGACGCCGGCGCGATTGCGGTATGCGAACGCCTGGGCGACCCCGGGCACCGCCAGCGCCCACCCGACGAAGTCTGATTGGTTGCCGCCCGAGGTCGGCTGCGAGATTGCCGCGAGCAGCCGGTTCCGCGCCGCGCCGTTTTGCTCGACGTCGAAGCCGTCATCGTCGAGATCTTTCTGCAACACCACCTTGGTTTGGAGTCCGGCGGGGGTGTTCAGGTACTCGAGAATCTCGCCCTTCTTGAGTCGAGTCACCGAGCCCAGCGACACCGCGAGGATGTCGACGTCGACGAACGGCGGCGCGGGGGCGGCGGGGATCGTGCTCAGGCTGTTGACCTGGAAGAGCAGCCCGCTCGCCCGATGGCGTAGCTGATCACCGATCGTCGTGGTTGAGCCGGGGGCTCCCTTCACTCGGCCGGCGGCTGCTTTGCGTGCTGGTGTCGCTCCTTTCCGGCCGTCGATGCCACCGGGCTTGAAGAGGCCGAGCCAGCGGTCGAGCCCGCCGTCGATCGCGGTATCGGGCATCGCGTCGCGGAAGGCGGCCGCGATGTTCGCGTGATTGTCAGTGACCGCGGCGGCGATCACCTTCAGCAACTTCCACGCCCACGCGAACCGCGAACCGACGTTGCGGTCCGGCAGCAATGCCTTGTGGAGCGCGATCAGGAACTGATGCAGCTCGTCGAGCGTGGGTACCTTGTACGGCACGGCTATCCTCCAAACGGCACGTACGCGAGATCGATCAGGCCGCCGCTCGCCTGGTCGCGGTAGTTGATGAGCACGACGACGCGGCCGGCCTCGTCGACATCGAGATCCACGTCGATCTCGCTGATGATTCCTTCGGCGACCAGCGGCTGCAGCGCTCGCAGCACCTCGTCGCTGAGCATCTGCGCGTCGGCCGGATCGTCGCCGCTCAAGATCTCTCGGATGCGGCTCCCGTCGAACGGGCTACCCCACCACGCCAGGTATTCGCTCTCGAGCTGCGCGATCACGGCCGATCGCGAGTCAGCTGTCTCGACGAAGCCGCCGTCCGGCGCGTCGATGAGGTCGCGCGTGATGGGGTCGATGGCGAGATCGAGCAGGCCCTGGGGTCCAGCCGTTGGCGCCGCGGCGACCCTGCCGCTGCCCGAGCTCGGGCTGGTGAGCACCGGCGGGGGCGGCACGTATGCGGCGGCAGCTGTCGGGATCACGATGTCGAACGACTGCGCCCCCGGCGTGCGTAGGCCGCTCCACGCCTTGTTGCCGCCGACGTCGTAGACCGCGAAGTAGGCGCGCGTGTTGTCGAGCGCCGCGACCGCAAATGCGCCTGTGCCGCCGCTCGTTGCCACCGTCGTGATGTACTCGGCCTCGCCGGCACCGTCGTCGGCGTAGACGCGCACCGCGCCGCCGTTCGGAACCGGTGATGCGCCCAGCATGACCGCGCCCGCGACGGGGAACGAGAGATCGCTCAACGTGACCCAGAGGTCCCCGCACCACTCGACGTTCGCGATCGAGGCCGAACACGCCACCCGCCAGCGTCGCGTCGTCGTTAGATCCATTCCGCGAGACCGACGCGCGGAGGTCCTCACCCAGCGGGTGATGGGGCGGATCAGCTCGCGGCGCCCGAGCTCCGCGCTGGCACCCGAGATGAAGGTCTCGGTGTACCAGCCGTTCTCGCTGTCCTCGCCCGGCTGTCGCTCCGCCTGCAGTACGGACGTCGCGGAGCCGCCGAAGCGAGCGCCGAGCTCGACCCAGGCGCCCCCGCTGAGCTTCCACGGCGAGCTCGGGAAGCTCGGCAGCCGCTCCTCGGCGGCCACGATCGTTCCAGCCGTTCCGGGCGCCGGATGGGACGCCAGCGCGTAGATGCAACTGCGGTTGCCGGTCCCAACCCCAGTGGCTGGCACGTCGGCCGTGTAGTTCACGATCGCGTAGCCGGAGATCTCCGTCGCTTGGCCGACGGCGGAAATGCGGCTGTCGACCGTGAGCCGATTCGCCCCGCGGGTCAGCGCCCACGTCGACGAGTCGTGGTCGCAGCGGCGAACGTAGACGTAGCTGCCCGATAGCACCGTCGACGTGGCATGCGCGTAGGTGCGCGCCGCCTGCCCGCTGTTGTAGACAGCGATCTGGTTCGCGACGCTCGCGAGCATCTGATCGAACACGACGACGCCGGACTGCAACAACGCGATCGCGCCCGGCTCCTGGATATCGAGCAGGCACGAGTAGCGGTCCTCGTCACCAACGGTCGCCGCATGCGCGATGTCCAACGCGCCGCGGTCGTTGTCCAAGGGAACCCGCAGCGAATGCAGCTCCCGCGTAGTGGCGGCCGGAGAGAACGTGTACACAACGACCAGCACCGCCGAGATGTTGACGAACGTGCTCGCGAGCGAACTCTTCATGACCAGCGCGTGCGGCGCGTTGAGGGCCATCGAGTACGGCGCTGCGAGCAGGTCGACGATGTCGCGGTACGGCGCCCCCGTGGCCAGGCTCTGCTCGACCGTGGCGCGCGGGTCGTAGGTGCCGCCGGCGTCGAGCTTGATCGACAGGTTGAAGTTCGCGCCCGTCGCGATCGCGTCGGTCGCGAGCACCCGTAAGTAGACCTGCAGGAACGCCTTGCCGCCCTCGGGACAGAACGCGGACAGGTTCGGGATCTGGTTCGGCCGCGCGTTGCTCACGCCGCCTGCGGTCCCGATCTCGGCGTCCGCGGTTCCGATCGTCGCGTGCTGGCCCTGGATCGGGACCTCGATCGCCTTCACGTGCGTCGCCGCCGACGTGTCGTAGTCGTAGGTGACGAAGAGCTCGGCGGTCACACAGTTGACGTTCGCGACCGCCGAGGTCTGGAAGGCGACCCCGACCTGGCAGGTCTGCGATGCTCCGCCGCCGAAGTTGGTTACGAAGTGCGCCGTCACGTCGCGGTCCACGATCAGCGTCTCGTGGTCGCCGGTGTTCGGTGCAGCGCTCGCGAAGTCGACGTCATCGAAGGCGGCGCCGCCGAGCTTGATGCCGAGCCTCCAGCCGGTGAACGACGTCGCCGCCGTGAACGCATCACGCGCGGTCACGCGCAGCTTGACGCTGCGGATGGTGCGCGCCGGCTCGGGGATCGCGATCGAGATCCCCGCGAACTCGTGGCGCGTCGAGGTCGCGAGCGTGGTGTTCGTCGCGAGCAACGTCGAACGCGTCGCGAGTGCCCACGACACGGTCTTGCTGGCCATCGGCACTACGGCACCTGCCCGCGCTGGCGCATGCTCGTCTGCGAGTCGTCGATGATGTCGGCGAAGTCGTCGGCAACCGTGCTGCCCAGATCATCCTGCGTCACGCTCTGCGCCGTCGTGTCCGTGACGTTCCCCAGCTCGTCGCCAGTCTCGATGTGGATGACGATGGCGAGCGACGGCGAGCTGGTGACGTTCGCGCGCACGCTCGTCAGCGGGTCGGTGACCAGCGCGGCGAGCTGGGCTCGGAGCTCGTCCAGCTTGTAGGGTCGCCCGGCGCTCCACCATGCGGCCACCGCCAAGGCGAGCTGGTCGGTGGTGGGGGCTGACATCGCTGCCAGGCTAGGCGACGGCCGATCACCACGGCAGGACCCGGCGGCCCAGTGGGGTGCGGCTACTGCGCTTTGAGGACCGTGGTGCCCGAGGGAGGGCCCACGGTCGAGCTCGTGGCCGCCGCGGACCCGGACTGCGCGGAAGCGCTGCCCGTCGTAGCCACGGTATGCGTGTGCGCGTTGTACGCCTCTCGGAGCGCGTTGTAATCCGCGAGCGTCGGTAGCGCGAAGGCCACGCCGTTCGGCGCCCTGATCTCGACGACGCCGCTCTGCCGGTGATAGACGACCGTCAAGGTGTTGAAGGTCATCGTCTCGTCCTCGGCGAGGTCACCGGCGACCGCCTGTCGCGTGGCCTCGTCCCGGGTCGCGACGATCGCCATCGCGTCGGTGCCGCCGATCGCGGTCGCGATGGCCTCCGGGTTCCCTGAGTTCGGCGGCCGGCTGTAGAAACCGATGCCGGTGAACGGCTCGATCTCGATCGTCTCGTCGCCACCCTGGCCGCCGACCTGGCCGAGCACCTGCCACAGCGTCGACTGCGTCAACGTGATCGCGAAGTGGCGGATCATCCCGCGCATGAGCCGGCGGAACGGGCTGGTCTCCTGGGCGAAATCCTCGCTGGTTCGGTACGTCATGTCACAAACTCCGTTCCCTTGGGCACGAGCATCATGTTGGTGGTCTCGCCGCCGGGACGCGAACCCTTGAAGCTGCAGGCGTAGTTCAGCCACGGCTCGTCCATCTCGAGATCGTCGTCGATCACGCGGGCGAGCGTATCCACCGCGAACAGCGTGGGGATCTTGCCGGCCACCACCTGGCCGTGCAGCGGCGTGTCGACGGTCAGCTGGCGCAGCGCGAAATTGCGTCGCTTCATCTCGATCGCGGCCGCCCGGTTGGCCTCCCCGTCGCCTTTCTGCGCTCGCTGTGCCATCACGATCCGCTTCGGGCGCAAAAAATGGTTGCCGGTCCCGTCGGCGTTGGGGCCGTCCTTGGCGATGCCGATGTACGTCGTGACATTGTCGCCGTAGTTGTCGTCGGTGCCTGCGCTGGCGCCGTGCACCTCGATCATCGCGTACGCGTCGCGGATGCTCTCGCGGTATGTCATGTTCTTCACGGTGCTGCCGGTCGCGCCGTGGCGGAACACGTACTGGATCGCCTGCGAGTAGTTGGGCGCGCCGATCACGAGCTCTCGGCCATCCGCGGACGAGTAGCACAGCAGTCCCGCGCTCGAGCAGAGCTGCTCGATCACGGTCCAGCGCATCTCGCCCGGATCTAGCCGGCCGATGTGGTCGTCGTCGAATTTGCCCTTGATCTGAAAGAACGCGGGCTCGGACCCGGCGGCGGCCTTGTATCCCTTGCCGCGCGCGACCGCTCGATTGCGCGCGTTCGACAGCGCGACGCTGGTGTACCAGGGCGATGCGAGCTTCTTCACCGCGTCGGTGAGCTGCAGTCCATCCCAGCCGCTCAAGTTCGGGATCGACTCCTGGACGAGCCGGCCCGACTTGTCGCGACCCGCGATCTCCATCGTCCCCTCTTTCGCGTCGCGTGAGCGATCGTCGATAAATCCGTCGAGGATAACGGTCCCGTCGATCGCGACCTTGATCGCTTCGTCGGGTCGGCACAGCTTCCATGCGTCGAGGTTGAACGGGCGCGTGAGCTGGAACCCATCGGCCGGCTGGATCATCGTGTTGAGGATCTCGTAGTCGATCCATCCGTCGATCTGCCGGTCCCCGAGCGTCACCGTGACGACGTGCGCGTTCGTGCCGTCGGCCGGCGGCCGCGGCGCGGCGTTGCGGATCGTGTCGAAGATGCCGGAGAGCCCCATCAGCGGCTCCTCGACACCGCGGTCCGCTGCGGAAGCACGAGGTCCGACCCGGGCTCGAGCCACGCCGGCGAGGCGATGTCGTTGAGCAGCATCACCTGGTCGTATCGAGCGTCGGCCTCCTCAGCCGAGTAGACGCTCGCGAGCACGGCGCGCAGCGCGACGGGGGCGGCGATCCGCACCACGAAAGTCTGCGCCGTGTCCGAGGTTGCCGCGGCGGCGGCCAGCCGGACCGCTTCTGACAACAGCACCGTGGCCTTGTAGGCGGGCCAAAATCCGATGTCGCCCTCGAGGTCGTCGGCCTGGTCGCCGAGCCGGGACGTGAGCGAGCCCACCTGCGTGACCACCTGGCGCGTGTTGACTGTATCGGTCGAGGACCAGCTCGCGACCGCGGCCTTGGTGTCCGCGGGCAACGGCGAATTGATGGCGATGTCCGCGAGTTCGAGGTCCAACGCGTCGGCGGCGGCATCCACCGCGCCCACGCCGGTCGCGGCGATCGCTCCGGCACCCGCAGGCGAGACAGCCTCGGTCTGGCCCACGCGAAGCACCTCGATCTCGGCCGTGATGACGCTGTGCTCGTCGATGTCCTCGGTGAACGGACCGATGCGCGCAAGGTAGCTGCCCGACGTGGGGTGCGAGAAGATCCGCGGCTTGTCGTCGACAGCCGCCTGCAACCGCTGACACCGCTCGATGGGCGAGAGGTCGTCGCCTCGCATACGCGCGAACAGCACCGAGCATCGCGTTCGGAGGGGGGCGCGTCCGCGGTCCTGGGCCACATACTCATCGCCCGACGACGGCTCGTGCACGACCAGCGTGCGCGACCGGTCCGTCGAGACCTTGGTCAAGAACAGGCGGAGATCGCCGAAGCGGCTCTCGTAGAAGAACGGCTCAGCCATGGGGTCTCGCTGCATGCGCGGCCGATCCGCGATGGACGTCGACGATCGCCTTTCCGTCGGCCTTGACGGTGATCGGATGGATGCCGGCGCCGTCGAGCATCCGCTTGAACATGTTGCCCTGCGCAGCGATGAGCTTCTGGATCGCCATGTCGATCAGCTTCTCGGTCATCGCCTCGTCCGAGGTGCCGCGCGCGATGCGCTTCAGCGCGGTGAGCTCGGGGACCGAGTAATTGCCGGCGTCGAGGTAGCTCTGATGCACCTGGCCAGGACGATCCGGGCCGTACGTCCGATTGGCGACCTTGCGCGTGATCGTGCCGCCCTGCAGCTGCGTGTTGAGCTGGTTCTGCAGAATCTGCTCGTTGCCCAGGTCGGTGCGAACGGCCTGCGCGCGTCGAGCGATGTAATCGGGATCGTTCAGATCGGTTTTCGGGTGCCTTGCCAGCTCCGCCTGGTCGTACTGACCCGCGAGCAGCTCCTCTCGCTCGCGCATCCGATTCGCGCGGGTGTCGTTGACCTGGTCCTCCGCGCTCTTGCCGCCGATCATGATCGCAAGACCAGTGCCCGCGCTCTCCGCGACGCCAAGCACAGCGCTGAGGGCGGTAGCCATTCCGGCGAGCCCGCCGGCCGCGTGGACCGCGGCCGAGGTGAACGTCTCGATCCGCTCCGGGGTGACGGCGTCCATGATCTCGTTCTTCGCGCGCTCCCACGCGAGCTTGGTTCGCCCCGCCGTGCTGCTCAGGTAGTCGCCTAGATCGCGGTTGATGACGCTTGCGTCACGCGACTTGTCGACCAGCTCGTCGAGCATCTCCTTGTTGGCGTTCAGCTGGAGGAACGCGCGGTACGCTTCGACGCGCCCGAAAGCCTTTTCGAGCTTCGTCGGATCCTTCATCAGCTTCGAGTCGCCGATCGCGTCGATGATCTCGCGGAAGCCCCTGAGCGACTTCGTGCCGGTGTTCTTGTCGACGTCGAACACCTTCACGTGCGCCGCCGCAAACTTGGGTGCGTTCTTGATCAGCGCCACCATGACCGACTGCATGCCGGTGACCGTCTCCTCGGCTGAGCCGAATCCCTTGCGGACCACCTGGGTGGCCGCGCCGAGGTCGCGCAGGCCGGCCACACCGGTGCCACCACCGAACTGCGCCATGAGAGGCGAGATCTGCGCGAGCTGGCCGGCGAGGTCCTTGAGCTCGACCGCACCCTCCTTGCCTTGCACGATCAGCGTCCCGAACGCGGCCTGCATTTCCTCGGGCTTGATCTTGAGGTTGTCGCGCAGTGCCTGCGCCGTCGAGGCAACGTCGCTGATGCTCGACTCGGAAGCCTGGGCGACCCGCGCCCACGTGTCGATCGACTTGGTCGCGCCGTCGAGGTCTCCGGTCAGCGCGACGTACTGCCGCGCGGCGCCGAGCACCTGGGCTCTGCTGATGCCGGTGGCGTCGCTCGCCTGGCGGACGGCTGCGTCCACGCCGGCCATCTCCTCGTTGGTCTTGCCGGCGGTGATCTGGAGTCGCTTGAGCGCGTCGCCATATTGAAACGCGGCGGTGGCCTGATCGGCATAGAATCCGCCGACCGCGGAGGCCGCGCTCGATCCGAGGTTGCCAACCATGGTCGCGCCCGCCTTGGAAAAGAACCCCTTCTCGACGAGGTCCTTGCCGAACACGTTCTTTTTGAGCTCGCCGCCGAACGTGGCGAACTTCGCCTTGATCTCGCGCAGCTTCGCGCCAAGGGTCCGGCTCTCGGCGGTTACCTCGACCTCGGCTTTGGGGTTAGACATCGTTGTCGTCCGTGGGCGGTTCGGTCGGCGGCTCGGCGGCCACGTTCTTGAAGCGCCGTCCGCTGCCTTCGTGCTTGGGTTTGTCGAACGTCAAGTGGTCGGCGATGAGTCCCCAGGCGAGGACTTCCCAGTCGAAGAGTTCGCATGCGGGTCGACCAAAGTAAGCAGAAAGCGCGACAGCCTCCTGGCACCGAACCACCGCAACAGCCGATCGCTTTTTTTTTCGAGGGCCTCGCGGATCCCCGCGACGTCATCGCGGGTCAGCTCGATCGTCGAGGGGTCCTGCGCGGCGCGCAGCTCGCCGTACTGCTGCCAGAGGTCGCCGATCACCTCCGGCGCGAGCAGACCCCATTCGCTCGCAGAACCGAACGGCACCGGGTTCTCTTCGCTATCGAGCACGGCCTCGGCGAGCGTCAGGTACGCGAGCTGTAGCTCATACTTGCCCTGGTTGAGCTCGATCTGGACGAGTCCGCGCCGATCCATCGCGGCGTTGGCGAGGCCCTCGAGATCGAGCGAGCGCTCGCTTCCGACCACCGCCATGACCGCCGGGTGCGGGATGCCGTGCACGTGTACCGTCACGGGCTTGACCGGGCGCTTGCCGGATAACGCTGCCTGGAGCCGGCTCCCAGCCTTGGCCTTCGCGGCGCTGGATTGCGCTGCCCCGAGCCTCGTACCGCTTGGCGTCGCCATGGCTAAGCCGCCACCTGCGGGACACGCCGCTGCCAGGTGATGTCGACGGTGTCCATGTGCTTGCCCTGGGAGTCGTCCTTGCGCGTGACCTTCGACACGCGGCAGCCGAGGTACTTCCACCGGGGCCCGTTGACGTCCTGGATCGAAAACGAGAAATACTCCTTGGAGATCTTCAGTAGTCGCCAGTCGACTTCAGGTACGCTTTCCCGGAACACCTCGAGCTTGAGCGAGCCGCCGCCCTCCTTGTCGATGTTGCCGGCACCGCCCGTCACTCCGACGGCGGTCTTGACCTCGGTCGTGCTGTCGTCGTCCTCGTCGAGGGTGTCGACTCGCTTCAACTGAAAGTTGCCACCCGAGAAGTCGATGTAGAACATCGACTGGCTGGTCAAAGTGCTCATGGTGACTCCTTAGAAGATCTTCACGCGGTGAACGAACGCGACCTGGTGCAGGCCGAGAACGACCGTGTAGGCGACGTCCACGTTGAGCCGGCCCGGCGCATTCGGGTCAGCCTCAACTACGAGTAGCTGCAGGTCGGCGTCGACGTTCTTCAGGATCTTGTTGTCCTGCGCGGCGTAGAGGATCGACCCCACCATGTCGCGGATCCGCGGCACGATGTCGTCGTCCATGAGGACGCCGTCGGGGTTCGCGTCGGCGCCGAACTTCGCCGCGAACGCGGCGTCAATCTGGCGCGCGATGAACGCGCCGACGCGCGGCACGGCGATGTCACGCAGTGGCTCGAACGGCTGGCCGCCCTGCGTGGTGCAGGTGGTGACGAACTTGACGATCTGCACGACGCCCGGTTGTTGGATGCGGGTCTGCGAGTCGACCACCGCCTTCAGCGGTACCAACCCGACCGCGAGCGCCGATTCCACCTCGGTGTTCGTGAAATCGAAGATGTCGGGCGGCGGGAAGAGTGGCAGTCGCAGGCCATCCCAATTGCCGTTCGGGCGCGATCGGCTGGTCAGGGCAACGCCGAGCGCCGTGGCGATCTCGCCCGGCAACGAGGGGCTCAGCTCGCACACACCGACGCCGATCGCGCGATCATTGGCTCCGACCGCGAGCGGCGTAGCGACGCCGAGGCTACCCGGCTCGCCGAACAGGATCCATCTCCACTTCTTCTCGCTCGGCGCCCACGCCGCCGTGACGTGGGACAGCGCCAGGGAGATATCCGCCGTGGCGTGGTTCTCCATCGAGATCGCGTCGTAGTCGGGGCCCGCCGCGTTCGCGAGCGCCGTCGTCTCGTCGGAGATGCCCGTCCCTGCGGCGCCTTGAGCGGTCTGGCACGTTACGCCGGGCGGAAGCGAGACGACCTCGAAGATCACGTCGTTCCCGCCGACGCCCTTGACCGCGTGTGTGGTGGTGACAACCGCCGCCGCTGAGGCTGCGACGACGGGCATGATCAGCCGCTGCGTGGTGATGGCGTTCGCTAGCGCGGTCGCCATCGCGGTCGTGCTGTCGCTGGGGTTGATGGGCACAACGAGCGTGCGGCCGGCGATCCGGAACACGCCATTGGCGCCGACCAGCGCGGCACCGCCGAAGGTGAAGGTCTGCGTGCGAGCGGCACCGCCGGCCGGTTCTGCGACACCGCATGCGTACATGAATGGACCCGCGCCGAGGAAGGCCTGCGTCTCGACACCCTTGCGGCACATCAAGGCCAACGGGGTACCAACACCGAAGAGCGCATCGGTATCGGTCGGATCGTTGACCGGGTAGATGGTTCCGGCCACCGCGGTGCCACCCTTCATCGTCCCGATCTTCAGCAGGCGCTGCGGCAACGGCGGGAGCGACCGGCCGCCGAGTAGGTACGTGAACGCGTGGAAGGCCTGCGGTCGGCGTACCGACGAGCTGATTCCCGTGTTGACCGTCATCGTTCAGACCGCCTTCTCGGGCGTCGCGCCGGCGTCGACGGTGACCGGCGCGGCGCTGAATCGCTCGCCTTCCGGGCGTGGGCGCGGCTGCGCGACCAGGACGAGATCCCCGTTGGGGCGCAGCGCGCGCTGAACGGAGGTATGCGACGAGTCAACATCGAGCTCGTCGCCAGGTCGAAGCAACAGCAGTCCGCCGCCCGGGCCGGCCGCAACCGTGTGGTGGATTGGGACCATGCGGCCCGGCCGCGCTGTGACGGTGATGATCGCCATGGCCGAATCGTGCGGCGCGCGCACGTGTCCGAGCCATGGGGGCTCAGCCCACCGGGGTAGCGCGACGCTCAGAGGCGCGTGACGACCGAGACGCCCGCGAGCTCGCCGGGTGCCTTCGCGTTCGCGGCGAGGCCGGTCAGCTTCTGTACGCTGTCACGGAGCAGGTTGACATCGCGATCGACGCGGACCCGCCACGTCTGCTGCCAGATCGTCTTCTCGTTGTCGCTGATGATCTCGTCCTCTTCGAGGAAGCGGAGATCGGCGACCTGCGGCCCGATGCCCAGGTCCGCGCCGAGGAGCTGCATCCACACCAGCTCGAGGGCCGCGTGCAGGCCGGGGTCGTTTGCGTCGCTGATGTCGCTGGCAATGTCGCTCGCGGTCCGTCCATCCGTGAGTCCGCGACGATGGCTCGACACGAAATAGAGCTCGACGGTCAGGTGGCCATCGCTGCGGCCCTGGGCTCCGCCATCGCTACCCGACAGTTTCGTGGTCGTGACCGCGACCGCGGGCGTCCTGCCGTTGAGCTCTTGCCACAGGTTGTCGATCCCGAGGTCGTCGTTAGGCCCCTTGATCGAGAAGCCGATCGAGATCAGCGCTTCGAGCCATCCGCCGCTTGGGACGGTGTAGCGCGCCAGCTTCGCGATGATGGCGTTCTCGATCAGCGTTCGAACGGGCTTGGGCAGCTTGGAGTCGAATACCCAGGTCATCGCTTCCAGCCCTTCACGATGTGCGCTGCGAGCACAGCGCGTGTTTCCTCGAGGAACTTGTCGGACAGCCACAGGAACAGGCGCTTCGGGATCCTGACGCGCCGGCCGTGACCCGCGCTGCCGCCCTCCTGGTGGATGCCAGCCCACGGCACGCGCGACGTCGCGCGCACGAAGAGCTCGCCGACCACCACAACCATCGCGGCAGGGAGCCGGCCGAGCAGCTGCTTTGGCGTGGAACGAGGAGCGAACCGCCGGGGCGCGATCGTTCGCATCGCCTTCGTGATGCGGACGCGCCGATTCCGGGCAACCCGGCGCGCCTCGGTGAGCGGAGACCGCGTCGGCCATGCGCCGTCGGGGCCTTCCTCCGAGCGCGCATGCGAGCGCTGGTCCTGACGCAGCGGCCGGCGCAGCGCGCGGAACGCTGGCCCCATGCGCTTGCCCCGCACCTCGACGTCGGCGAGCGCGCGGTCGAGCTCCGTCAAGTCGACGTAGACGCCGGACTCCACGCGGTCACCAGAACCCGACGAGCTTGTCGCGCGCGGCGTCCCGATCACCGGGCATGTGGGTCTCCACGACGTCGGTCTGCATCGTGCCGTGCGCGATCGGCAGCGGATCGCCGCCGGGCGTCACGACGCCGCGGGAGAGCAGGAGCAGCCAGCCGGGCTTCTTCTCGTCGGTGCCGGCGATCGATTCCCACTCGTCGTGCTCGTCCTGCGTGAGCTGGCCGCGGCGACGCGCCAGGATGATCTTTGCGAGCGTGGCCGAGTGCTCGGTGATGATCGTGGTGGGCGGGTTGAACGGCACGTGGAACCGCTTGCTTGCGTAGCTGTCGATCAGCGCGTCGGCCTTCGTGATCGCCGCGGCGATGCGGTCCACGTCGGCCATGCCGTCGCGATCCCAGTCGGCGAGCTCGACCAGGCGCTTGGCGCCACCGGCGGCGTCCTCGACGTCTACCTGTGTCGAGTAGGCCATGGCTCAGCCCTGGGGCGACGACTTGGGGTCCGCGGGCGCGGTCGCGCCCTTCGCAGCCTTGGGCTCCGGCACCGGCGCCTTCGCGGTCTCGAGCCGCATCAGGCGCGCTTCGAGCTCCGCGTTCTTCGTGCGAAGCGCCGCCACCTCGGCCGGGTCTGTGGTGGCTGCCTGCTGGATGCCGACCTCGATCCGCATGAGGCGCGCCTCGAGCTCCGCGTTCTTCGTGCGCTCGGCGGCGAGCTCGGCGCCCTTGTCCTGCGGTCCTGCGGCGCTCGTCTCGGCGAAGCGCGCGACCTCCTCGGGCGTCGCCGGCTTCACGGCGAGCATCTCCGTCTCGGCGACCAGCCGCGCGAGGATGGCCTCGTCGATGACGCCCTTTTCGAGCGCGTGCACCGCGGCGACCTCGAGCGGGCGCCATTCGCGCGTGAAGCGCAGCCCGGCGCGGCCGAAGTTGCCTTGGTTGTGGGGCGAGACGCTCTTGACGAGCACAAAGCGTGGAGTCGAATCAGCCATGGTGGAGACCCTCGGTAGAAAGCAATGACGATCTGCGGGTGGTCGCGACTGCGAGTCGCTCAGCCCGCCGAGCCGGTGGCCGCCTGCCACATGCCGTAGCAGAGACCGAACTTGGTGTGGCTGCCGTAGAGCGCGTTGCGGCGCGAGAACATCTCGAACGACTCCGGGCGATCAGCCGAGACGAACTGCGGCTGGACCTCGATGCCCATGATGACGGCCTGAATTTCCTCGTCGGAGAGACCGAACCACTGCGTGCCGGTGATCCGCGGCGAGATCAGAGGCGTCGCAAACCCGGCGTCGGGGTTCGTCGCGCCGCCCGCCTGGAACTCCTGCTTGAGCACCGTGCGCAGGTTCAGCTGGTTCAGCGGCCCCGCCAGCACCTTGCGCAGCGGCACGCCGATCGGCTCGCCCTCGTCATCGACGAGCAGCATCATCTTTTGGATCGCGATGTTGAAGTTCGCACTATTGAAGACGCCGGTGACCAGGTTGCTCTGGGCGACACCCAGGCCATTGCCAGCCGCCGTGTGGTCGGTGTCGAAGAGGAACTGGCCGTCGTAGGTCACGCCCAGCGAGGCACCGAATCCTTGCAGGTAGTAGCTCACGACCTGGTCGTCCATTCGACGCGCGCACGCCTGCGCCATCGAGCGGATGCGCTTGACGATCATGCCGTACTTGGCCTCGTTGTTGAGGTCGTCGACGTCGACCTCGATGCCGTTCGCCCACCACTCGGTCGTCAGCGCCTGGCTCTCGGCGCGGAGACGCTGGAGCGTCCGGTCACCGATCCAGCGCTTCAGCGTCGGAATCGACGACAGCCACTTGAACTCGAGGCGTTCGCTGACGCCCATGATCACGGTCGCGATCTCCTGATAGATCGTGGGCGTGTTGGACAGCTTCATGTCGAAGACTGTCGAGAAGACGACGAAGGCCGCTTCCACCTTCGCGCGGTCGATCATTGCTGCGGACATCGTGTGTCTCCTGGCTCGTGATGGGCGGCGGGTTACAGGTTGGCGCTCTTGACCCAGATCCCGCCGTCGGGATCGATCGAGTCGACGGTGCCGGCGAGGACTGAGTTCGCTGTGCCGGCGGCGCGCGCGACGGTCTGGTCGTCGACGATGAAGCACGGCTTCTGGAGGTCGGCCGCGGTGATGGCGTTCGCGCCGGCGAT
>Ga0302322_100000590_pt1 | contig 27953 bp, 24 predicted proteins | sample Fen_T0_2_FD_203757 | JGI IMG/M metagenome (GOLD analysis project Ga0302322, IMG submission 203757) | Peat permafrost microbial communities from Stordalen Mire near Abisko, Sweden - Fen_T0_2 | ecosystem: Environmental > Terrestrial > Soil > Wetlands > Permafrost | place: Sweden: Abisko...
CCGGGCCGGTTCTCCGCGCGGCCGGGCTGCCCTGGGACCTCCGCAAGACGATGCCGTACTGCGGTTACGAGGACTACGAGTTCGACGTCCCGACCGCCGAGACGGCCGACGTCTGGGGCCGCTACCTGGTGCGGATGGCCGAGATCCGGGAGTCGCTCAAGATCGTCGAGCAGGCGCTCGACAAGCTGCGGCCCGGTCCGATCTTCGTCGCGGACAAGAAGATCGCCTGGCCGGCCCAGCTCGCGGTCGGCCTCGACGGCATGGGCAACTCGCTCGAGCACGTGGCCAAGATCATGGGTCAGTCGATGGAGTCGCTGATCCACCACTTCAAGCTGGTGACCGAGGGCTTCCGGGTCCCGCCGGGCCAGGTCTACGTCCCGATCGAGTCGCCGCGCGGCGAGCTCGGTGCCCACATCGTCTCCGACGGCGGCACCCGCCCGTTCCGTGCTCACTTCCGCGACCCGTCGTTCACCAACCTGCAGGCGACCAGCGTGATGTCCGAGGGCGGCATGGTCGCCGACGTGATCGTCGCCATCGCCAGCATCGACCCCGTGATGGGAGGGGTCGACCGATGACCCAGGTCTCGACAAGCTCGACCAGCGAGGGCGGCGGGCTCAGCGACGCCACCTACGGCGAGCTGCGTGAGATCGCGGCCCGTTACCCGCAGGCGCGCTCCGGGTTGCTGCCGATGCTCCATCTCGTCCAGGCGTCCGAGGGGCGGATCACGCCGGAGGGGATCGAGGCCTGTGCCGACATCCTCGGCATCACCGCCGCCGAGGTGAGCGGCGTCGCGACGTTCTACACGATGTACAAGCGGCGTCCTGTCGGCGACTACCACGTCGGCGTGTGCACCAACACGCTCTGCGCGGTGATGGGCGGCGACGTGATCTTCGAGCGGCTCAAGGAGCACCTCGACGTCGGCAACGACGAGACCACCGACGACGGCGCGATCACCCTCGAGCACGTCGAGTGCAACGCGGCCTGCGACTACGCCCCGGTGATGATGGTCAACTGGGAGTTCATGGACAACATGACGCCCCAGTCGGCGACCGAGCTGGTCGACGACCTGCGCGCAGGCACCGAGGTCCACTCCACCCGTGGCCCGCGCATCGTGACCTGGCGGGAGGCGGAGCGGGTCCTGGCCGGCTTCTCCGACGACCTCGCCGACGAGGGTCCGTCCGCGGGCCCGGCGTCCCTGGTCGGGCTGGGCGTGGCCCGCGAGAACGGCTGGACCGCCCCCGGCAACGACGCGGGCGGCCGCACCGGGAGCGCGGCCGAGCGCAAGGCCGAGTCCGAGCCGAAGCAGGAGGAGGGCCAGTGAGCACTGACACCTTGACCCCGGTCCTCACCGACAACTGGGACCAGGACCGATCCTGGACGCTCGCCGCCTACGAAGAGCGCGGCGGCTACGGCGCCCTGAAGAAGGCGCTCGCGATGCGGCCCGACGACGTGATCACCGCGGTCAAGGACTCCGGTCTGCGCGGCCGTGGCGGCGCCGGCTTCCCGACCGGCATGAAGTGGAGCTTCATCCCGCAGGACAACCCGAACCCGAAGTACCTCGTCGTCAACGCCGACGAGTCGGAGCCGGGCACCTGCAAGGACGTCCCGCTGATGATGGCCAGCCCCCACACGCTGATCGAGGGCGTGATCATCAGCAGCTACGCGATCCGGGCGAACCAGGCCTTCATCTACGTCCGCGGCGAGGTCCTCCACGTCGTACGCCGGCTCCAGCGCGCCGTGCAGGAGGCCTACCGCGCCGGCCACCTCGGCAAGGACATCCACGGCTACGGCTACGACCTCGACCTGGTGATCCATGCTGGCGCCGGTGCCTACATCTGCGGCGAGGAGACCGCGCTCCTCGACTCGCTCGAGGGCCGCCGCGGCCAACCCCGCCTGCGCCCCCCGTTCCCGGCCGTGGCCGGCCTCTACGCCAGCCCGACCGTGGTCAACAACGTGGAGTCGATCGCCTCGGTGCCCAGCATCATCGGCCGCGGGGCCGACTGGTTCTCCGCGATGGGCACCGAGAAGTCCAAGGGGTTCGGCATCTTCAGCCTCTCCGGGCATGTCGCGAACCCTGGTCAGTACGAAGCGCCGCTGGGCATCACCCTGCGCACGTTGATCGACCTGGCCGGCGGGATCCGGAACGGGCACGAGCTCAAGTTCTGGACCCCCGGCGGGTCCTCGACCCCGATCCTCACCACCGAGCACCTCGACGTTCCCCTGGACTTCGAGGCGGTCGGCGAGGCCGGTTCGATGCTCGGAACCCGCGCCCTGCAGCTGTTCGACGAGACCACCTGTGTGGTCCGCGCGGTGCTGCGCTGGACCGAGTTCTACAAGCACGAGTCGTGTGGCAAGTGCACACCCTGTCGCGAGGGCACGTGGTGGCTCGTGCAGACCCTGGCCAACCTCGAGAAGGGCATCGGCAGCGAGGGCGACCTCGACCTCCTGCTCGACCAGTGCGACAACATCCTGGGCCGTGCGTTCTGTGCCCTCGGTGACGGCGCCACGAGCCCCATCTCCAGCTCGATCCAGTACTTCCGCGACGAGTACCTCGCCCACCTCACCGAAGGTGGCTGTCCGTTCGACCCCGTCGCCTCCACCGTGTTCGCCGCCGAGGGAGCGACTTCATGACCTGCGTCCCACGCTGTTCTTCGACCTCCCAGCTCCGCTCCTCCGCCGCCGAACGACACCGCGGGGGCCCCGCATGAGCACAGCCGAGGTCGAGAAGACCGACCTGGTGACCCTGACCATCGACGGCGTCCAGGTCAGCGTTCCCAAGGACACCTTGGTGATCCGTGCCGCCGAGGAGGTCGGCGCACAGATCCCGCGGTTCTGCGACCACCCGCTGCTCGAGCCGGTCGGTGCGTGCCGCCAGTGCCTGGTCGACATCCCGGACGCCGGCAACGGCCGCCCGTTCCCCAAGCCACAGGCGTCCTGCACGATCCCGGTCGCGGAGGGCATGGTGGTCAACACCCAGGCGACCAGCGACGTGGCCGACAAGGCGCAGCAGGGGATCATGGAGTTCCTCCTGGTCAACCACCCGCTCGACTGCCCGGTCTGCGACAAGGGTGGCGAGTGCCCCCTGCAGAACCAGGCCATGAGCAACGGCCGTGGCGAGTCCCGCTTCGCCGCGAGCGGTGGCGTGAAGCGCACGTTCCCCAAGCCGATCAACATCTCCGCCCAGGTGCTGCTCGACCGCGAGCGCTGCGTGCTGTGCGCGCGCTGTACGCGCTTCTCCGAGCAGATCGCCGGCGACCCCTTCATCGCGTTGATCGAGCGGGGTGCCCTCCAGCAGGTCGGCATCTACGAGAAGGAGCCCTTCGAGTCCTACTTCTCGGGCAACACGATCCAGATCTGTCCCGTCGGCGCGCTGACCAGCGCCGAGTACCGCTTCCGTTCGCGCCCGTTCGACCTGGTCTCGACCCCGTCGGTCGCCGAGCACGACGCCTGCGGCTCCGCGATCCGGGTGGACCACCGGCGCGGCAAGGTGATGCGCCGCCTGTCCGGCAACGACCCCGAGGTCAACGAGGAGTGGATCACCGACAAGGACCGCTTCGCGTTCGGCTACCTCTACGCCGACGACCGGATCAGCCACCCCCGGATCCGAGAGGACGGCGAGCTCCGCCCGGCCTCCTGGCCCGAGGCGTTCGCCATCGCCGCGCGCGGTCTCGCAGAGGCCGGCGACACCGGGGTCCTGACCGGTGGCCGGCTCACCGCCGAGGACGCCTTCGCCTACAGCACGTTCGCACGGGTCGCCCTCGGCTCCCACGACATCGACTTCCGGGCCCGGCCCCACTCGGCCGAGGAGGCGGCGTTCCTCGCCTCGGAGGTCGTCCTGCGCCAGGGTGCGACGTACGCCGACCTCGAGACCGCCAACTCCGTCCTCCTGGTCGGGCTCGAGCCCGAGGACGAGGCCGGCTCGATCTTCCTGCGTCTGCGCAAGGCCCATCGCGAGCACCGCACGCGGATCTGGTCGGTCGCACCGTGGGCCACCAACGGCCTGCGCAAGATGGGCGGGACCCTGATCACAGCCCGTCCGGGCACCGAGGCGGACGTCGTCGCCGGTCTGACCCATGACGGTGACGTCGAGCTCGACAGCGCCGGGGTCATCCTGGTCGGTGAGCGGATGGCCATCGTGCCGGGCGCCCTCACCGCGGTCGCGCACCTGGCCCGCACCAGCGGCGCCAAGCTCGCCTGGGTGCCGCGTCGTGCCGGCGACCGCGGCGCGGTCGAGACCGGCTGCCTGCCCAACCTCCTGCCCGGCGGGCGCCCGCTCGCCGACGCGACTGCCCGCGTCGACGCGGCCACCGCGTGGGGGATCGACACCCTGCCCGAGCACGCGGGCCGCGACGGCGACGCGATCGTGGCCGCCCTCGCCTCCGGTGACCTCGGTGGTCTGGTGGTGGGTGGCGTCGACCCCGACGACACCAGCGACCCGGCGGCGTTCCGGGCCGCCCTCGAGGCCGCCCGGTTCGTCGTCGCCCTCGAGCTCCGCGACACCGACGTGACGTCGGCGGCCGACGTGGTCTTCCCGGTAGCCGCGGTGACCGACAAGGCGGGGACGTTCGTGAACTGGGAGGGGCGCACCCGCACCTTCGAGGCGGTGTTCACCAACCCCAACGCCCTGCCCGACGCTCGGGTGCTGGCCGGGATCGCCGAGGAGATCGGCCGTCCGCTCGGGTTCCGCACCACGGCCGAGGCGCGGCGCCTGATGACCGAGATGGGACCGTGGGACGGCGAGCGCGCCGCCCTGCCCGACGCCCCCGATGTCTCGTCCGCGAGCGGCGACGACTCTGTCGCCCTCGCGACCTGGAAGCTGATGCTCGACAACGGCTCCCTGCAGGACGGCGAGAAGTACCTCCGCGCCACCGCCCGTACGCCGGTCTGCCGTGTCTCGCGCGCGGCGTACGCCGCGCTGGGCGCGATGGTCACCCTCACCGGTGACCGTGGTTCGGTGACCATGCCGACCGAGCCGTGCGACGACCTCGCCCCCGACACCGTCTGGGTGCCGACGAACTCCACCGGTCACGGTGTCCTCGCCGACCTCGCCTCGCCCGGGAGCGGCGTACGTGTGAAGGGAGCCGACCAATGATGGCAGCAGTGCTGGCCGCTGTGCCGCCGAGTGCCGGTGCGGCCGGGCTCGAGGAGTTCGGTCACGACCCCTGGTGGCTGGTGCTGCTCAAGGCCGTCCTGATCTTCTTGATCCTCGTCCTGCTGACGCTGTTCAACATCTGGTTCGAGCGTCGGGTGGTGGCCAGGATGCAGAACCGCATCGGCCCCAACGTGAACGGCCCCTTCGGTCTGCTGCAGAGCCTCGCCGACGGCGTGAAGCTGGCGCTGAAGGAGGACATCATCCCCAAGGCCGCCGACAAGGTGGTCTTCCTGGCCGCGCCGGTGATCGCGGTGATCCCGGCGTTCGTGACCTTCTCGGTGATCCCGTTCGGCCCGGTCGTCACCGTCCCCTTCACCGAGCGCCTCACGCCCTTGCAGCTGACCGACATGCCCGTCGCGGTGCTGTTCGTGATGGCCATCGCGTCGGTCGGCATCTACGGCATCGTCCTCGGCGGCTGGTCCAGCGGGTCGACGTACTCCCTGCTCGGTGGCCTCCGCTCGAGTGCGCAGATGATCTCCTACGAGGTCGCGATGGGCCTCGCGCTGGTCGCGGTGTTCCTCTACGCGGGCTCGATGTCGACGAGCCAGATCGTCGCCGCACAGGACACCTGGTGGTTCGGCCTGATCCTGGCTCCGTCGTTCGTGATCTACATGATCGCGATGGTCGGTGAGACCAACCGCGCCCCGTTCGACCTCCCCGAGGCCGAGGGAGAGCTGGTCGGCGGCTTCCACACCGAGTACTCCAGCCTGAAGTTCGCGCTGTTCTTCCTGGCCGAGTACATCAACATGGCGACCGTCTCCGCCCTGGCGACCACGCTGTTCCTCGGCGGCTGGCACGCACCGTTCTGGATCGACCACGTGTGGGCCGGCGCGAACTCCGGCTACTGGCCGTTCCTGTGGTTCATGGGCAAGGTGCTCTTCTTCATCTTCATCTTCATCTGGCTCCGCGGCACCCTGCCCCGGCTGCGCTACGACCAGTTCATGGCGTTCGGCTGGAAGCGGCTGATCCCGTTCTCGCTGCTCTGGATCATCGCGGTCGCGTCGATCCGCGTCACCTCGCTCGACGGCGGCGTCAACCGCCAGTACCTCCTGATCGGTCTCGGCATCGCCGTCGTGCTCTTCCTCGGCGTGTTCTTCTTCGGAGACCAGTCGAGCGAGGACGACGAGGTGCGAGAGCCGACCCCGCAAGGCTACGACGGTGGGTTCCCGGTGCCGCCGATGCCGGAGGGTGGCGCTGTCCGCGGCGCGGCCGCCGGGCTCACGTTCGACACCGGCCGCACGGTCGCGGCCCTCGAGGAGGACCAGACAGTATGAGCTCCCAGCAGGAGGGCAAGACCCTCAAGGAGCAGCTCTGGGACCCGGTCGCCGGGTTCGGGGTCACGTTCCGGACGATGTTCAGGAAGGTCGTCACGGAGCAGTACCCGTTCGAGAAGGAGCCCACGGCACCGCGGTTCCACGGGCGTCACCAGCTCAACCGCTGGCCCGACGGTCTGGAGAAGTGCATCGGCTGCGAGCTGTGTGCGTGGGCCTGCCCGGCCGACGCGATCTATGTCGAGGGCGGCTCCAACTCCGATGCACCGGACGGCGAGCGGTTCAGCCCCGGTGAGCGCTACGGCCGCGTCTACCAGATCAACTACCTGCGCTGCATCCTGTGTGGACTGTGCATCGAGGCCTGCCCGACGCGCGCGCTGACGATGACCAACGAGTACGAGCTCGCCGACGACAACCGCGCCGACCTGATCTACGAGAAGTCAGACCTGCTCGCCCCGCTGCTGCCCGGCATGGAGCAGCCGCCCCACCCGATGCGACTGGGCGACGACGAGGGCGACTACTACCGCGGCACCTTCAAGGCTGCCGGTGGTCCCTCCGAGGAGGCGACGTCGTGACCGCGTTCTGGATCCTCGCGCCCATCATGGTGCTGGCCGCGCTCGGCATCCTGTTCGTCCGCAAGGCGGTCCATGCAGCGATGCTGCTGGCGGTCGTGATGCTCAGCCTGTCGGTGCTCTACCTGGCGCTGGACGCGCCGTTCCTCTTCGCGGTGCAGATCATCGTCTACACCGGCGCCATCCTCATGCTCTTCCTGTTCGTCGTGATGCTGGTCGGCGTCGACGCCTCCGACTCGGTCGTGGAGACGATCAGGGGCCAGCGGTTCCTGGCGATCCTGGGCGGTCTCCTGCTCGGCTCGATCTTCGTGGTCGGTCTCAGCCAGATCAGCCTGGGCCCCGTCGTCGGCCTCGACGAAGCCAATGCCGGGGGCAACATCCCGGCCATCGCCGACATCCTGTTCAGCCGCTACGTGTTCGCCTTCGAGGTGACCTCTGCGCTGCTGATCACCGCCGCCCTCGGCATGATGGTGCTCGCCCACCGCGAGCGCCTCGAGCCCAAGTCGACACAGGCGAGCCTGGCCGCCCAACGGTTGCGTGACTACGCCGACTCCGGCCAGCACCTCGGCCCGTTGCCGACGCCCGGCGTGTTCGCCCGTCACAACGCGGTCGACACCCCGGCGCTCCTGCCCGACGGCACGGCGTCCGAGGCGTCGGTGTCGCGGGTCCTCGCGGCGCGCGGCACGGTCCGTTCTGCGCCGGCGATGGCCGACGACATCGCCGAGATCGAGCAACAGATCGCCGGCGCTCACCCTGCCGGGCGCGAGTCGTCCTCGCCCGCCTCGACCGAGGAGGAGGCTCCGGCATGACCCCCTACGTCGTCCTGTCCTCGATCGTGTTCACGATCGGCTGTGTCGGGGTGCTCACCCGCCGCAACGCCATCGTCGTGTTCATGTGTGTCGAGCTGATGCTCAACGCCTCCAACCTCGCCCTGGTCGCCTTCGCCAAGCAGAACGGCAACCTCGAGGGTCAGATCGCGGCCTTCTTCGTGATGGTCGTGGCCGCGGCCGAGGTCGTGGTCGGGCTGGCGATCATCATGACGATCTTCCGCACCCGCCGGTCGGCCTCGGTCGACGACGCGAGCCTGCTGAAGTACTGAGGAGACTGACTCGATGTTCGTTCTCGCAGAGGGCACCGCTCCGGTCGTTGACCCCGGACCGGCTGGAGGCGTCTTCTCCCTGCTGTGGCTGGTCATCGCGCTCCCCGCGCTGGGTGCGCTGATCCTGCTGGTGGGTGGGCCGCTCGCCAAGGGACGCCTCGACAGGCAGGGGCACCTCCTCGGGGCGGCGATGCCGGTGCTGTCGTTCCTGATCAGCGTGGCCATGTTCGTCACCATGCTCGGCCGCAGCTCCGAGGACCGCCAGGTGGGTCAGCACCTGTTCACCTGGTTCGAGGCGGGCGGGCTCCATGTCGGGTTCGACCTGCTCTACGACCCGCTGTCGTCGCTGTTCCTGCTGCTGATCACCGGGGTCGGGTCGCTGATCTTCGTCTACTCGATCGGCTACATGGAGCACGACCCCCGCCGTACGCGCTTCTTCGGCTACCTCAACCTCTTCGTCGCGGCGATGCTGACGCTGGTGCTGTCGGCCAACTACCTCGGCCTGTTCCTCGGCTGGGAGGGCGTCGGTCTCGCGTCGTACCTGCTGATCGGCTTCTGGCAGTACAAGCACTCGGCTGCCGCGGCGGCCAAGAAGGCCTTCATCGTCAACCGCGTCGGCGACATCGGCCTCTCGCTCGGGATCGCCCTGTTCTTCACGACCTTCGGCACGACCGACTTCACGACGATCAGTGCGGCCGCCCCGAACGCCTCCGAGGCCACGATGACCGCGCTCGGCCTGCTGCTGCTCCTGGCGGCCTGCGGCAAGTCGGCCCAGGTGCCGTTGCAGTCCTGGCTGCTCGACGCAATGGAGGGCCCGACACCCGTCTCGGCGCTGATCCACGCGGCCACGATGGTGACGGCCGGCGTCTACCTGATCGTGCGGTCCAACTTCGTCTTCGACTACGCGCCCGACGCCCGCACGGTCGTGGTCATCGTCGCCACCGTGACCCTGCTCTACGGCGCGATCATCGGATGCGCCAAGGACGACATCAAGAAGGTGCTGGCCGGCTCGACCATGAGCCAGATCGGCTACATGATGCTCGCCGCCGGCATCGGGATCGCGGGCTACCCGTTCGCGATCTTCCACCTGCTGAACCACGGCTTCTTCAAGGCCGACATGTTCCTCGGCGCCGGCTCGGTGATGCACGGCATGGACGACGACGTCGACATGCGCCACTACGGCATGCTGCGCAAGGCCATGCCGGTGACGTTCCTGACGTTCTCGATGGGCTACCTCGCGATCATCGGGTTCCCGGGCTTCTCCGGGTTCTGGTCCAAGGACCGGATCATCGAGGTGGCGCTCGACCAGAACATCCTGGTCGGTGTGCTGGCCATGATCGGCGCCGGCATCACCGGCTTCTACATGACCCGCCTGATGCTGATGACCTTCTTCACCCAGAAGCGCTGGGCAGAGGAGGTCCACCCGCACGAGTCGCCGAAGGTGATGACCGTCCCGCTGATCGTGCTCGCCGCGCTGTCGGTCTTCGGCGGCGTGATGCTGATCGGGAACTGGATCGTCAACTTCCTGGAGCCCGTGACCGGGACCCCGCCGCCCGAGAACCCGCCGCTGCCGTCGTGGCTGGTGTCGGTGATCGTCGTGTGCATCGTCGCCGTCGGCGTCGCGATCGCGTGGTTCGTGGTCGGGAAGCAGCGGGTGCCGCGTGAAGCGCCCCAGGACGTCTCGTGGCCCGTCCGCGCGGCCCGGGCCGAGCTCTACGGCAACGAGGTCAACGACGAGCTGGTGATCCGCCCGGGCGCCCACCTGGTCTCCGGACTGACGTTCGCGGACCGCCACATCGTCGACGGAGTGGTCGAGGGCAGCGCCCTGGCAGTCTCCGGGACCGGAATGGTCGTGCGGCTCACCCAGACGGGCTTCGTCCGCTCCTATGCCCTGTCCGTGCTTCTCGGCGCGGTCCTCGTCGTCGCGGCCCTCCTGGCGGTGAACCTCGCATGATTCACCCCATTCACATGCTCGCTTCGCTCCGCTTCGAACGGGGACCCCGAACGTGAACGACTTCCCATTCCTGACGATCATGATCGTGCTGCCGCTCGTCGGCGCGATCGCGACCGCCGCCCTGCCGGACGGCCATGCGAAGGCGCTGCCCAAGCAGCTCGCCCTCGGCGTCTCCCTCGTGACCCTCGTCCTCGGGATCGTGATGGCCTTCGGGTACCACCTCGACGGCGGCTTCCAGTTCACCGAGGAGGTCACCTGGATCAAGGCGTTCGGCGCCCACTACGCCCTCGGCGTCGACGGGCTCGGCCTGCTGATGGTGCTGCTCACCGCCGTCCTCGTGCCCGTCGTGATCGGTGCGAGCTGGTACGACGCCGACCAGGGACAGACCAAGGCGTTCTTCGCCTGGGTCCTCGCTCTGGAGGCGTCCGCGATCGCCGTCTTCGCCGCGACCGACGTGTTCTTGTTCTACGTCGTGTTCGAGGTGACCCTGATCCCGGCGTACTTCCTGATCGGTGGCTTCGGCGGCCCGGGCCGCCGGCGCGCCGCGGTGAAGTTCCTGATCTACCAGCTCGCCGGTGGTCTGGTGATGCTCGCCTCGGTGATCGGCCTCTACGTCGTCTCCGCCTCCTACGGCACCCCGTCGTACCTGCTCAGCGACCTCTCCGGCCTGAGCATCGACCCGACCACGCAGAAGTGGCTGTTCGCCGGCTTCTTCATCGCGTTCGCGGTGAAGGCACCGATGTTCCCGGTCCACACCTGGCTGGCCGACACCACCGAGCAGGCGACCACCGGCACCAGCGTGCTGCTGGTCTGCGTGCTCGACAAGATCGGCACGTTCGGGATGCTGCGCATCTGCCTGGGGATCCTGCCGGACGCCTCGGTCTGGGCTACGCCGGTCGTCGTCACGCTGGCGCTGATCTCGATCGTGTACGGCGCGCTGGTCGCGATCGGCCAGGACGACATCCTGCGCCTGATCGGCCTGACCTCCCTGTCCCACTTCGGGTTCATCGTGCTGGGCATCTTCGTGTTCACCAGCCAGGGAGGAGCGGGCGCGGTCCTCTACATGGTCAACCACGGCATCGGTACCGCTGCCCTGTTCATCGTGGCCGGCTTCGTGATCAAGCGCCGCGGCACGGCCTCCATCCGCGAGATGGGCGGGATCGAGAAGGTCGCCCCGGTGATGGCCGGGCTGTTCCTGGTCTTCGGCCTCGCCGCCCTCGGGCTGCCCGGCTTGTCGCCGTTCGTCTCCGAGATGCTCGTGATCATCGCCGCCTTCCAGCACCACTGGTGGGTCGGCGCGGTCGCGGTCACGGCGATCGTCCTGGCCGCGTTCTACGTGCTCTGGATGTACCAGCGCACGATGACCGGTCCCGACGTCGTGGGCGGAGGCGAGCAGGAGGTCCGCGACCTCGACCGGCGCGAGGTCGGGATCCTCGCGCCGCTCGCGCTGGCGCTGGTCCTGTTCGGGTTCTACCCGATGCCGTTGCTCAACGTGATCAACCCGTATGTGAAGGACACGCTCCAGCAGGTCGGCGTCACCGACCCATCGCCGACCGTGCAGGCCACCTCGGCCCAGGGAGGACAGCAGTGATCGCGCTCGCGACGGACACGTTCAGCAAGCCGCACATCGCCTACAGCTCGCTGTGGCCGATCCTGCTGATCTTCGCGGCGGCGTGCCTCGGCGTCCTGGTCGAGGCGTTCGTGCCGCGCCCACAGCGCTACGCCGCTCAGTTCGGCCTCACCTTCGTCGCGCTGGCCGCCGCGCTCGTCGGTGTGGGCTTCGTCGCCAACGACCTGCCGAAGCTCGGCGACGGGGCGGCGCGGGGCGTCTTCGGCTCCGAGAGCACGATCGCGATCGACGGCCCGACCATGTTCCTGTGGGGCCTCGTCCTGGTCTTCGGCCTCGGCGGCGTGCTGCTGTTCGCCGAGCGTCGGGTCGAGGGCGGCGTCTCGGCGTTCGCCGGCCAGGCTGCGGCACTTCCGGGCACCGAGTCCGAGCGCCAGTCCGCCGGTCTCGACCACACCGAGGTCTACCCGCTGCTCCTGTTCGCCATCAGCGGGATGATGCTGTTCGCGGCCGCCGGCGACCTGCTCACGATGTTCGTGGCGCTCGAGGTGCTGTCGCTGCCGCTCTACCTGCTCTGCGGGCTCGCTCGTCGCCGGCGCCTGCTCAGCCAGGAAGCCGCGATGAAGTACTTCCTGCTCGGCGCGTTCTCCTCGGGCTTCTTCCTCTACGGCGTGGCGCTCATCTACGGCTACGCCGGCTCGATGGACTTCGGCGCGATCAACGAGGCCGTGGTCAACAACGCCGGCAACCAGACCCTGCTCGACATCGGCATGGGCATGCTGGCGGTGGGCCTGCTGTTCAAGGTCGGCGCGGCGCCCTTCCAGGCCTGGGTGCCTGACGTCTACCAGGGCGCACCCACCGCCGTGACGGCGTTCATGGCGGCGGCGACCAAGGCTGCGGCGTTCGGCGCGCTGCTCCGCCTGTTCTACGTCGCCTTCGGCGGTGCCCGCTGGACCTGGCAGCCGATGATGTGGGTGATCGCGATCCTCACCATGGTCGTCGGCACCGTGCTGGCCCTCGTGCAGACCGACATGAAGCGGATGCTCGCCTACTCCTCGGTCGCCCACACCGGCTTCCTGATCACCGGGGTGCTCGGGCTCCAGAGCGTGGGGCAGATCCACTCCGGACAGATCACCTCGCTGCAGGCCGTGCTGTTCTACCTGGTCACCTACGGCTTCGCCACGCTCGGCGCGTTCGCCGTCGTGGGCCTGGTGCGTGACAGTGCGGGCGAGCAGTCGACGATCGCGCGGTGGGCGGGCCTCGGCAAGCACTCACCGGTGGTCGCGGGGGTCTTCGCGCTCTTCCTGCTGTCGATGGCGGGCATCCCGCTGACTGCCGGGTTCATCGGCAAGTGGGCGGTCTTCGAGGTCGCGCTCTCGGCGGGGGCCTGGCCGGTCGTGCTCGTCGGCGTCCTGGTCAGCGCGGCCGCGGCGTACTTCTACGTCCGCGTCATCGTGGTGATGTACTTCCAGGAGCCCGACAGCGAGAGCGCCTACGTCACCCACCCCTCGGCGCTCACGGCCACCGCGATCGGGATCTCGGCTGCCGCCACCCTCGTGCTCGGCGTGGTGCCCGGGCCGGTGCTCGACCTGGCGCGGGTTGCGGGACAGTTCATCAGGTGACCGACCCCTCCGTTCGTGACGCGCTGTCGAGCCTGGCGATGCCCGTGCCCGACGAGGCACTCGCGCGCCGGCTCACGGACCGGATGGCAGTGGTCGAGCAGGCCCTGGCCGTCCACGTACGCAGCCGCGCGCCGTTCGTGACGAGTGCCGCCAGCCACCTGATGGAGGCCGGTGGGAAGCGCTTCCGTCCGCTGCTGGTGCTGCTGGCCGCCGAGACGGGTTCCCACCCCGACTCCGACGATGTGATCACAGCCGCCTGCGTGGTCGAGCTGACCCACCTGGCCTCGCTGTACCACGACGACGTCATGGACGAGGCGGCGCTGCGGCGCGGGGCCGAGTCGGCCAACGCACGCTGGGACAACCACGTCGCCATCCTGACCGGTGACTTCCTCTTCTCGAAGTCGTCCGAGCTGACGGCCGAGCTCGGGGCCGACGCGGTGCGGATCCAGGCGCAGACCTTCACCCGCCTGGTGGAGGGCCAGATCCAGGAGACCGTCAAGCCGGGTGCCGGTGACGACCCCCTCGATCACTACCTCGACGTGGTCGCCGGCAAGACCGGGTCCCTGATCGCGACGTCGGCTCGCTACGGCGCCCGCTTCGGCGGTGCCGCGCCCGACGTGGAGGAGGCGCTGACGGCGTACGGCGACATCGTCGGCTCGGCGTTCCAGCTCTCCGACGACATCCTCGACGTGGCCTCCGACTCCGTCGAGTCGGGCAAGACGCCCGGGACCGACCTGCGTGAGGGCGTGCCGACGCTGCCGGTGCTGATGGCGAAGGCCTCGACCCGCCCTGAGGACTCGCGGCTGCTCCAGCTCCTCGACTCCGACCTCAGCGCTGACGACCTCCACGCCGAGGCGCTGGCTCTGCTCCGGGTCCATCCGGCCATGGACCAGGCCCGGTCCTACGTCGTGGCCCAGGCCCAGGAGGCCAAGGCGCGACTCAGCGTCCTCCCCGAGAGCTCGGTCCGCACCGCCCTCGAGAGCTTCGCCGACATCGTGGCGACCCGCTCCGCCTGACCCGGCAGATGTTGACGGCGTACGACGCTGACCCGGCTGGGGCGATCCTCGAACTTCTGCCGGGTCGGCGCTCTGGGCGGTGAACTTCTGCCGGGTCAACGCTCAGGACCGCAAGAGGGGGGCAGCTGGTCTCAGTGAGTTACTCAATGAAAGAGGGTCCGAAGGCGTCGTCAGCGGCGGCCGCGGTGACCAGCCGGACCGACGTACGGCGATGACGCAGGGACTCGACGGTGAACATCACGAGGGCCACCCACACCAGGCCGAAGCCGACCCAGCGTCCGGCCGGCATGTCCTCGTGGAAGTAGAGGACGCCGAGCCCGAACTGCAGGGTCGGCGTGAGGTACTGCAACAGCCCCAGGGTCACCAGAGGCACCCGGATCGCAGCGCCACCGAAGCACACCAGCGGAACGGCGGTGACGATGCCGGCAGACATCAGCAGCAGCGTGTGGCCGGCCCCGTGACCGGCGAAGTCGGACTCGCCGTGCCACACCAGCCAGCCGAGGTAGGCGAGGGCGACCGGTGCGATCACCGTGGTCTCGAAGGTCAGGCTCTCGATCGCCGGCGCGTTCGCCTGCTTCTTGCACAGTCCGTAGCTGCCGAAGGTGAGGGCCAGCGTCAACGCGATCCAGGGTGGCCGGCCGTAGTCGAGGGTGAGGACGACCACGGCGAGCGCGGCCACGGCCAGTGCCGCCCACTGCCAGCGGCGCAGCCGCTCGCCGAGGATGAACACACCCATCAGCACGGTCACGAGCGGGTTCACGAAGTAGCCGAGGGACGTCTCGACGACGTGACCGTTGTTGACGCCCCAGATGTAGACGGCCCAGTTGACGGTGATCAGACAGGCGGCGAGCCCCAGGATCGCCCGGGTACGCCGGTCGGCCGCGATCGACCGGACCACGGCGGTGCGTCGCAGGACGAGCACCAGCAGGCCCATGGTGACGCACGACCAGACGATCCGGTGGGCCAGGATCTCGACCGCGCCGGCGGGCTCGAGCAGCGGCCAGTAGAGCGGGAACAGCCCCCAGATGCCGTACGCCGCGAGGCCCAGCAGGAAGCCACGCCGCGACTCGGTGATTGCGAGACGGGTCACTGAGCCCCTCACTCCGTTCGGCTCTGAGTCGAGCCCTCCTCAATCTCCCGCCCTGGTGGCGGACTTCGCAAGCTCAGCCCGTGGGGCGTGCCATCTAGGCGACGGTCCAGGTGTCGCCTCCGCCGATCAGGGCGCCGAGCCGCTCGGTCGGGGTACCGGAGACCTGCGCGGTGGCCTGGGCGATCTGGTCGCGGGCGAGGTCGTCGTACGTCGGTCGCACGACCTGGCGGAAGATCCCGATCGGCGCCCGGTGGAGCTGTCCGGCGTCGGTCAGCCGCGAGATCGCGAACGCGGTCGTCGGGTCGGAGGCGTGCGCGTCGTGGACGAGCAGGTCGCCCGCGCCCACCTGGCCCTGGCCGTCGCCGACCTCGACGACCTTGACGCCACCGGTCGCGCGGTCGCGGACGAGGCCGCGGTCACCCTCGGCGCCGAAGCGGATCGGCTCACCCTGGACGAGCGGGATGATCGCTTCGTCGCGAGTGACCGGCGACTTCACGGCGTCGAAGGCGCCGTCGTTGAAGATCGGGCAGTTCTGATAGATCTCGACGAACGACGTGCCGCGGTGGGCGGCGGCTGCCGAGAGCACCGACGTCAGGTGCCTGCGGTCGGAGTCGATGGTGCGGGCCACGAAGGTCGCCTCGGCGCCGAGCGCGAGCGAGACCGGGTTGAACGGGTGGTCGAGCGAGCCCATCGGCGTGGACTTGGTGACCTTGCCGAACTCGGAGGTGGGGGAGTACTGCCCCTTGGTGAGTCCGTAGATCCGGTTGTTGAACAGCAGGATCGTCATGTTCACGTTGCGCCGCAGCGCGTGGATCAGGTGGTTGCCACCGATCGACAGCGCGTCGCCGTCGCCGGTGACGACCCAGACCGAGAGGTCCTCGCGCGAGGTGGCGATGCCGGTCGCGATCGACGGGGCGCGCCCGTGGATCGAGTGCATGCCATAGGTCTCGAGGTAGTACGGGAACCGCGACGAGCAGCCGATGCCCGAGACGAAGACGATGTTCTCGCGGCGCAGGCCGAGGTCGGGCAGGAAGCCCTGCACGGCCTTGAGCACGGCGTAGTCGCCGCACCCGGGGCACCAGCGGACCTCCTGGTCGCTGGTGTAGTCCTTGCCGGTCTCGGCGGGGTCGCCCTCGGCCCGCGTCGGCACCAGCTCGATGCCGCTGCGCATCACGGGCAGGGGAAGGTCGGTGTCGGTCATCGCTCGTCTCCCGCCAGGGTGTCGATGGTCTCGCTCAGGTCGACCTCGATGCCCTCGGCCTCGGCGACCAGGTTGCCGATCGCCTCCGCGAGGTCGGCGGCCTTCAGCGGCATGCCGTTGACCTGGTTGTAGCCCACGGCGTCGACGAGGTAGCGACCTCGGATCAGCAGGGCCAGCTGGCCGAGGTTCATCTCGGGGATGAGGACCTTGTCGTAGCGCGCCAGGATCTCGCCCAGGTCGCGCGGGAACGGGTTGAGGTGGCGCAGGTGCACCTGGGCGGCGCGATAGCCGGCCTTGCGCACCCGTCGTACGCTGGCGCCGATCGGACCGTACGTCGACCCCCAGCCGAGCACCAGGACCTTCGCCAGCCCGTCGGGGTCGTCGACCTCGAGCGGAGGCAGGGACTCGGCGATCCGTTCCACCTTGGCCGCGCGCGTGCGGACCATGAAGTCGTGGTTGGCCGGGTCGTAGGAGATGTTGCCGTGCCCGTCGCCTTTCTCGAGGCCGCCGATGCGGTGCTCGAGCCCCGGCGTACCGGGGATCGCCCACGGCCGCGCCAGGGTCTGCTCGTCGCGCAGGTAGGGCCAGAACTCCGCGTCGTCGCCCGTGCCGTGGTTGGTCGCGGTCGCGAAGTCAGGGTCGATGGTGGGGAGCTCGGAGAGCTCGGGGATGCGCCACGGCTCGGAGCCGTTGGCCAGCATGCCGTCGGAGAGCAGCATCACCGGCGTCCGGTAGGTGACTGCGATCCGGATGGCCTCGAGGGTCGCGTCGAAGCAGTCACCCGGCGACCGGGGAGCGACGATCGGCACGGGGGACTCGCCGTTGCGCCCGAACATCGCCTGCAGGAGGTCGGCCTGCTCGGTCTTCGTCGGCAGGCCGGTCGAAGGCCCGCCTCGCTGCACGTCGATCACCAGCAGCGGGAGCTCGGTCATCACGGCGAGGCCGATCGACTCGGACTTCAGTGCGATGCCGGGGCCCGAGGTCGTGGTGACACCGAGGTTCCCGGCGAACGACGCACCGATCGCGGCGCCGATGCCGGCGATCTCGTCCTCGGCCTGGAACGTCGTGACACCGAACGCCTTGTGCTTGCTCAGCTCGTGGAGGATGTCGGAGGCCGGCGTGATCGGGTAGGAGCCGAGGAACAACGACAGCCCGGACTGGACGCCACCGGCGACCAGGCCGTAGGCCAGCGCCAGGTTGCCGGTGATGTTGCGGTAGGTGCCCGTCGCCATCGGTGCCGGCTTGATCTCGTAGGACACCGCGAAGCTCTCGGTCGTCTCGCCGAAGTTCCACCCCGCGCGGTACGCCGTCACGTTGGCGTCGCGGATGTCGGGGACCTTGGCGAACCGCTTCTGCAAGAACGCGATCGTGGACTCGGTCGGCCGGCCGTAGAGCCACGACAGCAGCCCCAGCGCGAACATGTTCTTCGCGCGTGCGGCGTCCTTGCGGGACAGGCCGTACTCCTTGACCGCCTCGACGGTCATGCCTGTGAGGTCGACCTGGTGCACGGCGTACTCGCCGAGGCTGTCGTCGTCCAGCGGGTTGGCGGTGTAGCCCGCCTTGGTGAGGTTGCGAGCGGTGAAGTCGTGGGTGTCGACGACGATCGTGGCGCCCTTGGGCAGGTCGCCGAGGTTGGCGCGCAGTGCCGCGGGGTTCATCGCCACGAGGACGTCGGGCGCGTCGCCGGGGGTCAGGATGTCGTGGTCGGCGAAGTGGACCTGGAACGACGAGACGCCCGGCAGGGTGCCCTGGGGGGCTCGGATCTCCGCGGGGAAGTTCGGCAGCGTGGAGAGGTCGTTGCCGTAGGTGGCGGACTCCTGGGTGAACCGGTCACCGGTCAGCTGCATGCCGTCGCCCGAGTCGCCTGCGAACCGGATGATCACGCGGTCGAGCCGCTTGACCTGCTTGGACAACTGCGTGCACAACCTTTCGTCACTGGGGCGCTTCGCGCCAGTTCTTCCTGGTGCGGTCCGGGGCTCGGCGCAACTCCCCCACGATAGTCCGGCAGGGGGCGGTTTCCGACCGATCCCGCGCATCTGGACAGTGACCAGGACCACGACACGGTGCCCTGTTCCGATGAGGCATTTCGGCAACCGGCCTGATAATCTCAATCAAACAACGTTACTTACGTTGCTTATCACCCGACAGCGAAAAGAGACTCACCTCATGTCCAAGCGGATCAGGTTCGCGGCGCTCGCCGTCGCGGCCACGACCATCCCGGCCGTCCTGTCCGGTTGCGCCGCCTCCGGCGGGTCGTCTTCCAACTCCGACTCCGTCAGCGTGGTCGGCTTCTCGGTGCTGAAGACCGCCAACGAGCCGGTCATCGCCGACTTCCAGAAGACCGACGCGGGCAAGGGCGTCAAGTTCACCACGTCGTACGGCGCCTCCGGCGACCAGTCCCGCGCCGTCGCCGGTGGCCTGCCCGCCGACGAGGTGCACCTGTCGCTCGAGCCGGACGTGGCGTCCCTCGTGTCGGCCGGCCTGGTCGACCCTTCGTGGAACCAGACCCCCACCAAGGGCATCCTGACCGACTCCGAGGTCGTGTTCCTGGTCCGCAAGGGCAACCCGCTCGGCATCAAGACCTGGGACGACCTCGCCAAGCCGGGCGTCAAGATCATCACCCCGAACCCGGCCTCGTCCGGCTCGGCCAAGTGGAACATCCTCGCCGCGTGGGCCCACGTCAGCGGCCAGGGCGGCACCGACGCCCAGGCGAAGGAGTTCGTCACCAAGATCCTGAAGAACACCATCGCCCTCCCGGGCAGCGGTAGCGATGCGCTGGCCTCCTTCGTGGCCGGCAACGGCGACGTCCTGCTGGCCTACGAGAACGACTCGATCGCGGCCCGCGCCGCCGGTGACGCCGTCGACTACATCCTGCCCGACGACACCCTGCTCATCCAGAACCCCGCTGCGCTCACCAAGGACGCCTCGGCACCCGCCGCGGACTTCCTGAAGTTCCAGCTGAGCACGGCCGGCCAGACCGACTACGCCAAGGCCGGCTTCCGTCCCGTCATCCAGGGGATCAACGTGCAGGTCCCGGGCGCCAACGACCCGAGCAACCCGTTCCCCGCGGTCAAGAAGCAGTACACGATCGACAAGACCTTCGGAGGCTGGGAGAAGGCCAACTCCGAGTTCTTCGATGACAAGACCGGGATCATCACCAAGATCATCTCTGGTCTCAACGTCGGCAGCTGACGCATGACGACTGCCGTCCTCGGACAGGACACCCGGCCGGTCGGGCGCGGCCGGCCGGGTGTCCACTCGACCCTGACCCGGGGCTCGGCCCTCGGGCTCGGGGTCGCCATGATCTGGTTCAGCCTCCTGGTCCTGATCCCGCTGGCCGCGATCGTGGTCACCGCGGGCAAGGACGGCTGGCAGGGGTACGTCGACACGCTGAAGAACCCCCAGACCTGGGCCGCGATCAGGCTCACCGTCGAGCAGTCGTTCCTGGTCACCGTGCTCAACGTCGTGATGGGGACCCTGATCGCCTGGGTGCTCGTCCGCGACAAGTTCTGGGGCCGCGGCCTGCTCGACGTGCTCATCGACATCCCCTTCGCGATGCCCACCATCGTCGCGGGCCTCGTGCTGCTCGGGCTCTACGGGCCGAACAGCCCGCTCGGCATCAACGTCTCGAACCAGAAGGCCTCGGTCACGCTGGCTCTCGCGTTCGTGACCCTGCCGTTCATCGTTCGGACCGTGCAGCCGGTGTTGGCCGAGCTCGACACCGATGTCGAGGAGGCGGCTGCCTCACTCGGCGCCGGCAAGCTCACGATCCTGCGTCGCCTCGTGCTGCCGTCGCTGGTGCCGGCGATCGCCGCCGGTGCAGCACTGTCGTTCGCCCGCGCCATCTCGGAGTACGGGTCGCTGGTGCTGCTCAGCGGCATGCTGCCCTACAAGACCGAGGTCGTCTCGGTACGCGTGCTCTCGTTCATCGAGGGCGGTGACCAGACGTCCGCCGCCGCGCTGGCGACCATCATGCTGTTCGTCGCGCTGTTCGTGATCGTCGCGCTCGACATCATCCAACGGAGGGTGGCCCGCCGTGGTTGAGCTCCCCACGCCCGCCAAGTGGGCGCTGCGTCTCATCGCCGTCGCCTACGTGTTCCTGCTCGTGGGCTGGCCCATGATCACCCTGGTCCAGAACGCCTTCGCCGACGGCCTGGCCAGCTTCCAGGCGGCGTTCTCCGACCCCGACGTCGTACACGCGATGATCGTGACCATCGAGATCTCGTTGTGGGCCGTGGCGATCAACACCGTCTTTGGAGTGGGGATGGCGCTGCTGCTGGTGCGTTACGAGTTCCCCGGGAAGCGGGCGCTCTCGGCGCTCATCGACCTGCCCATGTCGGTGTCGCCGGTCGTCATCGGCCTCGCTCTGCTGTTGGTCTACAACGGCCGGACCGGCTGGTTCGGGCCCACGCTCGAGGCGCACGGCATCCAGGTCATCTTCAACAGCCCGGGCATGATCATGGCCACGTGCTTCGTGGCCCTGCCGCTCGTCGTACGTGAGGTCGTCCCGGTGCTCACCGAGATCGGTGACGACCAGGAGCAGGCCGCCACGAGCCTGGGTGCGAACGCCTTCCAGACCCTGCGCCGGATCACGCTGCCCGCCATCAAGTGGGCCGTCGTCTACGGCGTCGTCCTGACCCTGGCCCGCTCGCTCGGCGAGTTCGGGGCCCTCAAGATCGTCTCGGGCAACCTGACCGGACAGACGCAGACCGCGCCCCTGGTCGTCGAGCAGAAGTACAACAACTTCGCCCAGGGCGAGGCGTATGCCGTCTCGTTCATCCTGGTGCTGATCAGCGTGCTCTGCATCGTCGTCGTCTCCCTGCTGCGTCCCAAGGAGTCATCCTCATGAGTATCGACATCTCCCACGTCAACAAGAGGTTCGGCGACTTCGTCGCCCTCGACGACGTCAACGTCTCGCTGCCGACCGGCCAGCTCACTGCGCTGCTGGGCCCGTCCGGCGGCGGGAAGTCGACCCTGCTCCGGATCATCGCCGGGCTCGAGCGCGCCGACACCGGCACCATCACGATCGAGGGCGTCGACGCGACGCGGACGGCGCCGCAGAAGCGGAACGTCGGCTTCGTGTTCCAGCACTACGCCGTCTTCAAGCACATGACGGTCGCCAAGAACGTCGCGTTCGGTCTCGAGATCCGCAACCGGCCGAAGGCCGAGATCGCCGACCGTGTCGACGAGCTGCTCAAGCTGGTGCACCTGTCGCAGTTCGCACACCGGCTGCCGTCCCAGCTCTCCGGCGGCCAGCGGCAGCGCATGGCCCTCGCCCGGGCGCTCGCCATCCAGCCCAAGGTGCTCCTGCTCGACGAGCCGTTCGGTGCCCTCGACGCCAAGGTGCGCAAGGAGTTGCGCGAGTGGCTGCGACGCCTGCACGACGAGGTGCCCGTCACCACCGTCTTCGTGACCCACGACCAGGAGGAGGCCCTCGAGGTCGCCGACGAGATCGTGGTGATCAACGAGGGGCGCATCGAGCAGGTCGGTACGCCGGACCAGCTCTACGACGAGCCGGCCAACGACTTCGTGATGGACTTCCTCGGTGAGGTGACCCAGCTCGGGACTGTCCGCCTCCGGCCCCACGACATCGAGATCGCGCTGAACCCGGACCTCGCCGGCAGCACGGCCGCCGACATCCTACGGCTGACCCGCGTGGGCTTCGAGGTGCGGCTGGTCGCCGGCACCGAGGACGGCCAGGAGGTCTCCGTGGTCACCACCCGCACCCACGCGCGCGCGCTGGGGCTGGAGGAGGGCATGCGGGTGTGGATCACCCCGACGAGCGGTGCGACCGCGGTGCCGGCCATGAAGTCCCTGCTCTCACCGGCGTCCTGACCCGGCGGCGGCCTGCTCAGGTGCAGTAGTTGTCGCAGACCTTGGTCGCCGGCAGCTGGGTGTTGCACGTCGGGCAGACGTCGACCGGCGCCTCGGCCAGCCGGACCTTCTTGGCCCGGGCCCGGCGCGCCGTGAGCTGCGGCGTCAGGGCCGGCGACCCGCCGTCGGCGGGGAGGTCGGGGGCCTGGAAGTAGCGGTAGCACGCCAGCCGCTGAACGGCCGCGTGGTCGTCGCCGTCCCCGGTCAGGTCGTCCGTGGTCTCGGCGACGGCGGCGACGTACCGCTCGCCGACGGTGCCGTCGGCCTTGACGCACAGGGCCGAGAGAAGGGGCTCGCCGCGGTCGAACGCGTCCTTCGTCACGCGGCTGAGCACGTCGCCGATCCAGTAGTGCATCTGCTGGGAGCCCTGGATCCCGGTCACTCGCTGGGCCTCGGTGGCGAGGTCCTTGTAGGTGATCACGGCGTGGTAGTGCTGGGCGACCTCGATCAGGATCGGACGAGCGGCCTCGGCCCAGGCTGCCCGTGACTCCTCGACGCCGACCTCGGCGGCATCCCGCGGCACCTCCGGTGAGTCCTGGACCTGCTCGGGAGTGGACACGGAAGTGGAGGACATGTCTCTGACAGTACGCGCACTTGTGCCGGGGAGCCCTGTCCGCGCCTCCGTGGACCCGTCGTACGGCTCTCTCCGGAGGTCCGTCAGCGGTAGTTGGTGAACTGCACCGCGAAGTCGTAGTCTTGGCCGCGCACGAGTGCCTGGACGGCCTGGAGGTCGTCGCGCTTCTTGCTGGAGACGCGGAGCTCGTCGCCCTGGATCTGCGCCTTCACGCCCTTGGGGCCCTCGTCGCGGATCAGCTTGGAGATCTTCTTGGCGTCCTCGGAGGTGATCCCCTCCTTGAGCGCGATCGAGATCTTCGACTGCTGGCCCGACTGCCGAGGCTCACCGGCGTCGAGGATCTTCAGGCTCTGCTGGCGCTTGATGAGCTTGTCCTTGAACACGTCGAGGACGGCGGAGGCGCGGTCGTCGGCCGAAGCGCTGATCTCGATCGCGTGCTCGCCCTGCCACTCGATGGTGGCGCCGGTGCCCTTGAAGTCGAAGCGGGTGGCGATCTCACGAGCGGTCTGGCCCAGCGCGTTGTCGACCTCCTGCCGGTCGATCTTGCTGACGATGTCGAACGAGCTGTCGGCCATCTCGCTGCCTCCTGGCGGTTTCGGGTCTCCGGTGCTGCCTTGCTATTCTTCCGACTTGCCGTCGGCCCGCAAAACGCAGGACGACGACATCCTGGCAGGTTGCCCGAGCGGCCAATGGGAGCGGACTGTAAATCCGTCGGCTTTGCCTTCGAAGGTTCGAATCCTTCACCTGCCACGGCGAGGGCCCGTGACCCGCGACAAGCGGTGTCACGGGCCCTTCTCCGTCGTCAGCGGACGGTTCCCTGAGCTCACCCGGAGCGGGTGAGGCGGCGGGTCAGGGCCGTACATACGGTCGCGGCCGTGAATAGTTTCTGGGACTTCTTCTGGTTCATCCTCTCCTTCTTCCTGCTCATGGCGTACCTGGTCGTGCTGTTCCAGGTCGTCATGGACCTCTTCCGTGACCGCGACCTGTCCGGCTGGGCCAAGGCCGCCTGGATCTTCTTCCTGATCTTCTTCCCCGTGCTGACGGCACTGATCTACCTGATCGCCCGCGGGCAGGGCATGGCCGAGCGCAACCTGGCTTCCGCCCAGGCGGCGCAGAGCGACGCGGAGAACTACATCCGGTCGGTCTCCGCAGGGGCTGCGTCTCCGGCGGACGAGATTGCTCGCGCCAAGGCACTCCTCGACGCCGGCAGCATCAACCAGGACGAGTACGAGGCGCTCAAGGCGAAGGCTCTGGCCTGACCTGCTCGATCTCACCATCTCGAGGTCGGCGACCGGTCCGAGACCGGGCGCCGACCTCTGTCAGGTGGTGGGCACCCGCGCGCGGTAGTGGCTGTGGCTGTCCTGACGGCTGCGCTGGACGTAGGTCCGGAAGCCGGTGAGCCGCCGACCGAGCCACACGAACTGGGCACGGGAGGCACGCACCGGTGCCGCGTAGCGGTTGTGGTCCAACCGGACGTGGGCGTTCAGCCGGCGCGGCCCGACCAGGCGGTTGCGCTGCAGCAGGAGCGGGGTGGCGCGATGGGTGGCCACCACCGTGTTGCCGACGATCGACGTCTCGTGCAGCTTGAACTGCAGCAGCAGCTCCGGGGAGCCGTCCCGGAGCGTGTTGTCGTCGCGGAAGTGGTTGCCGGTGACCCGCACGCCGTACACCTCGCCGCGGCTCGGGCTGTACCCACCGAGCGCGAGGCCGACGTAGCGGCTGCCGCTGACCCGGTTGCCGCGGACGCGCACGCGGTCGGCATGGCCGCGCGGGTTCTCCGCCCCCACCTCGATGCCGATGTCGCTGGATCGCACCACGTTGTGGCGCACGTCGACCTGACCGGCCCCGTCGAGGTAGATGCCGTCGGCGCAGTTGCACCAGCCGTCACCCTCCCAGTACGACGGGTTGCCGCGGCTGATGATCCGGCTCACTGTGTTGCCGGCGATGACGCCCCGTCGTGCCTGGTCGACGTGGGCGTAGCGGTGTCCGCCCGGGACCGTGCCCTCCCACCCGATCGCGTCGATGCCGATGTTGTTGTCGTCGTGGATGTGGTTCCCGGTGATCTGCCAGCGGGTCACGTTGCCGTTGACGACCACGCTCTCGCTGGCGCCCAGGTGCAGGTGGTCGACCTCGTTGTCGCGGATGCGCAACCGGGTGATCGGGCGCGAGGGACTGCGGCCGTACGCCGCGATCCCGTGGGCGTTGATGTCGAAGCTGCCCAGCGTCGCGTTGTCGTTGCCCATCCGGTGCACGTGGTTGTGGGCCAGGGTGATCCGCGAGCCGTGCCCGGTGACGTAGATGCCGATGGGGACCTTGGCCATGGACGTGGTCCGGTAGCCGCGGATGTCGAGGCCCCGTACCGTGATGCGGGAGCTGTTCTGGATCTGCACGACACCGGACTGGCCGTCGAGGGGCACCAGACCCCGCTCGTCGAGGACCGCCGCCCCCGGTCGGGTCGCGGTCACGGTGAGGTCGTGGCGACCACGCAGCACGATCCGGGTCCGGGCGTAGGTGCCGGGCAGCAGCCGTACGACCCCGCCTGAGACCAGCCGGTCGACGGCCACCTGCGGTGTTCGCAACGGCGCGTCCCGGGTCCCCGCCGCGCCGTCGTCGCCGGTGGGCGACACGTACAGCGTGGGCGGGGGTGAGGTGGCCTCGCCGCGCGCCGTACCGATGACGGTCGACCCGAGGACCAGAGCGAGTGGGAGAGTCGCGGCGAGCAGTCTCATGATCAGCCCATCTCGTCGAGGGTGCGGAGGACGGCGTCCCGCATGGCCAGCCGTGCGGGAGCCAGATAGCGGCGCGGATCGGTGACCTCGGGGTCCGCGTCCAGTGCCTGCCGCAGCGCTGCGGTCAGCGCGACGTTCAGGGCGGTGCCGATGTTGATCTTCGTCATACCGGCCGAGACGGCGCGCCGGAGCTCGTCGGCCGGTACGCCGGACGAGCCGTGCAGGACCAACGGCACGGGCACGGCCGCATGCAGGGCTGCGATCAGGTCGTGGTCGAGTCGCGCCGTCCGGGTCGTCATCGCGTGCGAGCTGCCCACCGCGACGGCGAGGGCGTCGACCCCGGTCGCGGCCACGAAGGCCGCGGCCTCGTCGGGGTCGGTCCGGACGCCGGGGGCGTGGGCGCTCTGCGCCGCGCCCTGCTTCCCACCGACGAAGCCCAGCTCCGCCTCCACCCACAGACCGGCTGCGTGGCCGTCGTCGACCACCTGTTTCGTGCGGGCGAGGTTCTCGGCGTACGGCAGGGCGCCCCCGTCATACATCAGGGAGCTGACGAAGGGACGCAACGGCCCGTGGATCGCCTCGTCGACCAGGGCGTCGTCGATGAGGTGGTCGAGGTGGATCCCCAGCGATGTCCCGGCCCGGGAGGCCAGCGTGTGCACGGCCGCCAGGATCGGTGCGGCCGCGCCCTCGTGGTAGCGGATGGCATTCTCACTGAGCGCGAGCACCACCCCGCGGCCGGCCCGTGAGGCGGCGTCGACGATGGCCTCCGCGTGCTCGAGTGTGATCACGTTGAACGCGGGGAGCGCGTGCCCCCGACGCCGCGCCTCGGCGATCAGGACGCCCGTCCCGACGACAGTCATCGCGCACCGTCCAGGGCTCGGACGACGACCCCGTCGCGCTGCTCGACGTGTTGGGCCGGGTCGACGTCGCCGGCCTCGGGGGAGAGGACGGCCGCGGCCGAGAGGGCCACGGCGTCGTGCAGCATCCGGTCGGGGTGCCGGGCCGACTGGGGGTCGCGCAGCAGCTCGCGCGCCAGTCCGGCCACGAGGGCATCGCCGGCGCCGACGGGGTTCCCGGCGAGCACGGCCGCGGGCCGGGCCTCCCAGACCCCGCCGGCCGTGGCCGCGACGACGCCGTTCTCGCCCAGAGAGGCCACCACCGTGGCCCCGGAGAACCGGGCCAGGGTGCGGGCCGCCCGGACAGGGTCGTCGTCGCCGGTGGTCGCCGCGAGCTCGTAGGCGTTCGGCTTGACCACGGTCGCACCGGCACCCAGCGCGGAGGGCAGCCACGGGCCGTGGGTGTCGACGAGCACGGGCAGGGAGCGGCGTCGCCCGGCCGAGACCAGGGTGGCCAGGCCGTCCGCCGGTACGCCTTCGGGAACGCTCCCGCTGACGACCAGCACGTCGGCGTCGGCGAGGGCGGCGTCGACGGCCGCGACGACGGCGGGCCAGCAGTCGAGTGAGGCCGGCTCGACGAGCGTGGTGGGCTCGGCGCCGTCGCGCTGGACCACCGTCACGGTGCGTCGCGTGGGGTGGCCGCTGTCGACCAGGGTCGCGGCGAGCCCGGCAGCGGCCAGGCCGTGCCGCAGCTGGTCGCCGGTCCCGCCGCCGGCGGGTGCGACCAGGTGGGTCGGCTCACCGAGCCGGTGGAGCACACGCGCGACGTTGACGGCCTTGCCTCCTGGCCGCTCGGTCATCGTGCTCACCCGGGTGGTGCCGCTGGGGTGCAGGTGGTCGACGTGGTAGGTCACGTCGACCGCCGGGCTGAGGCAGACGCAGAGGATCACGAGTCGGCGAGCACGACGGAACGGGCGAGGCTGCGCGGCCGGTCCGGGTCGAGGCCCCCCGCCTGCGCGCGGTCGACGGCGAGGAGCTGCGCACGGACCAGGTCGACCACCGGGTCCAGGCGATCGTCGACCAGGAGAGCGCCGGTACGGCGGATGTCGTCGACCAGGCCGGGGACGGGGTCGCCCATGACCCACACGGCGCGGCCGGGCTGGGCGATGGCGATCGGCCCGTGGCGGTACTCCATCTGCGGGTAGGACTCCGTCCAGAGCCGGCACGCCTCGCGGAGCTTGAGGGCGGCCTCCTGGGCGACGCCGTAGGCCCAGTGCCGGCCCAGGAAGGAGATCTGCTCGACCGAGGCCAGCGCCGGATCGCGGCGATGCTGCCCGGCGAGCACCTCGCTGGCCTGTGCGCTCGGGGCGTCGATCGTCTCCCCGAGCGAGGCGCG
>Ga0302322_100000591_pt1 | contig 27937 bp, 26 predicted proteins | sample Fen_T0_2_FD_203757 | JGI IMG/M metagenome (GOLD analysis project Ga0302322, IMG submission 203757) | Peat permafrost microbial communities from Stordalen Mire near Abisko, Sweden - Fen_T0_2 | ecosystem: Environmental > Terrestrial > Soil > Wetlands > Permafrost | place: Sweden: Abisko...
AGCGGATGCTGAAAAACCTCGACGACATCGAGTCGGAAGAACTCTCAGAGTGGTTTCTTTCCACCGTTACTCGACTCTATGATCCGCACTCGACTTATTTCTCTCCGAGCACGTTTGACGACTTCGGTATCCAGATGCGCCTTCAACTCGTCGGCATCGGCGCCCTCCTCGGCCTTGAGGACGACTACTGCGTCGTAAAGGAAATCGTCGCAGGCGGCCCCGCTGACCAAAACAAACAACTACAGCCAAATGACAAAATCATTTTCGTAGGCCAAAATGACGCTGAACCAGTCGAAGTCATCGGCATGAAGTTGCGCAAGATCGTCAACATGATCCGCGGAGACAAGGGCACGAAAGTTAAGCTTATCGTCCAACCCGCAAGCGCGACCGATCCTTCGGCCCGCAAAGAGATCCTCCTCACTCGCGACGTTATCAACCTCGACTCAGCCCGTGCGCGGGGTGCTATCTTTGAGGTGCCCGACACCACGACCGGCAAAAAGGTCTCCATCGGCGTAATCACCCTACCAGCGTTCTACGGCCCAGACAGCAGCGGCCAGTCAGAAGAAAAAACCAGCGCCACACACGACGTCGCCGAGCTTATTAAACAGCTCCAAAAAACTGGCATCCACGGCCTCGTTCTCGATCTACGTCAAAACGGCGGCGGCCTTCTCTCTGAGGCGATCGACCTGACCGGCCTTTTCATTAGCCAAGGACCAGTCGTGCAGGTTCGCTCTTACTACGGCGACGTTAAAGTCGACAGTGACGAAAACCCGAAGATCGCGTACGCGGGCCCGATGGCAGTGCTTGTGTCCCGTTTCAGCGCCTCGGCTTCCGAGATTGTTGCCGGCGCTCTACAAGACTACGGACGCGCAGTCGTCGTAGGCGACAGTTCCACCCACGGTAAAGGCTCAGTTCAGACCGTTATCGAAATGAAAAACGTGCTCTCTGATCTCGCATTTTCATCCGAGAAAACAGGCGCCACTAAACTCACTGTACAAAAGTTCTATCTGCCCGACGGCCAGTCCACGCAGCTCCGCGGTGTCATCCCCGACATCGTGTTGCCGTCCGGTGACGAATATTTGCCCATCGGCGAAAAAGATCTTCCTCACGCGCTCGCGTGGGACGAAATTTCCTCCAGCAAATTTGACGGCCACCGCCTCGCCCCTCAGGTCGTCACACCTCTGCGCGACGCCAGTGTCGCACGCCAAACCAAACTTGATGAATTTGTCCTGCTAAAGAAGAATATCGAATGGTTTAAAAACCGCCAAGAGACGAAAAGCGTTTCCCTAAACTTAGAGGAACGCCTCGCACAAAAAAGCACTGACTCCTCATTCCGCAAAACCATGGAAAAGGAAAAAGAACGCCTAGCAAAAAATAGCTATCCGTTCCGCGAATTCACGCTTGGTATCGCACCTGTGAAGAAACCCGTTGAGAAAAAACCCGACGCTGATGAGGACGATACTGATCTTACCGCCATCAATGACGAAGGCTACAGCAAGTTCGATTTCCACCTCCGCGAAACCTTGCGCATTCTGACGGACGCCATCGATCTCGGCAGTAAGCCCAACAGCTGGGTTGGCGATCACGCTCCACTGACCGCTGCGCAAGTCGCTACGAAAGGCTAAAGCCGACGCCATTGCTGGCTCCTAACTTATCTCAAGGGACAGGTTGTAGACAACTCAGCGCCACGCAAAAACGAAACGGTCGCGACCAGTCAGGTCTTGCTTAGACTCGCGACGGCCGAAACCAGCTCCCGCGCAAAGCTGCATCAACGTAGCATGCTGGGCTATACCCGTTTCCATCGCCAAAAGCCCGCCTACAGCCAAATACCCTGGCGCAACTTCAATGATCTTACGCAAATCTGCTAGTCCATCATCCTCAGCGACTAATGCGTTACGAGGCTCGTGTTCGCGCACTTCGGGCGCGGCCGCATCCGCTTCCGCTTTTGTTAGGTAAGGTGGGTTCGCCACAATCAAATCAAACGACTCTCCGCTTGGCAGCGAGCTAAACCAGTCGGATTCGACAAAATTCACTCGGGCATCCAAGGCGAGTTTAACTGCGTTCTCGCGTGCAAGATCTAGCGCTTCCGCACTTCGGTCAACCGCTACCACTTTGGTTTCTGGCCAATGTTTAGCGAGGGCGAGGGCGAGCGCGCCGCTGCCCGTGCCGAGGTCAAGAATGCGCGTAGGCGGCGTCAAAACAGCCTGCGTTATTCGTTCAGCCAGCAACTCAGTCTCAGGTCTCGGAATGAGTACACGTCGATCAACTTTGAGTTTTAAGCCAAACCATTCCGTTTCGCCAACGATATATTGTATCGGCTCGCGCTGCGCTCGTCGGCGGAGCAGAGGACGGATCATTTCAAGTTCTGCTTCGGTTAAGAGCCGCTCGAATTGCAGATAAAGCTGCATCCGTTTAAGCCCCAGTGCGTGTCCCACCAACAACTCAGCATCGAGGCGCGGATGCTCCACGCCTTTCGCGGCAAAATACTCCGTCGTCTTTTTGATGATGTCGAGAATCGCAAGCATCGGATCATTCTCTCGCAGAGTCGCAGAGCGTCGAGGGCTCATCAACGACTCCGTTGGCAATTCGCACAACGCCGTTTTTAATCAAAGGCGCACCAAAGTTGATTAACAGCCCGAGCCGTTTGCCTGATAGTTTGAGATAGGTGAGTAACTGTTTTTTATGAACTGGAGCCAGAATTTCGATAGATTTCAGCTCAACGATCACCGCATCTTCTACGATCAAATCGGCTCGGAATCCGACTTCTAGCACCTTGCCTTCGTATTGGATGGGAACCGGTTTTTGCCGTTCATAGCGCAATCCCCGCTTTGTAAGTTCACAAGCAAGTAGTTCCTCGTAGACTGATTCGAGCAACCCGGGACCGATCTGTGAGGGCAGATGATAAGCCGCGTCAACGATCGCTCCACTAATATCGTTTAACTTCATTAATCCTCCTCTGCGCCTCCGCGGCTCTGCGCGAGCCCAGTGTATTCTTGTCCGGTGAGAGCAGCGAATTTCTGTTCGAAATCCACTCGTTGCAACGCCGTCACGATTTCGTCGATCTGACCTTCCATGACTTGAGGAAGATTATAAAGTGTGAGGCCGATGCGGTGATCAGTTAATCGGTTTTGCGGAAAATTGTAGGTACGGATTCGTTCGCTACGGCCACCCGAACCGATCTGGCTACGCCGGTTCTCAGCGTACTTCGCGTGCTCTTCGTCTTCCTTCAACTTGAGAAGACGCGAGCGCAGCACGGTCATAGCCTTGGCCTTATTCTTTAACTGGGAACGTTCATCGGCGCATTGCACGGTCAGACCTGAAGGCTTGTGGTGAATCTGCACCGCCGAATCGGTGGTGTTAACGCCCTGCCCGCCTGGACCGCTCGCCCGGCAAACGCTGATTTCGAGATCCTGCGGGTCGATTTGCACATCGACCTCCTCGGCTTCGGGAAGCACTGCGACCGTAACCGTAGAGGTGTGAATACGTCCGTTGGCCTCGGTAACCGGCACGCGTTGGACGCGATGCACGCCGCTCTCGAACTTGAGTTGCTTGTACACGTCGTCGCCAGTGATGAGGAAAATAACTTCCTTCACGCCGCCACGCTCCGACGGACTAGAACTCATTGGTTGAATTTTCCAGCCATGATTGTCGGCAAACTTCGAATAAAGTCGGAAAAGCTCTGCAGCGAATAAACTCGCTTCATCGCCTCCTGTGCCGGCGCGGATTTCCATGACTGTGTTGCGCGAGTCACTCGGCTCAGGCGGGATCATCGCCTGCAGCACCTTCTCATGAAGCTGCGTTTGACGGACCTGCAATTCGGGCAGTTCGGCTGTTGCCAATTCTTTCAGATCTGGATCGCCCGCTGGTTCTTTTGTCAGCGCCAACGCATCGTCGATATCGCGAGTGATTTTTTCGTGAATGCGAAAATCTGTCACCAACTGCAGAAGCTTTTGTTGCTCACGGCTGACTTCGGCCGCTTTACGCGGACTGGAGTAAAACGACGGGTCCGCCATCTGCGCATCGAGTTCGTCGAGGCGGCGTTGAAACGGAGTGATGTCGGGCAGTTGATCCATGGAATTCGGGTGCAGTCGGGAAGTGAGTGGTAATTTGCGAATTGCGCCAGCGGCACAATACGGCTTGGTTGGGCGAAACGACAGGCGCTTCCACCTAGAGGTGCTGATCAGATATGGCTACCACACTTTTCACTCAGAACATCATCGCGTGTATTTGGGACTTCGACAAGACCCTAATCCCAGAATACATGCAGACGCCTCTCTTCCGGCGCTACGGCATCAATGAAGCTAACTTCTGGGCCGAAACCAATAGCCTCGTCGAGCACTACCGCCAGCGGGGCTATCATCTCTCAGGCGAAATTGCTTACCTCAATCACCTCCTGACATACGTGCAGGCCGGTGAAATGCAGAAGTTGAACAATAAAATTCTGCGCGAGTGCGGGGCTGCGATTAAGTTCTATCCCGGTCTGCCTCAATTTTTCGACTGGTCAAAAGGCTTCGTCTCCGAAAAAGAAACGTACCGCAAACACGAGATCCAACTCGAGCACTACATCGTGAGCACCGGTCTCGCCGAAATGATTCAGGGCAGCGCTATCGCCAGCCACGTCGACGGCATCTGGGGTTGCGAATTCATCGAAAACCCACTCCAGCCCGGCTTCCTAAAGCAAAAAGAAATGGAGCTTTCCGCCGAGGCCGAAATCGCGCAGATCAGCCTGGTCATCGACAATACCACCAAGACTCGCGCGCTTTTCGAAATCAACAAAGGCACCAACAAAAATCCGGCGATCGACGTCAACGCCAACATCACGCCCGAGGATCGGCGCATCCCATTTCAGAATATGATCTACATCGCGGATGGCCCAAGCGACATCCCGAGTTTTTCCGTAGTAAAAAAAGGCGGCGGCAAAGCCTACGCCGTACACAATCCAGCCCGAACCGACGAATTCGCCCAAAACGACCGCTTGCGTCAGGTCGGACGCATCGACCACTACGGCCCCGCCGACTACACTGAGACAAGCAGCACGGCCCACTGGCTCAAGCTCCACATCCAAAGCATGTGTGACCGCATTGTGTCCGACCGCGAAGCTGCGGTTGCATCGCGCGTATCCAAACCGCCGCGACACCTAAATTCGACGCCCGAAGAAGAAGCCATCAAGCGAGCGATAAAATCGCCTAAGCAAGCGTCGTTTTTGGAATAAGACCGGGAACCACTGAGCAGCGTTCAACGCTCCGCCACGCTGGTACTGCTTATCAGCGCAACTGGTGTAACTGCAGCAGTTGTCGCGTCCTTATTTTCGACGAGGTTGGCTACACGTTGGGCGTAGTGCTTGCTGTTAGCAGATGCACGGCCGTTCAAAGTCGCATGCAGCCCAGCGTTCCACACCAAACCGATATAATACGGCGTAACATCGAGCTTGTTGCGCTCAAGTCCTCGCTTGATCCAATCGTAATGCGCCTCGGCCACCGCTTGAGCCTCATTCCCATCCGCTGCAAGCGAGAAAGGCTTTTGGGTATAACTGTACCATACCGCTGGCCGAAATTGAAAAGGACCGAGTTCGCCTCGCCGACCTACTCGCATTGTGTTGTGCGGGTTTTCAACCTGATGAATCGCATCCAGAACATCTGTGCGTTCCCAGGCCTGCACGGATGAAGAAAAAATCAGCGCAAACGCGGCGAAAACTACGGCGTACCCTGCGTATAAACATGGCACATGACGAAAGGGCTTCACGGTCAAAGTCCGGCCTCCCTCACGAGTTGCACTAAAGTCATGATCAAGGTCAGGCTTGGTGCGAAAGTTCATAAGAACCGCGTGAGCGGCCAACAGCAGACAGCTATCTTGATCAAAGGTTCATGCAAGCTCGGGGTCTCTTTTTACAATTCGAGACGTAATCAGCTTGCAAAAATTATTTTGCTACCTGCATCGACTCGAAACGTTGGAGCAACTCAACGTACTCCCACATCGGACCGCGCACTCCGCGACGACGAAGTTTGTCCATCGTCACGAGAAAGTCCGGCGGTGGATCACCGATGATCCAGTTGTGCGATTGTGCACGGACGGCGTTAAGGCGGCTGTAGACGCCATTCACGGTGAAACCTGGAGCGAGATAAAACCTTGGCTCAACCAGATAGTCCCCGGGGACTTCGCCGTTTTTCTCAGGGTTTATCTCACGCCACAACGGCGTACCCGGATAAACCCGCATGCCGATCGTCGCGAAGTAATAAGCGCCCGGCAGAGACTGCGCGTGCTTGATTGTTTCCTCCAACGTCTCGGGTGTTTCTCCCGGACCTCCTACTATCAGGAAATGGCTATAGTTGAGCTTTAGCTCATTGGCGAGTTGGCTAACGTTCTCAATTTCCTGATAACAAAAACTCTTCCCATATCGCTTCAGTACCGGATCTGAGAAACTGTCGGAGCCAAATTCGACATGCCTCAGGCCGGCTGCTCGCATCATTTCGAGTACTTCACGCGTGATCAAACGGCTGGGCCTAAGGAAACATTCCCACTCTATACCAAGGTTTGCGCGTATCAGAGAATCGCATACGTCACGCACATGATCCGGCCGGGTGTTGAAAACCGAATCAACGATAAACATGTACTTCACTCCAAGATCAGCCACGCGCTTCATCTCTGCCACGACTTCCGCTCCGCTACGGTAACGACTGCGTTTGCCCTCGATCAGTGGATACGTGCAATAACAGCACTTCAACGGACACCCGCGCTGAGTTTGAATACCAGGCAGCGAACCTTCAGCCACGTAGCTTTTAAGAATCACCGGATCATGGAAGGGTTCCGCAGAAAACACCGCGTCGGACGGATTTCGGGGAATATGCTTCGCAGCCCCAGCTTGATCGCGATAATGCAACCCGCTGATGCCATCAAAAGCCGAACCATTTTGTACCGCCTTAACTAAGCGTGGGAGCGTCTCTTCGCCTTCTCCTTCGATAGCGTAATCGACTTTGGTTAGCTCAAAAAGCTCCTTGGGGAAAACGGAAAAACCGCTGCCACCTAGAATGAGCGTCGCCGTCGACACTGCTCGGACTCGCTGGCAACAATCGAGTAACTCGTAAATGAAAGACTTGGGGTTATGGCACTGCACGTTGTCGATGTTGCGCAGTGTGAGACCGATAAAATCAGGACGATATGCAGCGATACATGCCTCTAATGTCTGCTCTGGCAGTCGCGCGTCCCACGTTTTTGTATCAAAACCATGGTTTCGCAAGGCACCGGCAACGTACGCCAAGCCGAGCGGATAGACCGGGTATGGCTGGTCATAACGATTGAGGTTGACGAGCAACACCCGAGATGCGGCAGCTGGATCAGCGGCAGAAATCATAAATGCGACCCTCCGTGTTGGCGGATACAAGCCGCGGCACAAGCATGAATCCAATCTCGCCAGGATTTTGCAGGGGTGACGTTCGACATATCAGAAGCGGGAGCTCTTCCTATCGCCCACCGGCATCCTTTTGTCCAATCGGCTCCGCGGAAAAAGGTTCCAGTTCAACCACAAACAACGCCGTTAACACGATTGTAGCGACCATCAAGCCCAACGCTGCAATCACGGGTATGTGACTCAACGCCAACACACCAAACGACGCTGCCGTAGTCAGGGCTGACAACCGGATTGAGGGCGGTGGCAGATCGCCTCGGGCCGCGTTTTCAGCCGAAAAAATCGCGTAGTTGTGGCTCAAACACACGCCCAGAAACGCGCCCAACAAATGAAATAGATTCAAGGTCTGTCCAGTCAGGCCGAGCAAACCGAACGCGAACAGACAGCTGCCCGCCGGCAAAGCGAAAATACGTATTCCACGCCGAATTCCATAAACAAGCAGTACGCTCAATCCAACCAGTCCCAATCCAACTGCGCTCAACCACAACGCGGATACACGATAGCGTTCAAAAAGATGATTGAACGTCTCCAGCTGAGCGGAACTCACAGTCGCGACTTCCGCCGGGGGTTCTATCCCCGGGGCATGATTTGTTAAAGTCGCAAACCAACTCGCCTTCGGTCCGCTCTCCATCATTAGCCCCAAAGGACCGGTTAGTGCAGCCCGCAAGCCAAGCACGAGATCGACAAAGGTTGGCGACGTAGAACGAGCCAATAAATCACGCCAAGCAGTAAAAAAAGGATCGAAAGCCTCGGCTTCGAAACCGTGCTTCACGAGAGCCGCTCGCAGGGTAGGTTCGAAGTCGGCCATTTCGTGCAAGCTCGTGCTAAAACTTTCCCAATCCTCTGGCTGGGGCAAAACACTTCCTACCGAGACAGCGTTGCTGCCAGGATAGGCTTGCGTGTGCCAGGTATGAAAACGTTCCAACGCCACACGCGCCTGCGCCGCAGTCGCACCACGCGTCAAGTAGATCGTCTGTGAATCGTTTTCGCCGAACAATGACTGAACTTCAGCTGCGTTGTTGCGCAGTTCCGGCGACGAGATGTCGAGATCTCTGATGTCGTCGCGCCATTTCAAACGCCAAAACCCTACAACAACCACTACACATGCTATAAGCCAAAATACGTGGAGTATTTTTTTGCGGCCTGCACCCGGCAAACGAGCGCGGATGAATGCACGCGTTTCCCACCACGTGTCTCCTGACTGCGCAAACCATAGCAACGCCGCTCCGAGCGCGAAGAGCAGTCCTGCGCTCACAAACACGCCCAATTGCCGGATCAGCGGCAGATCAGAAAAAAGCAAAAGAAGAAATCCGGTAATCGCGGTCAGCGCACTTGAGAGAAGCGGCTTTAACAGACGGCCTGCCTTGGCGAGCGGTGGCTCATCCGGTGTGCGCGGCGGTTGTAGAAAAAGATAAAACCCGTAATCCACCGCCACACCGCCAAGTAGCGAACCAACCACAAAGACCAAAACATGAACGCGGGTGAACAGTGCAGTTGTAACCACCCAGGCGCCGAGTAACGAAAAGAGCAGCACTGGCGCAAGGTTCAGCGCCTTGTACGGTCGCCGCACGCCGGCGAATCCGATCGCCAGGACAGCGATGAGTGAAAGTAGATTCAGCCCCGACATTTCGCCCTCAATACGCCGCCGGCTCGCCTCGGCAAACCGGCTGATCCCGGTCCATCGCATCTCAAAATCGCCTTCGACATGCGCCGCAGCTTCAGCTGCAGCCACCGCTTTGAAAACCGGCTGCTGTCCTTCTGCTTTGAGTGGCGAATCTGTCGTACGCGCCCAAACCAACACAAGACGATCACTCTTGCCAGACCCGGCCAATCCCGAAAACGCCTGCCACGGCTCTAGCGCCTGTGGCACCAACAAAAGCGGATCAGACGGTAACATATCCTGAAAAGCCATCGCCTCCGGTTTGATCAAATACGCGGAAAGGCCACCCGCTGCTTTTTCTGCCAGCCATTCGGTAAAGTTTATTTCCTTAGTGCCACGGCTGTATTCAGTTTTCCACTTCGCCAAGCGTCCAGGCAGAAGCAAGTCCAGCCGATGGGAAAAGATATAGGTACCAATTGAAACGAACGCTTTGGTGTCGCCCAATCGAACGACCTCAGCGAAAGCCGGTGAACGTCTCAGTGTTTCAATAAAAACGTCGGCCGCCTTTTCGCGCTGGGCGGCTATTTTCTTCAATGGATCATTTAGCGTCTCTGGAAAACGCAACGCGATCAACACCACGCGCGCCACACGTTCGTCGGCCATTTGTCGCACCAAAGCCAGCTCTGGCTCACGCTCGTCGGCTGGCACCAAATCTAGAATGTCAGTCGAAATCTTTCGGTCGTAATCAAACCACCAAAACCAGCCACAAAAAACTAACGCGACGAATCCAAGGATCAGACGAGCAAAGAATTTATGGCGAGACACGGCCATATTAATTTACCGAAAGAATTGTTTTTTCTCGTCGGGAGAGAATTCAACGCCAAGGCGCGTTTCGCCGATAAAAATTTCCACACGCTGCATGGCCGAACGGCGAAACTCGAGTTGCCGCATCGTACTATCATCGCCTAGAGCCGTGATACGACCAAACGTGCTCGCGAGTTGGGGATCGCGTGGCACAAAGTCGAGTCGCCAGTCATTGCCGTTACGCGCAGCATAGACGAGGAATGTCTGATCGAGTTTCTGCCAGTCGAAATTGAGAATAGGAAGCAAGGCTGCGGAGGCCGCCGGCGAGTTGGGATCGGCCGGGATCTCACGTTGTCGTCCATTAGCCTCACGCAAAAGCAGGCCCTTCGTATCCACTATTATGACACGCTTCTCAGGCTCTGTGTAGCCGAGACTCATGCCAAGGTTGGGCGAAAGTCGCATCACACCTTTGAGTTCGACAGGGATCTTTTTAAACGGGAACCAACGCTGTTCGGTAAACTCAGAGACAACAGCTCGTTTTGCGCCAAGCTCCTTGAACAGCGGGAGCCATTCCGCGTCGTTTTTTCCAACAACGAGTTGAGGCCCCATATCCAATAACGCGACGGCATGCAGTTGGGCGACAATCAGTAAAAACAAGAGAAATGTACGTTTCATGCGGTTGAGCCTTTCCGTCGAAAGACGAGCCCGATCCAGCGAAAGAGCAACAATTCCGTGATGAGGCGCGTATGTAGCCAAATCATCCGCAGATTATCGCGCCAATAGTGAAAATGTGAAACACCGCCCTCTTCCCGCGTCAGATAGCGGCAGTTAGCAGCGATGTTGTCCGTCGGTACGCCACGCCAGACAAGTCGGACGGCCACCTCGGGATCGAAATCATAACGACGCGCCCAGCGTGTTCCCGTCAGCACCTTTGCTAACGGTTCGAGCGGATATACTCGGAACCCAAAGAGTGGATCATGGATCGCTTTACCGAACACTTCTAATTGAACTAAACCAATGCTCAACTTGCGTCCTTGCAGGCGTACTTGCGGTGCCTCAGGCCCAAAGATTGGGCGGCCTAGTACGAGCGAGCGTGGATTTTGTTGCGAAGCTTGCATGAACTCCTCGATCCGGTCCGCCGGATGTTGGCCGTCTGCATCCATTACTAAAGCATGGCTAAACCCAGCCGCGAGCGCGGCCTGTGCACCGGCGAGGACTGCCGCGCCCTTACCACCATTCTGAGCCAACGTGATGACGCGCAAACCCTCCTCAAGCGTCGTCATGGCCTCAACAGACTGGTTGCTGCCATCAGTACTACCATCAACAACCACCCAAACCGGCCGCCAGCGCACCAAAGCTTCGCGCACCGTCGCGAGCAAGCGTGCACCGGTGTTAAAGGTGGGAATGAGCACCAGATGTGTTGTGGAAATCGTCATGATTCCGCTGTTCGGAATACCTCAAACACTCTTTGCTCAACTTCAGCCGTCAAGACGGACGCATGGCGTTCCTCAACGTGCTCCCAACGACGATCGAGGGTAATTTCAATCTTACCGGGTAACACGACGGGGGCCTTCCACCAAGGACGGCCGCGAGCGGCGAGGTCACGCGTCGCACGAATTATGATTAGCTGTACCGGCGCACCGGCTTGTGCAGCAATGAGCGCAAACCCGGGTTTAAACACTGCGGGCAGCTTGCCTGGCGCGGTGCGCGTTCCCTCCGGAAAAATCAAAATCGAACAGCCCTCAGCAACCTTGGCGGCAGCATCGCGAATGACATCCACGCCTGCATCGCCAGAAACATATTCTGCCATGATGGCCGCAGGACCAATCGCGGGATTACGCATGAGGCTCGGCTTGAAAATGCAAACGGTGTTGGGCAAACGTGCGAGCAGGATTGTGGCGTCCACCAAAGTAGGATGATTCGCGATAAAAACCGTACCGGGTTTTAGTGGTTCGTTAAAACCAATCCATTTTACGCTCACCACCTTGCTGGCGTGAAACCATTTTACCCATAGGTCAAAAAGCACCCTGATCGCAGCGCGCACGCCTTTTCCTCGCCCCGCGCGGTTAGGCAGCGGCAGTAGAAAGATGCATCCGATGTTCAGGCCGAGTCCCACTAGCGCAAACCAAAGCCAAGAAACACAATAAGCCGTGACCAAGTAAGCGCGTTTTATTCGCTGGATCATTGGGTGGCAGCCGTTTCGGCCGAAGGATTGAGAGGCAAAAAATTAAACCAGTTGTAGGGCTGCGCGCGCAGCAGTTTTTCCAAGGAAAAGAGAAACTCTTGAAAATGTTCGCGCGCCCGTATCAAGCCCTGTTCACGCTTTTCGCCGAATTGCGGCTCAAAACGCGGCGACGCGTGCAACCACGAATGGCCGTTCCCCGGCAGCCCGACTGACAGAATGACTGGCCGGTTAAAAATGTACGCGAGATGATAAATCGTAAAGGGGAACAAACGCTTTGCTCCAAGAAATTGAAAAGCCTCGGTCTTCGCCGAATAATCAACCCGGTCGCACTGCAAAGCGATCGCGTCGTTACTGCGTGCGGCTTCCTTCAACGCAAAAAGCATTTCAGAAGGTTGATTGATCCAGATGAATTGAAGTCCTTTACCAAAGCGGGCGGAAAGTCGCTCGGTGTCGTGCGAGTTACCTACCCGTTGGCGCACGAGATAAACGCGACCTTTGTTCATTCCGCCAAGCTGAAAGCCGAGCAGGTCGGACACACCGATATGAAAGGTGCCTAACAAGGCCGGACCTCCATTCGTATACCAATCGCGAAATGCATCAGCGTTCGGTGCAAATTGACATGGGTAAGGACAGCCGTTCGCCACCCGCAACCTCAACATCAGCGCCTCCTCAAAAGCGAAAAAATGACGACACACCTCTACCCAAGAAGGCTCGCGGCCAAAAATCTCGCGCAAATAAGCGCGCGAGTTCCGCCGCTGCACCGGCATACCGGCCACTGCGACCGCGGTGCCAACCGCGCGCAAGGGTCTGAAAATCGCTTCAGGGACGACCTTGTCGGTGATGCGAAGAAACTGGTAGCCCCAGCCGGGACCGGGGTTGCGCGCCTCGGCTTTCGCCGCCGAATCGCTCACCGTCCGCGTCATGATTTTTTCCATACAAGTTGCAGCTTAAGGCCCGGCAGCAACGAACCGTCGAAGGGATTTTTTTGTGCTAAAAGTTCAAACCAGCTGATCAGTGTCAGTGCCTCTGCTGCTCCGTCGTCAGGCAATACTCTCAGGCAACCAATCGCGCCCGGACTATCTTCAACCGCCAATGAGAGTGCAAAAGCAAAAGTCCGTTCACTCGCGACGCCATGTTCACGCAACCAGGTGCCACGTTCATCGCCGCCGCAAAACAGCACCCGTTTCGCCGGATTTAACAAAGCCGCCATCAAGGCATGTCCCGCGATGCAACCTGCCCCAGCAAATGGGAAAAGCTCGGGTACGCTGCGTTGACGGCCGATCAAACCCTGTTGCACACCACTCGGATGAATCGAGGTCTGAAACATCGTCGGGCTGGCGTTAGGAAAACTTTCCAAAAACGATTCCAGCGCCCTGCTCTCGCCAAATTCCGAGGCGTAAATCACCGCGTCCTCGCCTGTCGGTTCCAATCCGCCTAAAACCGAACCCGTTAACATCCCCATTTGTGTCATGCGTCTTGCCGCGCCAGCCGGAAAGCGGGATTTCAGACGTTCACGCGTCGCCGCAGGGTCCTCAAGGCCGGGCGATTCGGTGTTAACAGCCTGGATGTAGCGTTCAATCATGAGCAAGGAGCAGCGCAGCATGAGCACCACCAAAAGCATTGCTCGCACAGAGCACTGCGTTAAATTCCCGGTTTGAAAATGGTTCAAGCGCTACGTTCGGAGTGAACGCAGGAGCAGAACTGCCGACAGTTCCAGGCGTACGCCCAGCGCGAATCGCCTCAATCGCAATCGCGAGCTCAACCAACCCGCAGCTACCCAGCGTGTGTCCTAGGCTACCTTTCCAACCGGTGAGCGGCGAACTGGGGAAAATCTCAGCCATCCGCGTCGATTCCATCCGCCCGGCGTCAAGTGTACCTGTGCCGTGTCCTTTCACCCAGAGACGAAGTCCTTTTGTTTTTTCCATTAACGGTGCAAGGCAAGCCGTAAAACCAAGGCCGTCGGGCTGGTTCGCCGTGAAATGATACATCTCGTTGTGCAGATTCTGCCCGAGAATTTTGAAACCGTCGCCATCACGTTTGAGCACCGCGTAAGCCGCGCCGTCACCGAGGCCGATCGATCCAGTGGCTCGGTTCATGTAGGGCGCAGGAAAATCGGCGTTAAGAATCTTCAGCGCATGAAATCCCCCAGAGACAAACGGACTGATAAAATCGAATGTCACGACCAACGCCTCATCAGCTAATCCAGCACTCACCACACGCGAAGCATGAACGAGACCGAGGTGCGCCGACACGCACGCGTGAGAAAAAATCGCAAAGTTTTCACCCCAACCTAGCTCACGTCTCAACCAATCAACACATCCATAGGGTGAGCCAAAAGTCAGGTGTTTTTCATCACGGGTTCGTCCGTAGGCATGCAGATGGCCAACACCGAAATTGCTGCTGGTAAAAAACACTGGGCGCTTAGCCGTGCCCCATTGCGGGCCAATATGCTTGGCTAACAATCGCTTCATAGCAGGGCCCCACGACGGCAGGGCTGTTTCGTCAATGTCGCGGCCGGGCAACAAGGCCAGTGGGACTAAGTCGCCGCCCGCGATTCCGCCCACTGGAACAGGTTGCAAAGCGCGTTCACCTCGCAACAAAGCCGCAAGTGTCGCCCCAGCACCGCCAAAAGGCGTTATGCATCCGCAGTCAGCAACTTTGATGGGGTTGGGATCTGCCAAACGAGGCATGCGATCGAGTTACAATTCTCAGACTGGCAATTTCGACGCGTCCGCGCGCTGCCGTATAAAGGCGGCCAAGCCAGCAACACTGGACAGCGCCTGCTTAGACTCCTCGCTACTGCCGATTTTGATACCAAATTCCTTTTCGAGTTTCACCACAAGTTCCAGCGCATCAATCGAATCCAACGCTAAGCCCGTGCCAATCAAGGGCTCGTCGTCCTTGATCTCTTCGGGTTTAACGCCTTCGAGACGGAGTGTATCAACAATAATGTGCTTGAGTCGGGTGGTCAGGGGGTCGGCCATACGAAATATTTTCATTCAGTGAGGCGCCTACCTTCACTCCCGGCAAGCCCGGAACTTGCCTTACGCCGACAAAGAAGAACCCCAGTACAAGAGTCATCCGCGTCAAACCCAAGGAATACGGGATCCTGGAAGGCGTATCGGGCGGTCTTTAATCGAAGCCGTTAACCGCCTTCGCGTGCTTAGCCCACCGTTTTCAGCACGTGGCAAACGTTGCTGCCGCCGAAGCCACTGCTGTTGTTTAACACGGTAGCTGGACCGGTTGGAAGCGTTTCTCGCGGAAGCAATAGTTCGGCACAAGCCTCATCAGGCGTGACCAAATGTGGGTTCCCTGGAGTAAAACCTTCCTTCATCGCCAAAGCGCAAAACGCTGCCTCCATCGCACCTGCGAGTGAAAGCGGATGCCCGGTCAGGCCTTTCGTGCTGCTAATAGCGGGCCGGGCTCCCACAGCGTTGAAAAGTGATTTGAGCGCAATCGTCTCGGCGCGGTCTCCAACGGGCGTCGAAGTACCGTGGGCATTGACGTAATCTATATCCTTCGGCTGTACGCCGGCATCGGCCAGTGCGCGATTCATCGCACGCTGCAGGCCAGCGCCCGCCGGATGCGACATCGCCACGCTGTGTCCGTCAGCCGCCTGACCCCAGCCTGCCACCTCGGCATAGACCGGGGCGCCGCGCGATGCCGCAAGCGAGGCCTCTTCCAAAATCATCACAACCGAACCGCCCGCACCGACAAAACCATCGCGCCCCGCATCAAACGGTCGCGAAGCTTTTACCGGATCGCTCTGCGGCGATAGGGCGCGCATGGCGGCAAAAGGAAGCAAAGTCTCGGCATTTAACTCCTCCGCTCCGACCACCACTACCCGTTTCAGACGACCCAGTCGGATTTCATCACTGGCGTAACCAATTGCATGGCTAGCCGATGCACAAGCCGAAACGAAACCACAAACCGCACCCGTGATGTGAAAATGTGCCGCGAGGTTGAAATTCAAAGTACCTGCAATTGAGGCAACCACGCCCATGGGATTGCCGCGCTCGCCTTTGACAGAATGCATCAGGGCGAGGTTGTGGTACATCAGCATAGCCGAGCCAGCCGATGCGCAAAAAAGGCCGGTCTGATCATCGTTGGCTATATCTTGAGGTTTTAGTCCAGCATCCTCAAGCGCCTGACTGAGCGCACAAAACGCATACACACCGTGTGGCGCCATTCCGCGCAGAGTCTCGCGAGGGAGATCGTAGCGGGCCGGCCAGGTCCAGTCGCGGCAGTTCGCACTATCAACTGAAAAATCTTTGACCGTGCCTGCAACTTTTACCGGTATGAGCGGGTTTCCCAGAAATTCCACCGGCGCGAGCCCATGTTTGCCTCCGCGCAAATGAGCGCTGACCGTAGCGCGGTCATTGCCGATGGGGGTGATAAAACCCAAGCCAGTGATCAGGACGCGGCGTCCGCCAGGAATCGAGGACATCAGGCAGACGGTTTATTTTCAGTGAGTTTGCGGCTAACAAAAGATCGCAGCTCGCCGATAGTACGCACAGACATCAGTTCGGTGTTTTCGATGCGAACTTTGAATAAATCTTCGAAGAAAAAGACCGTTTCGGCCACAGCAAGTGAATCATAACCCAGGTCTTCCATCAGCTTCATCTCGTCTTTGATCTCGATGTTCGTGGCGCCGAGATTCCGCTTCGGCATGAAATCACGCACGGCAGCTAGCACCACGATGCGCAGCGCCTCGGCGTCACCTGTCGTACGGAAACGCTCATAAGCGTCGCGAGCCTCCACAGGGTAGCGGGCCAATTGAGAGGGTGAAGCGGGGAGTGTTTCGAAAGACATCTGCCATCAGCAAAGGGATCATGCGGCCGGGCTCAAGCCTGCGCTGCACCCAATTTTCACGATGATACCAGCATTTCTTGCCAGAGATTTTTCTCGCTCCCTGCCCTTTCGCTCAAAAATCTCCAGTTCTCATGCCGGAAAACCTCAGCGACCTCTGGCTCGAAAATGTTCGCCGCGCCCCCGATGCCACTGCCGTCATCAACGGTGAAAGCGGTCGCGTATGGTCGCGCACTGTTCTCAACGATGCCGCCGAAAACTGGCTTCGCACCCTTCCAGACAATCTTAAACTCGCCCGTCGCCGTGTGGCACTGGCCGAACCCAATAGCGCCGGCTGGCTAGCGGTTTTCATCGGTTTAATTCGCGCTGGCGCCATCGTCGTTCCGCTCGATCCCGCCGAACCAACTCATGCTCGCATCGCTACTGCGCAGGCCGCCGGGGCAAGTTGGCTCTGGGAAAACGGCCAGTTGCGGGCTCTCTCTCTTCACCGCCCTGCGCGTCGTACCGATTTCTGTCTCGTGAAACTCACGAGCGGCAGCACGGGAACGCCACGCGCACTGGTTTTTACGCACACGCAGATGATCGCCGACGGTCGTCAAGTCTGCGCCTCGATGGGTATCCGTCCCGACGACCTTAATCTCGGGATCATTCCGTTTGGCCACTCGTACGGGTTGGGCAACCTAATCGTACCACTCCTCGTACAGGGCACGCCTATCATCATCGCAGCCAGCCCGCTCCCGAATGCCATCGCAGCCGATTGCATCCGTTGGAAACCTACCGTATTCCCGGCCGTACCTACCCTTATTCGGGCACTCACTATGGCCGATGTCGAACCAGCTTCAATCGCTAGCCTGCGTTTAGTGATCTCAGCGGGCGCGCCACTCACGCCCGATATAGCTGCTGCTTTCAACCAACGTTTTGGGCTGCTTATCCATTCTTTTTATGGCTCCAGTGAGACCGGCGGCATCACCTATGACCGCACCGGTGAAGCTTCGCTCTCGGCTCGCAGTGTCGGCACTCCAATGGAAGGCGTACGCCTGCAATTCCACCGCGGCGGCCGTTTTCAAGTCGTCAGTGCTGCGGTGAAGGGCGTTGGACACCACTCGCCGCCCGATCGTGCTGAGCTTAACGCCACGGGCGAACTCGTTTTACTCGGACGTGCTGGCCGCACCGCTAAGATCGCTGGCCGCCGCATTGACTTAGGTGAGATCGAAAAAATCCTCCGAGCCGTTCCCGGCGTACTCGACGCCTACGCGATGCCTCACCCTTCGCGCCCCGATGCTCTTGCTGCTGCCGTCGCTAGCGAAATTGATGCAGCCACGCTTCGGCAGGCGCTACGGACTCGCACAGCCCTTTGGAAAATCCCCGATCGTCTTCTCGTCATGTCCGACCTTCCTCGCACAAGCCGCGGTAAAATCGACCGAAAAAAATTAGAAAAACTCCTGGCCAACTAAACGCGGCCCAGTCCTCAGGTAATTTCAACCGACGCGCACGCCTATCAGCGTTGCCTCGATTTCGAGGGTCAGCTCGGCTCGACAAATATCGGAGCGCAGGTAACTCACTTTGTCGGTCACATTTAACAACGCTCCTTCAAGCGCGGTTTTCACCAGCGCAAGATCGGTCTTGTTGCGGATATAAATCTTGAAATGACGCTGACCTCCGAGCCTTGCACCGAGATCATCCTCTAACCCACAAGCGCGTGAAATAAGACGAAGGTTGCGAACCGTTCGCTCAATCTGCCCCGGCGTGTCGCCCGGCGCCACCGTTTCGTGCCCTACGATCGCTGCTGTTCCCGAGATAAATACGTCTGACGAGCCGCCGCCAGCCGGCACGATCGAAGCTCGCGAAAAACTTGGTGGCCTCGGCCCATGTTTCTTTGGGTATTTGTAGGCAGCGACTTGTTCGGGGTTCTCAAAATGCCGCGGCTCTGTCGCACAGGCAGCAAAGACCACCGTTAATCGTTCGTCTTCTGTCCCGACCGCAGAAGCCGACGGCAACCGCCGCTCAAAACCCGCGCCATATTTCTCCTCAAAAGCAAGCGAACGCCCGTGACAAAAAGCGCGGTAATTTTCCAGTCCACCAATGCCCAGCTCATTGATCTGCGGCACATAGTGCCAAACGCGACAGAGCTGCAGCCCTTCGGCCGCTTCAAAAAGCTTGTCATACAAAAAGCGCGTCGCTGCCTCCAATCCGCCCTCAACAGTCATAGAAGCCCGGCCGACCCGCCACCGACCTGCCTTCTGTAATTCGAAAGGACCGCAAGTGCCAACCTCGTGGCCATCGCCAAAAAGCGTTTCCTCTTTTTCGCCGGCCAGCACGGGAAGCCCCACTGTGCGTCGGGGTTTCGAGATGAAGGCTGGTTCGAGAATATACATGGACCGCATGTTCTCTGCGGAGAATCAGGATGAGCATCAAGCTTGGAGCGGCTGCCGCAAGCGCTTTTCGCTTTATACAACTTGGCAGAAGCCGAGCGCCCGCAAACCAAACGTCAGCGGTTTCACGGTTTGATTCGCCACAAGATAAAATCTGCTACGGCACGCTTCGGCGCTGGCCCAAAGGCTTTTCGTTCACCTGCTTTTGAAAACATCACCACCGCGTTGTCCTCGGAATCCATTCCGATGCCTGCCTGGCTCACATCATTGGCCACGATCCAGTCGAGCTTCTTTTCGGTGAGCTTCCGCTGAGCATAAATCTCCACATCGCGGGTCTCGGCTGCGAAGCCCACGACTGTCTGCTGTGGGGTCTTCAGCGCAGCGAGCGTTTTCAAAATATCCACTGTCGGCTCCAATTCGAGCGTGAGCGTGCCACCGGTCTTTTTAGTTTTCTCCGTGGCCCGAAAACGGGGACGGTAGTCCGCCACCGCTGCCACTGCTATAAACACATCGCAATCGGCAAAACGCGTCGCACAAGCTTCATACATTTCCTGAGCCGTGATTACGTTTGTCACCCGCACACTAGCTGGCACCGGCAGAGCCACCGGCCCACTCACGAGTTCTACTGACCAGCCACGCTTCGCCGCCTCTTCTGCGAGCGCGTAACCCATTTTACCACTCGATCCGTTGCTCAAAAAACGCACCGGGTCCAAATACTCACGCGTCGGACCAGCATTGATAAGGCAGCGTATGGGTTGTGGCATGTCACCGTCATGACAAAATCCACAGATTCTGTCGACGGTGTTAAAGCAGTGCTTTGAGTGCCGATTCGTCCTTCGTGCTCGCCATAACGTAGAGGTGGTCTGCGTCAGTCCAGAGTACGGAATGAATATCTGCGTTGGTCGCAAACTGCGGCGCTCGCGGCAAATCGCGCGCCACCGGCCGTTTCATCACGTAAAGGTGAAACTCAGCGCCGCTGCGGACAAAACAAACTTCCATGACTTCATGACCTGCGACTGAAAGCGTGCGGCACCCATCTGTTTTGAGTTTACCGAGATCGATATTCATCGGTGCGCTCAAGTGGGTAGCCGAACTGCTTAGCATCGCTACAAGCTGGTTGGCGGCTTCACCATGCGAGCCGTGCAACTCTCCATGCGCTGCATCGTTGCTTATCTGCGCCACCACCTGATTCCAATCGATCCGAACCGATCGGTACCGCCAGGTCAGCGCCAGCGTCAGCAAAATCGCGATGGATGCTGCCATGGCTATCCACGCCGGCTGCTGCCACCAGGAACGCCGGGCTGCACTCAATTTACCGCCTGTGAGAATTGATTCACGCAAGCCCGTCGGGATGCGAATAGACTGGAGCTTGACCGCGATAGCTTTGTCGCGCGCCTGCTCCCGTTCGAACCAAGTCTTGAGCGCAGGATCTCGCTCCGCCTGGTTCAGGGCGGCACCGAACCGTGCGTTCTTAGCATCGGCACCGCTGGGACGATACGCTTTCAAAATGAATTTTGCCTCTTCGTTATCCATGGGAGGACTTATTGGTTGAGCTTTGGAATGGCACGACTTTGCCGGAATTTGTTTCCACGCGCGAGACCAGACGTGTGCGGAGTTGAGCTTTGCCACGCGATAGCCGCGACATCACCGTACCAACCGGCACGTCCAAAGCCTCGGCGATTTCCTGATATGAGAGTTCTTCCAGATAAAATAAGGTGAGCGGCGCGCGAAAAATCTCTTCCACCTCCTGCAACGCGGCCAACACAACGCTGCCATCCATCGACGCGACTGTCTCGGGCTCCAATGTAACTTCCTCAAGTTGCGCTTCCGGCACCGCTTCGAGCGCCGTCATACGTTCACCACGCCGACGTCCGCGGAGAAATTCTCGATACAACGTCGTGAACAACCACGATTTCGCTTTTGCCGCTTCCCGCAACGCATGGCCTTTCTTCGCCCACACATAAAATGTCTGCTGCGCTAGGTCGCAGGCATCAGCCTCACTGCGCGCCAAGCTCAATGCGAAACGATACAACGATGGATAGTACATATCCACAAGCTGACTGAAGGCATCGTCGGACATCGGAGCGGTCACGCCTCCTTACTAATGAGCTCTTTGCTTTTCAGCAAACGGTCCACCGAAAAAATTCCCGGTCCAAACGCGAGCACCACCAAGGCCACAACCAGAAACAGGAATGGCGCAGCCGACGTAAACTTATCCGGATCATTCGTGATCGCGTGCAAAGCTTCTCGTTCGGCCGTTATATAGGCCACGCACATGGTCGCGATTAAGGGAACGCTCGCGAGCCGAGCCCAAAGCCCCAGCAGGAGCAGCAATCCGCAAAAACATTCCGTTCCGCCCGCCATGATCGCGTTCAAATGCGGCGCCGGAATCCCCAGGCTCTCAAAGAACCCCGCGGTCCGCTCCAGATGTATTAACTTACCCCACCCTGTCTGAGCAAATTGCCATCCCCAATAAACGCGCAGCACTAACAACAATGGCGAACGCACAAAATCGGCAACGACTTCAAAACGATTACGTAACGAGGAGATTTGCATAATATACCCGTAAGAGTTTTTCGCCGTCAGTTTATTCCTGTGCACAAAGCCAGCCGAGGCGCGTCCAGAGTGAGAACCACCGCTGGATTGTTTCCGCCTGCTCTGGTTCGTCCTTCTTCGAGCGACTGAATGCAACCGCACAAGCCTCCACCAAAGTCCTGCCTGCGCGTAACGCGCGCAGCAACCGAGCCGCTTCCGGTTCGAGCCGCTTGTAATAAAGTTGGTTGTCCACCCGGTGCACCGCGATGTGCAACACTGAACCACGTTCCAATAGACCTACCGCTTGTTTGGCTTCGACACGCTCCGCGACCGCATTACTCGCTTCTGCACGCAATGCCCCGTCGTGCTTTAAAGCCAACACGTATTCATCAACGGGATACCGGCAGGTCAAAATTGAGAGATACGGTTGCAACGCGATCCTTAGTTTCCCCGGATCGACGCCTGCGAGTTGCCGCTTGGTTAGACGCGGGCGTGACGGGCCATCAAAGGCGACAATTTGCGACCATTCGAAACGCACCATGTCGCACGCCGCTTCAAAATACGGAGCCAGCAGCTTTGGTTCACGCGTGATGAATTTCTCAAATCGCGATCCCAGATCACGCAAAGTAAACGACCGTGACGGGTTTGCCGCCAGATAGCGTTCCACCAAAGGCCAGAATTTCTCGTCACCCAGCAAAGCTTTCAGTCCTGGAAAATCCTGCGCCATGCTATCGAGGATCCGAAACCAGTACATCCGATTATAGATTTCGACTCGTTCGACTGGGCGCAAAGTCCGGCTCGGCTTCACCAATTTCGCAACAGCCCGCGCCGTTGAAGAACCGTCAAACCAGCGCCGTTGAGTGCGGTCGCCCCGAGCCAACGGCCGAGTGATCGCCGCATACATCGTGCGTTGCCAGGTCAAAAGATCCGGCGGTGCCAAATCAGGCGTGGAGGCTGAGATCTTTTTAGTTCCTATCATGTTGTACGGTGGCGGCACGTGCCTCGTCGATGAACTGATTCGCCTTCAGCGCTTCGGCATGCACTTCGTCGAACGACGGGATTTTATCATCCCACTCGAGCAGCGTCGCTGTGACGCCGCACAACTCCGTAGCCCGCGCGTAGAGCTTCCACACCGGGTCGAGCACAGGATGATCATGCGTATCTAAAATGTATTTCTCGAATTTTGTATGACCCGCGATGTGCATCTGACCAACCCGGTGATGCGGAACCGCCTCAATGTACTTCATTGGATCAAAGCCGTGGTTTCGTGAAGAGACGTAGATATTATTTACATCAAGGAGAATTCCACAGTCAGCACGCTCGACGACCTCAGTCAGGAATTCCCATTCGGTCATCTCTGAAGCGTGAAACTCCATGTATGAGCTCACGTTTTCCACGCAGATCGGCACTTCGAGAAAGTCGCGCACATAACGAATCTTCTCCGCCGTACGAATCGCCGCTTCACGCGTGTAGGGCATCGGCAACAGATCATGCGAGTAGGAGCCGTCGACGCTGCCCCAGCAAAGATGATCGGAGAGCCAAGGCGTTTTTGTGCGCTTCACCAAGTTCTTCAGCCGTCGGAGTTGCGTGCGGTCAGGCTTGCCCGCCGAACCAAAATACATCGATACACCGTGCTGCACGACTTGATATTGTTCCAAGATCGCATCCAGCACCTCGAGCGGACGGCCGCCGTCGACCATGAAGTTTTCCGAGATGATTTCAAACCACGCGCACGTCGGTTTATTAGCGAGAATGTGCCGGTAGTGAGGCACGCGCAAACCGAGGCCTATACCATATTCGGTGTATCCGTTATGTTGATTCGCAGGCATATGGTTTAGAGGTAAAGATGGAGTTGCGACGATAAGTTGGCGCCGCCCTCATCGCGACGGCGCCGTTGAAGTGATTTACTGAATACTCAGGTTTTCGGCGCGTCCGTGTGCTTCTTGGCTGTAGAGCAACCACCTTTGCCCTTGCAGGAGTTTTTGCCTTTGCAGCCGTTGTCGCTCGAATTGCAGCCACCTTGGGCTTTGCAATCGTTCTTGCCCTTGCAGTCGTGCATGCCTTTGCAGCTGGACTTATCCTTGCCGCTACAACCGTCCTTACCGGAACAGGAGGATTTGTCGCTGTCGGCGATTTTCTGGAGCTTCACGCCGGCATCGCTGCGCGAGGTGGAGGCAAAGCTTTTGGTTACAAGCGCACCGGAGTAGATTCCGGCGAGGGCGGCACACGCGAGCAGGGTCTTAGTCGATTTATTCATTGTGATACGAGTTTTCGAGGAATGTCGGTCGCCGCATCCAAGCGGACGCAAATAAGCGCCAACGGGAGTCAGAGCAACTGTCCCGAGGTTTATTCCCGGATTTTAAAATCCAATTTTCGCCTCGCCACGAAGCACCGAGGTAAACTTGTTCACTGCCATGCTGCGCTTGTTTCTTCCGCCCAACCTCGCCTCGGCCGCTCCGCGCGATGCCATCGCGTTGAAGGTTGAGCTGAACCTCGACACCGCACCATCGCAGGAAATTTTGCCGGCGCTCGCGTTGCTCCAAAATTGGTGCGGCACTCCGCAACCACCGGCCTTCCTCCAACTCAAGCGCGCGCAACTTCGCCAACTCGTCACCTTGCTCGTTGGCCAACCCGTGTTTTTTTTGATCAACCAACCGCAAACTCCGGTACTCTGGGTTGGTCCACTCTTACGCGGCGTAAGCGAGCATCTCGCCGATCCCGAGATTCCGAAAACTATTGTACCCGCCTACGTTCCTCCTCTCACGCAAGCTTCGGGAATCACTCAACGTCCAAAGCCGACCCCCTCTAGATCCTCCTCCACTTCCCTCACCGTCGACGGTTCTGAACACTACCTCGCTATCACTCTGCCTTCCCGAGAAAGCGTCGCCTATGCCTCTGCGCTCGAACTTGTCAAAACCAGCGGCTTCGTCCTCGAACCTTCGAATCGTAAGTGGTGGCTGCGCGATCGGCACAAGACACTCAACTTTCTCGCGATGCACGGCGACCGACTCCGCGATGATTTTCACGCTGAGTTCACAGATAATTTTGAGAAAAACACCGCGCGCCTCACATCGGCGGAAATCGTCTGCGATGCCATCGACAACGGCAACGGCTTCAACGTCACCGTCGCCCTCCGCGCCGGCAAAGTCCCTGAAGACCAACTCCTCTCCGCCGCCGCTTCAAATCGCGGCTATGTCGAAGCCGAGGGCCGCGTCTTCCTCGTTTCACCGAAACAACTGGAAGGACTAGCCCGCGCCCAACGTGCCCTCGCTGGCGACACCGGCGCTGGCATCACCACCAACCGCATGCACCGCGTCAGCACCGCGCGCCTCGCCGAAGCCGAGTCCATCATCGAGGAAATCGCCCCACACTTTCAGCCGCCCTCCGCCTGGCGCGAACGCAGCGAAGCCCTCCGCAATCTTTCCAAACTCGCCCCCGCACCCGTCCCCGCCGCTTTCGACGCCCAGCTTCGGCCCTACCAAAAGCTCGGCGCCGCTTGGCTCTGGCACCTGTATCGAAATAATCTCGGCGGCATCCTCGCCGACGAGATGGGTCTCGGCAAAACCCTGCAAGCGTTGGCCGTCTTGTCCGCCTTGGGTAGGGACGGACCGCCGGGCCGTCCGTTAAATGTGGCCGGGGGCGCTGACCCCGGACCGGCCTCAACGAGGTCGGCTACCTCGGGCACTTACCCCCAACCATCGCCCACCGTTTCCCTCGTCGTCTGCCCCGCCACGCTCGTGGAAAACTGGCGACGCGAAGCTATGCGTTTCACCCCGCAGCTCCGCGTCTTCGTTCACCATTCCGAAAATCGTCTCGCCCGCGCCGCTGACTTTGCCGCTTACGACTTGATCGTTACTTCCTACGGCACGCTCGCCCGCGACCGTGAACTCTTCGGCGAAATTGAGTTCGCCTGTCTCATCGCCGACGAGGCCCAACATCTCAAAAACCGTCGCACGCAAAACGCCCAGACTCTTCGCTCACTCCGCGCTCGCGGTCGCTTCCTTCTTACCGGCACACCACTCGAAAACAGCCTCGATGACCTGCGCTCCCTCTTCGAAGTGCTCATGCCCGGCTATCTCGAGAAAGTCCCCACCGGCACCCGCGGCGACGAACGCGCCTGGTACGACGAGCGCCTTCGCGCCAAGACCGCGACGTACATCCTGCGCCGCACCAAAGCCGCCGTTGCGCCAGAGCTTCCTCCCAAGATCGAACAAGTGCTTTATTGCGAACTCTCGCCTACCCAAACTGCGCTTTACCGCCAAGTGCAGGAGGATTCCGAAAGAGCTCTCATGGACCTCGAAGCTGGCGGCGCCTCAGAAAACACGATCCGCCTCGCCACCCTCACGCAGCTGCTGCGCCTCCGCCAAGTCTGCTGCGATCCGAGATTGCTGCCAGGTGTAACCGGGGGCGCTGACCCCGGTCAGGCCTCAGAGACGACGGCTACAACGGTTGATTCCGCCAAACTCGACGCCTTCCGCGAACTCCTCGCCGAAGCGATCGACGACGGCCACCGCCTGCTCGTCTTCTCGCAATTCACTTCGCTCCTTGCCCTGCTGCGCGCCGAACTCGAAACACAGGAAATCCCCTTCTGCTATCTCGATGGTTCGATGTCCATGCGTGCCCGACAGGCCGAAGTCGATCGTTTCAACAACGCCTCCGACATTCCCGTTTTCCTCATCTCACTCAAAGCCGGCGGCACCGGCCTCAACCTAACCAGCGCCGACACCGTCATCCACTTCGACCCATGGTGGAATCCCGCCGTCGAAGCCCAAGCCACCGACCGCGCCCACCGCATCGGCCAAAGTCGCGTCGTCACGAGCTACAAACTCATCTGCACCGGCACGGTGGAAGAAAAAGTTCTGCAACTACAGGAAGGCAAACGCGCTCTCCTCGCCGACGTCTTCGACGCGAGCGACGCCGCCTCCGCCAAACTCTCCCTCGCCGACCTGAAGTCACTGCTCACGAGTTGATCGAGTACCGACGGTAGGGACACACATCGCGCCCCTCGCTCTAATTATCCCAGATATCCAAATCGCTAAAATCAAAGGTCAGGTCAGCGACATCCGGATCAAGGTCCTTGGCAATATGTTGGCCACGGCACGTCTGTCCTGCCAGCGGCGCGTATGCGATCATCGTTGTTCAGTCCTGTTCTTTCGACGCATTTGCCGTTGAACTTGAGTTCGAACCGATCTCCGGAAGGTAGGGCTATTTGTTTTGCAGGGACGACGGTTGAGCGGTCTGCATAGCGATAGCTCACGGTTGTTTAACACCGTCTTTTTCGGGCACGACCCAGCGCTCGTTGGCTCCGACAACCGGCAGATTTCACCACGGGCGAAACGCCCGTTGCTGGTAGCGTAAGCGTCAATAATAGAGATACACGGCATCTCGATTGCGGCTCGGTCCCGTTGTACCTAGACAGTTACATAGTCATGCTTGGCGTGATGCCCTGCCGAAAGTTTCTTCCCTAAATACCGAGAAGAAGATTGTAAAAAACGATTTAACTGAGCTCGGTGCCGGAACAGCGCTTGCACAGGCGAGTCGACTGGGTGGTTCTACCTACCTAAACGCCATGGACTCCTCAAACACCGTTCTCTCGCCCCGATTTGTTGCCCAAATTCCGCACAGGCTTTTTCACTCAATTACCGTTCTCATGGCCTTTATCGGCATGACGTCGAACGTTGTCACCGCGGACACTGTTTCGCCGCTCACCGTATCCAACGAATCAATCAATAGCTACAACTGTGATCTTTACCGGTGGGTCGACTCTGCAGGAAAGCAACGCACGGCGGCCCTATCCCGCAACAACGCCGCTGATCCTGGTGGGTCCCATGGCGGTGTCCTCTACCAATATCGCTTTACGCCTTCCGGCTCGACGACAGAACGCGTCATCAGTGCCACCGGGTCAAATGGCTGGAACGGCTATGGCTTCGTGGTGAACCATCACGACAGCACCGCCTATGTTTCGACGGGAACCACTGGAACGTACGCAAAAGTTTTCACCGGGCGCCACCATGCCATTCATCAGTTCAAACTGACATACCCAATCAATGGAATAAACGTCACGGCCACCATCCACTGGTATTTTGCCACCGGCCAGGACAATCCCATCTATGCCATTACCTTTGACTCAAGCGCAGCCGGCGCCAGCGGTTTTCCGGCCGAGACCATGGATTCCCGTGCTCCCTACGGCGACATGCAGTTCGGCGGCGACGGCACGGATCCCTACGTCT
>Ga0302322_100000592_pt1 | contig 27875 bp, 22 predicted proteins | sample Fen_T0_2_FD_203757 | JGI IMG/M metagenome (GOLD analysis project Ga0302322, IMG submission 203757) | Peat permafrost microbial communities from Stordalen Mire near Abisko, Sweden - Fen_T0_2 | ecosystem: Environmental > Terrestrial > Soil > Wetlands > Permafrost | place: Sweden: Abisko...
ATTTGCAGACTGGCGAAGGCGTGCGGTCCATCCACGGTCACTATACAATTGCTGATGACGAGATCGCTGCCGTCGTAGCTGTAGTCCTGGGTGTCAATGGTGGTGTTGGTGGTGAGGATCATGGTCGGCGCACCCATCGCGCAGCAGCCCAGGGCCAAGGCGCATAGCAGTTGAAAATAGAAGGATGATTTATTCATGGCAGGATGAAAATTGTTGGTGAGTTTCCGCCGGTTGAGATTGACTGGATTGTAATGTGCCTCAAAAAATCGGACAACGAAAAACGGATTGTTTGGGGCGGGGGGATGCGGATTACTCTCGGAATTATTTTAAGATGTTTATCAATAGGTGCTTGTAAAAATTTAACAGGGTGTTTTTTAGGGGGAAACAAACCTATGTGTGCAAAGGTGTGCAGAGGTCGGCCAAGGTGAAAGCCCGGTCTGGCTTTGGCTGTGATGTTGGGGGCAGGGGGGCGGCTGAAGGGTGAGGTGTCATATTGGCCGTGAGTAGACGGTAAATTTGGCAATCCGTGGTTTTCACTGAGTGTAAAAATTTCATGCGATTGGTTGGTGGTGGGTGGCGTTGGCGGCGGGTTTAAATCTCGCCCGGCGTCAGCACCGATTGCATTTTGTCCGACCAGCGTAACAGCAGCAGTAGGACACCAGTGGTCCCAGTGGAAATTTTTCTCGGATAATTTTTTACTGCTTAACCGGAGGGCTGCCCGCCAGCCGCTTCGTTCATAATTCACCCAGTCCCAACGGGATAAACGGCCAGCGTGCGGCGTTGACGCACCCGGGTATCGTCGGGATTGGCCCATGAGATGGCGGACCACGAGGTGCGCCCGCGCGGTTTCATTCCACCCAAAACGGGGTTGCCCAGACCGGCTCTCCGGTTTAGTCTGCGCCGGATGTTACCTTCCTCGTCGTCTGAAGATCTGGCAGATCAGCTCGGGTACTGGCTGGCATGGTTGGCGCACTATCCGATCTGGCTGGTGCTATTCGGGTTTCAGCTTTGGATGCTGATCCACGCCATCCGCAACCGGGAGTGGGTGTGGGTGGTGTTTTTGGTGTTCGGCTGGAGCCTGACTTCGATCCTGTATTTCTTTCTGGTTTACCGGGGAACCACGTCGGCGAGCAGCGGCTTTGAACTGCCGGGGGCGCAAAGCCGGGAGCGCATCAAGCAGTTGCAGGCGAAGATTCACCACCTGGACAACGCCTACCACCATTTTCAGCTGGGGGACGTTTATTTTCAGCGCGGAAAATTTGCGGAGGCGGAGAAGTGCTATCGCGCCGCGCTGGAACGTGAGCCCAACGACATTGACGCGCGGGCGCACCTGGGCCAATGCCTGCTGCGGCTGAAACGGCCCGCCGAGGCCCGGCCGCTGCTGGATGCGGTCTGCCGCGAAAATTACAAGCACGATTTCGGCTATTCCATCATGGCGTATGCGGAGACGCTCACAGCCTTGAATGAGACGGATGCCGCCTTCGACCTCTGGAAACACGTCGTGGAAAATCATTCCTACGCACGGGCGAAAGTGCAGTTCGCGGAGCTCTGCCTGGCCCGAAAGGAAAACGACCTGGCCCGCACCCAGCTCAACGAGGTGATCATGGACGACGCCCATGCCCCGGTGTTCCAGCGGCGCAAGGACCGCGTCTGGGTGAGGCGGGCGAAGAGTTTGCTCGCGAAGTGTGTTTAAATTGGCCGCGCGCCAGTGGGTGGCCCGGGTGTTTTCAGCCGCAGTGGCGCGGCGCCGGGTTTGATGGAATAATAGCGCAGAACTTGGGTTATGACTGAACCGATGCTTGATGCCGAGGCCAGCGCTTCGCTGGTGGTTGCCGCCAGCGATCTGGCCAGCGCCTTGCCGCTTGCCGCGGGCGACGCCTTTCCCTCCGTGTTTGCCACGGCGCGCATGGTGGCGCTCATGGAGATCGCCTGTGCCCGGCTGTTGCAGCCATGCCTGGCGGCGGGGCAGCTTTCCGTTGGGGTCAGTGTGGCGGCCACGCATTCGGCACCGACGCCGTTGGGGGCCACGGTGACGGCCGCCGCCCGCTACCTGGGGCGCGATGGAAAACTCTTCGAGTTCGAAGTCGTGGTGTCCGATGCCGGCGGCGAGGTCGGGCGCGCCCGTCATAAGCGGGCCATTGTGGATGCCGATCGATTGCAGGGCAGCGCGGTCCGCCGTCTGGCGGTGGTGGCGGAGAGTGCAGCGCGTGAGGGGGGAACCGGGAACTTGCCGGCATGACCACAGGGGGCCGTAATCCGGTCTTTCGCTGGGAGGAGGGTTGGGCTAGACTTGGCCTCACGAAACTTTGAAATCGCTCATCCAGACCCGCGACACGCGGTCTATTCGTGTCTTTCTTGTAGGCGTGGAACTCAAGTCCCGCACCGCGGCGGACGTCCGCGAATCGCTCGCCGAACTCGAAGAGCTGGCCGAGACGGCCGGCACCCAGATTGTCGGCGAAGGCATCCAGAAGATGGCGACGCCGGTGGCGGCCACTTACATTGGCGGGGGCAAGGCGGAGGAATTTGCCAAGACGTGCCAGGAGAACAACGTGGACACCGTCATTTTTGACGATGAACTTTCCCCCGCCCAGACGCGCAATCTGGAAAAGATTTTTGGCGTGAAGATCATGGATCGCACGGCGCTGATCCTGGAAATTTTCGGCCAGCGCGCCCGCACGCGGGAAGGCAAATTGCAGATTGAGCACGCGCAGTTGGAATACCTGCTGCCGCGCCTCACGCGGTTCTGGTCCCACTTGTCCCGCCAGCGCGGTTCCACGGGGTCCATCGGCGGCGAAGGCGAATCGCAGCTCGAATCCGACCGGCGCAAGATTCAGGAGCGCCTGGACAAGATCACGAGCGAACTGGAACTGGTCCGCCGCCAGCGGGAGACCCAGCGCGCCGGGCGCCAGCGGAGCAACTGGCCGCTGGCCTCAATCGTTGGCTACACGAATGCCGGCAAATCCACCCTGCTGAACCGGCTTACGGGCGCGGCGGTGCTGGCGGAGGATAAATTATTTGCCACGCTGGATCCGACGACCCGGCGGCTCCGGCTGCCCACGAACCAAAATGTTTTGCTAACAGACACGGTGGGATTCATCAAGAAATTGCCGCACGGCCTGGTGGAAGCGTTCAAGGCCACGCTGGAGGAGGTGGTGCAGGCGGATTTGCTGCTGCATGTCGTGGATGTGAGCCATCCGATGGCCGCCGAACAAATTGACGCGGTGAACACGGTGCTGATGGAAATCGGCGCGGCGGAGAAGCCGGTGCTCATGGTTTTCAACAAGGTGGACCAACTGCCTGGCGGTGTGTCTCCGCTGCTGTGTGAGCGCTATCCCAATTCGGTGAGCATCTCGGCGAAGACCGGGGAAGGCATCACGCCGCTGCTGGCCGAACTGGGCACGCAGCTCCGGCCGATCCGGGAATTTCTCGATCTGCGCGTGCCGCTGGAACAGGCGGCGCTTATCGCCCGCATCCATGCGGTGGGGCAGGTGGTGTCGAGCCGTTACGGCGGCAAGAACGCCCGTTTCAAGGTCCGCATCCCGCCGCACTTGCTGGATGAATTCGCGCCGTTTGTGGTCGCGGAATAAGCTGGTTTTACGGGGCGCGCCGCTGGCTCGTGGCGGCGGACGCGCGTCCCGTTGGGTCTCTTCTTGTCGAAGGCTGAATCTGTTTTGCTTGCGTCCGGGCGGGCAAATTGCGACAAATAATGCCTGTTAATCGGTATAACATTATGAAAACAGGGTATTTAATGATTGTGGCGTTGGTCTTGGGGTGGGTTTCGGCACCGGCTCAAATTCCCCGAACATTGCATCTGACGGTCACCAATAACATGGCTACGGTCAGCTCCCAAGCTGCCCCCGGCTATTTCTACGGCCAGTTGGAGACGACCACCAATCTGGCTGCCACGAATGGGTGGACCAGCGTGGGGCCGGTGGGCTTCCAGACGGGCGTGAGCAACGCGCAGGCCGCCACGGAGGCGCAACAGTTCTTCCGGCTCCGGCAAAGCTGGCCGGTGTTTGAGTTCGCCATCTTTTACAACTTGAACTTGGAGATAGATCCAGGTGCCGCCATGACCGTCAGAGGCCCGGTGTGGTCCAATGCGGGGCTTTGGGCGGGCACGGCCAATTGGACCTTTAGTGGCACGGTTTCTGCCGTTAAGCAGGCCGATATTTCCAACATTGATCCATTCTGCACTGGCAAAACTGACGGCTCCGCTCCCCCTCACTTTGATCTCACGGGCCAGCCAACCACCAACAACACCAAGTTGAACGTGCCCATCGCCGGGGCCAACGCCGATCCCACGAACGTCGAAGCCATGCTGAACATACCGCCAGCCGACCATGCCATGGGCACGGATGCCGCTTATACTGACGACGGGCTGCTCTACTTGGCCAACGCGTGTAATCTGGTCATCTCCAATGGCGTCAGTGGTACTAATTTTGGCACCCTCCGCGCTTATGGCACCAATATCACGATTTGGTTTCAAAATCGGACCACTCCCGCAGCCTATCTGACCCAAGTCAGCCCGGATTTCTACGTGGTTACCAATGGTATTACGCACACGGTTTTTTTAACAAACTACATCAGCCCCACTTTGCTCGGGCTGAAGACCAATATTTGGTACGCCGGCTGGTCGTTTGCGACGAATGTGGCGTTCTATGATTACCGGGAGAGTGACACCGTGCAAGCGATCCAAATTAATGTTGGCTGGTTCAACCGCTGGCTGACCAACAGCGGCCCCAATGGGGGCAGCAATTATAATTTTGCCTGCTATAACCACATGGGGCACCCGATTAATTCTGTCTGGATCTATAATAGCGTGCCGCTGACGAGCACCACTCTTCCGGCGGTGCGGCTTGTTAACGGCATTCAGTTGGCCAATGCGTACGGATTGACCGTGGCGACGCCCATGCCGATTTATGTGCTGGGTGATTTCAACAAACAGACAAGTCCCACGCTGGTCTCCTCTGGCACCAATACGGCCAATACCTATCCGGCGGCATTAATGGGGGACGCCATCACCATTCTCTCGGGCAATTGGAGTGATAGTTACGACGTCAGCACGTCTTTAGGCTCGCGTTCTATTCCCATCGCCACAACCGTCAACGCGGCCTGCCTAGAAGGGATTGTGCAAACCACGGGCCCTTATTATAGCGGGGGGGTGGAGAACTTTATCCGTTTTTTGGAAAATTGGAGCGGCGTAGTAAACACGTACAATGGTTCCATTGTGGTGATGTTTCCCAGTATTTATGCCACCAACCGGTGGGGAAGTACTGGTACCTATTATAACCCGCCCACGCGAGCGTGGAGCCTCGACTTGAACTTTACGGACCCCACCAAGCTGCCGCCGCTCACGCCTATGGTGGTGAATTTTTTGCCGTGACATACGCTATTCGGGGGCAAGCCCGGATTCCTGCTGCGGCCCCGAAGGTCTGAACTGTGGGAATACAGGCTTCGGACGGTGCGATGTTTTGTGAGCGGTGTCTGAAGTGAATCGTTCCTGCTTTGAGCATTTCCAGAAATGATGTAGCCCGAATATTTCATAGTCGTTTCATTAGCCCCAGGCTTCAGGCCGATAAGGCAAGGCCAAACGAACTTGGAGCGGCTGCAGCGGCTTTGACAGTATGCCGAAAGCCGTTAAAACGGCTGTAGTCGTCACCGCCAGTGTCCACCGGGCTGGAAGCCCGGTGCTAATGAAAGGAAAGGCAAACCAGCAGCCATGAAATATCCGGGCAGTGAATATATTTGTCACTGAGCACTTGCTCCCAGCACGGGGCCGGTGTTTGTGGGGGCCGGATTGAAGAAGATGCCGCTTAACACGGCATTGTCACCCCGCACATGGTCAATCCGGAATTTGACGGATTTATTGAAGGTGTAAACCAGGTATTTGCCCCCGTAAAAATTCGTGACGACCTTTTCCGGTGCCACGAGGTTCAGGGTCCTGGCATCGTACATCGCGACGGCCAGCCGCCGCCCGATATTATCCCAATCAACGAAATACAGGGCGACCTGATAGAGGTTGGTCCCGGTACAATTGATCGTTGCGGTCATGGTTGTGCGGCCGCCGATAAATTTATCGGTATATAAGCAGGCGGCATTGCGAAAAATCGGATTGTTCGAATCTGCTGCCAGCGCGCGGGTGTCGCTGGTGCCGGAGGCCCAGATGGCGGCATTGGGCTGATCGGAGCCGTCGAGATTGTAACTCACGGAAGACACATACGGCGGCAGGGATTTCTTATCGTTGCCGTTGCCGTTGTAATTACACAGCACATAGCCATCTTTTCCGTAGACGCCGCCCCAATTGCCATGGGTGGTGGCATCCTCTTTTATGAACCGGGCCGCATATTGTTCAGCGGGGGCGTGGTAGCGCGGGGTCGAGCCGGTGTAAGAAACCTTTACCGAATAGGCTCCCGGCTGCACGCCGGTGAAATAGACAAATTCAGCATCTTCGCCGGCCCCGCCGATGCCGGTCACGGAATGAAACGCGCCGTCCCAGGCGAGCGCGCCATTAATCGTGATGCTGCGGATGTTCTTTTCCACTTTTGGGATGCCGATTTTGCCCATCGTTCCCGCCGGGGCGGACACGGTGCACAGGCCACTGGCAACATCGAAACTGGCCTGGATATCACCCAATGGCGTGGCCGTTTTTCCCGATACACTGGTCAAGGTCCGGCCAAGGTGCGGAAGAATTTGATAGGTGGTAAATCCGGGCGCGGTGGGTTTTATGCCCAGCACCTCTTCGCTGAGCCATTTGGTCACCCCGGCGCTCCAGGGGTGACAAAGACTGGTCAAGCCGCATTTGCCATTGGGAACAGGACCATTGCTGCCCAGACCGGCAGTCCACGAGGGGCGGGAGACTTCAAAAAAGGTGGTGCCACCATAGTTGATTTCGCTGCCCCACAGGTCATTGATGGAGCTTAGCGCGTCGTCGTATTTACCCAGCAAGGCAAACGCTTGAATCACGAAGTATTGATTGAATGGAGAATAGGAAAGCCGGTTGACGCGGTCGGTGAATTGCTGCGCAAAAATCGCGCTTTTTTCCGAATCGTTCAAGAGCCCCGTTGTCACCGCATCCGCGCCGGCGTGCAGGCCCAAACTACGATACCAGCCGGCATTCTGACGCAGGCCGGCGAGCTTCTCATTCGCGTAGCCGTTGTATTTGGCCTGCAAATCGGGGCGCCCATAGGCGCCCATCGTCGCGGCGAAGTCTTTCCAGGCGCGGATCGACAGCATCTGATAGGCCTGCTGCGACTCCGGGCAATTCGCGTTTTGGAATCCGAAACCCAACCGCTCGTCCCAGCCGTAAAATTCCAGCCTGGGATTCGTGCCATAAATCGCGTAGGCATGGTCGAGCTTGGCCACGGCGTTGTTGATATAACCGCCCAGCGTCGCCGCATCGCCGGTGTAATTGTAATAGTCAATCAGGCTCAGCACCCAGTAGAGCGCGTAGCTGGCGATGCCGTTGGCGTCGTTCGCGGAAATGTCGAGGTTTTGCTTGATGAAATCATGGTTGGCAAAGGCAACCAGGGCGGCCGCCTGCGAACAATGAGCATCTCCGGTCCATGAAAACCGGTCGCCGCGATCCATGAGAATCGCGCCGAATTGGTCATTCAACAGGTTTAACTTTACGGTATACGCGCCGACATACCAGATGCGGGTGAGCATAGGATCGCTGCACGAAAAGCTCCCGTTGTAATTGGCCGGCTTGCACTGACTAACCAGCCGGATGCCGGTGATATGCCAGGGGGCGGTGAAGGCGCGCACATGAATCCAGCCGAACCGCACCCCTTCGTACAACTGGCGGTTCAATTCCAGCCGGTAACTGTGGCCGTACTTTACCGGGGCCAGCGTTTTTACATAATGGGCGCATTGCCCCTGCATGGTGATGGCGGGTTGATCATACTCGCTGATGCTCATTTCCACCGAACCAGTCAGGTCCGGGCTGTCGAATTCCAACCAGGCCGCGTTTTCGCGCCCGAAATCCATTTGGATTGAACCGGTGCCGTTGACCGTTACATTCGGATGCTCCCCGGTCAAGGATGACAGGTTGGCGAAGGAAGCATTGGTGTCGGCAGTGACGGCGCTGGGTTTTTGCAGGTAGATCTCCAGTCCATCGCCCGCCTGCGGATGGGGCCAACGATATGCTACCAGGGGATCGGGCGAGAGCGGCACCGGGGGCCCGCTAAAGCTGCCGGAACTGACATACGGATACGGCTCGGGAATAGGCGAAGAACCCAGGAACGGTGCGGTCGTTGCGGTGCGGGTGCCTTCCACAATGATTTCAGCGTAGCCGCTATAGCCGTTGTCAGCATTGCTGCCCTGGGGCGTAAAATTGAATTTTATGAAAGCGGCGTTCGTGGCCAGCGGAGCGCCCGTCGAGGTGGTGATGGCCACGCGGTTGGCGGAAACACCGGTAACCGCAGGGTTATAATAAACGCCGGCCAAGGGAATAAACGTGGAAGGTGCCGACGCGGTGGAATACGAGAGGTCATAGAATTGACCATCGCGATTTTGATCCAGCCACCCACTGTAAACCACGATATTGGTGATTATGGCGGTGCCAAGCGCGTAGGTAACCGACTGGCCCGCGAGCGCACCGCAAGTGGCGTAAGCGGCCAGGTTGGTTACCAGGCCAAACGTGCCATCGGTCAGCGCGCTGACGCCGGTGGTTCCCGCAGCCCCAGTGAAACTTCCGGCAGCGAGCCCCACGCTGGGTAGCTGCCCGGCGATCAGGCTATCTGTCTCGATCTTCCAAGCGGGGGTGAACGAGGTACTGCTGGTCTGGTTTGAAATTGTGCCGACGATGGCCGGTGCGACCAAACCGCTGGCCGCCGTGCCATTCACGGTAATGGCGGTGTAGCCAGCGGCATGGTTTTCCCGGTTACCGCCGTCGGGAGATGTGAAATCAAACTTCAAAGCCGCGACATTCCGGGCGATCACCGCACCCGACGCGTCGCTGATGACCACCCGGGTGGCGTCCCCCAGACCGCTTGGATTGGCAGGGAGGTAATTCACATTGGTTAATCCGATGAAAATTCCCGGGTTGGCCGCGGTGGAGTAGGAAACGGTATAGTCCTGAGCGTCGCGACCGGCGTCCTGCCACCCGCCATAAACCGTGATGTTGGTGAGGTCATAGCCGTAGCTGGAAGCCGGCAGCGTGTAAACAAGCAGCGATCCGGCCACGCCGTCATTGCCGCACACCGCAAGATTCGTGGCTTCGGCGCTGCTGGGTGGGTGGATGGTAAGCGGTTGGCCCGGCTTCGTCAGATTATTGGCATTCGCGGAGGTATATTCCCCAAAATTGCCGTTGGCGACCGTCGGCATCAGGCCGGCAAGCAAGCTGTCCGAGGCGCGGATCCAACCGGGTGTGAATGGAACCGCACCCGTTTGGTTGGTCCCGGTGACAGTCAGTTGCGCGGAAACCGGGCCAAACCAGAACAGTTGAACCAGCAACGCCAGGCACGCAGCGAGCTGGCAAACAGACCGTGGTGTTTTTATCATATCAATTCAGTTTCAAAACCGTTGCTTTTGCCCGTCTTACCGGCTGGGGCCGCGGCCTGCTCAAGCCGCTGCGGCGGGCATTTTTTCTCCCGGGCTGATTTGGCTGGCGCTCAGCTGATCCGTGCTGCATGAGTTTGAAAACGGCCAAGCTCATGGTTTTGCCGCAGCTCAGTTCCGCAGCTTGATGGGTTGGGAACTAGCATAAGTCGAAGGGCGATCCCAAGTCATTGACGATTCAGTGGAGTAAATGGCAAACGAATTGGACAATCTGACACGGGGTTTTCCAAAACTTTTGCCCTGTACGTAATTCAGGATAGCAGCCGCATCGACAAGCCCAAGCTGGGCGCCGGTTGCTTGTTTTTGCGGCTTCAGCGGCTTTAACACGGTGCCGGAAGCCGTTAAAACGGCTGTGGTCGTCATCGCCAGTGCCCACCGGGCTGAAAGCCCGGTGCTAATGAAAGTGCTGATGAAAGGCAAAGAAACAGCCATGAAATATGGGCTGGCGCATTGCAGGAAATGCACCAGCCCACCTGCTGCAAATGGATTCCGATTTTGTCCGGCGTCTGGCGCTAGAACAGGACGCTCATTCCCAGTCGGACGTAGGGGGCGGGTTTGAAGTCAATTGACTCTTTGATGTCCTGATAATTGATCTCGCGATAAACCGAACAGCCGGTTTCCACTTCGACGTGACAGGCGTGCCAGAGGCGATAACTCGCGCCGACGCCCAGCCGGATATCATGATAATTGCCCAGGGCGTGGTTGTATTGCGGCAAGCCGGTCTTGGTGCCCAAGTCCTGGCTGGTGCGGAAGGTCGTGCCGACCACATCAAGTCCGCCATAAACGGTCCAGTTCGAATCAAAACGGTATGAAAGGCGGGTTTTGGGCATGCCCACTTCCAGGGTGTAATGATCGTCAATGAGCCAGCGGACGCCCACGATGGGCAGCACGGGCACATCACCCGATGAACCAATGATGCCAAACGACCACATTAACGACGGTTTCTGCTGATAGGTGGCGACGAAACCACCGGAAAAACCAAAGTCATCGCCGGTCACATCCTCAAACCGGTACAGCGATGGACTGAACATGGCGGTAAAAATCCATTTTTCATTCCAGCGACAGCCGACCCCGGTGTTGAAACGAAGGGTGTGAATGTCATCGGGCAGGGGTTCGCCGGTAACGGAGCCGAGATAATAATTATCCGAGACCAGGCCCAAATTGAGAAACCAATCCGCGTTGAGTTTAACCCGGGTGCCGGCGTTGAGGTTAATATTGAAAGCATCGGAACGGCCGGCTTGTTGGCCCTGAAATTTGGCCGAGCTGCCGCCGACGTAACCGAGGTTGACACCCGCCAGCCATGCATTTTTGTCGGCGACACGCTCGAAATCTTTGGAGGTGGTCGTCACCGGGTTCTCCTGCGCCGGCACGGAAACGGAGGAGAATGCGGCCACTGAACCGAGCAGCAGACATTTACCGGCGGTCTTCATTGCTTTGTTAAAGGAGCCGTTTTGATGGGCCGGGCTTTGATTTAAATGGTTTTGCATTTTGTTTCGTATGGTTGCTTGGTACGCGCAACTGCTGCAATTGTTCGGTCGGCACCGTTCGTGTTTCAAATGGCCGGTGCTGAGTGTGCTTTGTTAGCGTGCCGCGTCACGTATCTGTAGCATAATCAAGATTATACAGGAACGTGAATGCATTTGTTTGCTGGCACTGTTCATGATCCCGTAATGTGAATTGTGACACCATGGCCTGGTGGTTCACCAAGCGGGGGAAAACCACCACCCACCGTTTCAGTTGGTGGCCTTTGGGAACCGCTACGGCCGCCGTTTTGGCCGCGGCGGTGCCGGATGGGGACGCGGTTTCGACCGCTGCTTGCTGGCGGCGAGTTGGATGGCGCGCCGCGCCCAGGTGATCAGTTCCGGCGGACTTTCCAGCACATCCAGCGGCACCTCGTGATAGCTCATGGTCATCACTTTGCCTTTGGATTCGTAGGTGAAGGGGCCCATGTCGCGCCCAGTGTAATCGGCCTGGGTGGTGGCATCGGTTTTGAAGAACAGCCGGCCCGCGTCGAGAATGGCAAAGAAGTGGTCGCCCTGATACAGCCCGTGCGCGCCGAACATGGCGCGCGCCCGAACGTCGGGGAGCGCGCTCAATTGATCGAGCACAAATTCTTTGAACGAGTCATCGGCCATGACGTGATGGGGTCAAAACGCTCTAACGATCTTTCAACCGCAAGGTATCACCAAGGTCTTCCATTTCAAATAATCTTGCCCGTTCATCCGGCTGGTGGTTTGGGGCGTGCAACATCATCATCAACTGGCCGTCGAAGCGGCGGAAGAGCATCGGGTGCCCGCCGTTTTGGGTGTAGAGCGGCTCGGCCTGCTGCACCCAGGGTCCGGCGAGGCGGCCGGATTGGGAAATCGCCAGCCCGACTTCATAGCCGCCGGTGCCAAAGCTGGACCACACCATGAGCAGCCGGCCGGTGCGCGAGCGGTACAGGAACGGGCCGTCGGTGACGTGGTTGCCCATTTCCGACTTGGTGCTCCACGGCGCATCGCTGGCTTGAAACATCCGTTTGGGTTCGCCGACGGTGTCGGATAAATCAGGCTTGAGCTGGATATATTCCATCCGGCCATCGGTGATCTGCACCCATTCGTGGGCAAAAACCATGAACGGCACGCCGTCTTCCACCCAGAGCGTGCCATCCAGGGTCATCATGTCCACGGGCAGCGTGGAATGGTTTGCGAACGGCCGGAAGGGGCCTTGCGGCGAGTCGCCCACGAGGATTTGCGAGCCGCGCTTCACGCGGGGATACCAGTCGCGCCATTGTTCCGGGAAGAGGTCGTCGGTATTGAAGGTGAGGAAGAGATAGAACTTGCCCTGGTAGGCGTGCAATTCCGGGGCCCAGATGCCGCGCTGGGCCCAGAAGTCCTGGGGTACTTCATATATCACCCGGGGTCCCTGCCAGTTGGTGAGGTCTTTGCTGGTGTATTCGACCACCACCGGCCGGGCGTTTGTGCCGCGCCGGGCGGTGGAGCTGACAAGGTAATACGTTTGGGAATTCGTATCTGCCCAGACGCAGCAATCTCGCAAGCGCACGTCCGGCAGCCGGATACTGCCGGGCGCCTCGACGAGCTGGGAGTCATTGGTCTCGGCGCGCAAAGCGACCGTCAGACAAGTCAGGGATAACGCCAAAGCCAAACGCTGGAACAGTTTCATGATGTTCCGCATCAGACTACCCGAATGCCCGGCAGGTTTCAATGCCTGCGGGTAATGTAGATTGCCGAAACCGGGCTGGCCATGCGCGAAATATCACTGCTGCATGGTTTCGCCGTGTTCCTTGTCGCCGGGATATTCCCCGTGGTCGACTCCCGTCGAAAAATTACCATGTCTGGCGACGCCGGAACGGTCCTGGGGATCGGAGCGATCCCGGTCTTCGCGGAAAGCGCAGCCGGAAGTGGCGAGCAAAATGACGTAGCAGAGGAGGGTGAGTTTCATGGAATGCATGTCGATGTGACCGCATCAAACGCGGCGCGGCCTGCTAGAATCATTCCATGGCTTCAGGGCGATCGAAATGGGGTGTTACCCCACCCGGGCGGGGTTTATCCCACAAACCGGAGTTGAACCGCAGATGGCGCGGTGCAGCTTTCGGAATTTGGTTTATCGAAACAGGGCTTCGCTCAATTCCTCATCTTGGAAGGAGAGATTGGGGACGGAATTGGTATCCGCCAGAATCTTGCGGGCGATCAGGCGGGTTTCCGGGGCGAGGATGCTGAAGTGATTGACGCCGGCGACGCCAAAGAACTGGATTCGGGAATTTTGGTTGCGACGGGCGAGCTGGCGCAAGGAGTCGATGTTGCTGGGTTGAACCGCTCCTTCCAGGAGGAACGTGGGGGTGCGGATGGCCGCCAGCCATTTGCCGGGCGAACGTAATTCCACTTCCAGCGGCTGGTTGAGGCTGAACGGCAGGTTCTCGGCGCCATAGCTGCGGATGTCGGCGACCGGGCCAAACGCGAAGACCGCGCGCAGCCGGTCGGTGGATTCGGCCACGAGCAGGGCCAGCGTGCCGCCCGTGCTATGGCCGCCCAGATAGATGCGTTGGGGGTCCACTTCGGCGCGCCCGGCGAGAAAGGTGATGGCGCTCAGGACATCATCCACCTCGCCATAACAGCCTTCGAGGCAGCCGGAGTTGGTGTTGCCACCGCGCAGGGAGGGATAGAGGGTGATGACGCCGGCCTGGCGAAAGGCACTGCCGGACTGGTCATTATCCGGCGAAAAAGACGTCCACGGGAGTTCGCTGATGCTGTTGGCAAAGCCGCCGGTGAGCCAGATGATGGCGGGATGTTTTTTGCCATCCGCCGGGGCGCGACTGAGATAGGCGGCCAGGTTGCCGACCGGGGCCGGGTAGTAAACCAGTTGAAACAATTCCGGCGGCGGTTCGGGCACCGGCAGGCCCGTGGTTTCCCGGCGGAATAATTTGGTGGTGAAATTTTGACGGGCTTCGGTCAACAGCCGGGGCCGCGTGGGTGGCGTGGACGGGGCAGGGGCGGGCTGGGGGTCGCAGCCGGCGAGGCCAAGCAGGATCAAGGCGGCAACCACTGCCCGGGGCAGGTTGATGAGTTTTAGCATGGTTGCATCCCGGTGGCGCTGTTTTTATCGTCTGGAGGTGAGTCATGGCCGACCATGGCCGGTGAGCATGCCGTTTCGGCGCGCTGTTTTAAAGGCAAAACCGGCGGCAGGTGCGGCTGACCGGCTGTTCGCGCGGCCGGACATAAAAAAACCGGCGAAGGGCGTTATCCGCACCTTCGCCGGTAAATAGGAGAATTGTCCGCTTAGATTTTTCCGAACGTTTCTTCCACAACCTGCTTGAAGTTGTTTTCGCCGGGTTTGACGATGCCGAATTCGCGCTGGGCGTTCTCGGCGGAATCGCTGGCGTGGGCGGCGTTGACCATGATGGTGGAGCCGAATTCGCGGCGGATGGAGCCGGGAGGCGCCTTGGACGGATCAGTCGGTCCGAGGACGTCGCGGATCTTGTTGACGGCATTGACGCCTTCATAGATCAGCGCAATGCACTTCTCGGTGCCCGGCTTCGTCCAGTCGGCTTCGGGAATTTCGCCGGCGGCGTGGCCGGACATGAAGCGGACGATGTTGTCAAACTGGGCATCGCCCTGGATCGGTCCCAGAATTTCGCCCAGCGCCTTTTGTTCGCTGGCGGGAATTTTGAAGCCGAATTCCTTTTCCAGAATGTCCTTAGCTTTGGCGCTGACGCCGTCTTTCAGCTTGGTGCGGAGGATTTCGCGGACGGGGCCGTAAAATTCCATGGCCTGCGCCGTGCTCATGCGGAGGACCTTGGCGCCCACGATGTAAAGGCCGGTGCGGGAGAAGAAATCAATGACGTTGCCGGGGCGGCCGGTGGGGAACTTGAAGTTGTCCGGCTTGATGAGCACCAAGGTGCGTTCGCCAGTGGTGCCCGGGGCGTAGTTCACGACGTCGTCCAGGATGCCGCCATCCTTATCGGAGTGGCGTGCCCACAGCTTCAATTTGCTTTCGGCCTCTTCCTTCGTGGGAGCGGCGAGCACGGCGGGTTCAAAGTAAACAACCGAGCCGTTCTCATCCAAAATGAGGTCGCTATAGGTATCGCGGATGGTCTCGCCCATGCGCCGGTCGGGGCTGAGGTTGCCGACGACGGAGCGGACCTTGCGGACGGCTTCATCGCCACGGAACAGCATGACCATGACGCGTTTGCGCTGGCCGGTCTTGGCGTCCGGCGCAAATTTGGTCGAGACGTATTCCTTCAGCAGTTCCTGAATTTTCCGGTCCTGCGTATCATGGGCGGAAACGATGATTTTCGCGTATTCACTGACCAGTTCAGCGCTGGGCGCAAACATGCGCAGCCCAACGAGGTCGAGGCCGGTGCGGGTGATTAGACGACTCAAAATCCCGCCGGTGCGGGATTTATAAAGCGAGTAGGGGGTGACGATGACGTAAGCGAGCTCTTGTGCCATAAATCTAGGTTAAACTGTCGGTGTTTCGGTCGGTGGTACGGCGGGCGGATTATTATTGGGAACCTCAGGTTGTGTCGTGGTGGCCGATTTGCCCAGAATTTTGAACATCACGGTGCCACAGATCGGGCATTTGCCTTTAATGGCCTTGCGACCATTCTTCATGGTCTCTTCAACGCCATCCGCGATTTCCTTCTTGGCTTTGCATTTAACGCAATATCCTTCAGCCATAAAATTTATTACCGTCCGCGCATCATGCGTCAGACGGTCACATTATCCTAGCCATAAGGTATGGCAGCGTCAAACTCAAACGGCTGCCGCCAGCGTTGGAGGCGACACAAGTTGTTGATTATCAGTTGATGGAATCCTTTTAAATGCCGGTTTGACCGTCCTAAAATGGCGGCGACCGCATTTTTTAGTGTGCATTTTCGCCGCAGGAAACTAGCTTGGCTCCCATGTTCCGTCCCTGTATTGACCTGCACGAAGGCAAAGTGAAGCAAATCGTCGGCGGCACGCTGGGCGAGACCGGCTTGCGCACCAACTTTGTCTCCGAAAAACCGGCGGCGTGGTTTGCCGCGCTTTACCAGCGCGATGCCCTGACCGGCGGCCACGTGATCCAGCTTGGCGCTGGCAACGACACCGAGGCCCGGGCCGCGCTCGCCGCTTATCCCGGCGGCCTGCAACTCGGCGGTGGCGTGAACGCGCACAACGCCCGGGGCTGGCTCGACGCCGGGGCTTCCCACGTCATCGTTACCAGTTGGGTGTTTCGCGAAGGCCGGGTGGATTGGGCACGGCTGGACGAGCTTGTCGCCGCCATCGGTAAAACGCGGCTGGTCTTGGATTTAAGCTGTCGCCGGCGCGGTGATGAGTATTTAGTTGTCACCGACCGCTGGCAAAAATTTACCGACCTCGTCGTGAACGAGGCCACGCTCGTGAAATTTTCCGTCTGTTGCGCGGAATTCCTGATCCACGCCGTGGACGTGGAAGGACTCTGCCGGGGCATCGACCGTGAACTCGTGGAAAAACTCGGCCGCTGGACGCCCATCCCGACCACCTACGCCGGGGGAGCCAATTCGTTGGCGGATTTACAGGCGGTGACGACACTGGGGCAGGGGAAGATTGATCTGACCATTGGCTCCGCGTTGGATGTGTTTGGTGGCAGCGGCGTGAAATACGCCGATTGCGTGCAGTTCAACCGCGGACAGCCGTGATGCAACGAAGTTTGCCGGCTGCTAGAATGGTGGAGGTGAGGAGGATCGAACTCCTTACCTTCTCAATGCCATTGAGACGCTCTACCAAATGAGCTACACCCCCACTCTATTCCCACGCTTCCGACGTTTGCTGGCATGCGACCGATCTGCTCGAAAGCGGACGCACAATTTAATGACTCTTGTCTCCAAGTCAAAACATTTTCCCGGAGAAATGCATTTGCCCACATTTTGCACTTTGATGCCAAGCCGTTGAACCTTAATTTCCTCACGTGAGTCACCCGCTGCCAATTGTTTCCGTAATCATTGCCGCGCCGCCGGATCTGGTGGACGTCAAGGCCCTCAGCGCCGCCCGGAAACTGGACTACCCGGCCGACCGCTTGGAAATCTTGGTCGTGCGCGGTCGCCAGCCTTCTGTGCAGCGCAACGTGGCCCTGCGCGCGGCGCGCGGCGAATGGGTGTATTTTCTGGATGACGACGCGCTGGCGGAGCCGGGGAATTTGCAGCGCGCCGCCAAATTATTCACGGATACCAAGGTGGCGATGATCGGCGGCCCCAACCTCTGTCCGGCCGATGCGCCCGCGCTGGAAAAAGTTTTTGCCGTGGTCCTCGCGAGCTGGCTGGCTTTCGGGCCGAGCCGCGCGCGGTATCTCGCCGTCGGCCAAACGCGGGATGTCGGCGAAAAAGAATTGATCCTCTGCAGCCTGCTGGCGCGGCGCGAAGACCTGCTGCGCCTGGGCGGTTTCAATGAGGCGCTCTATCCCAACGAGGAAAACGCACTGATGGACCAATTGCGCGCCGGCGGCCGGCGGCTGGTTTACGATCCCCAGTTTTTTGCCTGGCGCCGTCCCCGGCGGACGCTGAAGGCCTTCCTGAAAATGCTACGCACCTACGGACGCGGCCGGGCGGAACAATTCCGGCTGAATCCCACGCCTGGCTCGGCCCTGAATTTTGTGCCGCCGCTGTTCTGCCTGTATCTCGTCGGGCTGCTGGTGGCCGCCGTGTTCGGCTGCGGCCGTCTGCCGGCCTGGTTGCTGGCGGGGATGTTTCTGCCGCTGGCTGGTTACAGCCTGGCCGTGTTGCTGCAGACGGTGGCTTCCGTGCCGACGGCGGGAATCGTGCGCAGCTTTCTGGCATTGCCGCTCGTCGTGGCCAGCCACCTCTTTTACGGGTTCGGTTTTTGGCGCGGCCTGTTCACCAAGTTGAAAACCGGCGCCGACCGGTCGGATGTTCCCGTGACGCTGGAAAAAATTCAGTGACGGAATAAAGTTTCTCAGGGGCGGGTGCCATCGTTTGCAGGCAAGGTTGTGCCACATTCGTGAGCGATGGCTCTTACAGCTTTTTCAGCGTCATTCCAGTCAATGTCGGGTTGGTATTTGGCCTGCAAGGATTTTTCAAATTCTTTCTTGAATTCTGAAAGTTGATTGCGAAGAGAGCCTGTATCCAGCGGTATTTTTGGTCGGGCGGTTCCATTTTCAATCGAAACGATCCTTGCTTCCATGGCTGAAAGTAGCCGTTCTGCAAAGCTATGGCATTCGGCGACGAATGTCTGCGCGGGCATGGCGTAAGTGCCACGCCGGGCCGTCCAGACTTCAATGCCCTCAAATTTTTCGTCGACATTGTCCCATTGAATCCACACCTCATCGCCAATCCTAACAAACCACAGATTGGGGCAGGCGGTCAAATAATTGAGCCAAATAGACCGTTCGCCCAACCAACGAAACGCATTGTAGTGGTTTTGATTGAAATCGCGCTTTGTCTTCTTAACTTCCAATTCATTTATAACACTTGAGGGAACAGTGTTAAGGGCTTTACTTGTGGTGTGTTTTTGTAACTTGGCAAAGAGTGATTCATTGCGAACGATGTCTTCAAAAATGACGGGAATGGGGGCTGCAATCGCCGGCGTTGAATAAAATAAATCCCGCGCAAAACAGGCCACTTGATAACTGGCACATTCTTTGTTTTGCATTTTCCACCGGGCAATGATTTCTGGGGAATAGCGTAGTAATGTTTCCTTTCCCACTGAGATTCTAAAATATCCGTCCGTCAAGGCGTATAAACTGAGTGATAAACTATTATTTTCAGCTTCACCCCAAGGCTCAATGTTTTCTACCGGGGCGAGTTCAAATTGGAATAAGTGTTCTGGTGTCGAATTCATTTGGAGTTATATCGCAGAAATGTTCATTGATTACGTCTTGCCTGCCAGACTGGCAAGCTCGTTTTTTCATCACAGTACCGTCACCGTCAGCGGTTCGCTTCAAATGCGAGTAATCCGGCTTTGCCTCTGCCGGCTCGCCTCATACAGAAACACCGCCGCCGCCGCCCCGACGTTCAGTGAATCAATCTTCGGCGGCATGGGAATCGCCACCGCTTCATCGCACGCCGCCAGCACCGCCGGGGAGATGCCGGTGCCTTCGCTGCCAAAGACAATGCAGCAGTCGCCAGTGAAATCAGCCTCAAATAACGTCCGTTGCTCCGTGTGCGGATGCGCCGCCACGCAGCGCACGCCGCGCGTCCGCAACGTTTGCAGGGTCTGGACCAGGGTGGGGGTGTCGTGCTGCGCCGCCCGGCTGGCGTCGCGGGCCAGCCCCACCTCCACGATGGGCAATTGGAAAATCGTGCCCATGGAATTTCGGACCGCCCGCCGCAAAAACGGGCTCGTGCACGTCTCGCCCACGATGAGCCCCTGCGTGCCGAACGCCGCGCAATTGCGCACCAGCAGCCCGATGTTTTCCGCGCTCGTCAGGCCGTCCACCGCCGCGAGCAGCCGGGGCGAGGGGCTGCCCGCCAGCAACGCCTCGAGCGTGAACCGCACCGGAATTTTCCCGATGCCGAGCACGCCTTGAAACATGTTGAAGCCCACCAGCGTCTCCAGAAACTTCTTGTCCGCCAGATACACGGCGATGTCTTCCTTGCGGCCGGCCAGCAGCGGTTGGAATTCCTCCAGCCGGCCCTCAGGCAGCACGACCGAGACCACCGGAAAATCGCTTTCGAGCAGGCGCTGCACCACCTTGTCGCCCTCCGCCACGAAGATCCCCTGCAGTTCATGATCCGCCGCCCGCCGCAACGTGCGGTACGGTGCGAGCTCCGGCTGGTCGAACGACGTGATTTTTTCTACGCGAAACATCGCGGAGGATTTTCATGCGGCCCGCGCAAACGGCAAGGCAATAAAACAACCGGCGCGGTTACTCTGGCGACGGCGCAAAGTTAAGCTGCCCCGCTCGAACTTTCAAAATACCTTGCGGCCTTTGATTCGTGTGATACGTTTTCGCTACTTTGAGGTTTGGCAGTTCCAGATTGATCCAGCGCAGCCGGGTGGCCTTTGGCCTTCTTTCGGTGGGGCTCGTGCTCCTGTTAAATCTCCTCGGAGCCTCGCCAGCGCTGCATGAGATTTTTCATGCAGATGCCTCCCGGGCCGGTCATGAGTGCGCCGTCACCCTCTTCGCCCACGGCCAGGTGGATTCCGCGACAATGGCTGTCGCGCCCGCCGCGCCCGTTGCTTTGGTTCAGCTTTCTCCGTGTCTTGAGTTTTCTGTTTTCGCCCCGGCCATTGCCGGTCTTCCCGCCGGGCGCGCTCCTCCAGCCGCAGTTTCTTCCCCAGCCTGATTGAGCCGGTCAGCGTGAGCTGGCTGGATTTTTCGTAATTCCGTAATCCCGTTGGAACCGACGCCCACGCCCCGCGTGTGCGCCGGCTTGGAGAAATAACATGAAACTGAATAATTTACTGGGCGTGTCTTCCGCCCTCTGCCTGTGCGCTTCCGTCGCCCAGGCGCAGGAGACAAATGAAGTGGAGCAGTTGCGACAACAACTGCGGCAGATGCAGGAAAACTTTGAGAAAGTCCAAACTGAACAGCACCGCCAGATCGAGGCCCTGACGCAGAAACTAGATGCCTTGTCGAAACCATCCTCCGCCGAAGCGGAGCAGAAAAAGCTCGAGGCCCAGCTCACCGCAGAGCTGTCGCCCGCCACCACCAATCCCCCCGCCGCCGCGCTGCCCGCCAAAAGCTGGTCGCTGACGGACCCCATCCCCGTCGTGCGCGCCGGCTCCGCCTACATGAACCTCAGCTTCGACGCCCTCATGGTCGCCGGCGGCTCCACCGAGTCCGATCCCTCCTCGCAATTGCAACTCGGCGATCACGATCCCATCAAGAACGGCTTTTCCATGCGCAATGCCGAACTCGCCCTCGATGGCGCCGTGGACCCATATTTCAAGGGCTTCGCGAACATCGTCCTGAAGCTCGATCAAAACAATGAGACCTCCATCGAACTGGAGGAAACCTACGTCCAATCCACCTCCCTCCCGGCCAATCTGCAGGTGAAAGCCGGCCAGTTCTTTGCCGCCTTCGGCCGCCAAAACGCCCAGCATCCGCACCAGTGGGCGTTTGTCGATGCGCCGATCATCCTGACCCGCGCCTTCGGGCCCGACGGCTTGCGCAATCTCGGCGTGCAAGGTTCGTGGCTCCTGCCCACGCCGTTTTACACCGAGTTGTTCCTCAGCGTGCTGGATGGCCAGGGCTCCACCGCCTTCGGCTTCCGCAATCCCGGCGATCCCGACAACCTCGGCGTGGACCGCTTCCACGGCCGCGCCACCGTCAGCCGCGGCTTGCGCGGGCCCGGCGACCTTGTCTATGTCCCGCACCTCTCGTCCTCGTTTGACCTCACGGACCAGCAAACGATCGTGCTCGGAACCTCCGCCGCCTTCGGGCCGAACGACACCGGCAACGGCCTCGCCACGCAAGTCTACGGCGTGGATTTCTACTGGAAATGGAAAGCCGCCGACGCGCACGAAGGCTACCCCTTCGTCTCATTTCAGACCGAGGGCCTCTACGAAATCTTCCAAGCCGGCGCCGATCCCACCGCGCCCGTCCCGCTGCCCGCAGAAACCCTGCGCGACTGGGGATTTTATTCCCAGGTGCTCTGGGGCTTCAAGCCGCGCTGGGTCGTCGGCCTGCGCGGTGAATGGGCCGATGGCAACTCCGGCGCCTATGATGCAAGCGACGTGTATCGCGGCGAACGCACCCGCGTTTCCCCCGTGCTCACGTTTTATCCCAGCGAGTTTTCCAAGCTCCGGTTGCAAGGCAACTACGATCACGGCGAGCTCTTCGGCGACGCCTATTCCATCTGGCTGCAACTGGAATTCATGCTCGGCGCACACGGCGCCCACAAGTTTTAAACCACCAATATTCCCTTTAACACGAATCGAATTATGAAACACATTTTTAAAATTCTGCGGCCGCAACTGTTGTTCCTTGCCCTGCTGACCCTGGCTGCCAACGCCAGCGCCAAGCTCAACGTTGTCGTCACTACCGCCGATCTTGCGTCCATCGCGGCGGAGGTCGGCGGTGACGCTATCGCCGTCACCACGCTGGCCAAGCCCACGGAAGATCCGCACTTCGTCGACGCCCGGCCGAGCTTCATCGTGAAGCTGAACCACGCCGACGTCGTCATCGAGGGCGGCGCGGAGTTGGAAATCGGCTGGCTCCCCGCGCTGCTCGATCAATCGCGCAATGACAAGCTTGTCACCGGTGCGCCCGGTCATGTGAATTGCAGCCAGGGCGTGCCGTTGCTGGATGTTCCGGCCACGCTCGACCGTGCGCGCGGCGATGTTCACGCCGCCGGCAACCCGCACTACATCATTGCGCCGTCAAACGCCAAAATCGTTGCGCAAAACATCGCCGCGTCGCTCGCCATCGTGGACCCGCCGCACGCCGCGCTCTACACCGCCAATGCCGAAAAATTCCGCGCCGCGCTGGATGCGAAGCTAATTGAGTGGCAAAAGACGCTGGCCCCGTTCAAAGGCCGGAGCCTCGTGGCGTACCACGATTCGTGGCCGTATTTCGCCCGCGAGTTCGGGCTCACCATCGACCTGTTCCTGGAACCCAAGCCCGGCATTCCCCCCACACCCGCGCATCTGGCCGAAGTGATCATGAAGATGAAAACTGAAAATGCCTCGGTCATCATCGTGGACCCATATCTCAACCGGCGCACGGCCGAAACCGTCGCCCGCACCACCGGCGCGACCGTGCTGGACGTGACGCAGTTCCCCGGCGGCTTGAAAGGCACCGAGGGCGGCTACCTCGCGTTGCTGGATCATCTGGTCAATTCCCTCGCCACCGCCCTCGCGGAAAAGAAATGAACCGCCGTTCTCCCTCACGCCGTTCCGCCCTGAACCGGCCGGGTGGGGGAGAACTGTTAATCGAATTGATTTATGACTGAAATTCTATCGGTAATGAAATGGCCGCTGATCGCGTGCCTGCTGTTGCCCGGCATGCTCGTGTATCTCGGCCTGCACATCGTGCGGCGCGAAGTCATCTTCGTGGACCTTGCGCTGGCACAGGTCGCCGCCCTTGGCGCATGCGTGAGCCTGCTGCTGGGCCACGATGCGCAGGATACCCAGACGTGGGTCTGGTCCTTTGGCTTCACGCTCGTCGGCGCGGCCATCTTTGCGCTCACGCGTGCCAGAAACCATCAGCGCGTGCCCCAGGAGGCCTTGATCGGCATCATCTACGTGGTGGCGGCGGCGGCGGGCATTCTGCTGCTGAGCCGCACCGCCGAGGGCAACGAACAACTGCGTCGCACGCTCATCGGCGATGTGCTGCTCGTCAGCCCGCACGACGTCCTGAAAACCTTCGGGCTCTATTGCGCCATCGGCCTGGTGCATTTCTTCTGCCGCCGGCAATTCCTGATGATCTCGCAGGAGCCCGCCCGCGCCGTCGCCGAAGGTCTCGCCGTGCGCTGGTGGGATTTCCTGTTTTACGCGCTGTTCGGCCTCGTCGTGACCAGCTTTGTGCAAATCGGCGGCGTGCTGCTGGTGTTCTCCTATCTCATCGTGCCCGCCGTCTGCGCGAATCTGCTCTTCGCGCGCTTCGGCGTGATGCTCGCTGCCGGCTGGCTGATCGCCACGCTCGCGGGCGTGACGGGACTCTACGCCGCCTATCGCTTCGACCTGCCGACCGGTGCCGCCATCATCTGCGTGCTCGGCGCCGCCCTGATATTATGTGGCCTCGCCGCCGCGCTGCTGAAAAAGAAGCAGGCGGTACCCGGTTCAAATATCTGACCAAACCACGAAGGCGATTGAAGAACGAACGGCGCCCCCGTTCGTTTTTCTCGATGTTGGTCCTATAATTTTCAATTCTCCAACCGCGTTGGCTTTTGCGATCCTTTCCAAAATGAATCAACGCAGCCAGCCGTTCCGCGTAAAAATTTTCCGCAGTTGCCGCCGCATTCTGCTGGCGTGCCTGGCGGTTTATGCCGTGTTCTGCCTCGGCTGCGCCACCTTTCAGCGCAGCCTGATTTATTACCCGACGACGTTTACTCCCGTGCAAGTGAAGTTCATGGCTCAATCTGCCAAACTCGAACGCTGGTGCAATGCCGCCGGTGATCCAATCGGGATGAAACGCCTTGCCCCCGTGTCGCCCGGTCAGGGCCAGGTGTTGGTGACCTACGGCAACGGCAGTTCGGCGATTGGCTGTTCGCATTATGCCGACGACATTCAAAAGCTCGCCAACTGGGACGTTTTCATTTTGGAATATCCCGGCTACGCCGACCGGCCCGGTCGGCCGACGCAGAAAACCATTTTTAGCGCCGCTACCGAAGCCCTGCAATTGCTGGACAGCAACCGCCCCGTTTATCTCGTCGGCGAATCGCTGGGCACCGGAGTGGCCGCGTATCTGGCCGGCACGTATTCAAACCGGATTGCCGGCGTGGTTTTGATCGCGCCCTTTACCCGGCTCGCCGATGCCGCCGCAATTCATTATTCCTGGCTGCCGGTGCACTGGCTGCTGGTGGACCGCTTTCCCTCGGAAGTTTTCCTGCGGCAGTATCATGGGCCGGTCGGCATTATCGTGGGCGGCTGCGATCGCGTCGTCCCGGAAGAACTCGGCCGCCGTCTCTACGCCGGTTACCAAGGCCCCAAACAGCTCTGGACGTTTCCGAAGGACGGCCATGGCGACTTATTCGGACGGCTGCCGTCGGTCTGGTCGCAACTCAGCGCCTTGTGGCAATCCAACCAAGTTCTCCGTTCTTACTGAAAAAAGAGTGGATACCGGCCTCATCGGATGCGGCACGGTTGCTTGATCCAGTCGCTGATTTGCGGCTGACGACCTCGATTTGCGAGGCAAGCCGCCCCAACTGATTTGTCAGCCCCAACGGGGCAAACGATGACCGCCCAAGTCAACGCCCTGGGATAAATGCCCCAATAATCCAAAGCCATGAAATGGGCGGACCAGAACCTTCCACCGTCCGTGTGTCCGCCTCGCCCGCCGGTCCTCGCCCGCTTTGGTCTTCGAGCTTCGTACTTCTTTCGGGTTTCGGCATTCGTCATTGGGTCCCATTAGCCCCCCCAATTTCGGGGGGGTGTGGTCAACCATATTGGGGGGATATGCAATTGGCAGATTTTGTTTAAGGTAAGACATACCAACACAACAACGCAAAAATGCCGGGCTAATGCCCGTCAACCGATGCGTTTTTCAGCGAACCTAAAACAACCATTTGCATGCGCCCCTCAGGAAAGACCTCCTTGACCACCAGTTCAAATCTTTGAATGGAAGCCTGCCCCGCGCAACTATTGGATAAATCCCTATGAACAAACCACAAACTATCACTCGGAAAATCGCCGCGAACTTGGTTGGTCTGGCACTGCTAGGCGTGACCGGCTCCGCCGCCGCCGCCCTGACCATCATCGGGTCCAATCAAAACGGTGCCAGTCCGTTTACCCCCGCCTTCACCGTTGCCGCCGACAGCTTGATCGCCGGGCAGAAACCCACCGGTTACGCAGGCAACTTTACCGGCCAGGCGGCGGGCATTCCCGTGCTCACCGATGGCACTGTCGGCACTGTAACCACCGGCGTAACCACCAATTTTGCCACCGCCGGCAATTCCGGCGGCCAGATGCTGATTTATAACCTCCCGGCTTCCACCCATGGCTACAACCTCACGAACATAACCGTTTTCAGCGGCTGGCCCGATGGTGGTCGCCATGCGCAAGCCTACACGCTGTACTATTCCACCGTCGACCACCCCACCACGTTTATCTTGTTGGGAAACGTCGTTTATGACGGTGGTTTTCACAGTTCCAGTTCGCCCTATGCGCCAGCCAATCCGTCGGTTAACCGGGTTGTCTGGTCTGATTCCCTCGGGGGCGTGATTGCCACCAACGCCGCCGCCATCAAATTCGATTTTACCACGCCAACCTCTCCCTATGGCGAAAACGGGTATGCCGGTTATGCCGAAATCACCGTCGCTGGCCCGGCCGCCACCAGCGGCCCTGTGCAAACCGTTGCGATCACAACCATTAGCGAGCAGGGGACCGACCCGTTTACTCCCGATTTCGTCCTGCCCTCCGACAACCTGATTGCCGGCCAGTTGCCCACCAGCACAAATGGCGATTTCACCTTGGAACTATCAACCCGGGATCTCGCCTCCCTGACCGCCGGTGGCAGCCTCACCCTGAGCAGTGTTATTGGCGACAAGGATAGTCGTGTTGGGCTCTCAACCTGCAGCGCCAACTACTTGACCTTCGGCGGCGGCGGCGCCGCCGGCAACAACGCCGGCAAAACGCTGATCTATACCCTCACCAATTCTCCCAACGGATCAGACGTGACCAACATCGTGGTCTACAGCGGCTGGACCAGCAACGGTCGCATGGGACAATATTACACAGTTTCCTATGCCACCATTTCGGCACCCACCACGTATATACCTGTGGCTACAGTTTGTTATCTTCCAATCTTGCCGGTCAATGACACCGCGAACCGCGTGACCATCTCCGCCCTGAACGGGGTGCCCCTGGGCCAAAATGTCGCCAGCCTGAAGTTCGACTTCGTCAGCCCGCCCTTCGCCTCCACCTTTGACTATGGTTTCCAAGGCTTTGCGCAAATTATCGTAGAGGGAACCAACTCCGCCCCGCCCCCTCTGCCGCCCTCCGCCTACCTCCGCCAAGATATCCTCCCCACCCACGCCGAAACTTTCACCGGCGATCAAATTATTTTTACAGCCGCTTATAGCAACTTACCGCCGGTCAGTTTGCAGTGGCAAAAGATAACCAGCGGTCCGGTGACTAACAACCTCAGCGCCGGCGTGGTGACCATAACTAATGATGGCGTCATTACTTCGACGCTCACGCTCAACAATGTGCAATTGTCTGACACCGCCACTTATCAACTGCAAGGCGTCAATGCCACCAATGGAGCCGCCTTGCCAGCGTATACTGCTCCGGCATCGTTGGTAGTCAGCACCCCGGCCACGCTCGGCGGCGTGGTTATCCAGAAGAATAGCAGTCAGGCCGGGCCGGCCGGTTACTATCCTCCTTGGACCGTTGACGCCACCAGCGACCTTATTTATGGGTTCTCCGTTGGTGCGGGAGCCGATGCCGGGCCGGGGAATTTTGCGCTAGAAAGTCCGCTCAATCTGGATCCCAGCGTTTTGTCGGACGGCAATCCGACGCTGAATAAATCGTTCATGGTGGGTTGCGGCTGGGTGTATTACGGTAATCCCGGCCAATCCATGACTTACACGCTGCCCGGGACGACCTATGGCTATGACCTCACCAATATCACGGTCTATGGCGGGTGGAACGATGACGGTCGCAACGAGCAGAAATATCAGGTCTTATATTCCACGGTGGGCGCCAGCGGTCCGTGGATCAGTCTGGGAATTTTTGATTACAACCCCGCGTTTAACAATAACGGCCCCAACGCCACGCGCACCATGCTGGTTCCGGCGGCGCAAGTCCTGGCGAAAAATGTGCAAGCCGTGCAGTTCAGTTTCAATCTGGGCAGCAAGAACAACTGGAACGGCTATTCGGAAATCAGTCTGGGTGGCGCGCCAGCCACCGCTCTCGCCCCGGTGGTGACTCAGGACATCACGCCACTGACCGCGGAAGATGTGGTGGGCAGTCAGTTGACTCTGACCGCGGCATTTAATGGTGCCACCAGTTATCAATGGCAGAAAAACGGAGTCAACCTAACCGGACAGACCACCACCAGCCTGACCTTGAATAACCTGCAACCCACGGATGCTGCCAGTTACCGGCTGCTGGCATATAACGCCGACGGTACTAATGCGACCCGCACCTGCGACGTCGTGGTGGATCCCGCTCCGACGCCGGCCGGCAATGTGATCACTGCCTTGGCCTACCAAACCTCGGATGCGAACGATCCTTTGC